>CDYK01043110.1_pt1 | contig 375116 bp, 347 predicted proteins | sample 554841 | NCBI WGS metagenome assembly CDYK01 (sample SAMEA3182102, study PRJEB8094) | gut metagenome | biome: human; feature: gut; material: Stool; isolation source: human stools | place: Canada | collected 2013-02-18
TATTTATTTTGATAGTTGATTCGTTCTCCTTGAATTACTGGATAACAAATCATTTTATCACTATCCAGATTTTCTACATGCATATCTACTGCACTGATCTGATGGTTTTCATAAGTATTGTAATAATAAATACCTTTTGTAACATTACAACACGACGTATACAATGTGATTTCATATTTTCCATCCGCTACTTCGCAACATCCTCGTTGCTGATCCACAGATCCGAGAATGTGGAAGAATTGGCTAACGCTTTCTTCCTCTGATTCACCTGAAATTGCATTTACCTTTGTAAAAGCTACACGTACAAAACGTGAGGAAGATGAGAGATCTCCCGGAAGACCTAATCCTCCCATACCTCTACTATATGCATCAAGAGTCAAAGTTTCGCTGAAAGTATTTCTGGGCTGTTTAGGAGATAAATACATATAATTATTTAGTTGAAACATCTGCTGTGGAAATGGCGGATTATTCGTAAGCACTCCTACTGGATTGTCATAAATATGCAAACCATCTGCCATAGATTCTACCGTAATTGACTCATTCTCATCAGAAATGATCCAGTGTAATTGTGCTAATGGTAATTGCTCGCTGAAAGGAGTATTAACAATATTAATTCGTTCAAGAAGCTCGCGAACTTCAACTAAAGAAGAACACTGACTTAAAATCCACGGAATAAATTCAAACTGTGCAATATTTTCCACATCTGGCTTAATCTCGGCATAAACAGCATTTCCGACAAAATTCAGTCCTGCCATTGCCACTCCTTTTTCATTCATAGCATCATAATACAAAGGATAATCCTCTGCAACATGAGCCATTCCAATAATTGCATAATGATTTTTCATATCGCCAACATGGCGAAAATTAAACGCATAATTACGTGGTGTAATTACTATCTGCTCACCATAAGAGCATTCATAATCGAGGGTTCGTCCAAAGTAAAAATCTTTTGTTTTATAAGTTGCTGCTGTACACATGATCGTTTATCCTCCTAAATAGATTGAAATATGTCAATGAGTTTTTTTCTTATCTAATTTAAAATCCACACTCGACAGCTGCATCACAGAACTCGATGAATTTGCCTGACAGCGAATTCGATACTCATATAAGAACAACACTTACCAAACGCCATACGAAAGAAACACTGGGGGAATCCTAACACCTATACCATACTTCAGCCTTCTACCGATTTTGATTTTCTTGATGAAAACTGCATGTATTACGATATTGAATTCCGTATAGTACGTATTCGCCTTGATAATGGAACCTAGATCTGTATTGCCACCAATCTTTCAGAAGAAGAATTTCCTCTGGAAGAAATCAATAAACTTTACCGGATGCGCTGGAGCGAGGAAACAAGCTTCCGTGAACTCAAATACACCATCGCAGTAAACATATGCAAGGCATATCTCAAACACGGTGGTAACGAAACAGAGACCATGCTTCTCATACAAAAATATCTGACTCCTGTCAGGTACAATCGAAAATATCCTATCCACCTCTGTCCAAAGAGAAATAGGGATTTCATGTATCGGGTTGCATAAATCTCGTTACCATTATACTGCATTATGAGGCAGATATGCAATCTGTCTTTTTGTCATACACAAAAAAATGATTTGAACTCATCATACACCTGCTTTCTACGCATTAGTGCACCTAAAAAATACAGCATTTCTTAACTGAACAGTATTTTCAATGCATGAACGCATATGATATACTGTTTTCATCATAAAAAACCTTATCTAAATGACATTGATTCATCAATACTAACTCCAAAATATTTCGATAACTTGATTAACTTATCAATTGATGGTTCTGATTCTCCACTTTCCCATTTAGTAACCGATTGCCGAGACACCTCAAATACCTCTGCAAGTTTTTCTTGTGTTAACCCTCTCTTTTTTCTTAAAGCAACAATGTTTTCTCCTAAAGACATTCACTCACCCTCCATTTCTTGATAAACAAACTATACCATTAGGTGTTTGCAATTTCTATCAACCAAAACTATCATTTCAATGCAACTGATAGTTGCCAAACTGCGAAACTGTTTATCTTGGAGAAACACCTCCGCCCTGTAATGGATGTGTCATTGACCATCTTACACTATCTGGTATTTTCACTGGACTCATGCCTTTGTTGTTCTTTTTTGACTTTTCCACAGGCTTCTTCTTGTATAAAGGTTTAGAGGTTAATTTCTTTTTATTCCTTCTATAATAATCCCAAATCATTTCAGTATATTTATTTTTCATATAGCCTTTTTCCCATATTTTTTTATTAGGGAAATAAATATAAACAAGCATTTCTTGATTCCTTGGTATATTAAAATTGCCACAACATAGAATTATTCCATTATCCAACTCTAAAACAACGGTTCCTATTTGGAACACTCTTCCTTTGATTGGATATTGACCACCATACGTATGATAAATTTTCATATATAGTCCACCCCCTGGATTAATTAAAAACACCAAATCATCACTAATCTATTTTTTTATTATAACAAAAATGTGATTATGTATCTATCTCATTACTTTAAATATCAAATAACTCACCTGAATAAAAAATAGGTCTGGATTTCTCCAAACCTATCTTTCCGCACGCGCATTATACGAGCTTCTTTCAAGCATCTGCACAAACTGTACCAACATACCGACAAGCTCCATATCCTCTAACCGCTCCAATTCAGCAAGCACTTCGTGATATGCAGTCTTTCTTCTATCATCTTCTGTCTGTCCGATATAAGCAAACAGTTTCGCCGGATGAACCTGTAAAGCATCCGTGATATCGAGCAACCGTGGGATTGTCATTGACCGCTTATCGTTCTCGATCTCCGATATGTCACTCTTCTTCGTATAAAGTCTCTCTGCTAACTGGGCCTGGGTAAGCCCAGCCTTCTTCCTGTAATACAATATAGTTTTTCCTAACGTTCCAAATTCTTCTCGCATCATTCACATACCTCCAGAACAATGAGCTCCAAGGGATAAAGGGAGAGAGAAATCACCTGCGAGTCATTTAATTCACATACCAAACCTTAATTCCTTATTTTTTCTCCATAAACCAATGGTTATCATCCTCATAATAAAGATGTACCGCTTTTCCTTCGACCATACACGTATATCGCATACCGACACCGCCCGCCTTAAGCGATGCAGCCCTTCTGGCATCCGTAATACGTGTAATCTCATATTCCCTGCCATCTTCCCAGACAAACTTGCTTGGCACAAGCCTTCCATCCTTCGTGAAGATTGCAAGTACATCCACATACACTTTATTATCTGTATTTGAACTCATCACGTCCACCTCCAAAACCGCCTTATACGACCTTGATTGCTCTCGGACATTCATTCTTTCTAATGATATAGCCCCGCTCTTCAAGCCGTTTCAGATAGATGTGTACGGATGATGTTGACTTCAATCCAATCGCTTCGCCGATTTCTCTGACCGTCGGCGAAAAGCCTTTTTCTTTCATATAATCACAGATAAATTCATAAATCCTGTTTTCTTTTTCATTCAGATCATATAACATGCTAATTCCTCCATTTCATTTTTCTGCAATTAGCATATCCATCAGGAGCCAGTTTCTAAGCCCGATTGGCTGAGCACCAGCCCGGATTCTTCCGTTTCCTGATTTCACGCTTTGCTATTACTAGCCTGACTTACAATTAAATACATCCATGCGGATGAACAATATGTTCTTCCTTCGCATTTAGATGAGACAAAGCTGCGTCCGTGTACATAACGCCCCTTTGAATACTGTAGAATCCGAAGCGGTGTCTGATATCATCCACCGCCCGGTCTACTACTTCTAATCTGTGTCTTTTTCCCTCGTCTATGAACATACTAAGCTGCTCACAGACACCATCTGCAACCAGATCTGCACCACGGATTCCAATACTACGAACCGGTTTTTCCCATCGATAACTCTCCTTGAACAACCGGTACGCCATCTCGGCGATTTCCTGTGTGATATATGTTGCACGGTCAAGTTTCCTCTGTCTGGTATATGTAACGAGTGAACTGTCTCGAACCGAAATCTCCACCACGTTACATTTGAACCCATTCTCCCGAAGCCTTGCCGCGACTGATTCAGCAATAACATAAACAATAACCTTTACATCGTCATCATTTACTAATTCTCTGTGTGTTGTAGTACTGTTTCCGATAGATTTAATAGGCGCATGCGTGTTCTCATACTTTACCGGTGACTCGTCAAGACCATTTGCGTAAGCCCAAAGCATATCTCCGTGTTTGCCAAGCGCATAGTGAAGCGTCTTCTCATCTGCTCTGGCAATATCACCAATCATATATATGCCGATCTTCGCAAGTCTCTTCTCCGTGCTCCTGCCGACAAACAACAGGTCCGATGCTGGAAGCACCCACGCTTTCTCACGGTACTCATGCCGGTACATCGTGGTAATCGCATCCGGTTTCTTGTAATCCGATCCAAGCTTCGCGAATATCTTGTTGAACGATACACCTATGCTCACTGTGATTCCAAGCTCTGATTTCATGCGGTTGCTGATTTCTTTCGCAATCTGCTCTCCATCGCCCTTAAGCGTGGCACTCGCCGTCACATCCAGCCAGGACTCATCAATACCATAAGGCTCCTGCAAATCCGTATATTCTGCATATATCTCATGTGCCATCCTAGAAAATCTAAGGTACAAATCCATGTGAGGAGGTATAAATGTAATCTCCGGGCAGACACGCTTTGCTTCCCAGAGAGGCATGCCTGTCTTCACTCCACATTTCTTCGCAATATAATCTGCCGTGAGCACGATGCCCTGCCTTGCTTCGGGATCATCCAGTGAAATATCATCCAGTCGGTTCCTATATCCAAAGTTATCAGATATGCTATTGTAGTATGCTGTACTCAAGTATGAACCTCCAACAGCAACTGGTTTTCCTCTTAGTTCCGGATGATGTAACAGCTCGATTGAGGCATAGCAGCAATTAATATCACTATGAAGTATGGTTCTGTCAGCCATGTCTTACGTCCTCCTTGTGGTTTTAATTATATCGTTATTTTGTCGATAATCAAGCGACACATCTGTCGCATTTCTGTATTTTGTCGATTTTACACTTGCATTCTCATATCGGTATGGATATACTAGACTTATGAAATTATATTGGAAATGAGGTGTAACGTATGCCACAAATCAAAGATATTATCGCCAATAACAGAAAGAAGAAAAAATGGTCCCAGATAGAGCTTTCCAGGGAGCTTGAAAAGGAAGGACTCTCTATCGACCACAAGATTATATCCAAATGGGAACGTGGAATCTCCGAACCGGGAGCATCGGTGTTCCTGCAGCTATGCAGGGTACTTGACATCACAAATATATATGAAGCGTTCTTCGGTATCAATCCATCCGATCCAATCTCATCTTTATCCGAAGCGGGAAAAGAAAAGGTGCTTGACTATATCCATCTGCTTCACGCATCCGGATTATATGAGAAAAAGGTATGCAAGGTTATTCCATTCCGCAGGAAGATATCTATCTATGAATCGAAAGTATCAGCTGGTCTTGGAAACTTCCTAGAGGACGGACCATTTAAGGAGATAGAAATAACGGACTCTGCCTTTATCCCCGAAAATGCAAGTTTCGGTGTCTATATCAGCGGTGACAGTATGATGCCGGATTTTGAGAACGGGCAGATTGCATGGGTTCATAAGCAGGAAACATTGGAAAATGGTGAAATCGGCGTCTTCTCTTTCGACGGAGAAGCCTATATAAAGAAGCTTCGGGATGATAATACGGGAATATCCCTGATATCACTGAATAAAAAATATGCCCCGAAAGTTGTAAATGAAAATTCAGAATTCCATATCTTTGGAAAAGTGGTCGGAAAATCTGTCGCAAGTACTGTTTTTTGTACAGACTGATTCTGTATAATTGAGCTATCAGAAATTGGTTCAAGAGCCACCATAAGGAGATGATACATCGTGTGCGTAACAAACAACTTAAAAGAACTTCGTAAATCTAAAAATATCCGCCAGCAGGATCTCGCCGATGCGACCGGTTACAACCGCCGAACCATCAGCCGGATCGAGCGAAACGAAGCGGATCCATCCGCTGAATTCATGCTCCGGATAAACTCCTGATCAAAGTACTCTTTAATAGTAAACTTTGGAGGTTCAGCTTTCGATTTATACTCTGTCAGGTTTTCCCTAATAGTTGTCTGTGCTCTTCCCAACGTACTCAAAGAACTATGATTTGCCAGTGCAACAGCGTAGTCAGCCATTGTAGTTCTAAGCTCATCTACCTTAGGTTGCAACTCCTGCTGAACTTGTTCTTCAAGTTCATCCATCAGAGCTTTCAGCCTATCTCTTTCAGCAGTAATTTTATCAAGTTCATTCTTTAGACTCTTTTGAACAGATTTAAGATCTGCCATCTTAGGTTCTAGCTTTTCTATTTCTGCTGTAGCGGCCTCAATACAAGAATCCGTCTTGTCCTCAGATAAATGATTAAGCTGATGCTTAAGATTGCCGGTATTCTTTTGCAAAAGAAATGAGCTCGGTAATCAGGATTTGTTCCTGTTTGCTTTGCCCATTGTAAATATAACACATCAAAAATCGCTTGAAAAGGGAATCGATGGGTAACTGACAGGTAGTTCGTAGGTAATCGACAGGTAATCCATAGGTAATTTTCTAATTATCCATGCATAAGCCCCTTGGAAAACTCCTGCCCGAACTCAAGCTCTACCTCTATCCAGCCAATAGCAAACAATAATATGAAACAGAAAGAAATTGCAGCTCCAACGATCCCCACAGCAAGCCACTGTGTCTCTATCACTGATAAAATAAGAAGAATAATCATTGGAACAAATACCAAGCTTGCAGCTCTGCAATATATCTTGGATATAATATTTACCGCAAAACGAAGTGTCCCAAATAATAATATCATCGGAAGTGCAACAAGTACCTTAATTATTCTCATGATCAAATGCCCCCTTTCCCTTCTCATTAAGAACCTTATAAGCAATCAAACGAAGAACATATTCCGGCATAACACGACGGCCAAGCTCCCACTCCTGCATTGTTCTATAAGGAATGCCAAGCCAATCGGAAAAGTCCTTGCGGTTCATACCCGACTGCTCTCTGATCATTTTAAAAGAATAAGCCATCTTACGACGCTCTGCTTCGGTATCATCCTTGGAGGTTCTTTCAACCTCAATCTCAATTCCTTCTACGTTATAAATCTCAGTCTTCATAGGCACTCTCCTTTGCTCATGTAGTCAGTGCGTGTATCTTGCTATAAGTATAATATAGTCAATGACTACACGTCAAGAGAAATCAGCATTTATTTTCGCTTTCCCAAGATATATGCTTTACACATATACTTTTGGCGCGTATAATTTACATATGCAAAAAGCATATGCCAATTAGTTATATCTTTTTAGCATATATATCCTTATGCTTATCTCAAAGGAGATGACTTATGTTTAAGACCAATAATGAAAAAATCGGAAAACACCTTGGTGATTTGATTAAGAAAAGTGAATATAAGAATGACCGGCAGTTTTGTATCGCATATCTCACACTACGTGACGGCGAAGCTAATCCTGATGATATACAGAAGATGCAAAATCGTATCTGCCAAATAAAAAATGGGAAAAAGGGCGTTCAGATTGAAGACCTTCCGATCTTCTCTGATTTATTGGGAGTATCATTTGAGGATATTCTAAGCGCCGGAACTGCCCTCACTCCCGTACTAAATAGAAAAACCAATTATTCAATCGCTTTTTCAAAAGATCCGGCAGAATGGGAAGCATATATACAGAGAGACGACAAACTCATTCTTAATCCTGATGAATATGACAAAACAGCTATTGATTATGCTCTTGAAGCAGGCAACTACCCTTTTCTTAAATATCTTACAGAAAAGGGATATATATGGTTTGTTGGAGACGATAAAAAAGAGTATAATCTTGCATTTGGTGCTGGAACATCTATTAAACGTCGGGAAGTTGGATTTCTCGATACTTTAGACTCCCGTATGAAATACCAAGATGATCTTCGCTTTAAGATGATAGCTTTGGCTATCAGAGACAATGATTTTGAGATGCTGAGCGACCTTCACGCAAGAGAGATTCCATTACTGTATACTATTAACCCGATACAGCATTGGACATTAAAAGATAAACAGCTGCCCTCATCTTCCAACGTTGAGCAAATGATTAACAGCATTGCTGCAAGCAAAAACACTGCTATTTCATACTTCTTTGAAGAATTTGATACAGCAGAACTTAACTCATTACGAAGCACATTTGTCTTTCCATACGCCGGTCAAGTATTGGATGCTTTAATCAGCAGCAAAAGGACATTCGAAAGTAAGCTCTTTTTAGAAAAAGCCATAGAGCATAACAAAAAGGTACAGAGAAAACTACAGAAATTGGTAGATAAAAGTAAAGTCAGCTGCAAAGAGCTTTATAGTGCGACCCCTAATAACAATTATTATGACGAGGCATATTTCCGCAGAGAAGCTTGGCGAGAATACTATTTTTATCCTGAAAATGGATTCATAGCCTACTATATGCCATTCTATTCTAAAAACACTACAGGCTTTATAACCAATGTTATCAATGTGACCGTATCTTCTACGGATAAAGAAGTACAGTTCCTTATTGATGAATTGAAGAAAACCTACAACACCTTTATCAAACAGTATGAGAAAAAGGAGGCTTAACATGCGTAATCCAATTTTTGACTATGATGATGGAGATTTCATTTACCAGACTTCTGGCAATATGGGAATCGATTCTGATGGCAATCTGCATATGCGAATGGGTGATAATATATCGATGGACATGGACACTGGGGAGTTACACTTTAACTCCGGTTGGCGAAATGACGACGAAGACGATGACTTCTAATACAGTTTGAGCCAGGACTATATGCCCTGGCTCTTAATAATTAAAGGTGAATTATCTCGCATCCTGTTTTATCTCTTAAATACTCAGCAACTAATCTTCTAGTTTCTGTATTGTATGCCATTACTCCAACTTCATCATCCAAAATAGTTTTGTAAGAATACCGAATTGCTCCAGGTGTAATCGCATCTCCAGTTGTGATATCAATTTTCATCTTATTCGCAATCTTACCGTAATGTGCAACAAAGTATGCTCTTAAATTATTATAATCATCGTCTTCTCGGATAGGCTCAAGCTTTTCGAATGTAAACTCTATTCCATCACCTACATCAATCAAAAAAATCTCACGAATAATTTTTTCAATTTCCGTCTCCTCCATATTGATTCCAATTACTGTAGTATCCATATCCATGGTTGTTCTTTCAGCAATTCCTATCATCGAGGAAATAAGCAGTCCACCCTTTTAGATAAAATTGTCTTTGTATTTCGATTTTGATAACCTATCCAACACACGCTCCAACAAAAACATCTGCAGCACTTCCTGCGATTGCAGATTGCGTTTTCCTGCAAAGCTACGTATCTGTCCTTTCAACTGCTCTGGAGTTCTCTCTTTCATCCTAACACCTCCATATACGTCCTAACTTTCGGTTCCAAATTAAACTGTCTTGCATATTTAATGATCTTTCTTGGATCACACTTACCACTAAAATACTCTTTCAATGCCTGCGTATAAATCTGTGCATCAATGTCTTTTTTATCTCTGATTAAATCACATATGCCCCTTTCCAAATCATAAGCTCTTACATCATAGCCTTGAGGAGTCTTTATTGTAATGATTCCCAAATCCCATAATTCTTTTTTGCAATAATGAAATTTAGTATGCTCATATTTTTTCTTTATCCTCGACACATTGTCACCTTGAGGCACAGTTATATCCAGTTTATGAGGAACACGATCAGACATCCCATGTAAAAACAGTGCTGTTCCGTGCGAAAAAATAAGCTTATCTGATCTACTCTGAATAATTCTAAATTCATCAGGTTTATCATCTGCTAATACATAATTTCCATGAGATTCTTTCGAAATAATTCCTTTAACCAGACTGTCATAAATCAAAGCCCTGTCTATTCCTGCATTTTGAATATCCTGCGCAGAAACAATTCCACCATTTTGTTCAATAAGTAACTTAAGATGATCAATATAATAATCCATATCTATCACCCGCCTTCCTCAAAACGTTCTTTAGTTTTATCATTTGAAAGAACATTTGTAAATACTGTCCTTTAATTTTATAATATTAAAGAACGCTTTAAAAAAGCTTTTTATTTATTATGGAACCTGTACTGCCTTCAGCGCCTTATCATGCATTCTATGCGTGACTATTCACTTTTATTTGATAACAAAAAAGAGAGCCACAGAGTGACTCCCCCAGCGCAGTCCGGAAACATACATCTCATTCAATACAGATAATATACAAGATTATTATAAAAATGCAACCACAATCAAATAATAGCCTCTACTTTCGCATCTGCGGCACCTGTGCCAAGATCACTGCGGTGAACACAAGCACGCAGCCGACGATTTCCCGCGGTGCTAACACCTCATGCAATACGACGAATCCACCGAGCACTGCAAACACCGATTCCAGACTCATCACGATGGATGCAACTGCCGGATCTGCATATTTCTGTCCTGCGATCTGAAGCGTATACGCGATACCGCTCGAGAAGATACCCGCATATAGGATTGGGAACCACGCGGCGGCAAGATCACTCCATGCCGGTTGTTCAAAGATTGCCATACAGATCAGAGATAACACACCGTTCGTAATAAACTGGATGCACGAGATCTTCACGCTGTCACAATCGTTAAAATGATCGACCGCCAGGATATGTCCGGTGAAGCAGACTGCGCACAGAAGCCCAAGCAGATCTCCAAAATACAGATTGTCGATACCGCCTGACATGCACAGCATGTACATACCACCAAGGCAGACAAAAACTGCCACATAAACAATCTTATGTAATTTCTTCCCGAGTAATCCGGATACGATTGCAACCATAACCACATACGTTGCGGTGAGAAACCCCGATCTGCCGGAGCTGGCCACGCCTTCCGGATATGCCGCGATACCACTCTGTTGCAGATTCGTTGCGAAAAACAACACACAGCCACAGAGGATACCACCGATCACGGTCCGTTTTATACTTTCTTTTTCGACCGGTTCTCCACTTACCTTTGCTTTCTGCTTCTTCATTCCCGTGCGAGCAAGAATCAATAGCGCAAGAAATGCCGCTCCAACTATGGAGCGGCTTCCGTTAAATGTAAATGTTCCAATCTGATCAGATGCTGTTGTCTGTGCTACGAACGTCGTTCCCCAGAAAAACGCGGCAAACAGCAACATAATACTTCCTTTTGTCTTTTTCATTTCAAGCCTCTTATTCTGCATCAATTGGATCTTTCTTTTTCTCAACTGTCTTGATCACCTGCAACACAACATACAGTAAAATCAGGCCGATTACCAGCGGAATCACAGGACTCTTCATTACTCCCGGAAGTCCCTTGCTATTACCAAAGAATCCGGCAATAATGTAAGTGACGAACGATACAAGTGCGACTGTAATCGCATATGGAAGCTGTGTGCTTACATGATTGATGTGATTACACTGTGCACCTGCGGATGCCATAATTGTCGTATCCGAAATCGGGGAACAATGGTCTCCACATACGGCACCTGCCATACATGCAGAGATGGAAATGATCATCATCGTTGCGTTTGTTCCCTCGAATGCATTTACAACGATCGGAATCAGCATACCGAAGGTTCCCCATGAGGTTCCGGTTGCAAACGCAAGGAAGCATGCAATGATAAATACAAGTGCCGGCAGGAAACTAAGCAACGCATCCGGCGTACTCTTCACGAGCTCTGCCACAAATTCTTTTGCGCCAAGGCTGTCTGTCATCGCCTTCAATGTCCAGGCAAATGTCAGAATTAAAATTGCAGGAACCATCGCTTTAAATCCTTCCGGAATACAAGACATGGATTCGCTGAATTTCAATACGCGGCGGAACATATAATAGATAATCGTAATCACAAGTGCAAAGAAGCTGCCATACATCAATCCAACCGATGCATCACTGCCCGAAAATGCTTCTACAAATCCAACGCCTGAGAAAAATCCACCACTGTAAATCATGCCGATGACACAGGCTGTAATCAGAACGATCATTGGGAATACAAGGTCAATCACTTTCCCCTTTGTCTCAACGACTTCATTTTCCGCGTTTGCATATGGACGGTCCGGTGTCGTGTAGATATCGCCCTTCAAAGCGTTCTTCTCATGCGTCCGCATCGGACCATAATCAATCTTTCTAACGATCAAAACAATCATAAATATAATCGTGAAAAGCGCATAATAGTTATACGGAATTGCACGGATAAAGATGGAGAATCCGTCCTCTCCCTCTACGAATCCGGCTACTGCTGCTGCCCATGATGAAATCGGAGCAATGATACAGACCGGAGCTGCTGTCGCATCAATGATATACGAAAGCTTCGCACGCGATACCTGATGCTTGTCTGTCACAGGACGCATCACGCTTCCAACTGTCAGACAGTTAAAATAATCATCAATAAAGATCAAAACACCGAGCGCAACTGACGCTAACTGTGCGCCAATCCGCGTCTTGATATGGGCGCTTGCCCATCGTCCGAACGCTGCCGAACCACCGGCTTTGTTCATCATACAGACCATAACACCGAGTATTACAAGAAATACCAGAATACCCATGTTATATGAATTGGTCAGCACGCGGACGATTCCGTCTTTGAATACATGGTTTACGGTTGCTTCAAATCTGAAGTTGGACCAGAACAGTCCACCGATCACAATTCCTAAAAAGAGTGAACTGTAAACCTCCTTTGTAATGAGTGCCAGCACGATTGCCACGACCGGCGGGATTAATGCCCAGAATGTTGCGTACATCTGTGGCACGTAATTTGCGATTTCTTCCATCTTCTCTCTTCTCTCCTCGTTTTCTTTCTTATTGTCTGCCGCCCATATTCAGTCGGCGACATGGTATCTGGTGCATCTTACAGCATGGATGCACGAAGCTCTTCCCCTGTTTTATTCACAAGGTAAGCCGGTGCAATATCAAATACGGTCTTGCAACCGCTTGCTCCCTCATTTGCAAGTCTGTGAGCCGCTCTTGCATAAGCAATCAGTACGCTGGATGTAAACTCAGGGTTTGAATCAAGCTTCAGGCTGTACTCGATGATATGCTTGTTCTCCTTGTTCCAGCCGGTCACACCGCTGCGGAGTACAAATCCACCATGTGGAATTCCGCTGTGGTTTGCCTTCAGCTCTTCTTCCGAAATGAAGTGAACCGTTGTATCGTAATCTGCGAAATAGTTCGGCATTGTCTTGATTTCTTCCTCAACTTTTGCCGCATCTGCGCCCTCTTCAAGCACTACGAAGCACTCTCTTGTATGCTTCTGTCTTGTTGTAAGCGCCGGATTCTCGCCGTTACGAACTGCCTCAAGTGCGGATTCTACGGGAATCGTATACTGCTTGGCATCCTTGACACCTGCGATACGACGGATGGCATCGGAATGTCCCTGACTGACACCCTTGCCCCAGAATGTATAATCATTTCCCTCCGGAAGCAATGCATTTCCGTACAGACGGTTGAGTGAGAACATGCCCGGATCCCAGCCAACGGAGATAATTCCGATATGTCCGCTTGCTTTTGCACTTGCGTCCACATTCGCAAAATGCTCCGGGATTCTTGCATGTGTATCAAAGCTGTCGATCACGTTGAAATATTTTGCACATTCCGGTGTCTGCTCCGGAAGATCGGTTGCGCTTCCGCCGCACAGAATCATAACATCGATTTTATCCTTCCAGTCTGCCATGTCCTTTACGTTGCACACCTTGGCTGTCTGGTTCTTAATAACCAATTCATCAGGATTTCTTCTTGTGAATACGGCAACGAGTTCCATATCATCGTTCTGGTTGATGGCTGCTTCTACGCCGCGGCCGAGATTTCCGTATCCGTAAATTCCGATTCTCGTCATTTTGTTTTCCTCCTTATTCTATCTTGTTGCTGCAAAATGCATGTAATTCCACTGTGTATGTATTGCAATTAGAATTCATTCCTATGCGATGTATTGAAACTAAGAAGCACTAAATGTTCTGATATATGTATCTTACCCGGACGAAACCGTCGCCAATTCGCCATCCATGGCTCAGTGGCGACTTGATTGAACATCGTGTTCAATCATTTCTAATTTTTTGACAGAACATTAAGTGCTTCTAAGTTCCAAACATATACATAGTTCATGAATTGTAATTGCAATACATACATATTATATTTCATACGCATTTTGCAATAGCAAGATAAATTACATAATCCAATTTACTTTATCATACTTCGTTGCTTTTCACAACAAAATTCCGCTAAATCGTATCTTTTTGTACCTTTTCGTATGATTTTCTGGTTTATTCTTTGTTTTGTTGTTCGGTTGATGTGGTGGTGCTTGTTGTGGTGTTTGTTGGTTTCCTGCCGTACACATAGCCGTAGAAATCGGTGTTGATGACTTCATCGGACATGTAAAGCTTCGTTTCGACTTCCTTGATTTTATCGTCGATGTAGGATTGTGAAACTGTTTTTTCGTCCACATAGTAAGTCACTTCTCCGGTTTTCGTATTGTAGCCGATCTTGTCTGTCTTGAAACTATGGTCAGCGAAGATGACGAGTTCTTCCGAATCGGACAGGATATCATGTCCTGCGAGTATGCGTGAATCGTATGTCACGCCAAGTAAATTCAAGACAGTCGGAAGGACATCTACGCTTGCGCAGAGCTTCTTGACAGGAACCGGTTCTTCCATAGATGCAGACCAGATGCCAAGGCAGGAATGATGTTTTTCAAATGCATCATCGGATACATTCTTGCCTGCAAGCGCATCGTAGCCGCTGTCTGTCAGTCCATATGGATAATGGTCCGGTGTCACGATGAACACGGTCTTCTCCAGCTTTCCGGCTTCATCCAGCTTGTCGATCAGATCCTCTAATGCTTTATCGAGCTCCATCTGTGCAGCAATATACGCCACCGCGTCTTCCGGCAAGTCCATTCCTTCTGTGCATTTTTCTGCTTCCTCACGGTTCTTCAGGCACATGGCATTGTAATCGTAATTATATGGAAGATGCCCACTGAATGTCATAAAATACATCAGAAACGGTTCTTCGTTAATAAACTCCTTGTATACTGCCTCGATCGTATCATAATCGGAATATGTCACATAGCTTGGGATATCCAGACCATAATCGATTGCCTTGAAATCATATCCCATATTCGCATGTGTCTCACTCCGGTTATAATAATAGAAGTCAAAGTCGTGGTATGCTTTGCTTGTGTAGCCTTTCTCATTCAATGCATTGCCAAGTGCATACGGCTGATATGTATCTGCTGACTTATAAAAGCTCCACTCTGAGGAACACGGATACTGTCCCAGACAGTCTACAAATTCTCCGTCAATCGTACTGTGATACCAGATCGGATTATAGTAATTTTCAAATACAAAGCCGTCATTCATGATCTTATAAAGCGTCGGTGTGCAGTTCTCGTAGATACCGTATTTGCACAGGCTCTCCGCGGTAATGCAGACAACATTATACCCTTCGAACATACCCGTATATTCGTTCTGCATGGTCGGTGTCTGCTGCGCGCAATAAGCGGACAGATTCTTCAACTGCTCATCCTCGGCTGCCTGATACAGCTTCTTAAAATCAACTGCCGGATCAACCTGTTCCACATACGCAGGTGCTGCATCCGTATCGGTTGCCGTAGCTTCCATTGCATCACTTTCGGTTGCCGTCACATCATCTGGCTGCATATCTGTATCATCCAAAGTGAATGTCACATTTTTCTTTCCCCCGGTGAGCATCGTCTGCGCATCCCGCACGGTCGTCACACATACGCCGAGCTTGTTCATCGAAAGCTCCAGCACATACTGGTTGTGGAACAACTGATACGGCGAATACATCGCGCGTCCCTGCACATTCAGCAGAAGGATGGAAATGGCGCACAGACAAACCGCACTTGCCACACTTATAAGCCTTATTTTCATCTTCGGTCTGTCAAACTTTATCAGAAATACACGCAGCAAAACAAGTGCGATCACCGGCAACATAAACAGCAACATCCATCCAACATTCTGGCGAATCTTCTCGAACATCACGACCTTGAAATCCATCGCGTTCCCGGCCCCGCCGACAGACACCAGACTTAAGAATGTCCCAAATATCCGGAAATAGATGAGCTGCACGATATCATACACGCAGAATGCCGTAAGACCGACATACGCGATGATCTCATTTCCGATGCGCGGCAGCCATACAGTGAGTGCCGCTAAGAAAAGCCCCAACGTGGCACCGAACAAAATCGGATAGATGCTCGTGCTTTCGAGTTTATGGTAAATCGCCAGATGAAACAACACTTCCAGATAGATGCCCGCGCCCGCAAAAAACGGGATGCGCCAATATGAAAATGCACGCTTCTCCTTCTTTAATTTTATTGTCTGTATCTGATCTTTCATTGTAATCCTCCAAATCTCGCATACGCGCTATCAATCGCGCATTTTATTATATATGATTTTTCCTTGTTTTTCACTATCTTTTATTTTATAATTTAATGTCAGTGTTTACGAAAAATAAGGAGGTACCCTATGGCTGAAGCATATTCAAATTTTGCTGCTGTCTACGATGCGCTCATGGACAACATTCCCTATGACGCATGGGCAGACTATCTGCACGGCCTGCTTGTGGAATATGATATTGCAAGCGGCATTCTGGCAGAGCTTGGCTGTGGAACCGGAAATATAACCGAGCGTATGGCAGATTTCGGATACGACATGATCGGTATCGACAACTCCCCTGCCATGCTGGATATTGCAAACGAAAAGCGGGAACAAAATCATTCTTCATCGCTCTACCTGTGTCAGGACATGCGCGAGTTTGAGTTATACGGAACCGTTGCAGCCATCGTAAGTCTCTGCGACAGCGTCAATTATATTACCGAACCGGAAGAGCTTACGCATGTATTCTCGCTCGTCAATAACTACCTTGATCCGGACGGACTTTTCATCTTCGACTTCCATACGGAGCATTATTACCGGGATGTCGTAGCCGAAGCGACAATTGCCGAGGATCGGGATGATATCAGCTTTATCTGGGATAATTATTATGATGAAGAGGAAGCAATTAATGAACTCGCTTTAAGCCTGTTCGTAAAGGAACCTTCGGATTCCGATGCCGATGATAACCTGTTCCGCAAATATGAGGAATTGCATGTACAAAAAGGGTACACACTAAAGCAGATGAAACAGATGGTAGCTGATTCCGGTCTTACCCTGCTTGCGGCCTATGATGCATTTACACATGAGCCGGCGGACGAGGAATGTGAACGTATTTATATCATCGCGAAAGAAACACGAAACAAGAATTCAAAGAAACAATATATACAGTAATTTTGTATACCACTGCATCAATCATAAATAACAACACATGCAAGTATATATACAAAATCCAAACACTCATTTTAAGGAGGATACATTTATGGCAGATACAATGATTCGTGGCATGGCAGCGAACAAGCAGGTTCGTTTCTTCGCCTGCAACTCTACCGATACTGTGGAAAAAGCAAGAATTACACATCATACCAGTCCGGTTGTTACGAACGCACTCGGCAGACTGTTGACCGGAGGCGTGCTGATGGGCGCCATGTGTAAAAATGATACCGACAAATTAACACTCCGTATCCAGTGTCAGGGACCGATCTCCGGTATGCTTGTCACTGCCGATGCAAACGGACATGTCAAGGGATATGTCAGCGAACCGGAGGTTATGCTTCCTGCAAACGATGTCGCAAAGGCTGTGGACCTCGGTGTCTTAAGCGTCATCAAGGATATCGGTCTGAAGGAGCCGTATGTCGGCGACACCCATCTGGTAAGCGGCGAGATTGCAGAGGATCTGACCTACTATTTTGCAACAAGTGACCAGATTCCAAGCTCTGTGGCTCTGGGCGTGTTGTTCAACGACGATACATCCGTAGCGAATGCCGGTGGATTTATCATCCAGCTGATGCCATTTGCAGAGGACGCATTGATTGACGAGCTGGAGAAACGGCTGAAAGGATTTTCTTTCACTGCTCTTCTCAAGCAGGGCATGTCTGTGGAAGCTATCATACGAAAATTGTTTGAAGGCTATGATGTCGAGCTGACCGATTCCATGCCTTGTGCGTATGTCTGTGATTGCAGCAAGGAGCGTGTCGAGCAGGCAGTTATCAGTCTTGGCAGAAAAGAGCTTGGCGCTATGATTGCTGACAACAAGCCAATTGAAGTTGTGTGCGACTTCTGTCACACGAAATATACATTCTCACCGGATGAGCTGTTGAATATTCTGAAGAATAAATAATCCGCTTATCCGATATAGTTTTGCATCACCTAAACAAAACAGATGGTACAAGCTGTGATATAAAATAATACATCAAACACGATCACAAGGAGGTTGGTAATATGGAACGAATCGATTTACATGTACATTCCAATGCGTCCGACGGTTCTCTGACACCGACAGAGGTTGCCGACGAAGCGATGCGGATGGGACTTTCCGCGATTGCCCTGACCGATCACGACACGGTCGATGGCGTGGCAGAAATCTTAGACTATACAAAGGACAAGCCTTTGGAGGTAGTGCCGGGCATCGAACTGTCCTGCTACTATAACAATCGTGAGATTCATATTCTCGGCTTCTATATGGACTATGAAAACCCAGAGCTTCAAAAAGAGCTTGCCGTATTAAAGGAAGCACGTGAGGGAAGAAATGAGAAAATGGTAGCGATGATGCAGGCAGATGGTCTCCCTGTCACGATGGAGAAGCTGCTTCACGGCAATCCGGACAGTGTCATCACACGGGCACATTTCGCAAGAGTTCTCGTCGAGGAAGGTGTCTGCAAAGACAAGGATACCGCGTTCCGCAAATACATCGGCATCGGCTGTAAATATTACCTTCCAAAACCACAGGTTACCTGTGAGACTGCCATGCGCATCTTAACGACTTATAGCAAAGCGGCATTTCTGGCACATCCTCTGCTCTATCATCTTGGGTATGCACAGATTGATGAGTTATTGGCGTATCTGAAAACACTCGGATTAAAAGGACTTGAGGCATTCCACTCTTCGAACAACCGCTTTGAAAGTGAGAAGCTCCGCTCGCTGGCTGCCAAATACGGGCTGGCAATCTCCGGCGGCTCGGATTTCCACGGGGTTGTAAAGCCGAATATACAGATGGGAATCGGACGGGGAAATATGAATATTCCAAAAGAACTGTTGGATATAATTAAAACTTTATAAATGTATCTCCGCGAAAAAAAGGAACCCAAACCGGGTTCCTTTTTCTATATGTTTACAGTTTCATGATTCCGAGTGTCTGCAGCAAAAGCAGGATCAGGAAGATTGGAGCGATGACCTTTACCATAGCAGTGTAAAGCCGCTTTCTTCCCATTTTACAACCGCTCTTTTCTACTTCTTCGATCACAGTCTTCGGTTTGATGACCCATCCGACGAGAATACAGGTTGCAAGTGCTACGATCGGCATCAGCAGATTGTTACTGATGTAATCCATGATATCTAAGATCTGCGCCGTTGAACCATTCGGAAGCTTGAACTCAAAGTACAGCTTGTTGTATCCGAGGCAGACAATGATACCAACGATCAGTGCGAAGATTCCCTCGATTGTGCCGGCTTTTGTTCTGCTTGTATGGAATGCATCCATAATACATGATACAACTGCCTCCATGACGGATACCGCACTTGTAATTGCAGCGAACAATACCATTGCAAAAAAGATTGTACCAATTATATTTCCGGCAACACCCATTGCAGCAAATACCTTTGGCAAAGATACAAACATCAGACTTGGTCCGGATGACATACCATCTGTTCCCATAAATGCATACACAGCCGGAATAATCATTGCACCTGCAAGGAACGCAACAACCGTATCAAAAATCTCAATCTGATTAATTGATTTTCCAAGGTTTGCATCATCCTTCACATACGAACCATATGTAATCATGATACCCATTGCCACAGACAAGCTGAAGAACAACTGTCCGAGTGCATCGATCAGAACCGTAAATAACTTTCCGATTGTCAGTCCCTCAAAATTAGGAACAATATATATTTTAAATCCCTGCAGACCGGTTACTACTTCACCTGCATCATTTGTATTTTTCAATGTTAATGAGAATATTGCAATTCCCAAAATCATGACAAGCAGGATTGGCATGATAATCTTCGATGTAGACTCAATTCCTTTATTGACACCACGGAATACGATAAATGCAGATACCGCAAGGAAGATCACAAATGTAATAATCGGTTCCCACTGTGACGTGATGAATCCGGTAAAGAATCCATCCTGTGCAGCGTCGGCTCCATGTCCTGTCAAAAATACGAAGAAATATTTTACTACCCAGCCACCGATTGTGCAGTAATACGGCATGATGATAACCGGTATAATACTCGCAATAGCACCTAAGAATCCCCATTTATCATGAAGCTTCGTATATGCCGTGAGCGGGCTCTGTTTCGTCTTTCGACCGATTGCAATCTCCGTAGTCAGCAGCGTGTAGCCAAATGTCAATGCCAGAATGATATAGACGACTAAGAATAATCCGCCTCCATCCTTGGCTGCCAGATACGGAAACCGCCAGATATTTCCAAGACCAACCGCACTACCTGCCGCCGCAAGTACGAATCCGATTGATCCACCAAATGAGTGTCGCTTCTTTTCTTCCATCCTTTTTCCCTCTCTTTTTTCGTTCTCGATTCACAACACATACCCTCTTATAAAGAATTCTGTATCATGCATCTTGTCCGTTATTTGCTGTCTGATTTCATTTTGTTGTCCTATAAACAGCAGATAAGAGCCATTTTATCATAGATTCATTTTTAAATCCACATCTATTTGATAAAAACAGCAAAAATGGGCAGATATATGTGTGATACATACATCTGCCCGTACTTATGACTGTTATAATTTTGTCCAATCTATTTTACCTGATTGGCTTCATGGATGGTTCTATTTTCATAATCAACCGCATTCTGTAAGGTTGTCCGGCTGATTGCCGCAAGTGCTTCCCGCGTCAGAAAACCCTGATGGGACGTAATGATAACATTGGGGAATGAAAGCAATCTGGCTGTGATAGAATGCTGTAACAGCTCGTCCTCCCGGTTCTCAAATACATTGTCTCCCTCTTCCTCGTAGACATCCAGACCGACGCCGAAGAATTTGCCCTGCCGGATACCCTGTATCAGTTCCTCTGAATCGACCAGCGCACCACGGGATGTATTGACTAAGATCACATCGTCCTTCATCTGTGCAATCGTATCCTTGTTGATCATGTGATAAGTCTCGTCTGTGAGCGGGCAATGCAGGGAAATCAGATCACTCTGTTTCAGCACGTCTGCAAGTGACATATATTCCACGAATTCCAGCTCTTTATTCGGGTACATATCATACGCGATTACGCGCATACCAAATCCACGGCAGATCCGGCACATTGCAGCACCGATCTTTCCGGTCCCGATGATGCCTGCGGTCTTCCCATGAAAATTCACTCCGGTTAATCCCACTAAGCTGAAATTATTCTCCCGCACCTTGATGTAGCTTTTGTGTACATGGCGGTTGACCGCAAGCGCCAGTGTAATCGCAAGCTCCGCAACGGCTTCCGGAGAATAGCCCGGCACACGCAGCACCGTAATGCCAAGTTCATTTGCCTTTTCCAAATCTATATTATTAAACCCGGCGCAGCGAAGCAGCACCAGTTTGATGTTTATCTCCGCAAGCTTCTCCAGTACAGGCGCACTTAAATCCGAGTTTACAAATGCACAGATTGCATCGCAGCCCTGTGCGAGTGATACAGTCTTCGGAGAGATATCAACTTCGTGGTAGATGATCTCGATGTCCGGGAAATGGTTGAGTTCTTTCTCGAAGGATTCCACGTCGTAGGTTGCTGCATCGTAAAATAGTATCTTCATAATATGTGTCTCCTTTCGTTGTTTTACAAATCAAACAGTTACGAATCCTACTATACTGACCGAGTTGCACAGAATACTTATTCTTCGCAGACGCGCTCTCGCTCACTTCCACACGCAGTGGTACTAAATTCGCAGGAATATCATACATCAATTATTTATTTCTTATTGCCCTGCTCATTAAGTACCAGCGTGTTCCAATGGTCTGCTTAATAATAAGTATTCTGTGCAACTCGAATCTACATATTGTTTCATTTGTAATTATTTAATTGTAACAATCAATCATACACACATATTATATCCAATTTTTCCTTGGTTATCACGTATTACTGCAGCCGAATACTGATTTCGCCGGTTGAGAGATTTTCGCGGGTGCCATCCTCGTACTCGACCAGAAGGTGGCACATGTCGTCGATATCAAGGGCTGTCGCCTTGCGCTCGCCATCCTTTGTCACAACACGGATACCTTTTCCAAGAACCAGGCTGCGCTTCTTGTATTCCGCGATGAATTCTTTCTTCGCAAAGTTTTTGTAGTAATAGAAATAGCGGTTCAGTGTCTCTGCCAGAATCTTATTCTTGATGTCACCGCTTTGCTCCTGCAGGACAGAACCAGCAATATTTTCCAGTTCCTTACCGAATCCTTCCGTCGGCATATACAGATTGATTCCGATTCCAACGATCACGTATTCCGGGTCTAAGTTTTCCATCTGGAATGCTGCCTGTGTCAGAATGCCGCATACCTTGTGCGAATCGATAAAGATATCGTTGACCCATTTGATCTGTGGTTTCTTGTCCGTGTATTTCTCGATTGCTTCGCACACTGCCACAGCAGCGATTGTCGTGAGCAGCGTCACTTCCTGATTCGCGATCTGTGGTTTCAACAGGATACTGAAATAGATTCCCGTATTTGCCGGCGACATAAACGACCGTCCCAGTCTTCCGAGTCCGTTCGTCTGTTCCATCGCGGCAAGCACCAGGCCTTCTTCCTCCTGCGTCCGCTCACGGAGTGCAAGGTTCGTGGAGTTGATACAGCGGAACACTTCCAACCGCACCGGACACTCGACGTCCAGATATTTCGCCGTTCCCTGTACAGACAACACATCCGTATCCTCTGCCAGCTTGTAGCCTTTGTTGTTCACGCCCTCAATTGCAAATCCATCCTCCTGCAATTTGCGGATGGCCTTCCAGACTGCTGCCCGGCTGACAGATAGTTTCTTCGCAAGCTGCTCGCCAGACAGATAGGTGCCTCTGTTTTCTTCCAGTGTCTTTATGATTTCATCTCTGACTGCCATATTTCCTACTCTCGATTCTTTGTTTTTCATGTCGCCTGACGGCTCCATGTGTGTGTTCGCAATATGTCTAAGTTTCTTCGGATGACTTACTCCGCAAGCTTTGTAATTCTTGCCGCATCATACGCGCCACTCCGGAGCATGTCAATCTCTTCCTTGTATGGTGGAAATGCTTTCTTCGCATCTGCAAGTGATTTCACATATGGTGTCTCCAGAATCTTCGGTACGTCCAAGAAATCCTTATGCCATACGATCTTGTATAACGCATCAAACCCAATCGAACCAAGTCCGATATTCTCATGGCGATCCTTCGCCGCTCCGCGTGGATTCTTGCTGTCATTGATATGGAATACCGCAATCTGGTCCTTGCCGATGATCTTGTCGAATTCTTCGATCACGCTGTCGAAATCATTTGCCACATCATATCCGGCATCGTTCGTGTGACACGTATCAAAGCAGACACGCAGCTTGTCATTATAAATGACACCATCATAGATACGCGCCAGCTCCTCGAAGCTTCTGCCAATCTCGCTGCCCTTTCCTGCCATTGTCTCAAGCGCGATATGCACCGGCGTATCCTTGGTCAGCACTTCGTTTATCCCTTTAATAATGCTCGCGATACCGGTGTCGGCACCGGCATTCACATGAGAACCCGGATGCAGGACAAGCGTCTTGCTTCCCATTGCCGCGGTCCGCTCGATCTCTGTCTTTAAGAAATCAACCGCCAGCTGATAGATTTCCGGCTTCACTGTATTTGCCAGATTGATGATATACGGCGCATGTACCACAAACTCTGTGATATCATTTGCCCGCATCAGTTCCCACGCCTCTTCCACGCGCAGCTCTGACACGTCCTTTCTGCGCGTATTCTGCGGCGCTCCTGTATATAACATAAATGTATTTGCGCCATAAGAGAGCGCTTCCTTCACCGAGCCAAGCATCATCTCTTTGCCGCTCATTCCAACATGACTTCCGATTTTCATACTGTATAAACTCCTTTTTCAGTTTTATAATGATTGTCCAGATTGAGGTTGCGTGTTATACCCATTGTTCGGCATTTGGTACATCGGATCACCATAGTATGGTGTCTGCTGCATGTTATTATCCCTTCCGCACAACGTTCCAATCGTGATTGCCAGAAATATCATAGCCAATATATGAAATGGTTTTTCCATAAAATTCCTCATATTATTCAGAATCGAAGCTTTCGCCAGCTCTGATGCCCCATAATAGAAAGAATATTTCCGGTTTACTGCAACCACCCATATAACATTTAATACATTTAAAATAATATGGCTCACAAGAACAACGATTGAAATCGCCAATCCGGTTCTTTTCTTCTGCGATTTCCGTGTGATGGTGCATGCAAGAATATACAGTCCCACAGTCAGGATAGGACATATAATGCAGCGGATATCAAAGATTCGTTCGTTGTTTACATCCACGCCAAAAAATTGAACATATTTGCCCTGCGGTCCAAAGTAAATAATCCAGTTCATAATCATAGCCAGCACACTGCAGATCATCGCAATTGTAACCAACACATTTGTACATTTTAGTTTCATACGCTTCCCCCATATTTATATTATAGTTTGCTAACCAAATAACCGGAGCATTGTCAAACAATCACTCCGGAATCAGTTTACAATTATTGTGATTATAGCATTTTTCTACAGGAATATCCACAGAAGATTTTACAGTACCTTACTGCCATTGGCAGTCAGCTTGAATTTCGCTCCGAACAACTCCGCCCCGTGCCGGCACATCTGCATGCGTCCAAGGAAAATATCGAAATACTCATACATCGTACAGATCTTCTCGTCAATTTTGAGTTCCAATGCAATCTGGCTTTTCTCCCGATTGATCTTCAGATTCGCTTCCGTGACTGCGTAATTCACCCAGTCGTGAATATCGTAGGTCGACTTATCACGCGAACGCACACGGCTTCTGCGGACATCCGTCTTATCCGCAATAATCATCGCCGCTGACACAATATCCACGGCACCTCCGGTTGACTCGTCGTGATGCCCAATCGCAGAAACGATGGTTGCACGATCTGTAAACGGCATATCCATCCGCCGCAGGATATCATTTGCAAGGAGTGCGCCATACTCGGCATGATGTTCACGATTGACTGCATTTCCAATATCATGCATATATCCGGCGATCTTCGCAAGTTCGATCTCCGCGTCAGCATGTCCGAACTTCTCCAGCAGATATGCCGCCCGCTCAGCCACCAGCGTGCAATGTGTCTTCGAGTGTTCCGTATAGCCAAGCGTGGCTAAATTCGCATCGCCCTTCTTGATAAATTCGTTTATCTCTTTGTTCTTGATGATGTCTTTGTATAATATCTGTGCCATTTTCTAAACCCTTCTTCTGTAATATGTAAATAGTTCCGGCAGGATCTGCCACATACAAATATATTGCATATATGACGCAATGTCCGTAGGTCTTCTACAACCGTTTCACCGCATCCATTGCAAGTACCGACCGCTCGCATTCTTCCGCCGATAATGTGAGCTGCGCACAATACGGACTTCCCTGCATGTATTTTGCCGCATAACTTAGTCCATTCGTCCGTTCATCGAGAAACGGCCGGTCAATCTGACACGGATCTCCAAGCAATATGATCTTCGTGCCTTTTCCTGCCCGCGTGATGATGCCTCGCACCTGATTCGGCGTCATGTTCTGCGCTTCATCAATAATCAGATAAGTCTTCGCAATCGAACGTCCACGGATAAAATTCAGTGCCTCTGTCTGAATGATTCCCCGCTCGAAGATCTCCTGAACCTTATCTGCCAATGCCTTCTCATCCGCATATCGCTCCTCTTCATCCGAATCGAGAATCTGCTCCAAGTTATCAATCACCGGGCGCATCAACGGTGCAATCTTCTCCTGCTCGCTTCCCGGCAGAAATCCAATCTCATCGTCAAACTGTGCATTCGGCCGACAGACGATGATCCGCCGGTATTCCCCGGTCGGATTGTTGAACACCTTTTCTAACCCAACCGCCAGCGAGTAAAATGTCTTCGCTGTGCCTGCCATTCCTTTGATGATCACAAGCGGAATCTCGTCCGCCGAAGCCATCAATGCCTCCTGCATGAAGTACTGCCCGACATTTCTCGGCTTGATGCCATACGGGTATGATTTCTTATAGGATAACGGATAGATTTTATCAGCTTGCATCTTGCCGAGAATCGTTTTCTTATTCGACTGATCCGGCGTTAAAATCACGAATTCATGCTCGATAAATTCCGGCTGTATGCGATTTCCTTCCGCATCTGTCTGATACACCTCATTGCAGGGGATTCCGTGTTTCTTGAATTCCTTTACCCTGTCCTCCGGGATATACGCATCCATCCTGCCTGTATATTGCCGGTCATCCACCGTAATCTGTTCCGTCGTGAAATCCTCTGCCCGCACACCAAGCATCTGCGCTTTGATCCGGAGCACCAGATCCTTCGTAACCAGAATCACCTGTGACTTCTTACCCAAATCCTGTGACAATCCCTTACAGACCTTCAAGATCCGGTTATCTGCTTTATCTTCCGGCATATCCTCCGGAAGCTCCACCGCCTTGTAATTCTTCTCGATGCGGAGCGTTCCGCCATCCGGCAGCGTCACGCCCTGTAACAGATCTCCCTGATTCCGGTACTGCTCCAGCATCCGCACGACTTTTCTCGCATTGGAGCCTTTCTCGCCGTCCGCTTTCTTCAATCCATCGAGTTCTTCTACCACAACAAGCGGAAGCACCACATCATTCTCTTCGAAGCATAAGAATGCATGTGGTGCCTGAATCAGGATATTCGTATCTATCACATATGTTTTCTTCATGTAAAAACCCCCATTTATTATGATTTCTATTTCATAATAAACAGGGGTTGTTAAATATGTTATCTCGCATATGTTAAATACTCGTAAATGCCGTTTTACTTATGCAGTTGTTCTTTGTCTTTGATGTAGGCAAGTAAGCCCTTGCAACCTCCCAGAACATCCTCAAATGTCTGGTCAAAATCGCCGGTATACCACGGATCAGCTACATCACGTGCCTCGCTCAACCTATGCGTCTTCTCATAGTCCACGAATGACAGCATCTTGTAAATCTTCCCTTCCACATCACTGCCACCGGCAATCCGCGTCATGTTCCGGATATTCGCACTATCTATTCCGATCAGATAATCATAATATGTATAATCCGCGTGTGTCATCTGTCGCGCCCGATGCGGAATCAACGGGATCTGCTCCTGTTGCAATTTTCGCTTTGTCCCATGGTGTGGCGGATTCCCAATCTCCTCCGTACTCGTCGCTGCCGAATCAATCTCGAAACAGGAACCGAGATGGGACTGGCGGGCGAGGTGGGTGAATACGCTCTGAGCCATGGTGGAACGGCAGATGTTGCCATGGCAGATGAATAATACTTTTATCATAGTTTTGTTTCTCCTTGATTTGCCCCGGAATGCCCTGTTTTGCAAGGGTTTTCGGGGATTTTGTAGTTTGCTCTGAAATTACAGATTGTGGCAAATCAGAGCAGAACCCTGCAAGTTGTTACTACCTGTTAGTAGTAAAATTAGTAGTAACAGGTAAATTCTTACTACTAAGGGGTTTCACCAACTTCACTTCCGCTTGGACAGTTAATGTTCTTTTCCGGATATCCAATAGTCCCATAATCAATATAATTTCCTTCATATTTTAGCAATTTTAATATTACCCTAACCAAGATACACTCGTATACCTGACTTGTCATAAACTGTTCTTCGTAATCAATACTATCTCCAGCATATAAACCATGCGCAGAAAAATTTCGTGCTTGCAACGCCTTCTTCTCTTTTTTACCAACGGGCATGTCTATTCCTTCAAAAAAATGTGTTAATTGTTCACTCACAGACATGCGGTTCATACCTTCAACACTTCTCTTCATTCTTTCCACATACTCCGTTCCTGCAAACTGTGTTTCCACCATTTTTTTTATTGGTTTTATTCTTTTAGAAAAATCTTTTTTGTCCATAAGCACTGTTTCTGGATTAATTTCAACTTCTTCATACCACTTTCTTTTCAAATTTTCCAATGCAGCGGAAAGTATAGGTAAGTCCATAGGCTGTGTAACTTTTTGAGCATACCAATATGCCGAAAAAAAAGAAGCAAAATCAAGTTTCTCATATAATTCCGAAAATGGCTCTATATATTTTTGAATTGTATCCAAATAATTATGAAGAAACGATACATCATCTTTAATAGGCGTCTTTGCCCCAGATATACATTCTTTTTTTATATCAAAACCATATGTCCCTGGATTTTTCATAACGAAACCGATTTGATTGCCATTTTCGTCAAATGAAGACTCCCCTACATACATCAATCTCTTTCCAACAAAAAAACTCAAATACTCTCTAATTTGTTTTCTTTCTTCTATACTTGGAATTCTTCCATACTTCTCAAAATAAGAAATACTAAGATTGGTACTCCATGAAGGTCCATATTTGTTCCCAACAAAATGAATGTCAAATGCCGTATCTTTATATTTAAAGTGTATAAACCTTCCTATATACTCCTGCTCTTCCAATTCCTCTTTTATTGGAAACTGTAAATCTCCATAAACCCCAGAAACAGAACCTTGTACCTTATATTCAAATCTTGAATTTTCACAAAAGCGCAAACCACTTTTACTACCATTCAGTATCCATTCTTTAATAACCGATGGTGTTTTCACACTTTTTCCTTCAACACAATAACACGATAGTTTATAGTCCGTTTTGTCCAGTTTACTTATATATCCATCACAATACATAGGTGTAAAAGTAACCGTATAATCATCAAATATTTTTATTTCTAATTTTCCCGCCGGCATAGTCTCCCCAGGTATAAATTCTCGTTTATCCACTGTAGGTCTTTGCTTTATTTCTTTATATTGATTCAAATATCTTACGCACGAAATACTGATATTATAATTATCATCTCTGTTTACACATAATTCATCTACATCATCCCAAAACACATCGTCAAGATTTTCTTGTTTTATATCTAAATGACCACTGATTATAAAATTGTCAATTGGAATATTTTCCCATAGCAATGAATCAAGTTTTCTTTTATTCATAACATACCTTCTTTATAATTAAAATGTTCACCATGAAGTTTTTTCTTCAAAAAGCTTTTCTATTTCTTCATTACTTGTTGCGGCAATAATTTGCCTTTCTGGTATTTCCGGAATTTCAACATCATGCCCATACCACAACGAGTATTTTTTTAGTTCAAACGCTCTTTTAGTATATACAAAGCCGCCATCTACTTCTTTCATCAAGCCGCAATTTCTAAAATCATCAATATACTCTTCATCTGTTGAAATTTTCTTTTTATCAATATTGTCGCATAAAAATATTAAATCTTCATCTGTCAACCTAACGATACACTGGGACAATTTAAAGAATTTATTCTTATCAATCAAATGTTGGCAACATGCTCTCGTCAGATTTGATAAATATATTGCTTTCCTCTGCGTTTCGATGTCATCAATTATCTTTAACAGCCTTTTTGCACTTTCATTAGAATTTCCATCCTCTGCTAACATCTCAGACAACTTTCTCAAATCGCACTCGTCATCACATGTATTATCAAGGTACTCTATGAAACTTTGCCAAAAAATCTCCTCCCTTATAAAATATGGAGATCCCATTACATCTTTCAATAGCTTACCAATTACAGTAATATCACCACTAACTAAAGCAACAGTTAAATTTTCCAACAATCCTTTTGTTTTCTCTTTTATTGCATCACTACAGACAAAACGCTTAAACTTTCCCATAACGCCCTCCAATTCAATTAACCATATCCAACTTTTCATTATTTCTATAAAAAATCTCAATCTGTACATATTATATCGTCACATTTGTTATTTTTCCACAAAAATAACGCCCCAGCCTAAGCCAGAGCGCCATCCCACTTATATATTAAACCACCTTAAACATCTTCTGCGACATCGGTTTCTCTTTCTTCTGCTCAACCTCCGCCTGTGCCTTTCTAAAATCTTCCATCCTTTTTAATTTCTCCTCAGCATCATCAAATCCGATATGTGTGTACACATTCATTGTTACGCTTATATCCGAATGCCCCATGAGATACTGCAGCGTCTTAGGATTCATTCCCGATTTTGACATATTGGAGCAGTAAGTGTGTCGGCATACATGTGGAGTGTTGTTTGGCATCTGCACTCGGTAGATATCATTGTATCTGCCAACCATGTGATTGAGGCGGTGTTGCCAGTGCATTGCCACAAGTGGCATTCCCTTATCATAAAAAGGAATCCACTATATCCGTCTATGGATTTCTCCACTTTGGGCGCATTTCTGTCCTCGATGATTGCCTGAAACATCTGTGCCACATCTTCTGTGATTGGCAATACTCTTGTTCCGGCATCCGTCTTTGTAGTTTCTATAATGTATCGCATATCCGATGTTCTCTGCAACTGATCTGCCTTAATACCGCACCGCACAAAAGGCAGTGAATTTCTATGCTGTCAGTAGCATTCTGACTCATCGGCTCTTTTGAATAAAGCCTGGCTGATTCTGCATCATCAAAAGATACCCATGTACTCTTATGTGCATCATCTGTTCCGGTAACTCCTCCATAGCAACTAAATAAGCCTTTGAAACTATTAGGTTTTATGCCTTAGGTGTATTCACTCTTGACATCAATACTACCGTCTCAACATGATTTGCAAAAGAAAACATGTCAGCTCATTCACCATTTATCTCTATTTTTCTTAACGCAGTATGATTTATACATGACATTGGAACACCATTGTGCTTTGCATCAAGATTCAAATACACTACACCGTCACGTACAATACATGGACTGTTCATTTCCTCTGGTGTAACCGTAATCATCGGGCGTTCCTTTGCATATATTTGAATTGCGTTGAACTTCACAATATCGAACTTTTTATTTACTCTGCACTTCAGCAAATAGAACCAATCCAAATACAAATTATCAAAATCATCATACCCGCAAATAAACATCTCAACCGGTGTCCCAGTCTTTGTATTGAAGTATATATCATCATTCATACAGATTTGCATCTGAAATTGCTTTTTATCATGAAGATAATAGACATCCAATATATACGGCGGAAACGATACTTGCCCATCTTCCGCTTGCATTTTATCTATACTAAACGCCTTTGTTTTGTTCATATCTTCGGAGAGAATATGCAAATTTTCATATGTACAGTTTAGTCCATCATTATCTAAATGCTCAATAATATTTCCTTCGGCTTGCATTTTATCAATATTCTCAGCACCATATATGAACCCTAAAACAAACTCATGTAAAGATAGTCCTATTTTTGTACACCTCAAATATGGATGGTCGCCTGTTGTATATGTCCATGTATACTTCTTCACCTCTTCAAGAAGTGCATCATCTTTAGTTATCTTCGCAATATTTCCACACCACTGATCTCTACTTAGTTGATAGACAGCCCCAACCGTAGTAATTTCCATTGGCATTGGTAATCTAGGCATATTCGATCCACTCCATTCATTTAATTATTTTTCTGTTTTGTCCACAAGACCGGATTGACTTTTGTCTGTTTTCCAGTTCCATCACAATATCTCAACATTTATCTTCCCATCCCACATCTTCTTTATTTTCATCAATAAGGCATATTACGATAATATTCAGCTTCTCTTTCTTCCTGAGTCGTATGATATTTCTCAAATATATAAAAAGCTATATTCTCTGCCTCTTCAAAAGAACGTATCTTCTTTCCATCAAGCTCCCAGACTCTTTGGCCTGCAAAGAAAACACCCCAGCCGCCATACCTGCTCTGCATAATGGTTATGTATTCACCCTTATATTTTTTGCTGTATGTTCCTTTTGCAGGATTAAATCGCCACTGTGCCTTTTTGAAATTCTTTCTTCTTTGTGCCCGATTTCTAAGTTCATTCTCGCATCTACGAGGATTCACATAGTCTCCAGTCATTTTTTCAGCGCATACGCACCCAACATATATCTCATCTGGATAATCTGGATGAGACATAACATGCGCATATCGGATTTTTTCATTTCCACACATTTCACATTGCTCATAAGGAATAGACTCTGTTTCATCAATTCCCTCAGCTAAATCTATTACATCCACGCACGTCCATCCTTTATGTGGAAGTCCTGGTTTATTCCATTCTGACATAGTGTCACCCCTTTCCGCCTTCAAACCCTTTTTTTAACAATATCCAATCTATCTGTTCTTATACCAAACAAAATGGTCAAATTTTCTCTTTCTATGTTCAACGGTTATACAATACTCATCAAGCTTTCCAGTAATATAATCGTTGTACGCTTTATAATTGAAGTTGTCCTGCCATTTCTGAATCTGTCCTTTTGTAACATCATCAAAATAACGAGGCAGATATTCTTTAAGAACTGTATCTAAAATTGAGTAATCGTCCCTTCCATACAGATTTCTGTTATGATAGCAACAATACTTTGAAGCAAATGAGAAAAGATTAATCTTTCCATTACTTCTCGCAATCTCATTTACAACCTCTGGATCACCTTCAGCTATCCTCTCATCAATGTTAGGAATTTCTGCTATGATATTAGCCAGCTCAACCATACTGATTTTGCTCTTATGCTGCGACAGATGAGTAGAATTGGTAATATCAATAAGCCCTACCTTCATTGCTACTACGTCAGGATCTGTATTCTTTGGGAATTTCTGAAGGCATCTCGTTATCAAGTCATTCTCTGGTCCGTAGTTGTCAGTTCGCTGAACTAAAGCTTCTGCTTCTTCCATCGCTTCGTTTGCTATAACATCTCCGGAAACATCTCTATATCCCTTTTTAGCCTGTACCCGCTTTTCTGGAATAATTACTTCTTCCCCCGACAATGAATAGTATGATGGATTACTTCCTATTCTAAGGACAACACCACTTTTCACAAGCCCAGTTAAAGCCGCATAGATATTCGGTCCATGACTCTTATCGCCATATATAGCCTCTGCCAGTGAACCTTGTGTCATATTACCATTTGTTTTCAATAAATTAACTATCGTTTCTTTCTGACTCATATGCTATTTTTCCTTTATGTATTTTCCACTTTTAATACGTTCATCATTCGGTTTCTCAGCATTAACAGGAATGGCCCAGTATGAACCTATTTTTGTTGCGCCTGGAATCCTATTATCAGAACATAAAACTTGAATTCTTCTAACGGAGATTCCCCATTTTTCAGAAGTTTGCCTAATTGATAAATATTCCATAAGAACCTCTCATAAAAACTAAAAAGCACACAATACAATTGACATAATTATATGCCAAACCACGAACAAAATCAATTATAGTTAAAGCAGCAAACCACCGGTCCACTGCTTATATTTCCTTCCATATACGCGTATAACAGCATTTTATGTATCAGCAAACGTATACTCGACGTGGTAAATCCGCTCAAAATTTGAATTATCATGTCATCCCTATGGTATAGGTAGGTTTGTAATAAATAAACGCTTGATACCTTTTAACGAAATTAATCGTTAGAAAGTTCAAATCGTTATTTTGTGTATTCACTCAATATTACCACCATTTTCGGCACTTTCTTTCAGTTATACATAACTGCCTTTTAGTTTTCTGAAACGTATATTAACGGTATAAATCGTTTATTTCATTTGTCGCGATTTGCGCCAGTTCAGCGGTTATATTCCGCATTATGCGCCAACACCGACTCGCTTGCCGTGGCAGATGAATAATATTTTTATCACTTCTTATCCCCTTCCAAAAGTTACTGACACATTATTCTTTCCCACTATCCACTACAACTGATCATACTTCGCTGCACTTCCCTTTGCTTTTTCCACGGGATACTTTGCCTCGTTCTGCGCCATCTTCATATTGATGATTTCATCTGCATCCAGCCCCAGCTTGTCCAACAGATTCTGACTATAAACCATAACATCTGCTAATTCCTCTTTAACATGCTGTAAATCATATTCCTCATCATTCCACTGAAAACATTCCAGAAGTTCAGCTGCCTCAATCACAATTGATTTAGCAAGATTTACCGGAGAATGGAACTGGTCCCAATCCCTATCCTCTGTAAATTTTCGAATTCGATCTATTGTTTCCTTCTTCATCTTCAAATCTCTCCTATTATTGATGATACATATTTTCTCAAATTGTCATCATAAATGTACAAATATGTTCCCTTAATTCCTCTCGTCATAAGTAAATAATAAATGTACTATTTAACTGCATATCTCCGTTTTCTTTCAATACTAATTTTTTCTTATATACTCTCCGTGTGCCCTTTGAAACAATATACTGATCTACATCAATAATTTCATCTAATGTTCTTTTCGTTGTATTATTTGTATTCTTCATCTGTTACCTCCATAATTATTATAGCTTATATTACAATATAATAACATAAATAAAAAGAGCCGAACCCTCGACTCTCTAAACTTCCCTACAAAATATTCTCTTCCTCTCCCACTCAGGACACCCCATCTTCCCCGAATCTCATCCTCACTTTCTTTCCTTCTCCCTTTTCCTCCGCGGTTGCCATCCGGAACACGATCATTCCAAGCACAAAGAACAGGGATATCGCGCCTACACCGATATTTACCTTGCCGGTCACCTGCGAGATCAGACTGATTACGGTTGTTCCAAGGAAGGATGCACCTTTTCCGCATATGTCCATCAAACCGAAATATTCACCGGATTTTTCCGGTGGGATGATCTTAGCGAAATACGATCTGGATAATGCCTGAATTCCGCCTTGGAACATGCCAACCAGAATCGCCAGAATCCAGAACTGCCACTGTTCCTTCAGGAAGATAGCGAATATGGCAATGCCAAGGTATGCGCCAATGCAGATCGTGATGAGTCGTTCTGTTTTATAACAATTGGCTAACCTGCCGAATATGATTGCAAAAGGAAATGCTACGATCTGTGTGACAAGCAATGCCAGAAGCAGTTTCGTACTGTCAAATCCGAGCGCGGTTCCATAGGCGGTTGCCATATCAATGATCGTGTAGACGCCATCGATGTAGAAGAAAAATGCCAGCAGGAACAGGAAGATTTTCTTCTCATTTCTCACATTTTTCAGGGTAACACCGAGACGCTTGAAGCTGTTCCGAATCGCCCGCGGCTTCCGTTCCACGTAATGTTTCTGCTTGTAGATCTTAAGAAGCGGAATGGTCGCGCCGATCCACCAGACCGCAACGATTGCAAATGAAATCATCATCGCAAGCTCCATACTGATTCCGATATTCCCTGCACCTAGCACAATTCCCAGACATACTACAAATGGCACACAGCTTCCGATATAGCCCCAGGCATATCCCTGTGAAGATACGTTATCCATCCGTTCTTCGGTTGTGACATCACCAAGCATCGAATCATAGAAGATCAGGCTACCTGAAAATCCCGTCTTCGCAATAATGTAAATCAAGAGAAAAACCATCCATTGTCTGGCGAATCCAAGTGCCAGACAGCCGATTCCTCCAATAAGCATCGTCACGGTGAAGATTGGTTTCTTCAACCCTTTCGTATCTGCCAACGTTCCGAATACCGGTCCGAGCAATGCTACAATGATTGTTGCAGCAGAAGTCGCATACCCCCAATACGCAAGATAATCGACAGAAGAAAGTCCTGCATTTCCAGCCAGATAGTTAAAATAGATCGGCATAATTGTTGAGACAAGCAGCACAAACGCAGAATTTCCCACGTCGTATAATACCCAGTTTCTTTCAGCCTTTGTCATTTTCGTCTTCACGTTGCTACGCCTCCTTCTCTTTGCCGCTGAATGTATAATTATAGAGCGCATTTAACGCCTCTTCTTTTGCCATATACTTTCCATATGCATCAATCAGCATAACCGCCCGGCTCTTAGCCACAGCGTACAACTGATGCAGCTTCGCTGTACTGTCCTCACATGCCGGATTTGCTTCAAAATTTACCAGCAATCCATGCATTTCTTTGTAATTTCCAGACAGACGGAGTATGGCATAGATCAACGCTCTTTTTAATCTGGAAGGTGCGAGCAGTAAATGATTATTCTGAATCATTCCCTTCAACGCTTTTTTAACCCGCTTCGGTTCTGCCCCTTGGAAGAATTGTGCAATCACGCTGGCATTTTCCATAGATGGGACAATGTGCTTCGTTAAATCTTGTCGAACCGGGTCTTTCCCATCTTCGATCATTAAGCTCCGGTCAAACTCCACTTCAATCTCTGTGTGAGACACGCCACTTTGCGCAATCTTCTCATCGATGTAACCGTGACAGGTCGAATCCAGGGCAAAATGGCAGATGAATCCATAGATATAGGCAAGTGCCGCTTCCTTATCAGATGCCGTCTCTATGATTTCAGCCGCCTTCCCGAAGAAATATTTTCCGGAACGTTCGTGCAGTCCATACCCGATTGCATTGACCGGGTTCGTCACCAACGGATGATAGTAAAACAAGATATCCGGTCCGTGCAGACCTATATCGTAAAGCTGTTTATGTTTCATAATGATATCGTGGGCAGGGACAGAAACCTGTTTGATTACTTCCTGTCCCATCCGGTAATGTGCATATGTAGATGGCATATTCTTTTCCTCGCTTTGAATATATTGCTTTCTCAAATTTCTGTTCTATTATAAAATTGAAATTTGCCACTCTACTATCATATTTCTGTGGAAACCATGTAAAATCTAAGTCAAATTTCTGCATTCCGTTTTATTGCGCAAAAAAGCGCCGGTTCGTTTCCGAACCAACGCTTCTACATTCTTTTTCTATTTATATTCTTACTTCCTACATACGGAAATGCGACACCACGCCGGCCATATCATTGGCAGATGAGCTGACTTCCGTTGACATCTCGGTCACACTGTTTACTGTGCCAAGCACCTCATCACTAAAGGAAATCGTTCCCTTAACCGTATCCTCGTTTCTCTGTGCGATGTCACTTAAGTTCTTGATATCTTTTCCGATTTCATCGGTTTCTTTGCCTAACTGTACAGTTGCATCACGAATGACATCCACACCATCTGCAACATGAGATACATGCTCCTGCATTTTATGTATCTTTAAATTATACATCGGATTGTATCATAATTCTATCTTTTTCAGACGAAATGCAATAAAGAGCCGATCACTCGGCTCTTCACTAACGCTTCTATTCATCATTACCGTTTTTTATATACCACCAGCTCCGGATTCTCACCACTCGCATCATAGGTACTCACCAAAATAAAATCCATACCTGCAAGCACACCGAAATACCGGTCTCCGCCAAACTCACATTCCAACTGATTACCAAGATACGTTTTCTTGTCGTCTAAGAATTTTACTGTCTCGCCACTTGGAAGTGGATACGCCAGATTCACATACTGACCGACAAGCGCATTCAGCTTCTCCACCTTCGGTAATCCTTCGATGTGAAGATCATTTATCTCTTTTATCAACTGATGTTTGAATTCATCGAACTGTCCGCCATCGCTCAGTTCATCGTACCGCTTCCAATAATCTAACTTCGGAAGCAGATCCTTCATATATTCCCGTGCCTGTTCCTCCGAGAATTCATCCGTCACCATATGCTTGACTGCAACATCGATCAGATCATCCATATTACTGTATGTATACATGCCACCTGCATAGCACCATTTGCAATATGATTCATTCATTGCCCCATCCCGTTCATGCCCGATAATCTCATCTTCGAGCGGCATGCCACAGCACTGACAGATCAATCTTCTCGGTTGTCCAAGCAGCGTATTGATTGATACATCAAATACTTTCGACAGCAGCTTTAACGTATCCGTATTCGGCACGGTTTCGCCGTTCTCCCAGCGCGATACTGCCTGCCTTGTCACCATGATTTTCTCGGCTAATTCATCCTGCGATAATCCCCGCTTCGTGCGAAGTTCCAAAATCACATTTTTTGTTTCCATCCCATTCACCTCCATGGTGCTATCTTAGCAGACAACCGCTTACGATAAAAGCAACCTGCTGTTTCCCCTTATCCGCGCCTTAGATATTCTCCGTATAACGACAATCCGGAAATCCCTTACAGCCCCAGAACTCGCCGAATTTTCCTTTTCGTTTTACCATCGTCATTCCACATTTCGGACAGGTCTTGACATTCTGCCGCACATCCGCCGTCCCTTCCCCGGACAATTCTTTTCCAAGTAATTCAAATACCTTCTGGTTCATCTTACAGTCTGTCAATGCGCGGTGTGCGCCCACCGTAGAGATGCCATAATAGTTCGCAAGATCACCCAGTCTCCGATGCTTCCAATCTGGGAATACGATTTTTGCAAGGCGCAATGTATCCACGAAATCATTTGGAAGTATCAATCCCATATATTTCTCGAAGTCACGATACAGAAACTTCATATCAAACGAGGCAATATTATGTCCAACCAGAATATCGTTTCCGATAAATGCAAGGAACAACGGTAACACTTCTTCAAACTCCGGTGCATCTGACACCATCTCATCATAGATGTGATTGACCGCACTCGCACCATACGGAATTGTTCGTCCCGGATTAACAAGTGTGCTGAATTCATCGATGATTTTACCGCCGCGCACCTTCACGGCTGAGATTTCAATTACCTCATCGTAGTTTGCAGAGATTCCGGTTGTCTCCAGATCATATAACACATAGTCCGGTACATATTTATTTAATTGTTTTCCTCTTTGGTTGCTCATTTGTAAGTTCACCTGTTCTCATTTACAGCACCTTATGTATTTCATCCCCATTCACCGGAGACAGGCACCGGTGCTCCAGTTCATTTACCACGATCAGCTTCTCTTTTTTCTCTGTCACAACACCGATCACGGCGGCTTCCGTTTCCTGCTCTGCCAGATATTCCACCAGCTTCTCTCCATCTTCCACGACTACAAACAGGCAGCCGGTTGCATCAAGCAGATACGGATTGATATTGAAGAACTCGCAGATTTCGATTGTCTCCTGCCGGATTGGTATATCCACATGCTGTACCTCAAAGCCCTTATCCATCCAGACGCCCATCTGCCACAGGGCACCATAGACACCACCGGATGAGCCATCGTGCATATAGCAGATATCCATGCCGGAATCCGCAATCCTCCGTGCCACGTCCACAATGCTATACGCATCTTCCTTGACGCTTGCCATATCCAGATAGAAATCCGGGAACCGCGTATGCAGTTCTTCCCGCTTTTCCTTCAGTATTATATCCGCACCCATCAAGCCTGCCTGTCCGACCATTACGATATCGTAGCCCGGCTTGATCTTCTTTTTATTTGCACAGTAATCGCCTGCTGTTCCAAGCATCGTCACGACAAACTGCGCCCGCGCAAACACTTCAGACACCTGTGTGTGACCACCTAAGATCTGTATGCCCTTTGCTTCTGCATAAGAATTGAAATCCGCCATATAGCCCTTGATCCACGATTCCTTTACATTCCCCGGCAGAAGCATCGTAAGACGAGCACCCTCGATCTGTCCGCCGGAGCACGCAAAATTATTCATCGCTTTCACCCATGCAATCCACGGCGTATCGCCGATGCCATCTGCACTTACGCTTCCGTGCAAATTCGCATAATCATTTCCGACTGCTGCCGATACCGAAAGCTTCGGATTCAATCTTCGTATATGTTTAATCACCGAACGCGACAGATAGCGCTCCGGCAGGCTTCCTTGTTCCATTCTTTCTTCTCCTCTACTTCCTCAGTATATCCACCGTATGTGCTCCTGCACCGATCAGGTCCGGACGTTCACACACCTTCAACTGATATGCCACGAAAAGCTCGTAGCTCTCCTCACTCAATTGATTCACAAACGGACGGATATAATTAGCTGGTCCATCCGGTGACAGTATCTTCTCCCGCTTCAATCCAACCGCTTCGTTGTAGCCGTCAATGTCCTCAATCCGTTCGAATGCATACAGACTATCCGCTGCAGGTACCGTATGATACGATGCATCCAATGTTCCATTCTTCACGCTTTCTTCTATGTGATTTTCCTGAATACCATATACAACCACGGCATACTCATTCATCACATAGGCGACCAATATAATTCCGCCCGGCTTCGTCACACGCTTCGCTTCGGAGAGCGCCTGAATCTTCTCCTCCTTCGTCATCAGATGATACATCGGACCGAAGAGGAGTGTCAGATCATAGGTGTTATCTTCCAGCTTCTTCAGATGCAGCGCATTTCCCTGCATCGCATGCACATTGCTGTTTTTCTGCTTCAATATTCCCAAATTATGCTTCACCAGCTCCACAGCCGTCACATCGTAGCCTTCCTCACAGAGCGACACACTGTAACGTCCGGTTCCGGCACCGATATCAAGAATCTTAATATCTTCCCGGTTCGTAACCTTCAATTCCTGCATCCGCACATCCAGATAATCATGAATATATTTCATCGTGATGCGGTACTCGATCTGCCCATGTCTGGAATTTAATCGTTTTTCCTCATTGAATTTATTGTAATATTCTTCGATCTTGTTCATTTCTTTTTCAACTTTCTTATCGTCTGGCTCCATCCAGTTACTCTGCACATTTCACATATGCACCATCTGCAAGCTCTGCGATTCTCGCTCCGATTCCCATTCCGAATATACTGTTTTCGGTATCAATCACCAGAAGCGGCAACTCATTTTTCCTCAAATCCTCCGCTGCCTGATACACCAGCTTTACCGGATTCCCATGTTCTGTATCATAATTGGACTTGCCATCTGTGATCAGCACAGTGAGATGGATATCCTCCGGATATTTGCGGCGATCCGTCAACTGTACCTGTTCTGCCAAACGCAGCCCCATCGCAAGTGGTGTATTGCCCTTTGCTTTCAGCTCCCGCATGTTCTCTGCCGCGACATCCACGCTCTTTGTAAATGGCAGCTTCACCGTGGCATGCTTATCTCCAAATAAGATTAGTCCCACCCGGTCGCGGTCACAATAGGCTTTTTCAAGCATTGCCATCACTGCGCTTTTTGCAAATGCAAGGCGTTTGTTCGCACCCTGCGACCGGCTGGCATCCACAACAAAAAGTACGGTACTGTGCTTCTTGTTGCGATATCGTTTCATACGCAGATCTTCTGGCATGATCTGTCCCTGAAGTCCGTCTTTCTCCATGTGGCTTCCACGTTCCACGGCTGTCCGGATCGTCGCCGGGATATCAACATCCGAAAGGCCGCACATTTTCCTTTCTGCTTCGGATGGCACCACAGATCCACTGTGCTTTCCTTTTTTTATCTTTAATTGTGCCGCACGTTTCTGCGAAAACGGAAGCTCCAGAGATGCCATCATCTCATCTAGTACTTCTATAATCGAGCGTTCCCTTCCACTTTGCTCAACCGGGAGAAATATTTCCTCCTGCATATCCACATTTTTCTGCTTCGCAGAGTCTAGTCTCCCTCCCCGGATGTCTCCGATTCACGTTTTTCTCCTTTTCGGGACAATATCTGTTCCATCATCTCCGGATTCATCTGCCCGTTATCCAACGGATTTTTGTGCATACGGTGCGGCAATACATACTGTGCCGCTCTGGAGATATCTTCCTTTTTTACCCGTTTTCTTCCTTCATATGCAGCGATCGTCTTCGCTGTTTTCACGATTCCGATATCTGCGCGGTGTCCGTCTGTACCATAGGCAATACAGATCTCCACGGACAGGCGCAGAAGTTCCCGGCTCATTGTCACCTCTGGCAAAAGTGCTCTGGCTTTGTCGATCTTCGTGCGCAGATGTGCCTGACGTTCCTCGAATCTCTTACAAAATACCGATGCATCCTGTTCATAGGCAAGCCGGTTTTTGACAATCTGGATTCGCTTATCTACATCCTCCTCTGCTGTCACATCCACTACCATTACGAAACGGTCGAGCAGCTGAGGTCGAAGATTTCCCTCCTCTGGATTCATCGATCCGATCAATATGAACTTTGACGCATGCGTACAGGAGATTCCTTCCCGCTCCACTGTATTTCTGCCCGTTGCCGCTGCATCTAAGAGCAGATCCACGATATGATCATCAAGCAGATTTACCTCATCAACATACAGGATATTTCCGTCTGCTTCCTTCAGAAGTCCCGGCTCAAATTTCTTCTCTCCATCCTTCAATGCCGCCTCAATATTGATCGTTCCTGCAACACGATCCTCGGTTGCATTTGCAGGAATCTCCACGATTTTCAGCTTCCGCATTAGGTTCGGGATTGCACGGACGACAGTCGTCTTGGCAGTTCCCTTCTGTCCCCGGATTAGTACACCGCCGAGTGCCGGATTGATGAGATTCAACACGATTGCTTCCTTCATCTTCTCCTGACCGACAATCGCCGTGAACGGATATACATTGTCTATCTTTTTCCTTTGCATCTTACTCCTCTGCCTCTCCTTCTGCCTCGATATAAGCCTCCCGGATCGATTCTAACTCTTCCTCGGTTGCCTGATAATACCCTCGATGATTTGCTTCCATAAGGCGTTCCATCATCTTCATATACGCCCATTTGTTACTCTTTGTCATCTGCCTGCGCAGTTCTTCATCCGCCACATAACAACGCGTCATCTCCGAAAATGTCTGGCTGTCCACTGCATCCGTCGATGCCGCAAATCCCATCACATTTTCAAACCGCTTCTCTATCTGCTGCACGCCATGATAGGTATGCCGCATCATACCCTCGATCCATGCTGGATTCAACAGACGTGTCCGGATTCCCCGGTTCAACGCCTCATGGATATCCTGCACCTTGACATCTTCCCCGACGGTATCTGCGACAAGCATCACCGGCTTTTCGCCCTTCTGGTTTTCCACCGCCTTGGAAAGTCCACCATAAAACTCATAATAATGATCGAGATCGGTGAGTTCATATTCCACGTTGTTCCGTATCTGCGAGATGTAGTCTACATTTTCATATTGATGTTTCAGTACGCTGGCTGCTGCCTCGCCTCTGTGCCGGTACGAATACGCATACGAAAGATCCGCTGTAAAGCCTGTTCCAAGCTCCTCCGCTGCTTTCCAGCTTCCTTTTTTCACAACATCCGTAAGACGCGTCGCATATTCTCCCTCCTTCGGGCCGAAGATCCGGCAGGACGCCATCTCCCATGCCCGTGTCTCGTCCATTCCCTGCTCTTTCATCAATATCTGTGCCAATTTTCTTGTATTTGCCGCAAAATAATTTTCCTCGTCCGTCTCATCCAACGCAAGAATCTGTTGTAGCATTTCATTCAGGTTATCTACCAGATTCGGATACATATCCCGGAAGAATCCGCACATATGGATCACCACATCCATACGCGGTCTTCCAAGCTCCTCCCGCGGAATAATCTCCAGACGGTCATCAAAGCTCGCACGGTCCGTCCTTAGACGGAGTCCCAGATAATATAAGATCTGCCCGACTGTCTCGCCCTGACTTCTGGATGTCTCCAATCCCCAGAGAATCACGGCTGTCGTATCTGGATAGCTGCCTGTCTGCTTTTTATATTGTTCCACGGCAAGCTGTGCGGCCTTCGCGCCCCGCTCATACGCCGTCTTCGTCGGAACCAACCGCGGATCAAACTGCACAAGATTCCGCCCGGATGGAAGGATATCCGGATTTTTCACCACGTCTCCCGCAGTTCCAACAGGGACATATTCCCCATCTAAGGCATGTAAAAGTCCCTGTGCCTCCTCCGCATTCATCACATGCAAGCCATCCGTGATCAGACTATTTTCATATTCATACAAATATTCCTCAATCTGCTCAAGATCCCCTGTACATCCACATGTCTCTGCCAGATGGTCAATCTGGTTCATCAGATCATCGCAGCGTTCCGGTGCACTCTGCATACTCTCCCTATACTCAGCAATCGTCTCTTTTAATTCCTGCAATTCACCATATATTCCGCTTTTTTTCAAAGCAGGTGCCTGATAACTGATAATCGTAGCATGCGTTCTCCGCTTGGCTATCATCGCTTCCGAAGGATTCCCGATATAGTAATAATAAAAATGCGGAGCTGTCCCGATCAAACGGTCCGGCCAGCATTGTCCCATCATGCCATTGTCCTTACCCGGCAGGAATTCCAAAGTCCCGTGTGTACCGAAATGAATCACTGCATCCGCGCCAAATTCTTCCCCTATATAATGGTAAAATGCCTGATATGCCTTCGGTGGTTCCTGATTCCGGTCATGGTAGTTCTCGATGATATCCGCTTTACTGTCTCCGTCCTGCCGCAACGGCTGTAACCCAAGAAATACATTTCCACATCGAATCCCCTTCACTGGATAGTCCTCTCCATCCAGCCTGTATGTAATCGCAGCCTCGGCCTCGTCGCTCCACTGTGGCGCATTGCAGTTTCCATCCATAACGAACGCCTCCCGAAGCTGTTCAGCCGTCAGGGCTTCCACCTGATATCCCGCCTGTTTTAACTGCTTCAAAGCTTCTGCCGCTGATGCAAAGGTATCAAGAAATGCCGCGGATGCAACATTGCTTTCGCCCGGCGGGTAATTGTAGAACACGAACGCCAGCTTCTTATCCTGATTTGCCAGCTTCTGTAACCTCAGATATCCTTCCAGCCGTGCCACAAGTGTATCAATCCGTTCTGTGATCGGCTGCAATTCTGATACCGTCGCATCACCCATCACGCCAACCGGAAACGTGAGGATTCCCCCATCTAATTCCGGCAGCAACATACTGATCAGGAACTCGCCCGGATTGACCGCGGATGCTTCCTGCCATCTTTGCTCTGTGATTTTCGTCAGGCAGAATGGCTTGATATACGGCACCTGCAGTTCCTTCAGAATCTGCACTGCACCGTCTGCGTTTCCGCCCATCGGACCTGCCCCAAGCCGGAATGGCATCGTATTGATCACCGCGGATACCGGGTACTTCTTCTGGCAGAGATAACTCTTTAATTTCTCCTGATCACGATCCTCATTCTGTGAGAATGCAATCGGAAGTATGTTATATTTTTCTCTTAATTTTTCACAAATGATACGCACGATTGGCAGATAATCGTTCGGATATGCATGTCCGTAAAACAAAAATGCTATCGTATCCCTGCCTTTGTCATACGGATTTTTCTTCCAATATTTATCCAGTACGTCCTCGCAAACAAGCGAAAATGGATCTTTCAGATAGATTCCGTACCGCATCGTACAAGGCTTTTCCTTCGGCAGAAAGCTCCTGCCACAATATCTTCGTAAAATCAGATAGAAAAACGATTCAATATCCGTGTAGGTTGCCTGCTGCCAATAGTCCATCAGTAAAAACACCTGCTTCATATCCTTTGTCATGCCAAATGGAAGGACATTGCCAAGGATCATCGCCATTCTTCGTATCCGGCGCATCTTCTCTAACGCACTGGCTGTCGGTTTTTTGTTTTCCTTCGTATCCGCTTGCTTAGCTTCCTCCTCTGACACATCTCCTGTCTGCGGTTTCTTCTGGGAGGACTTCATCATTTTACCCATTGCTTCCATGGAAAATGTTCCGAGGCGCAGATATTCTCGCAATTCGTTACCAATCACAATCCGTTGTCCCCGGCAATTCTCCAGCCCACGTCTGACAATCTCCCGCAGCGCCTCTGAAACACCCATCAGGTCGATTACTGCAACATCCGCCTCGCGGACTGCATTCTCCAGAATCTCCGGATGCATCAGATATTTGTTTTCCATTCCTGCCACATAAAAGACTGCAAAATCAATTGCATCCTCCGGGTATTTTTTTGCATATTCTTTTTGAAATATCTGGATCTGTGAAAGTGCAGATACGGACACTGCAATGATTGTAATTTTCATCTGATTTCTCCTATTTTAAGTCGTACATTTATTTCTGGCATATACATCAGATTTTATCATTTACGTGCCGCATATACAAGCCATTTCTCCGCTTACCATATCTCCTCCTGGCGCTTTTCCGGCTGAAAATGTTCCTTTGCAAATCCCATATCCTGCACTAGCTCCAGTGTGCCGAGATACTTACCCTCTTTATCCCGTACCGCCATGTATCTGACAAGCATGCATTTTCCATTTTTGTCCATCCAGATTGGAACCTCGTCCAATGCCCCTGCACGGAACTCTCCAATAATTCTTCGCACGGTCGATTCAATCTTCGGTGGGTGACAGGAAAATACCTCCCGGTCGATTGCCATCCCCGGACGTTTAAAATCCTTCGGTCCCTCATTGAAGAATCGATTGATATTGTCCACATCCACAAATGTGATTTCCATCGGAATCGTATTCAGAAGTGCGATCAACTGCGCAATCGTCAGATGCCCGCCCGGCATACGGATTTCCGTCTCTGTGAGCGACGTCTCCTGCACATATTGGTTATCCTCTGCCTTCTGCCAGATCTCCGGCTCCACGCCGAAACAAACCGCATAATCCTTCTGGTCTTGGTAGATGCCGATCCACTCTTCCTCCGTGAAATTTGCCGCACAGTTTGGGAACAAAATATTTGCCTCTTTGTAGATCATCTCCTGTGCCCGTGCTACCACCGTTGCAAACCGCTCCTGCCATTCAGGTTCCTTATCGTTCATCTTCGCAAGAAATGAGATTTCATCCCGGATCTCATCATCAACCGTCCACATCACACTTGCCGGTCCGGATATTCCATACCGCACATTCAAAACCGGGTACAGGAGATCTCCCTTCTTCGCATAGTGAGTGGAGATGCCTCGCAATGATTCCAACGTCTTCTTATTTGCACTGCCATCTTTGATTTTCTCCTCTGCCTGTTCTAACAGCATAGCAAAAGCACCATTCTCATTTGCAAACAGCCACAGCGGATGTCCTTTGACCTGTGCTAGCTCCCGCGTCTTTGACTCCCGTTCTTCCCGTAACACCGACGCATGCACTGCCCTTTCTGCATTCGCAATCTGTTCCTCCCGCGTCTTTCCATGAAAGAGTGCGGCATGTACATCACACAGCTTCTGCACCTCCAAAAGCGGTGTTCCCTCCGCAAGCATCTCCTGTTCTGCCTTCATGATCTCCGCAGGATCAACATCCTTAAATACTTCCACAAAATCTTTTCTTACTGCTTCCAGCGGTTCTCCATTTCCAAGCCGCTTCAAATATTCCTTCAATGTCTCGATTCGATCCTTCATACGAATTCCTCCATTTATTTGTGGAATTAGTATGTCTTTTTTCGTGATAAATCATTCCACCAAAGATCTTCTTCGTTATCATTGTAAAACACATTTTCATTAAGATATGAAAAATAATACGTTCCCTTATATTCGACCAGCACAACAGAGATTGTCTGCCAACAAGTAAGACCTGTAATCAGGTTTTCACGGATCGGTACATACATGCCTGCAATCTCAATATAATGATTTGTTACTACATAATCTTCCCCCGAAAACAACTGATATACCTTTTCCCGAATCTGAAAATTATATTTCTCAAAATTTCCCTTTTCAACTGCCTTTTTTATTTTACCGTGATTGTTCATGATGATCAAAAATGGTAACCACAAAGGGATCTCTATAAAGAAGAACGTTGATATCGCATCCGCCATCGTCCGTCCGGAAGGTGCCTGCGGCATAACCGTCACAGCAAGACTGGCAATCAATACCGCAATGGTAAAAAATATTTCAAGGAACAATAAGAGCGCACATCCATTTTTTTCATTTCGTGTGTCCTCCACCTTATTCTGCGGACTGAGTAACATCTCGCGAAGTTTCATGTCTTCCGCAGTACTGATATGCTGTTTTTGCCCCATCGTCTGTATATCCTGTCTGTATTTATCTCTGATTTTTTTCCGGTTATGGATCACCGGTTTATCTAACCGGTCTGTCAAAATTTTTCTTTCATCATCATACATATCTCATTCTCCGTATCCTGATACACCAATTACCAAACAACAATCACCAATATCCGGAAAGCTGTTCACGATCGCATATACTTCCCAATTATGAATGATCCTATCAGATACTATCACCCGGTTCTATCATAAAACCATCATAATACTGTTAAATCTATGCAAAAAATCCCGGTGCTTTCACACCGGGATTTGAATACTCTCTCTCTAATTGCCCTGGCAAGCTTATGCTTCCAGATACTTATCGATACTTGCAAGCTTCACGCAAAGCACGAAAATCTTCGATGCTGCTTCCATCTCTTCCACAGATGGGAACGATGGAGCAATACGGATATTGCTGTCTTTTGGATCTTTGCCATACGGATAGGTTGCACCGGCGCCTGTCAGTACCACACCTGCATCCTTACACATTGCAACGATCTTCTTTGCACAGCCCTCGAGTGCATCAAAGGAAATGAAATATCCACCGAGTGGCTTTACCCACGAACCAATCTCCAGCCCTGTAAGCTCCTGATCAAATGCATTTAAAACTGCCTCGAACTTCGGACGTAAGATATCCGCATGTTTCTCCATATGTGCCTTCAGTCCATCAATATTCTTGAAGAATCTTGTATGACGGAGCTGATTGATCTTATCGTGACCGATTGTCTGTACGGTTAACTGCTGCTTGATAAATTCTACATTTGTTGTAGAAGTTGCGATTGCAGAAACACCGGAACCAGGGAATGTGATCTTTGATGTCGAAGCAAACATATATGCCATATCCGGTTTCCCGGCCTTCGCACACTCCTCTAAGATATTCGGGATTTCTGCCTGCTGATCCTTATACAGATGATGGATGCAATATGCATTATCCCAGAAGATACGGAAGTCTTCAGCTGCCGGCTTTAATGTTGCAAATCTTCTTACCACCTCATCGGAATACACGATTCCGGTTGGGTTTGAATACTTTGGCACGCACCAGATACCCTTCACTGCGGCATCGTTATTTACGTATTTCTCAACCAGATCCATATCCGGTCCATCGGAATTCATCGGGATGTTGATCATCTCAATGCCGAAAAACTCTGTGATCTTAAAATGTCTGTCATATCCAGGTACCGGGCAGAGGAACTTGACCTTATCCAGCTTGCACCAAGGAGTCGAACCATTGACACCGTGTGTCATCGAACGGGAAACTGTATCGTACATAACGTTCAGACTGGAGTTACCATATACAATGATATTCTCCTTCTTGACTTCCATCATGTCTGCCATAAGCTGACGACACTCTCCGATACCATCCAGATCTCCATAGTTTCTTGTATCATTTCCAAGCAAGGTACGCATATCAGATTTGCTATTAATCTCATCTAACATCTGCATGGAAAGTGCCAGCTGGGAGAATCCAGGCTTTCCTCTTGCCATATTGAGGCTGAGGCCCTTTGCCTGCTCTTCCTTGTATTCCTCCATAAGAGCGGCTTTTAATGTCAATAACTCGTCTTTACTCATATCCTTGTATTTCTTCATTTCAGCTACCTTATACCTTTCACATTTATTTGCATCGTATAAATTATGCATTTAAACCGTTTGTTTTCTATTTTATAGACATTTCTCTAAAAAAACAAGAGTTAAATAGATAATTCTCTATATTTTTTCTCTATATTCAGGATATTTACTTTGGATTTTTATGTTTTTAGCAATTTTCATGTGTTCATATGCTCTTTTTACGCCCGCCAATGACAAAACGCTCTGCCACAGGAAATATATCCCATCGCAGAGCGTCTGTATGTGGTTTATATGTTGTTTTGATTTGTATTCTATCCGATTACTCTTCGTAAGGAAGAACTGCTCCATCGTAAGTATCGTTGATGTATTTCTTCACATCGTCAGACTTCAATACATCTACCAATGCCTTAATCTTTGCACTGTCCTCGTTTCCTTCCTTCACTGCGATTACATTTACATATGTCTTGGCAGCTTCAGAATCACTCTTCTCGTAAGCAAGGGCATCCTTTCCTACAGAGAAACCGGCAGCAAGTGCATAGTTACCATTCAATACGACAAATGCTGTCTCATCAACAACTCTGGCTACCTGTGCAGCCTCAAGCTCAACAATCTTTACATTATGTGGATTCTCAGCGATGTCATTGACCGTTGCGTTGATACCTGCGCCATCCTTCAATGTGATGATGCCATTATCCTGCAGAAGAAGCAATGCTCTTGCCTCGTTTGTTGTATCGTTTGGTACTGCGATAGAATCGCCGTCTGCGATCTCATCCAAACTCTTCTTTGTTCCCGGATAGATACCGAATGGCTCATAGTGGATCTTACCTGCAACAGCAAGGTGTGTGCCCTTCTCCTCATTGAAGCTTTCCAGATATGGTACATGCTGGAAGTAGTTGGCATCGAAGTCTCCGCTTTCTACCACTTCGTTTGGCTTTACATAGTCATCAAAGACAGTCACCTGCAGATCATAGCCCTGCTCCTTAAGCTTATCCTTTGCATACTCCAGAATCTCAGCGTGTGGTGTTGCAGATGCTGCAACTGTGATTGTCTTATCGTCCTCGCCGCTCTTTCCGCAGCCTGTGAGTGCTCCTACCAAAAATGCACCTGTCAGTGTCAGTGCGAGTAATTTCTTAATTGATTTCTTCATAATTCATGTCCTCTCTTTCCTGTTTTTGTAATCATTGAAAACTTTTATAAAATGATCCATTACTTTATATATAAGCAGGTTTCGGTGTGCACATTCCGATACCCGCATATATTGCACATTATTTTCTGCGATCCAGACGGTTTGCAACGAACATGCCAACCGACTGGAATACCTGTACGATCACAATCAGTAACGCCACCGTAACAAGCATGATGTCTGTCTGATACCGGTAATATCCGTAACGGACTGCGATATCTCCAAGTCCGCCACCGCCGACTGCACCTGCCATTGCGGAATATCCAAGGATCGTTCCGATTGCAATCGTCGCGCCTGTGATCAGGGAAGTTCTTGCCTCAACAAGCAATACCTTGAAGATGATTCTGCTGTTGCTTGCTCCCATTGCCTTTGCCGCTTCGATGACTCCATAATCAACTTCCTTCAACGAAGACTCTACCATTCTTGCAATAAATGGAATCGCCGCTGCCGTCAGTGGAACGATCGTTGCGGTAGAACCATAGCTTTTTCCAAGCAACAGTCTTGTAAATGGAATCAGCAGGATCAATAATATCAAAAACGGTATGCTTCGCACGATATTCGCGATCACATCCAGAATCTTATATACCACCTTATTTGGCTTCAATCCCTCTTTATCTGTGATACAGAGGAGAATTCCCATCGGCAGTCCAAATAAATATCCAAATACAGTTGAAACAACTGTCATGTATAACGTCTCAAGAATACCTGTTCCAATCATGGAACGAACCTGTTCTGTCCACATTAGAACGCACCTCCTGTCTTTGTCTCCGACAACTCTTCTAGCTCAAGTCCCCGGTCGATCAGATACTGTTCCATTGCTTTCACATTCGTGGAACCATTCGGAATCTCTAATATCATCTCTCCCTTTGCCACGCCGCCAACATTCTTGGTTGCTGCCTTCAGGATGTTGATCGGCTCCTTAAATGTCAAGATCATATTTGCAATGACCGGTTCAAATGCGGAGTTCTCTGTAAATACGATTCGTATCTTCGTTCCGTCCTGAATCTGGTTTGCTGTCTGCTGATCGTCACCGGTGGTATCTCCACCATCATCCTTTCTGAGCAGATCCCGTGCCACCTCTGACTTTGGATGATTGAAGATCTCCACGGTACTTCCATTCTCGACCACCTGTCCATCCTTCATAATTGCTACCCGGTTACAGATCTCCCGGACAACTGCCATCTGGTGTGTGATCACGACGATTGTGATACCAAACCGTTTATTGATATCCTTCAACAAAGCGAGAATCGAAGAAGTTGTCTGTGGGTCTAACGCACTCGTTGCCTCATCACACAGAAGAATCTGCGGATCGGAAGCTAAAGCTCTTGCGATTGCCACACGCTGTTTCTGTCCGCCGGATAACTGAGATGGATACGCTTTCGCACGATCCTTCAGACCTACGATATCCAGAAGCTCATAAGCTTTCTTCTTTGCCTCAGCCTTCGACTTCCCCTGAATAAACAATGGGAAGCATACATTCTCCAATACGGACTTCTGCATCAGCAGATTGAAATGCTGGAAGATCATGCCGATATGTTCCCGCTGCTTGCGAAGCTCTTTCTCGGAAAGCTTGCTCAGATTCTTATCCTGCACGATCACCATTCCCTCAGTCGGAACTTCGATATGGTTGATGCATCGTACGAGTGTACTCTTTCCTGCACCGGACATACCGATGATACCATATATGTCTCCGGCTTCGATGTCGAGCGTCACATGCTTCAACGCGTCAATCTCACCGTCTTTTGTCTGAAATTTTTTGGATACATCTTGTATCTGGATAATTGCTATAGACGTACTTCCTTTCCCTCGCAGGTTTTATACCCTACTTTTCCTATCTGATAAACTATTTATTTCCCTTTCATGGTTTCAGATTATAACGTGCTTCCTCTGTTATGTCAATACAGACAGCCATACATAAAAATGATTGTTTGTTATAATCTTTTCCTATATCAACTATATCAAAAAAACTACGCAATACTCATATTCCTGAATATTGCGCAGTCTCATTTGTTTTTTTATATTGTTTTTGCGACCCTTATGTGCAACTCTTACTTTGCATCCAGAATCTCTCTTGCAATTTTTTGCTGTTCGTCCGTTGGAGGATCGATTCCTTCCAGCTTATAAGGGATTCCAAGGCGCTCCCACTCCTGAATTCCAAGCTTATGGTATGGCAATACCTCCACCCGATCAACCGTCTTCAAAGTCCTGATAAACTCAGCCGTCTTCTTCAGATCTGCTTCGTCGGTTGTTATGCCCGGCACAAGGACATGTCGAATCCACATATGCTTTCCCTGATCGGAGAGATACTGTGCCAAGTCTAATATATTCTTATTCGAGAACCCTGTCAGCTCCCGGTGTTTGTCGTCCTCAATCTGCTTGATATCAAGCAGGAACAAATCAGTGAGTGCCATCAGTTCATTGAACTTCGAGAAGAAAGGCTCCTCTCTTGTAAATGGATTACCCGCTGTATCAATCGTTGTGTGAATCCCCTGTGCTTTTGCAAGCTTGAAGAATTCAATCAAAAAATCCATCTGCAGAAGCGCTTCGCCTCCGCTGACGGTTATTCCTCCGTCACCCTTCCAATAAGGCTTATAACGAAGTGCCTGCTTGAGCAGATCTTCCGGAGTTCTCGCTTCAACCTTGACGCCTTTATCTAGTAGCAGTTTTGTGTTCTCTTCAATTTTCTTTTCGAGTTCTTCTCGTTCTTTATCATCCGTTGTATCAGCATAGAGCTTTGTGTAATCGGTTACCAGATTCCACGTCTCCGGGTTATGACAGTACTTACAACGCATCTTACAGCCTTGCAAAAATACTACAAATCGGATACCTGGTCCATCTACGGCTCCAAAGCTTTCTGTTGAATGAATATAACCTAAAATCTGTTTCTTCTCCGGCATGTTCCACCTCTAACAATTTTATTTTTATAAAAAGTCCCGGAGATAGTATCTCCGGGACTCCAGTGAATTACTTATCTATCAAAAACATTTTTGACAAACTTCTAATTAAAGTGAGTCATGGAATGTTCTGTTGATAACATCGAGCTGCTGCTCACGTGTAAGAGAGATAAACTTAACAGCGTATCCAGATACACGGATTGTGAAGTTAGCGTACTCTGGCTTATCTGGGTTCTCCATAGCATCCAGGAGCTTATCCTTACCGAATACGTTTACGTTCAAGTGGTGAGCGCCCTGATCGAAGTAACCATCCATAGCGCTTACAAGCTTCTCAGCTCTCTCAGCCTCATCATGACCAAGTGCAGATGGGTTCATTGTCTGAGTATTTGAGATACCATCCAAAGACCACTCATAAGGAATCTTAGCAACTGAGTTCAGAGATGCAAGAAGTCCTGATGTCTCAGCACCGTAGCTTGGGTTAGCACCTGGAGCAAATGGTGTCCAAGCACGTCTACCATCTGGAAGGTTACCTGTGAACTTACCATATACTACGTTAGATGTGATTGTAAGGATAGATGTTGTAGGCTCTGAATTACGGTATGTGTGTCTCTTCTTGATGTCTGTAAGGAACTCATGAAGCAGCCATACACCGATATTATCTGCTCTGTCATCATCATTACCATACTTAGGGAACTCGCCTTCGATCTCGAAGTCTTCTGCAAGTCCTGTCTCTGCGTTACGGATAACCTTAACCTTAGCATACTTGATAGCTGAAAGGGAATCGATAACGTGTGAGAATCCGGCAATACCTGTAGCAAATGTACGACGTACATCTGTATCGATCAATGCCATCTCTGCTGATTCATAGTAGTACTTGTCATGCATGTACTGAATCAGGTTCAAGATATTTACATAAAGTCCTGCTAACCAGTCAAGCATCTGCTTGTACTTAGCAAGTACTTCATCATAGTCAAGGTACTCAGAAGTAATAGGAGAGTAGTCAGGACCTACCTGCATTGGCTTACCTGTCTTCTTGTCAAGGAACTTCTCATCCTTACCACCGTTGATAGCGTACAGGAGACACTTAGCAAGGTTTGCACGAGCTCCGAAGAACTGCATTTCCTTACCTGTCTGTGTAGCAGATACACAACAGCAGATTGAGTAATCATCACCCCAGATTGGCTTCATTACATCATCGTTCTCGTACTGGATTGAGCTTGTTCTTACAGAGATCTTAGCAGCATATGTCTTGAAGTTGTTAGGCAATGCTGAAGAGTAAAGTACTGTAAGGTTTGGCTCTGGAGCAGGTCCCATATCCTCAAGAGTATGAAGGAATCTGTAGTCGTTCTTTGTAACCATTGAACGTCCGTCCATACCAATACCACCGACTTCAAGTGTAGCCCATACAGGGTCACCTGAGAACAGCTCGTTGTATGACTTAATTCTTGCGAACTTAACCATACGAAGCTTCATTGTGAAGTGATCGATAAGCTCCTGAGCCTGAGCCTCTGTAAGCTTACCAGCCTTAATATCTCTCTCGATATAGATATCAAGGAATGTAGATACACGTCCTACTGACATAGCAGCACCATTCTGTGTCTTGATAGCTGCAAGGTATCCGAAGTATAACCACTGAACAGCTTCCTTCGCATTTGAAGCTGGCTTAGAAATATCATAGCCGTATGACTGAGCCATAACCTTCATCTCCTGAAGACGTCTGATCTGCTCTGTCAACTCTTCTCTCTGACGGATAACGTCATCGTACATATTACCATCGCCACAGTTAGCCTTATCTTCCTGCTTCCAAGCGATCAGCTGATCAATACCGTAAAGAGCGACTCTTCTGTAATCACCAACGATACGACCACGACCATAAGTATCTGGCAAACCTGTTACGATATGTGTATGACGAGCTGCCATCATCTCTGGTGTATAAGCATCAAATACTGCCTGATTGTGTGTCTTGTGATAATCTGTAAAGATCTTGTGGAAGTTCTCGTTTGGCTTGTATCCGTACATCTCGAGTGCTTCCTCAGCCATCTTGATACCACCATAAGGCATAAATGCTCTCTTAAGTGGCTCGTCTGTCTGAAGACCTACGATCTGCTCAAGATCCTTTGTCTCTGGATCAATGTAACCAGGACCATATGCTGTAATGCTGGATACAACATCTGCGTCCTCCTTCAATACACCACCGTTGTCTCTCTCTGCCTTCTGAAGAGCCTGAAGCTTATCCCAGAGCTTGTTCGTAGCATCTGTTGGTCCTGCAAGGAAGCTCTCGTCTCCATCATAAGGTGTGTAGTTGTTCTGGATGAAGTCTCTTACGTTGCACTCTTCCTTCCAGAGTCTACCTGTGAATGATTCCCATTCCTGGTTCTGTAACATAATAGTTTCTCCTTTCAAATTATTTATATTATGTTTTATATTAGATGTAATATAAACTCTGACTGTATTATACAAAATGTTTCAAATAAAATCAATAATCCCTATCATTTTTATTGTTTTTCTTTTCGTACATTCAGCCGTCTATCCGCTCAATTTTAAAGACATTCAGCGTATCGACATCCGGGCATGCGAAAACAGCGGTGCCCTTCTCCTGTCCCGGTATCTCACCGCCATACCGGAGTATATCCACATATGGAAATGCGACATGCATCGCCATCGGGCAGAGCTTTCCACGCTCCGTATCAAAATCATAAGAATCACCGATCTTATGTCCTCTGTGACAGCCCTTTTCGCCCTTCTGGTCGATCAGTGTAATCCGGATCTTCGGTCTTGCCATCAGTCAAGCACCTCCATACAGGTTTCCAGCGGAATTCCCTTATATTTATCCACGTTATCTGCATTTTTGCCGATCATGCTCTTCACGGCATCCATCGCCTCTGCGGTTGCCGTCTGCAGATCCTTGCCACTCATAAGCTTTCCGATAAATACGGCGGAGAAAATATCTCCCGTTCCCGGGAAATGTACCGGAATTTCTTCGAAATCAACCTTAAAATATTCTTCCTTCTTGTGGTCGTATCCGACAACCGATCTGCAATCTGTGCCCGCGATCTTCGCACTTGTGATCACAATCGATTTCGCACCGAATGCACGAAGCTTGTCGATCATCGTATGATATGCTTCCTCGGTCACACCATCTTCCTTATATGGAAGCTCGGTCAGATATGCCGCCTCAGTATAGTTCGGTACGATATAGTCCGCAGCCGAAATCAGCTCACGCATCAAATCAATCGTCTCCTCTGTGATTCCGTTATAGAGCTTTCCCTCATCTCCCATAATCGGATCTGTGAAGATTGTTACACCTTTTTCCGCCCGTGCCTTACAGAACTCGGTCACAAGCTGGGTCTGCTCCTTCGACACGATAAATCCGGTTGAAATCGCATCGAATTCAAATTCAAGCTGTTCCCAGACAGCGATTGCATTTTTCATGTAACCGGTTGTATCCAGGATGTCAAACTTACCGTAATCAAGCGTGTTCGATACGATTGCCGTCGGCAGGTTAAATACCTCGTATTTCATATGGGAAAGCACCGGAATCATCGCGGATAACGCAACCTTTCCATAACCAGCCATATCGTTGATCAAAAGTAATTTCTTGCTCATTTTGTGTCTCCTTTTTCTAACCTTTATGCCAATTCGCATTTCATCATAGCATATTTTCTGTCAGAAAAAAACACAAAAAGTATTAACTGATTTTCTTCCATTTCATGGATGAAAGCAATGGTTTGTAGTACATGCGGCTTGCAATAACGGCCTCTCCGTTATCCATCATAATCTTCCCGCGGCTTCCCGAAATCGAAGCAATACTTGAGATTCTGTCTGTATTTACAAGCATAGATTTGGATGCCCGGGTAAAATCATACGCATTTACCTTCTCTTCAATCTGGTAAAGGCGATTCTTTATCTCATAAATTTCCTGTTCCGTATAGGCAAACACTTTCTCTCCTACCGCCTCAAAATACAGGATTTCATCCGTTGAAATCCGATATAATTCTCTATGTTCTCCATATCCTGTGATTTTGTTTGCATCGCCCATTTCTTTCACCCGTCTTTATCCTTTCTTCTAGCCGTGGAAATCTCCCGTCTTCCAATTCACTGCCACATATGGCACGATCTTCCCGTCGATTTTCACATAGACCTGATAGACATCATTTCCGATATATTCGTAATGATCCGGCACCACACCATACTCCTCATACAGCGTCTTCTCGAACTCTTCCTTCCACGAATCATCGGATGGCTCGCCTTCCTGTGACTGGGATTCCGTCGTCTTAGCTTCTGTCGCAGCGGGTTCCGTCTTCCCTGTATTCGAACCTTCTGACTGTAATGTGCTGTCCGGGGTATTGCTCTCCGTAACAGATTCGGTCGTAGTTTCATTTTCGGTGGTTGTCGTAACTTCCGTTGCTGCTTCCGTTGTAGTCATCGTCTCGCTGCTCACCTGGATGATATCGGTCGTATTATTATCACTCACATTGCTGCATCCCGCCAAAGCCACTACCATTGCCGTACATAAAATCCATGCTTTCTTTCTCATAGTTCTTTCCTTCTTTCGGTTGTATTATAACGATTGATATAAAAAGAAAATAGGCTTTTTTTCTATCTAAATGTGTCAATTCTTCAGATATTTTCCGATTTTCTTTTTATAACCTGCATCATACATCCGGCATGCATCATTTCTGCATCAATACTGTTACAATTTTATTTCTTTTCATAACCAGGTTCCATCCAGAAACGTGCGCCGCAAGACGCACTAAAAAATGACGTTATCCAAAGTAATGGATAACGCCATTTTGACTATCGATAGTTTCTATTTTGAGAGAAATGTTTTTGTTGTATTTGTAACAGCTCCCTTGTAATTATCCGAAGGTGCCTGTTCTCCTTTTTTCACAAGCACAACCTGAATTCCTTCGATTCTTTTATGCTGACCAGTTGTGCCAGTCATCTCTCCATTTTTGGCCCACTTCATCCAGCCGTACGTCTGTGAATGCACACGATAATAAATATCATAATGCTCTGCCATCTCACCATAAAGCTCAATCTGAATTGCCTCTAATCTCTTTGCATTTCCTGTTGTCCCGCAAAACTCACCATCTTTCTTCCATGTTGCAGATTTATTTGGATCGGCCTGCCATCCGATTGTCTGCACATGTGCATTGTAACAGATACCGCCTGTATAATCCTTGTTTTTAAGTTCAAGTTTCAAAGACTCTAATCGCTTTGCTTTACCTGTTGTTCCGGAAATATCTCCGTCATTCTTCCAGTTCTGCCATCCATATGTCTGAAGATGTGAACGATACTGAACATGTGCCCGATCTGAGCCTTCAACTGTTGCAGCTGTTGCAGCTGCACTTGCCATATAAGCTTTCTTTTCTGATGCTGTTACACCTTCGAACTTGTCTGGTACGCTTTCACCCTTCTTGACAACTACTACCTGGATTGCTTCAAGTCTCTTCGCGAGTCCTGCTGTACCGGCAGCCTCACCATTTTTTGCCCAATTCATCCAGCCATAGCCCTGTGCATGAACGCGGTAATATACATCGTATTTATCCCTGTCTGCACCTGTCAACTGAATCTTGATTGCCTCGAGTCTCTTCGCTTCACCTGTTGTTCCGCTGATTTCACCATTTGATGACCAGTTTAACCAACCATATCCTTGGCAGTGTGTTGTATACTGAATACCAAGATCTTCATTTCCCTCTACAGAAATTTTAATCGCTTCTAATCTCTTTGCCTTTCCTGTTGTTCCTGCCACTGCTCCATTCTTCGCTGCACTTTTATTCCATCCATAACTCTGTATATGTGTAGAATAAGATACTGTTACAGGCTTCACAATTGGGTTTTGTGGTGTCGGATTCTCCGGTGTCGGATTCTCTGGTGTCGGATTCTCCGGTGTCGGATTCTCCGGTGTCGGATTCTCTGCCTCAACCAAAGAAATATTGTCAATTACAATTCTGTGCTGATCAGTAATCTGACCACCTACATTTCCCAAACAGATGCTGAGGAATGCCTGTGCGTCTGTCTCTTCTGTCATTATAAATTCTTCAGTAAACTTCTGATATTCACTTGTAAGTGTTACAATTCCATCATTTGCATCTTGATCATCGCTGTGCTCAGAGTATACCGGCCATCCAAGAGCCTCTCCACCCTGCATTACAACTCTGATTTTTCTATCAATGGTTGACTTAGCCTCATATGATAATTTATACTTCTTTCCTTTTTCCAGCAATACATTGTTCTGTTTAATCTGTATTCTCCAGTCATCCGCACCTGTATCATCTACAGTCACATCCAGTGCATTATTTTCTTTTAAACTGTCAACAACAACAGTTGCTTTTGCTGTGCTGTCTACATATACTTCATATCCTGAAAGACTATCATTGAATGATCCGTTCTTAATCTTTGCATCTTCTACCATTTTTACATTATCGAGAGAGATTGCACCTTCGATTTTCAATGAAACTGTCTTGTCTGTAAACTTTGCTGTTGCAGGAATCTTTACAACATAATCTTTCTTTTCATTTCCTGCTTCAACATTTACTTTATATGTGTTTCCGCCAACAGTTGCAACGACAGTTGCTCCATTTTGCGCATACGCATCAAAGCTCAATGCATATGCTGTTCCTTCCTTAAATGCAAGATCTGACTGACTGATTGTTACACTTTTTCCTTCTGTGACCAATCTTCTTCCATCTGAAAGACCTGTTACCTTAATATCTGCACCTTCTGGTGTTATATCCCAATATCCAAGATGGTTTTTACCTTCCTGGAAAGATCCATTATAGATACAGCTTCCATTTGCAAGAATTGTCTTTTCTTCCTTTGCATTCGGATCTGGCTCCGCAGTCTTCCTAACAACTACGTTCTTAAGAACGATATCGCCTGAACCTGCATTACCCATATTAAACTCTAAACGTCCATTCACATCGGAATCTGCCTTCATTACGAACTGTGTGCTGAAGTGCTTCATCTCCGTTGTAAGCTCTGGAACCAGGGTTTTCATATATGACTGGTATCCACGGTCTGGAGCCTTAACATCTACATTCATCTTACGATTCCCAGATGCTTTTGCATCAAAACTTACTTCATAAGTTGCACCCTTTTCAAAAGGAATATTTGCCTGTACTAACTGTACACTGTAATCAACAGTACCTGCATTTTCTGTACTGATAACCATAGAGTTATCTTTGATTTCTGCTGTTGCAGCACCATCCGAAGTAGTTAAGAATTTCCAATTTGTATCATCTGTCAAATCCTCTGCCTCTGCAAATGTGCTGTTCTTAATATAGTTTCCGAATTGGTCTGGCTTGTTTGTAGGCTCAAACTTAACTTCTGGACGTGTTACATTCTCATCATAAGAATCTTTCTGATAGACTCTTACATAATCAACAACAAACGGATTGTCAACAAAACTTGTTTCCTCGTTTGGATTTCCTACCCATGAACCACCAACTGCGAGGTTCAAAATAATGTAAAAAGGTTGATCGAAAGGTGCTGGATATGTAAGTGTTCCCTGTCCTTCTGTTGTTGAATGCCAGTTGCTTTCCTCATGATACTTTTTTCCATCTACATACCATGTAATCTTGCCTGGTTCCCAATCACATGTAAATGTGTGGAATCCATCGGAGAACGACTCCTTACCATCTTCGATTGTATAGGTTCCCTGACTTTCTGCATGTGGATTTCCGTAATGTATGGTTCCGTACAACTTCTTTGTATCCTGCCCCATAACTTCCATACAATCAATCTCACCGCATCTTGGCCACTGACCATATACATTCTCATCGTTAGCCATTAACCAGAATGCCGGAAGGTATCCCTGTCCCTTTGGAACCTTTGCCTTTACTTCAAACCTACCATAGGTAAATGTCTTTAAGTTCTGTGTAGAGATACGACCAGATGTATAAGATTTCTTGACCTTTGTTCCAGCAGTTGCATTGTCACCAAATGCATTTGCCGGAAGCATGTTTGCAGTTGTTTCCACCAAACTAATATCGGAAATTGTTACTTCAGATGCATCTGGAATCGATGTATCTCCAGTCTTACGCCCTAAAGAGAAATATAAAGTTGCTGTATCATATCCCTCTTCTGCATATACATCGATAGATACTGATTCTTCTTTTCCCGCTTGCAATGATTGTGTTTTTGCTCCATATGAGATATAATTATTTTCTTCATCACCCTGCACACCCGTTTCAATTGTACGAGCAACATCCGATTTTACTTTGTAGCTTAATGTGTAATGCTTTTTTGCTGCCAACTTAACAGTTTGTTTAAGTTGTACATGCCATAAGTCATTACCAGGATTGGTAATCGTATAAGTAATAGCCCCATCAGCAACAGAGCTCTGCGCAGATGCGTCAAAACCATTACTTCCCCAGTTTGCAATTGTTTCAGTCCAATCGTCCATACCGGAACTGAAATCAGCGTTTGACAACAAATTCTGTCCATCAGTTGTAGATGTTGTCTCAACTTTTTCAACGGGAATGATATTCAGATAACCATCTTGTACCTTGATGTTTTCATCAGAATCTACATACTCCTGAAGCTCCCCGTTTACCCAGCCTTTCTCATGCTTTTCGACATTCCAAACCTTACGATCCAATTGATCGCCGTTAAAATCATCCTCAAATACCAGTTTGTACCCTTCATTGTCTTTGTCTGCTTCATCACTCAGACTTTCGTTTTCTTCTACAAGATCACTTTGTTCTGCCTGTACCTGAGTCGGTTCTTCCGCTGATGCCCGAATTGGAGTCATCGTAAGAGCTACACTCATTGCCAGTGCAAGAGGAATTGCTTTTCTCAGCTTTCTCATAAAAAAATCTCCCTTCATTTTTTGATATGTTAATCATACTCAAAAGCAAAGGAAGATTATGTTTAAATAATGTCATAAGTGTTATATTCATGACATCTTATTGATTTTGTCTGTTATTCATTTATTCTTTCTGAATTATTTGTACATTTTTACTAATTCTGTTTTAATTCCCACTCCGTGCGGAAACACCTCCTACGATAGCGGTTCGGCGTCTCTCCAACCCGTTTTTGAAATGTCTGAATAAAATGGCTCTCATTTGAAAAACCAAGATAATAGGTTATTTCTCCAATTGAATATTCCGAAAAACGAAGCAGATTCTTTGCCTTGTCAATTTTCAGGTTCAAAATATACTGACTGAACGAGATTCCCATTTCTTTTTTAAACAATCTTGAAAGATAGCTTTCAGATAATCTGAGATATTCAGCCACTTCACGAATTGTAATCCGGTAATGAGTATGACTGTAAATGTAATCCAGACATAAAACCACCTGCTTGGAAAGTACCTGACTGTTTTTTATTTCATGCATATGTTTACAAAAATCAAGACACATCACATCATGCAGCTTCGATATCTGTTCGATTGTCTTGCATTTATCCATCTCCAAAATATAGAAATCACTTAAATTATATGCTTTTTCCTGTTCCAGCCCTTCGTGTACACAAAAACGTGTAATAAGCGCTACGGTTACAACATAATGATATCGGATATTGCGAAGCGCATCCGTAGACAACACGCCCATGCCCTCCGGATTTGTAAATGCCTGTTCGTTACAATTTTCCTGAACTAATTCTATTTCGCCATTTGCAATTGCTGAATAGAAATCCAGTTCACATTCGATTCCACGATGTACCTCCAGCATCTCATGACTGACAAATTCACTCCGATGCCATTTTTTTGTTAAATCCATATATCAGACTCCCTATCGATATGCATTTCCTATCTTTATATCAATTGTCTTTTATCTGCACCCATTTGTCAATCTTATTTTATCGTGAACTGGTAAGTTATAAGAAAGTGCACCTTTCATCCACGCCTTATAACTTATCGGTCCCATACTGAATCTTATACTGAAGCTCCTACAAAAAATCTCTGCGATACTGCGACGGTGTACTGCCCTCCGTCTTCTTGAATACCTTGGTAAACACCCGGTAATCGGCATAGCCGCACCGCTCAGAAATCTCCGCAATGGATAACTGTGTCGAGACGAGCAGCTTCTTCGCACACTCCATACGGATTGTCGTCAGATAAGCAAGGAAATTCACACCGATCTCATTCTTGAAGAGCTGGCTGATATACTGTGCGCTCAGATGAAATGTTTCCGCTAGAACATTCAAGCTGATTTCTTCTGCCAGATGCTCCTGCATATACCGTACAATTCCAACAATCGTTGACGCTTCACTGCCGGGTGTCACATCCTTCGTCTGCTTCTCGAATATCGATATCTTCAAATGATCGATCGTGTTCCCGAACTCCTCATAGTCGACCGGTTTCAGGATGTAGTCCGTAATCTGCAGCCGCAATGCTTCCCTGCAATAAGAAAAATCATCGTATCCCGATACAACGATAAATGCCATATCCGGGTATTTCAGGCGGCTGGTCTGGATGACCTTCAGGCCGTTCATAATCGGAATATTGATATCCATGATCACGATATCCGGCACCAGACTGTCGATTACCCCAAGCGCCTCGACACCATCCGCCGCCTCACCCACGACTTCACAGTCATGTGCGCCCCAGTCAAATAATTTCTTGAATCCCTCACGTATCATAATCTCATCGTCGACTAATACGACGCGTAATTTCCTCATGATGCTTCCTCCTTCCAAACCGGCAATAGCAACCGCGCTGTCACACCTCCCGCGCTGTTTTCCTCATAGGATAGTCCATATTTTCTGCCGCAAAGATATTTGATCCGCTTCTGCACATTCAGGATCCCGATACTGTTTCCATCCAGCTTTGCCTCCTGCTTGTTGTAGTGCAGTAACATCTTGTCAATCTGCGCCTTCATACCCTCTTCAAATCCGCTGCCACTGTCTTTGATGCAGATCTCCATATCTGCGCCTGCGCGTTTTACGGCTATCTCGATTTCGCCCCGGTATCCGCGGTTCTTCATTCCATGCAGCAGACTGTTCTCCACCAGCGGCTGTAAGATAAAGTTCGGTACCGGCACTGCCCCTAAGTCCGGATCAATATCATAATCGCAGAAGAGCTCCGGATACCGGTAGCACATCAGCTCCATATATGCTTCCACAAGTTCGAGCTCATCATCAAGCGTGACCATCGAACGGTCGACCTTGACGCTCAGCCGGAAGAAATCCACAAGCCGCATCAGAAGCTTTGCAACCTTCTTATCTCCGTCCAGTTCTGCCTGAATCCGGATCGTATCAAGTGTATTATATAAGAAATGCGGATTCACCTGACTTTTCAGATAGAGCATCGACATCTTCTGTTCCGTAAGCTCCGCACGCAGCGCATCCGGATTCTCCAAGGTCAGATAGAATGCGAGCGTCATAAGCGTGATTCCCATTCCACTGATCAGCCATGTATGGTGCAATCCCTGTAGGAAGCAGATTGTGAACTCAAATATAAGTGCCATTCCGATGGCAAATTTCTTCTTGTTGTCCATCCGCTTCCAGTTTGCAAGCAGCAGCCATGAGCAAAGTATGAGATACACTGCCACACTGACATAGCTTACATATGCATAAAGTCCCGCCGAATAATTTCCATCCGGTGTCTCGATGTAAGTAATCGGAAGCGTCATCGCCCCGACTTCTGAAATCGCCAGAAATATCCGTGCCGGCAGATCGAGTGTCCGCTTCTTCCCGGTCTCTTCCTCCACCAGTATCGCAATATACTGATAGAAAAAGAACAGAACTAACGCCATCGTACCGACAAACAGCCGGTGTAAAACATCGTTCAGCACAAGCGGTACCTGAGCAAGATGGTTTACCGTATAGATCGTCGCCGCATCGAACATCAGATGCACGATCACCACGATCAAAAGTGCCGAAAATGTCTTATGTAACGCGGTCTGTCTCCGCCTCGCCGAGAAATAGATTCCTGCCACAAACGCCAGAATCAATATCAGCGCAATCTCCATTCGAATCATAGATTTTTCTCCTTCGCGTTTTTGCTCATTTACAGGAAAGTCACCGGACACCGCCCGGTGACTTCACACGTATAAACATGTTTCCTGTATCGCACAATTAACTACTATTATTTTCACATATTATTATATCGGAAAATAGGGAATTTTTATAGGGGAATGTGTCGATTTTATAGGTGAGTTTTTACTTCCCAATGCAAGGTTATATCCTTGTTCCGCACCTGCACCAAATAGTATAACTTTATCTATATTTGTTTTCCTTCCTCACTTTACAATCTCTATAAGACACAAAAAAACTCCCTGAAGTTGTTCAAAACCTCAGAGAGTTTTTGCTACTCAACATAGAAAACTATTTCATTCTTTCCCTGTGCAGCTTTTTTCTTATCTCAAATTATTCGTTTCCCTTGTTGTATCTCCTTCAACATTTTATTTGCTTCTGCATCTAATTCAGTAACGGACATTTTCCGATACTGTTCTGGAATTACAAATTCATCATTTTCCATTATCATAATCCATTACCTCCTACAGAATAAAAATCCCTAAAACAAAAACCGCAGCCATCCAAGCAGATACCGTACAACAAATACTCTACGGCGGCGTTTCGGTGTGAGTGCGATTGGCTCCACATGATATGGATTCGCATACTGTCCGTCGGCAAGCACCTGTCTTGCACCCTGTTCATATTTCATCATGGCTGATTCCAACTGGGCGTTGATCTCCTTACTTCGAATTACGAGCATCAGTTCTGTGTCCAGATAGACACTGCGCATATCCATATTGAACGAGCCGATGATGGATATATCATCGTCGATCAGAATGCTCTTTCCATGATACGAATATCCGCCCTCATACTCCCAGATTGTGACGCCGGTACTGCTGATCCTATCCCTATTTTTCTGGTAATCTGCGGAACCAAACGGGTTGCCGTTATTCGCGACAGAGTTTGTCATAACCGTAAATTCCGGTACATTTGCAGCTACGTCTGACCAGGTGTCATACATCATATCATTGCAGATGATGTACGGTGTGTGGATCTTCACACGTTTCTTCGCCTGCTTCATCAGGACACCCATCTCATACCATGCTGTCGGCTCCTTCGCCCCGGTATGGATCGGATTCGAGATCAACATGATCTTATCAGTTACAACCGTATCTTTCTCAAAGTCCGTGTCTGTGATTGTATCTTTTTGTGCATCGTAATAAGTGGCAAATGCCGCCTGCACATCTTCCTTCGCCTGCTTGACGGATTTCCGGTCGGCAAGCTTCTCTTTGTCATGGAAATATTTACAATCTTTCTGACTCCAGATCGTCTCAAAATAAGCAAGCAGCTGATTCACGGAGCTATCCGCCTGCGGATTCTCACAGACGACCAGCACATCACGGTCGTAATTCTTGTGTCCCGGGAACTCACCAAGGAAATAATTGTATGTGTTTCGTCCGCCAAGGATGTATGTTTTCCCATCTGCGATCAGATATTTGTCATGCATCCGCCCCATCATCTCCCAGGGTTTTAACGGATTCGCGCGGTTATACACCTTGATCTCGATATTCGGATGCGACGACATTGCATAGAAATATGCATTTCCTTCCATCGCCGTCCAGCTCTCGAATCCATCTACCAGGATACGGATGTGCACATCCCGCTCCGCTGCCCGAAGCAAAGCGCCCATCATGATCTGTCCGCTGTCATCATCGTGAAATGCGAACGTAGATAAGATGATTTCTTCCTTCGCCTGTTCGATCAGGCGGACACGCTGCAATAACGCATCTCCATTTTCCTCAATGATACAGGCACGTTCTTCAACTGTTGCATCTGTATAGATATCTTCGGGATGCAGGCTCTGCTTCGTCTCTTCCGAGAGCTCCGGCTGCTTCTTGTATGCAGTAAATATTCCAATCATTTCATATAGCAGAATGATCACGATTGCGCCAACGACGCAACCGATCACTCTAAGCACTCGATGTTTCCTCATTGATTATCTGTTTTTCGCCTTTGTCTTGATCTCTTCCTCAATCTTCGCAACAAATTCATCCAGACCAACAACAGTTGTATCTGCCTGACCATGCAGTCTGTAAGATACCGTGTTATTCTCTACCTCATTGAATCCAAGAACCAGAAGATATGGAACCTTCTCCACCTGGCCTTCACGCATACGGTAACCAAGCTTCTCTGCTCTGTCGTCTAATTCTACACGGACATTCTTCGCATCCAGCGCATCCACAACCTTGTGTGCATATGCCATCAGCTCTTCGTTGTCTGTCTTAACCGGCATAACCTTTACCTGAACCGGTGCTAACCATGTTGGAAGGTTACCCTTTGTCTCCTCCAGAATGTATGCCATGAAACGATCCAGAGAACCGAGGATTGCTCTGTGCAATACAACCGGTGTCTTCTTCTCGCCATCTTTGTCAATATAAGTAAGCTGGAACTTCGCAGGCAGACAGAAGTCAAGCTGACAGGTAGAAAGTGTATATTCATTTCCGACAGCCGGCTTTACATTTACATCAAGCTTCGGTCCGTAGAATGCTGCCTCGCCGATTTCCTCTGTATACTCGATGCCAAGGTCATTCAATACCTTACGAAGTGCATCCTCGGCTGTGTTCCACATCTCATCATCATCGTGGTATTTTACCTTGTTCTCCGGATCACGCAGAGACAGCACGCAACGATAATCTGTGATACCGAAATCCTTGTATGTGCTGAAGATCAGGTCTACAACCTTTGAGAACTCATCCTCGATCTGCTCCGGTGTCACGAACAAATGCGCATCGTTCTGACAGAAATGTCTGCCTCGCTCGATACCCTTCAAAGTACCACTCGCCTCGAAACGGAAGTCATGTGCGATCTCACCAATACGGATTGGGAGGTCTTTATAAGAATGCATACGGTTTGCATAAATCATCATATGATGTGGGCAGTTCATTGGACGAAGAACGAAAGACTCACCCTCTACGTCCATGGCCGGGAACATGTTTTCCTTGTAGTGATCCCAGTGACCGGATGTCTTGTACAGATTCACCGTACCAACACATGGTGTCATAACGTGCAGGTAGCCAAGCTTACGCTCCTTATCCTTGATGTAGTTCTCCAGCTCCTGCCAGATCGTATACCCCTTCGGAAGGAACATCGGAAGTCCACGTCCAACGAGATCGTCTACCATGAACAGCTGCATATCCTTACCGATCTTTCTGTGGTCTCTCTCCTTTGCCTCTTCGAGAAGCTTCAGATGTGCCTCCAGCTCTTCTGCTGTTGGGAAGCAGACACCGTAAATTCTCTGCAATACCTTATTGTTGTTGTCGCCCTTCCAGTAAGCGCCTGAGTGACGGAGCAGCTTGAAGTTACGGCAGAGCTTTACATTGTCTACGTGAGGACCACGGCAGAGGTCTGTAAAGTCGCCCTGCTCATAGCAGGAAATTGTTCCATCTTCCAAATTGGAGATCAGATCCAGCTTGTACTCATCATCCTTGAACATCTCCAGAGCCTCTTCCTTGGAAATCTCCTTACGGATGATCTTCTTGCCTGACTTTGCAACCTTCTTCATTTCCTTCTCGATGGCTGCGATATCCTCATCACGGATTACATCATCGCCAAGGTCTACATCATAGTAGAAGCCTTCTGCAACGACTGGTCCTACCCAGAACTTTGCCTGTGGGTACAGGTGCTTGATTGCCTGCGCCATCAGATGGGCACAGGAGTGGTTCAATGTTTTTAACTGCTCGTCTTCTTTGAAGTTTACCATTTTCGTTCTCCTTTTTCTTATTGCGAAACATATCCACTCTACGAGAGTCTCATATGAATACTAATTCTACGCAGACACGCTCTCGCTCGGTTCATCACGCAGTGGTACTAAATTCGCGACAAACAAGTTTGCCGTTCATTAAGTACCAGCGTGCTTCAACGGTCTGCTTTAGAATTACTATTCATATGTTCCTCAATCCATCTTATTGAATGTTTCGCAAAATACCAAAAAGCACCCTTGAGATACAATGCCTTAACCTTGTACCTAAGGGTGCTTTCACACGGTTCCACCTTAGTGTTTCACTTCATTTGGCTTTAACGCATGCCTTACGGTGACGCTTCAACAACCGGTCATCCGGTCATCTTCTACGCACAGCTCGGGAATGGTTTTCATACATTTCTTCCATAAACGGCTTCCAGCTTATGTCGTTCTCTCTGGATGGTGCCCATGCACTACTCTTTCCGTCAACGCTTTTTCCTATATACATGGGTATTATACCACAGGATTTTTGTTTGACAACCCGATTTTTGAATAAATTTAGATTCTCCGGTTCATACTTTCGTAAGAATCTATTTTCAAAGGAGTACAATCATGTCAGAAATGTTTTGTTTTCAATGTCAGCAGACCGCAGGCAACAAAGCCTGTGTGACAACCGGTGTCTGCGGCAAACAGCCAGAAACCTCTAATCTGCAAGACGAGCTCGTATGCGAGCTGATCCAGCTGGCTGAGGCAGCTACGAAGGAGCAGAATTTCACGTCCGAATCCTGCCGTCTGATCATCGACGGACTTTTCACAACCTTGACCAATGTGAATTTTGATAACGATGCGATCCGGGATTTTATCCATCGTGTCATTGCGGAGCGAGAACGAATCGGTTCCACACCTGTTCCGGTTATCTCTCTGTGGGATGGTGCAAACGATATCGTATCGCTTCGCTCCACCCTGCTCTTCGGACTGAAGGGTATGTCCGCCTACGCGCATCACGCCCGCAACTTAAGCTATGAGAACGAGGACGTCAACCGATGGTTTTACAAGGGCTTATGCGAGGTCAATCGGGAACACACTGTGGAAGAATGGATTACCCTGATCATGGAATTTGGGCAGGTTAATTTCAAATGTATGGAATTGCTTGACACAGCAAATACAAAATCCTTCGGCACTCCGGAACCGCGACGCGTACACACCGACATCCGGAAGGGACCATTTATCGTCGTGTCCGGTCATGACCTAAAAGATATGGCAGAACTGCTCGCACAGACAGAAGGAACCGGTATCAATGTCTACACACACTGCGAGATGCTTCCGGCACATGGCTATCCGGAGCTTGCGAAATATAAGCATCTTGCCGGGAATTTCGGAACCAGCTGGCAGAGTCAACAGACGGAATTCGAGAATATCCCTGCCCCTGTGCTTTTCACAACAAACTGTCTGATGCCGCCGCGTCCAAGCTACGCTGACCGCATTTACACGACATCCGTTGTCGGTTATGCCGGAATGAAGCACATCACCGGAGATAAAGACGGACACAAGGATTTCAGCGAATTGATTGCACACGCCAAACGCTTAGGCGGTTATGAGCACGACCACAGCATGAGCGGTATTAACGGCGGTCATATTGTAACGACCGGTTTTGCACATGGTGCAGTTTTATCCCACGCAGACAAAATCATAGCCGCCATCAAGAGCGGTGCGATCAAACACATCTTTCTTGTCGGCGGCTGTGACGGTGCCCATCCGGGACGAAATTATTATACGGAATTTGTAAAGCAGACACCAATGGATTCCCTCGTCCTGACACTCGCCTGCGGTAAATACCGTTTTAACGATATCGACCTTGGGGAGATCGACGGGATTCCACGTATCTTAGACATGGGGCAATGCAACGATTCTTACAGTGCCATCAAGGTTGCCCTCGCACTTGCAGATGCATTTTCGTGCAGCATCAACGAGCTTCCGCTTACCCTCGTCTTATCGTGGTACGAACAGAAGGCTGTCTGCATCCTGCTCACCCTGCTTTCCCTCGGTGTCAAAAAGATATACCTTGGCCCGACGCTCCCGGCATTCATGTCCGAGACCGTTGTCAAGTTCTTAGTTGATACCTACCAGCTCCAGCCACTTACGGCGCCGGAGCAGGATATGGATACGATTTTCGGCAGAGGTTAGATTGCCGGATTACTCTACCCCTTTTAATACTTCGATCATGTCAAGCTTCTTGATCCGCTTTGCGAACAGGAAGCTGACAAGAACGGAGATGATCAACACAAAGATACCGGATAAAATATAATCCATCGCCGGAACCTTCAGCATATAGTCGTAGTTTTCCCCGTTGCTGTTTATCATCGCATTTAATGTCAGATTTCCGAGCGGTGCGCCAAACAGGATGCCGATGATCGACAGCCAGAAATTCTGTCTGGAAAGCATGCCTCGTATCTTCGCGGACTGCATGCCAAGCACCTTCAATGTCGCAAACTCCTTGATACGCTCATTAAATGACAACGAACCGGAATTGTACAGTACCGTTACAACCATCACGGCAGAAAACAGGATCATGGCGAAGATCATAATACTCATAACCTCCATGCCCTTCTCATATGCTTCCTTCATCTCGGTCTGGCTGTTCACACCGCTGACATAAGAAAGTGTCTTCTTACTCTCAGCATCCTTGTTGTCTGTCATAAGCAGTGTCGGTGTATAGGCTGCTCCGGTCTTCTCGAAATCTTCCTTCAAAAACGCGATTCCCTGTGTATCAGAGTTTCGATAGATCGCCCCAACTTTTGCTTCATACCATGTATTTTTGCTGTACAGATGCCAGTAAATCGTGTCGCCGACATGAATCTTCATTGTCTCAGAAAGCTTGCGGCTGACACTGACAGTCCCCGGCTTGATCGATGTGATATGGTTGTCAAGGTCGAGAATATTGTACAGTCCTTTCCCCTCGATCACGGTGATCGTCTGTTTCTTCTTCTCATCCGTCGTTGGATTCTGCACCTTGGATACTTCGATCTGGTCGATCATCACCAGTTCTCCACCAAGCTCCTCCTGCATCGCATTTACCTCGGAGAGCGATGCGTCGGCAGAAAGCTTCACTTGATATTCAGATATGGTTGATTTGCCAAACATCATATCTTCCATCTGCGGCACAAGCTCATTACAGCCTACACCATATAACATCAGAAGCATACCAACTGCAGTTCCGATGATCGACATGAAGGCACGCAGCTTTGAACGTGAGACATCGCGCAGATTGTACTGTGCCTGGAACGAAAGCTTGTTCCAGAACGGCAGCTTCTCGAACAGGCACCGTTTGCCCTGCTTGGGTGGTGCCGGGCGAAGTGCTTCTGCCGGACGGATCTTCAGAAGCTTCTTGCAGCTTAAGAAATCTGCCAGCACACATGCGACTACGATTGCCACTCCGACAACCAGATAGATCGGATGGAAGATCGAATGCAGCCCCGGTACAATATAATATTCCGCAAACAGGCTGATCAGCCACGGACATGACCAGAATACACCCATAAGGATTCCGGCAATCACACCAAACAGGGAAATAAATAAGCTGAAGCTTAAATAATGGAACAGAATCTTTCCTTTCTTCATACCAAGGGCGTTCATCGTTCCGATCTCCGTCCGCTGCTTGTCAACCATACGCTTCATGGACGTTGCAATAACAAGAATTGCAATACCAACGAAGATAATCATAAAAGAATACGAAAATGTCTGGTGCTGGTCAAGCTCACTGTCAAGTCTTGCCAGTCCCGGTACTGATTTGCGGTCAATCATTGCTGAATATCTGTGATTGATTGCATCGGCAATCTCGTCCTCGTGTGCAAGTGCCTTTCCGTCGGTCGTCTTAATGACCATCTGTGTGTACGGCATCATCTTCGTAAGCTTCTCATCACTCATCTTCTCGACCAGTGTCAGAAGCATATCCTGCGACAGATCATCCACGCTCATACCGTATTCATCCAGCTTATCGAACACTGCCTGATAGGTATCTGCGTGCTTCCTGATATCTGCCGCCGTAATCTTTTCCTGTTTGATCAGGTGCGTCACATACTCCCGAACCGGAAATGCATCGTACGACATATATGCCATCGTGATGTTCTCCAGATAGGTATCTGCATCGCCGTCCGCCTGCCGGAACTCATATTCCACAGACTCGACCAGACCACGGATCGTCTTCGTAAATGTCACACCATTATATTCGATCGTAAATGCATCGCCGACATGCAGATCCCGTTTTTCGGCAAATGCATTTGCAATCCACACACCATCAGTATCGTCCGGGTTAAAATCCTCGCCCTCGATCAGATACGGTGTATTCACTTCATTTTCTTTCATTAAGAACAGATCGACCTGTGCGCCATCCTGCTTCGGTGCACTCGCTGTCACCTGCATCCGCAGCTGTGCCTGCTCCACAAAATCCAGATTTCTTACCGCTTTCAGATCGTCACTTGTAAAGCCTTCTCCGTACATCCAGATATCGGAAAGGTTACATGCATCGTGGTATTTGCTTCGCGCCACATTCTGAGATACGACATGTCCCTCCATCGTGATGAACAACATCATGGCAATGGCAGCGAGCAAAAACACAGAAAAGAATGGTCCAAAGTTCGCTATGAACTCACGCAGCATCTTTCGAAATAGCATTACCACTCCACCTCCTCAACTGCAAGCGGGTGTTCGTTTGTAATCACTTCACGGATCTTTCCGTTTTTCATACGGATGACCTTATCTGCACACTGTGCGATATCCGCATTGTGCGTAACTAAGATGACAGTATTCTTTCCCTCGCGGCTCTGCTTCTGCAAGAGCGATAACACGATCACACCCGTCTCAGAATCAAGTGCACCGGTCGGCTCATCGCCAAGGATGATACGTGGCTTCTTGGAAAGCGCACGCGCAATCGATACACGCTGCTGTTCGCCGCCGGATAACTGAGATGGAAATTTATCCTTATGATTGGCAAGTCCAACCGCCGCAAGCATCTCGTCCGGATCCGCAGCATCTTTCACAATGCTTTTGGTAAGAGCAACATTCTCCCGTACCGTCAGGCTTGGGATCAGATTATAAAACTGAAAGATACATCCGATCTTACGTGCACGGAAATCTGACAATTGCTTATCGTTCATCGCCGATACTTCCTCGCCATCGATCAGAACCTTACCCGATGTCGGCAGATCCATGCCGCCAAGCATATTCAATACGGTTGACTTCCCGGCTCCGGACTGACCGAGGATGACAACAAACTCGCCTTCCTCAATCGTAAAACTCACATGGTTGTTGGCATACTGCAATGCCTCTCCTTCTCCATAAGTTTTTACGACATCCTGAAATTCAACAATGGTCTTTTTCCCTGTACCACTCATAAATTTATCCTCCATCTCTCTTTTCTATAATTCAAAAAACCAGCAATAGTTAGCATTCACTAACCACTGCCGATTATAGCACGTTCCCTTACATATGAAAAGCTATTCATATGATACTATTTATCATATTTTAATTTCTACTTGAAACATACCTTCTTCCACCTTCAGATGAAGCTTACCGCCATGCAGCTTCACGATCTCATGCACAATGGAAAGTCCCAGCCCATGTCCGCCTGTCCGTTTCCGGTTTTCCTCCTTGACATAAGGGTCCAAAAGCTTTCTTGCCGCCTCTGTCGTAAGCGTTCCCGTGTAAGTATTACGGATCTGGTATGTGCCATTTCCAATGTTGATTTCAATCTGTCCGTCTTCCTCTCCATGCAGGATGGCATTTTGCAGCAGATTGTCGATCATCTGCCGGAGCATCACCTCATTTCCGCGCATCTGCCCCTCGCCTGTCACGGAAATATGCTGTCCATGTGCCTCCGCAAGCTCCTTGTATTTTCCGATCAATGCATCCGTCTGTGCACGCATATCAACCTCTATCTTCCTGCCAACCCTGCCTGTCTGGCTAAGCTTTGAGAATCCAAGCGACTGCTCGATCATACGGTTCATGTCCGCGATATTCTTAAGCATCTCCTCCGCATAATATTCACGCTTTTCCGTATGCACATTTTCTTTCAGATTTTCAGCCATACCGGATAATATCATCAGCGGACTCTTCAGATCATGCGCCATTGCATTCGTGAGACTCCGCTGATAATCTTCAAGCTCATACCTTGCCTTAAGCCGCACGTAGGTAAACCGCGACCATAGGAAACTGATAAGCAGGATTGCAAGGGACAGGCAGATTACAAGCTTCTGTACAATGCCACGATTTGCCTGAAAGAAATCATAGTTATACGCGAACACAACCGTATATTCCGGATTTCCATTACTTTGATCACCGATTTCTATCACATTATATCGTGCATATGTCTTGGCGAAGTATCCCCGTTCCGCTGTCACACCGGCACCTTTTAACTGTTTGTCATCCTTGTAATCATCATACACATCGTATGCAAACTGCAGAAGCTCCGAAATCTCCGCCGACCGCATTCCAAGAACCGGGTACCAGCGTGTTCCTTCTCTCGTCCAGTAGTCATACGTTTCCTGTACTTTTTCCATTCCCTCTACATGCTCCGGTGTAAAATCATAGGTTTTCACCACTTTCCCTTGCTCTAAACAAGAAACGGTACTGAAATAAAACTGTCGTTTCTCTTCATCTACATAAAAATCTCCGAATTCCATTCGTTCTCCATTTTCAATGTTGCCATAGAGAAAATAGTCGTTATAATCCCGGAGAAACTCATCCGACAGCTCCTGCGCACATGTATAATAAGACTGGTATAGATTCACTGTATGATCGTTCTCGTCTCCTACCGGCTCATACCGGTCACAGTACAGATAAAACCGTGGATTGCTGTCGGTTAGGAGTTCTCCATTTTCATTATAGATCGCCGCTGCCGCTGCAGATACGCCATACGCGCCCATCAATCTGCTCGGAATCATACGGTACATATACGCGCCCATCTGATCGTCGAACTCTTTTCCGGGCTTCATTCCCATCGCAGTCAGTTCTTCATACCGCCTTTGGACGTAAGTCTGAATAATTTCTTGACTTTGATCCATCTCAAATTCCGCATTATCCTCCGTATCCTGCACCACGGTCCTAAAATACCATGCACCACCCATTCCAAGAATCAGAAACACAAGGATAAAACGCTCCAGCCACACCTGCCAGAACTTCTTTCGTTTCAGATACCAATAGTTCTTCCGGCTTTGCCGCGCATCTCTTCGCAGCCCACGCTTCTGCCTGCGGATTGCGCGCCTTTTTCTATTTGCTTCAAAATCCGGTAAGATTGTAAACTTCATATGCATCCCTCCTGTCCCTTTAATCCATCAACTTATAGCCTTTTCCTACCACCGTCTGAATCCGCTTTCCTTCCTCACCAAGCGCACTCCGCAGCTTCTTGATCTGGTTATCCACCACACGGTCGATACCCATGTAATCATATCCCCAGATGTGGTTTAACAGGGCGTCCCGCGACCACACGATATTTTTATGCTCCATCAGGAATCGCAGGATCTCATACTGCTTGTTCTGCAACTGTACTTCCCGCGCCTTCACAAATACCTGACAGCTCTGCTTGTCCATCCGGATCTTGCCACAGGTAATCGTCTCCTTCTGGTTCTCCTGTTTTGTCCGCCGCAGGATGGCAAGTATCTTCGCATACAGTGTCGCCAGCGAAAATGGTTTCACGATATAATCGTCGCAGCCAAGTCCGTAGCCCCAGAGTATATCCTCCTCGCTTCCCTTCGCGGTCAGGAATACGATTGGAACCATATCTTTTTTCCGTATCGTCCGGCAAAGTGTGAATCCATCGATATCCGGAAGCATCACGTCGAGCAGGATCAGGTCAAACGTACAGCGTTCGAGTGCGCCCTCGCAGGCTCTTCCGTCCTCAGCAAGCGTCAGCCGCATCGTGTCTTTTCCTTTCTCGTCCATGTAATCTGCGATGACTTCCCGGATGGATTCATCGTCCTCCACTAAAAGTATCTGGTACATAAGTTCTCCCCTTTTTTCTAATTACAATCTCGCAATTATGCAGCTCTGAAAATATCCACATATATGTCTTTAACAGTTGCATAATTGCTGTTTACTGTATCTTACAAAATACATATGTCTTCTGTATATACTATAACAAAAAAATGCACCAACATCCGAATTTTTCGAATGTTGATGCATTTACTATAATCTAATTAGACTATGACAACACCTTCGACAGGAATTCCTTCAGTCTTGGGTTCTTTGGATTCCCAAAGAACTCTTCCGGTGTGCCGGACTCTAAGATCTGACCATCATCGATAAAGAGAACTTTGTTTGCAACTTCCTTTGCAAATCCCATCTCGTGGGTAACGATGATCATCGTCATGCCTTCCTTCGCGACTGCCTTCATCAAATCCAATACCTCGCCTACCATCTCCGGATCAAGCGCGGAGGTTGGCTCGTCGAACAGGATCACATCCGGATTCATTGCAAGTGCACGCACGATTGCCACACGCTGCTTCTGTCCGCCGGAAAGTGTAGACGGATATACGTCTGCCTTGTCTAACAGTCCGATTCTCTTCAGCAGATCTTCTGCTTTTTCTTTCGCATCCGCTACGATCTTTGCCTTGGTCGTTGTGATTTCGATTTTCTCCTGCTTCTCCTTACGGAACAGGTTTGTAAGTGGAAGGAACCGGTTGTGGCGTTTCGCTTTTTTTAGATCCTGACACTGTACATAGACCGGTGCAAGCATGATGTTCTGGATGACTGTTTTGTTATTGTACAGATTAAAATGCTGGAACACCATTCCCATACGGCGGCGGTGGATATTGATATCAACCTTTGGGTCTGCGATATCGACACCATTGAAGATGATCTGTCCGCCTGTTGGATCTTCCATACAGTTCAGGCAGCGCAAAAATGTACTCTTACCGGAGCCGGAAGGACCGATGACAACCATAATGTCGCCCTTGTCCACAGTGACGTTGATGCCTTTCAAGACTTCATTGTCACCAAAATGTTTTTCAAGATCAATGACTTCTATCACTCTTTCTCAGGCTCCTTTCCATCATTTTAATTCCAAAGCTGATCAGCAGGACAAGCACGATGTAGATGATTGCCATAACCAGATATGGAATCATGAACTCGTAGCTGTTACTTCCGATGTAGTTGAATGCCACATACAGATCTGAGGCACCGACAAAGCTGACTACGGAAGTTTCCTTGATCAACGATATAAATTCATTTCCAAGTGTTGGCAGGATATTCTTGACTGCCTGCGGAATGACGATCTTGCGCATAGTTGTCGCAAAGCTTAATCCCATCGCACGTCCACCTTCCATCTGTCCCGGATCTACGGAGAGGATACCGCTTCGCATGATCTCGGAGATGTATGCACCACTGTTTAAGCCAAATACCATAATAGATACCTGTACGCCTGTCATATGTGCATCCATCAGAGGCAGCAATACATAATAAAATACCAACAACTGTACAACCATAGGAGTTCCACGGAACAATCCGACGTAAAACCGGCAGATGGCATCTAAGACACGCGGCAGACGCTTATACTTCGGAATCACACGCACCGTCGCGATCAAGGTACCGATCACAACACCGATGATGAGACCGATGATGGCAATCACCAGCGTATTCTTCAAGCCCTCTAATACTTTTACATACCCACGGTTATTGATGAATATTTCTATGAATTTGTCTATTTTAGTTCCTATATCTCCCATGAAATATCCTTTCGTTCCTCAAATTACTGCATCTTATTGATAGATGATGTAATGCTCTCAGCAGGAGCGGAATCGATGATTACGTAATTGATGTTTCCATTTAACAGATCCTGTACTGCAAGGGAACCATTCTTGTAACCCTTAGACTCCATCTTCAGTCCCGGGAATCCCCAGTCGTCATCACCTTCACAGTAGAACTGACCGGTTGTACCGTTCTGGAAACCGATCTTTAAGTCAGAACCCTTTGCCTCAAGAATCTTGTTTACATCGTCGGCTGTCTTGCAGGCATCGAACTCTGTATCTGTAGACAATGTGATAAGCTTCTGTGATGCGCTGTAATATGGATCAGAGAATGCTACATACTCCTCGCGGTCCGGCTTGATTGTAAGACCTGCCATGGCAACATCACACTTGTGCTGGCCAACAGAGAGACATACGGCATCGAAATCCATGTTCTGGATTACAAGCTCCTTACCAAGCTTATCTGCAAGTGCCTTTGCGATCTCCATATCAATACCAACATAGTTCTCACCATCCATGTACTCAAATGGCTCGAATGCTGCGTTTGTTGCTACTACTAACTGATCCTTGCTCTCGTCATAAGCTGCTGACTTCACAGGAACCGGAGTACCATCACCAAAATAACGGTTGCAGATCTCGTCAAATGTTCCATCAGACTTCATGTCTTTAACGAACTGATTTACTTCCTTTAATAAATCCGGCTGATCCTTATCTACACCGAATGCATACTGCTCATCGGTCAGATCTACCTCGATAACCTTGGCTGTCTTCTTTGCAGAATCGCTCTTTCCGCCACATCCTGTCAGTGCTGCCATGCACATAACTGCAGACAATGTAATTGCTACTAACTTCTTAAGTTTCATAATATTTTACTTCCTTTCTTCACATTTACGATTTAATATAGCATCCTGCGACAAAAAATGCAACGAAAGACGCGTTTTTTTTGCAATACAATACATTTTTATGTATAAAAAGCTTATTTTTTTATAATTTTATGCATAACTGGCATTGACCTTACAATTGTTGTAAGGTTTAATATAGGATGCGGGGTTGAAAAAGACTTCGTAGGAGGCTTTATTTACTATGGAAAAAAATCTGACAACCGGAAGCGTATTCAAGACGATTTTATATTTTGCGCTTCCATATCTTTTTTCTTATTTTTTACAGACATTATATGGTATGGCGGATCTGTTCATTATCGGACAGTTTAACGGAACCGAAAGTACGACCGCCGTTGCAAACGGCAGTCAGGTCATGCACATGCTGACCGTCATGATCGTCGGTCTGGCAATGGGATCCACTGTCATAATCGGGCGTGCCGTCGGTGCCAGGCATAAGGATGAAATTGCAAAAACAGTCGGAAACTCCGTAACCTTATTCATGGGACTTTCCATCGTATTGACGATTGTTCTGTTGCTGCTTGTAAGACCGATCGTGTTACTGATTCAGACACCGGTCGAAGCAATCGAGGGTTCGATCCGGTACCTGACGATCTGCTTTATCGGAATTCCGTTTATTACAGCTTATAATATCATCGCTTCCATCTGCCGTGGTATGGGTGACTCGAAAAGTCCGATGTATTTTATCGCGATTGCCTGCGCAGCAAATATCGCGCTCGACTATGTATTTATGGGAGTTCTCCATCTGGGTGCCGCCGGAGCCGCACTTGGCACGACACTCGCCCAGACGTTAAGTGTTATTATCTCATTGCTCATGACAAAGAAACAGAAGCTTGGCATCAAACTTTGCAAACAGGATTTCATCCCAAGTCGTGCTGTGCTCGGCGAGATCTTAAAGATCGGTATTCCGGTTGCGATTCAGGATGGCTGTATCCAGATTGCATTTATCATTATCACAGTTATAGCAAACAGCCGTGGCTTAAATGATGCTGCCGCCGTCGGTATCGTCGAAAAAGTGATCAGCGCACTCTTCATCGTGCCATCTTCGATGCTTGCAACCGTCTCTGCACTCGCCGCACAAAATATCGGTGCCGGCAAGCATGACCGTGCATCGAAGACGCTGAAATATGCCATCTTGATTACATTTACCTATGGGATAATCGTTGCAATCATCGGCGAGCTGATTACCGCAGGTATCGTCGGCATCTTCACGAAGGACGCCGCGGTTGTCATGCTTGGTTCACAATACCTGCGTGGCTATATCGTCGACTGTGCATTAGCCGGTATCCATTTCTGCTTCAGCGGATACTTCTGTGCTTATGGCAAATCCTATATCGGATTCATCCACAATATGATTGCGATCATCTGCCTGCGTGTACCGGGTTCGTATCTCGCCTCGAAGTTCTTCGCAGATACCCTGTTCCCGATGGGGCTTGCGGCTCCTGCCGGATCCATGCTTTCGGTTATTATCTGCGTGGGAGCATTTGTATGGATGAAGAAACACGGGCGCCTTGGAGACAGTCAGATACAAGATGCATCCTAGTACATATACAGTCCCGCAGAGACATGCTGCGTTTCGATTAACGATTGTCAAATGCACCGCATAATGCGTGCATTTTCCTCGTTGCCATAAAAAATCCGGAGAATTCATTTGCATGAACGCTCCGGATTTTTGTTTTAAGATTTTTATTTTAATTAGAAGCTCATCTTCACATCCTGACGCTTTGCTTCCTCTGCCTCGAAGAATGGTTTCTTTACCGCATGCATGTTGTTTGCTACGATGCTGCTCGGAAATACAACAAGCTTCGTATTGTACGTGTTGACATTCGCATTGTACAATCTGCGGGCTGCCTGCAAATGCTCTTCCACATCTGCAATCGTCTTCTGCAACTCCATGAAGTTGTTGCTGGATTTTAACTCCGGATAATTCTCTGCGAGAATGTTGATATCCTTTGTAAGCTGTTCCATCTTCTGATTGGCTGCATTCTTCTCTGCCATCGTCATGCCGCTTCGAAGCTTGACAAGCTCGGTCAGAACTGTCTTCTCATGTGCCTGATATCCCTTTACGACATCGAGCATCTTCGTAAGCACATCGTAACGCTTCGTGAGTGCCACATCGATTCCGGACTCTGCTTCCTCCACCTTAAGCTGTGACCGCTTGATTCCATTCGATGTTGATATGTACCAGATCACGATACAGACCAAAAGTACAATAATCACTGTAATAATCGCTTCCATAATTTGTTCTCCTCTCTTTTTCATAGAAATTATATTACTTGATTATAAAAATGCTACTGTGCATCTCCAATCCGCAACCGGTGTACGATATCCATAATCACAGCACAATCATTTTTAATCTTATTGATTTCATCCACATAGACGAATGGCTTCTTGATATCACCATCAAATGCATTTCCAGTTGTATTGACTGCCACATATAGCTTGTTACCCAGATACCGCAGGGCTACATTTCCTGCACGCCGGTACAGGTCTGTCACACATTCCATCGTCTGTGGAGTAAGCACATAAAACGCATCGACCGGATAGGCTGCCATCACCTTGAACTCCCGGTTGAACGCTTCGCTCTCCAGCTTCACATTCTCGTGATGAAATCCATTCAGATTTCCATAATACTGGAAATTTTTCGACCGGATACCAACAGAACGTATATCGGATTTCTGCAAATCAAACACGAATACCCGTCCTTTGAAATACGTCGTTGTATGCCGGTTCTTTCCGCTTCCCGTCACATTCTTGATCGTGACATCCGCCTGATCAAAGGAGACACCTTCATATGCTCCGTGGATCAGATCTTCGGAATCAAAACGATTTCCAAGCTTCAACAGTCCCATCTGCTCGACATTCTGTCTCGTAAATCCGCACTCCCAGTTCACCTGAACATCCGAGAATGTCTTGTTCAATATTGAAACAACAAATGCATTCTTGTAGATCATCTGATATTCCTTGTTGATCTTTGACATCCTGCCGGATGCATAAATGGTTCCAACGGGTACCGCAAACATCAATACCGCAACTACTGTGCCCGCCATCGCCCCCATTCCCGGTGCCCCTATATAGGCTATCACCAGCAATACAACTGGAGCTGCGAATAAATACATCGCCTGTCTGTACTTCTTATGCAAACCATCGAGCTGATTCACAATCTGCATCGTATCCACGCGTTCACCCCCTCTGTCAAGTTAAATTGAGTGTATCATGAATCTACAAAAATAGCTATATATTTTACAATTTTTAACTGATTCGACTTTCCTCATCCTCCACTGTCACGAAAATCGGCTCGTGGTGCGTCGCCGGAAGCAACACATGTAACAGATCGTCCATCTTCAGGCGCAGACTGCTTGTATTGATACATGGATGACAGCCTACATATTCATCCTGCACCAGATCCTTATCCATCAGAAGCTGTACATGATTTTCCGTATCATTCATCAGCCCAAGCACACTCACGGAGCCCGGCGTGATATCCAGGTATTCTTCCATATAAGCATCCTTCGCGAAGGAAAGTCTCGCCACGCCTAACTGCTTCGAGATATCCTTCGTCTTGAACTTCTTATGTCCCGGCAGCATCAGCAGATAAAAGTTCGTCTCCTGGCGATTGCACAGGAACAGGTTCTTGCAGATTGTCGCCTCCAACGCCTTGTCAATCTCCTCGCAAACCTCCATCGTCATCGCTGCTTCGTGGTCGATCCGCTCATACCATACATGGTTTGCATCCAAAAAATCATAGGTTCGTATTTCCTTTGCCAGCCTGCCTGTCTCATCGGCCGGTCTGCCTGTTTGTCGTGTCATGTTCGTATCTCTTTTCTATTATTTGTAATAAAAAACTTGCTTTCAGTATAGACATTTATTCAAAAATCGTCAATCTGGATTCCAACATTTCCAATCATTTACGCTATAAAAAAGCACCCGCAAATGCGGATGCCTTCCAACACCATTTCTCCCGTAACTGTTATATATAAATGATTTTTATTTGCTCTTTATCATCGCCGCAACTGCCCAAGCCGCATTGATCAGGCACCAGCCTGACCAGATTGCAAGATCTGAGAAGCTTCCGAAACCGGTAAATCCTACCAGTGCTGCCAGACCAAACAGCACGATCAAGGCGATATTTCCGCCCTTCTTCTCCGAATTTCTCGTTGCCACGGATACGATACCTCCCGCAAGCATCAGAATCGCTACGAATACACCTGCCGAGCCGGACGTCTCCCCATTTGCCTCCAGTGAGTTTGCAACGCCTGCCGCGCATGACTGAAATGTCACGATTACAAATAAAATCATAGACAAAATGCCCGATACCAACTTCCATGTTTTCATGTTTCTCTTCCTCCTCAATATGTAGATTTCTTGTCAGTATGATGTTTCTTTTCTTTGGCACCTCCTGTTTGCAATTATCTCATATTAAGAAGCGTTCCGTTGCCCCCGCAGCAGTGGCAAATTTATCCTCTAATCCTGCACTCCGCTTGTCCGAAGCGGCTGCAAACCTTTTTGATTGAGCAGATCGTTTACATCCAGGATGCTTCCCGGCCGCTCATTGAACGCGATCATCAGGAGTGCATCTCTCGGGACCTTCGCATATAATTCCGGCATCTCGTATTTTTTAAGTGCGCGCTGCGTCTCCGCCAGACTGAATTTCGCCGCATAACAGATCCGCAGGATTACATCTCTCTGCCGCGTACGTTTCTCCCCAGACAACAGCTTATAGCCATACCGCTCCGGAATATCTGCCTGCAGGAATACATACTGCTGGGTGAGCTTCTTTTCCTGTAACAGATTCTTCACATAGATAGAAAATGCTTCCGAATTATCGCTTACACTTTCTTTATTCTCCGCGCAATATTTCTCAAAGTCCGAGAGATGTGTCTTCCCTAAGACCTCATTTAATTCCTTTGTATTTTTCTCCTTCATTTCATCCTCCAATCTGTTATAATAAATCCATCAGACTACCAATTACCAGAGCTTCACTAACCAGCCCGGATAATTGATTGACGAAGTATAATCAGTACCCCTGCTCTAGAAAGGATATACGCATATGGATCTCGATCAGCGTCTCGCTATTTCGTATTATAAACCAATAGCCGCCATAAATGAACCGCATCATGTATACTTAGTTCAGCACCAGGAGACAAAAAAGATTGCCATCAAAAAAGTGCTTGATGTCTATAACCTCGCCGTCTATGCCGAGTTATACCGCAATCCTATCGCAGGTACACCACGGATCATAAACTATTACGAAGAGGCGGGACAGCTTACTGTCATCGAAGAATATATCTCCGGAACATCCCTGCAGGATAAGATCAGTCATGCAGACATAGCTCCAAGCGATATGCTTCAATACATGCTTGACCTGTGTGCGATCCTCGAACAGTTACATCAGCATAATCCGGCTATCATCCACCGGGATGTGAAACCATCAAATGTTATCATCACCAGTTATAACCGTGCTGTGCTGCTCGACTTCAATGCTGCCAAATACCATACAGCTGCAAAAGATTCTGATACAATCCTGCTTGGTACACAGGGCTATGCCGCCCCGGAACAATACGGATTTGGACAATCCTCCCCGCAGACAGATATTTATTCTATGGGGATTCTTCTGAAGGAAATGGCAGAAGCATCGCATTGCCAGAATCCATATATTGATGCTGTTACTGCCAAATGTACACAGATGAACCCGGCGGAACGGTATCAAAGCATCGGGGAATTACGTCAGGCGTTGTTAGCAAATGGGGGAATCTTTCCTTATACCCACGCTGGTCAAGCCTTCACCGGAGATTTATCCGGTTCATCTTCCAATCGTTCAAATGCTCAAACACAGAACGATCCCGGTACTTCCACAAAACGTATACAGTTTGCCCCTCCCGGTTTCCATTCCAAAACACCTTGGAAGATGGCGGTTGCACTGCTTACCTATATATTTCTGGCATGGTTTTGCTTATCCATGAAAGTAAACAATACCTTCGGAGCGGCACTGTGGGTGGAACGTGTATTTGCACTCGTTATGATGCTTTTTATCGTAGCTTCGATCTTCGACTATCTCCATGTACGACAGCTTATGCCTCTGTGCCAACACGAAAAAAAATCGCTGCGCATATTGGGTGTGGTTGTGTTAGACATCCTCGTTGTATTCGGATTGATCGTCGTCATGGCGATCGTGCAATCGTTTTGTCCGAATTCATAACTTGTCGGATATAGAATATCATGTTTTGAACATAAAAAATGCCACCGTGAAGGTGGTATTTTCATTTCGTCTTTATTATTTATTTGTCTTTTTCGTCATAAAAATATCTTAAAAATGAAGTTCAGTCAGGAATTTCGCATGTTCAGTCAATAATCCCCCTTTTTTATAATATCTATTGTATACTACATCCAGATTTCAAAGGCACAAAAAATCACACATCCCACGAAATCAAAAAGGCCGAAACTGCCGCTTATTCTCCCTTCTTCTCCAAGGTCAAATGCGGGTTCCCGCTCTGCTTGTTCCCCAGGCTTCACCGCGTGCAGTTTCGGAATTAACAATTTCTATTTTGTTTCTTTCTTCTGAATGACATTTCTGAGTTTTCATAATACATTGCCACCGGCTCCGGATGAGAACCGGCGGCAATTCTTTTTACCATATAGAAAATGTATTTCAAACACTACTCCATATTCAAATACGTTTTTATTTCACCAATAATCTCTTTTGCAATAGTAACTTGATTTACTGTATCTAATTTGCTGGCAATGTAGAAATCATCATAATCACTTTTATGACGAATAATTTCTAACTTGGATATTTTTCTTCCCATATCTCTCGAAAAAACATCTTTATTTACATAATTCTTATTAAAATAGGCAATCACATCCTTGTGCTTTTTGAACGCAACTGGTTCCATAGATAATACTGCATCAATTGCATGAAATACTGCATAATATGCTCTATTATTTGCAGCTCTATATTTATCTGCTCCCAATAAAATGTCTGCTGATTCCAAATCATCAATAGCCTGTGCCAATTTATTCCGTGCTATATCTTCAAAACTTCCTGTATCTTTTTCCATTAAAGTATGACCCCCTCCTGATCCACATTCTTGTAAAACATATATGCGTTTTTCCAATATTCAAACTGGTCTATATTTTTTACAATTGGCATAATTTCTGTTCCATATTTACAATTAAAATCATAGGTTAGATCATCCACCTTATTTTCATATTCAACCAAGCTATCATCCAAGTCATTCACAAGAATCATAATGTCTATATCCGAATCCTGACGAAAATCTCCACGAGCATATGATCCATACAAAATTATTTTTACCAAATGCTCTCGTCCTAGTTTATCAATCTCTTCTTTATATAACTCTAATAAATCCTTAATCTTGTTCGGCATATACTCACCCCCATTCTTATTTTTAGTATATCCATTTATTTTCTAATCGTCAATCTGTATTATAACATTCTTAATAGCACTTTTTGACTCAAAATCCCCCTTCTCTCCCAAATTCATTTTTGTTATTATGCTGTCTTTTTTATCATATAAATATCTTAAAAATGAAGTTCAGTCAGGAATTTCGCATGTTCAGTCAATAATCCCCCTTTTTTATAATATCTATTGTATACTACATCCAGATTTCAAAGGCACAATAAATCACACATCCCACGAAATCAAAAATGCCGAAACTGCCGCTTATTCTTCCCTCTTCTCCAAGGTCAAATGCGGGTTCCCGCTCCGCCTGTTCCCTAGGCTTCGCCGCGTGCAGTTTCGGAATTAACATCTTCTATTTTATTTCTTTCATCTATGTTACATTTCTGAATTTTCACAACACATTGCCGCCAGCTCCGAACAGGAACCGACGGCAATTCTTTTTACCACACGGAAAATACAATTCCTGCAAGCGGCGACAACACAATCATAATCATGGAAAATGTAAAAGATTCCATTGATATCAGCGTTGCCCGCTGCTCAGACGGAAACATTTCCTGTAAGATTGCATCTGTGCGAACCTGCAATGCATCATCACTGCATGCCGCTACAAATCCGCCCAGCGTCATAAGTACCGCGACGCCTGTATGTTCAATCAAAACGCCACATAAAACGAGCACAGACGTTATCACAAACACCCAGCGATACCGTAACTTCTTACACTGCAAGATCAGCTTGGCTCCAAGGATTCCTCCCATCTCCATAATGAACAAGGCTATTCCAAGTGCTGAATCCGGCATACCCGTCTGCGGCAGCTTCGCCTGTAAGAAAAACAGCAATACAATATCAACCGCACCGACAAAGGAATTACATGTCATCAGAAACACTGCCCGCTTCGACTCTTTCAGAAAACGCAGACTCTCCACGAAACAACCTCTGAGTTCCTTCCATACCGACTGCAACACCGCCTGTTTCCGCTCCGCGCCTGTGTGATTCAAATGAATCTCGCGAAGTGACAACAGCACGCCAATCTGAATACCGGTCACCAAAATATCCGACGCATACGCAATCTTATATCCAACAAATAGTGCAAAACCTGCACACAATGTAGAAATGCCATTGCAGAGCCGATACAAAATCAACTGATTGGATGCGTAACGCTCATACCGTACCTCCTCACCAACTAATTTCAGCGAATCATATGCAAGCGCATCCCCAGATCCCGAGGAAAAATTATAGCTAACTGCAAAACACGCGATTGCCACACACACCATCGTCAGATTCTTTGAGCAAATCATGCAGATGCTTCCGATCACACGCATAATACTGCTCACCACCAGCATCTGCTTTCGTCCAAATACATCTGCAAAAACGCCCGATGGTATCTCAAACGTCAAACTGAAAATATGAAACACCGTTTCTGCAATTCCGATTTTGATCAGACTGTATCCTCTCGCTGCAAGAATTGCGACCCACGCGCCCGTCAGCGACAGATTGCCTAAGATGGACGCCATGTACAACTTCGAAATTTGTTTTTTAATTTTAAACATAAAAAATCTCCTTAACTTATATTTTATCGTTAAGGAGATAATGTACCTTGATTTACATAGAATGGTTCTGATGAATCAGACTTTATTCCTGAAAAAAGGCGCACTATCCCCGTTAGGAGCGAAAATGTAACCTTTTTTCAATTGCAATGTTGTCATCTTCCAGAACATTGATTTCTTCCTTTTCACTGTATTAATCTCATTCTATGTTACATAATAAATTTCGTCAAGAAATTTTTACACCATTTCATCTATAAGCGTGATTGCTTCCTGAATCATCTTATCACAATGTTCCTTCTTGTTGCCACCCTTCGCCGCATTTGCGCGAAGCAGATCCACACAGTTCACCATTCCATCATGATTCTCCGCAATCTTCCTGCGAAACTCATTTACCTTTGCTGGATTCTCAACGCCCTTGGCACCAAGCACCATCAAACCACCTGTGATTGCGCCACAGATACCACCGCATTTCATACCACCACCGAAATTACAGCCAAGCCCTGCTGCCATTTCTTCTGAAATTCCCATATCCTCAGCATAACAACGCATAATCGTCTGGGAACAGTTGCTTACCATTGGAGTTTCGTTTCGAAGCTCCATTGCTTTTTCTATATGTTTATTCATAACGATTCTCCTTTAGATGCTTCTTGTATCATCAGATAATTTGTTTAAATGAACATTTCTTGTATATGTAGTTTTACTGTCTACTTTCTCTGCCAATACTTATCCAATACTTTAAGTATATTACTACAATGTCTTTTATGATAGTCCATTCTCAACATAAACTCATCTACATTTTCTATCATTTTTTTTCTTTTAAACTCAGCAACCTTACTTACTTTTTCCTTATCTTTAACTGAATTCCCCAAATAAACATCCTCGACATCCTTATGAAAAAAAACGAACTCATAACCATGTTTTTTACAATAGATTTCTATATCATCATATAATTTCTTTGTGTCATAAGAAGTATCATAATCATCAACATCAATAAAATAAATAACAGTTGTCTCACCTATAAATGTTTTAATATTTTTATTTATCTCTCTTACTTTATCTTTCGCATTGTATTTCGTTTTTGATCCTAAATATATTGCTCTATATCTAATCTTTCTATCCACTTTATAAAATCTTTTCAATGTCTCCTCAATATACTGATAATCAGTTCTAGCCTTATTATTGGATTCCACGCAAAATAATATTTGCCTACTCATCAGTACCTCCTAATATTCCAAGAAAATCCGATGCATCAACATTGAATGGCGAATCCTCAATAAAACCATTCTTATATGCATTCTCAGGACTCAAATTACCGTTATTAGCCCAAGTATGAACTGTGTTAACACTGGAAATAAATGTTATAGCATTTTTATTCTTCTTCAACACAGACATTGGAGAGAGATTGTGAGAAGTGAAGCAAAGCTGCCCCTTTCCATATAATATAAAATATTCAATTATTTTATCTAGATATACATCATTTATATTAGAGTCCAATTCATCGATAAATGTGATCATTCCCATACATGCATCTTCAAGATAATAAAATAAATCCATCATTTTTTTTATTCCACGACTTTCAAACTCTTGATCCAAAGTATAATTTTCATATATCATTTTCAGATTGCATTTATAAAATTGATCAAAATCTTTTTTATCTACTTCAATATTTACGAGCTCTGGTTTAAATATCTGAATAAACATACTAAGTTTTGCGATTTGTTCTTCATATGAACTATATAAATTTTTAGGCACCAAAATATCTCTTCCAGAAGCTTCAAGTATTTCCCTCTTTAGTTGATTAAATGTTTCCTTTGTAAAAGAATCTTTTTTATTTTCTTCTATACTTTGTATTTTTTGATATAACCGATTATTTGTATGAATATCTGCATTGTCAATGCAAACATTTAATGAAATTGCAAATGCGAACAATTCTATTACAGTTACAAAATCATTATTTAAATCTTTATCATGCGGAAAATCATTCATCATTGTAAGTATACTAGAAGCAAATGACTGTTTATCTAATAAATTCAAAGTTTTTTCTTTTACAAATTCGTACACCTTATCATTTCCAAACTTCTCTAATGCCCCATCTTTTGACTCAAACACACATAAATATGAATTTTTTGAATAATTTCCGTTTTTGCGACTTAATCTTTCTTCTGTTATATAAATTCTGCCATCATCTTTTATTTCAAAAGAGATATAATAATCCAAAATTTCTCTATCTTCATCTATATCTACGTATATTTCACATTCAATATATCCATTCCTTGTCTTTTTATTTATAATTTCAACTAGTGATTTTTGTGTCTCATGGTCAGATAAATAATTTTTATCAATCAATAAATTTCTAAGAAGTTTAACTGCAGTAATTATTGCCGTTTTTCCAGATCCATTTTCCCCATAAATTGCTTTAATCTTATATTTTTCGGGATTAAAATCCCTTTTAATTGTCTTCTTATAAAAATCTAAATGAATTGGATTTGCAATATTTTTTATACCATATATATCAAGTGTTAAAAGATAAAAATGTCTATTCATTTTTTTACCTCCTTTATACACATTTTAACACAATCATGGTAAAAGTAAATACATTTTGTATATTTATATTCCTTTAATATTATATGTATATTAAAAAAAAACATACATATAATATTAAAAAATTTAACACTAACCAAGATTTCATCTTTTCCCTAATTCGATCCGCCCTTGTTAATAGGCAAGTCATTCGCTCTATGTAAATATCTTATCCGACATACCCTAACATCGCTCTGCAAGAAAATTTCATGTTTCATCATTGTAAGTGCACACAAACATAACCTCCTTATCTCTGAATTCATCAGCATAACTGCCATCAGTCCACATAGAGTGCCACTCATACACATCCTGCTCCTCATAAATAGGTTCATCATAAGCTTTTTTATCTACAACTGTCTTCCATATGTGCTAGTGAGCAATTGTAGGCTCTTCCGTTCTTGGTTCCTGTGTGGTAGGAACCTGAGTCGTTGGTGTCTCAATGGTAGCAGGTGCCTGTGTTGCTGGCTCTTTGCCTGAGTTGTTATCCTCAGACTTAGCATCATCTACCTTGACAGTTTCAGACCCCGTCTTGACGGTATCAAAATCTGCTTTGGCTGTGTCAGCATCTACTATATCAACGGATTCTTTCTCTGCTGTATCTGCATCTGTAATAGTCGCACTTGTCTCTGTGTTTGCAGTCTGGGAACTATCCGTATTTTTATCCGCACAGCCATTAACAATAAATGCTATACCCGCAACAAGAACAACTGTTACAAATGTAGTTGCAATAACATTTTCTTCTTCATAATAACTTATCCTCTCCTCTTATACTTTTGTATTGCATATTAAAATCTTATTACAAATCGTTTTAACCTGTTTTAGATTAAAGTACAATACATCCGAGGTGATTTTGTGCGTAAATTTTCTACTAAAAACAGGTTGAGAGAGCTTAGGGAAGATAATGATATATCACAAACATATCTGGCCAAACTTCTGGATATGAGCCAGACAGGATATTCGAAATATGAAACCGGAGAAAATGATATCCCCACAAATATTCTGATTAAACTATCCAAGATTTATAAAACAAGCATTGATTATCTTCTGAACCAAACAGATGAAAAGAAACCCTATAAACGAAAAGAGTAGATAGCCACTTATATAATGATTATCTACTCTCTTATCTTCTTAAAACACATTCAGCTTTCCCATCTTGTTACTACACCTCTTACTTTTCCTCAACAACCTGAAAAATGTAAAACTTCAAATAATAACTCTCATCCGCTGCCCACAAAATCGGATGATCCGGTGCCTGCTGCCGGAATTCCACCTGACGAAGACGCTTGTGCACGCTGTTTGCAGCCTGACCGATTACCTTCGTGAACAATTCCTGTGTCATGAAATGGGAGCAGGAGCAGGTTGCAAAATACCCGCCGTTTTTCACAAGCTGCAAGCCTTTCCGGTTGATTTCACGGTAGCCTTTGATTGCATTCTTGGTTGCTTCGCGCGACTTGGTAAACGCCGGTGGATCTAAGATTACAACGTCAAACTGCTCACCTGCTTCAGCAAGCTTTGGCAGCTCGTCCAATACATTTGCCTCTTTAAAATGTACAGTCTTCTCCAAATGATTGAGCTTCGCATTTTCTCTTGCCTGCTCCACAGCAAACTCTGAAATATCAAGTCCTAACACATCACTCGCCCCAGCATAGCCACAATTTAATGCAAAGGTTCCCATGTGTGTAAAGCAGTCAAGCACACGCAACGGTGTCTCCTGCACGCCTCTGGTCAGACCCTTGATCAGTTTCTGCATCGCGAGCCGGTTGTACTTCTGGTCAAGGAAGAATCCTGTTTTCTGTCCATTTGCTACATCCACATTATAATGCACACCGTTCTCCACGATCTCAACGACCGGCTCAAACTCCGCACCGATGCATCCTTTATATGGAGCAAGTCCTTCCTTCTTGCGCACCTTCGCGTCACTCCGCTCATATACGCCGCGGATCTTGACACCATCCTGCGCCATGATCTCTTTCAACAAATCCACGATTTGTTCCTTATATAAATCGATGCCAAGTGCGAGGGATTCCACCACCAGCACATCCGAGAACCGATCAATCACGAGTCCCGGCAGGAAATCCGCCTCACCAAAGATCACACGACAACATGTAAGATCTTCACCCTGCATCACAGCTTTTCTATATTCCCAGGCATTCTTCACCCGCATACGGAGAAATGCTTCGTTGATATCCTGCTCTGCGTCTCGAGTCAGCATTCGAATGGTAATTTTGGATTTCCGGTTGATGAATCCGCGTCCCATTGGATATCCATCGAAATCACGCACGATGACAATATCGCCATCTTCCACACTTCCCATCACGCTCTCTATCTCGTTGTCGAAGATCCAGAGTCCACCTGCCTTGATGGTACGACCTTCTCCTTTTCGTAAATTCACGACTGCTTTCGGTTCCACTTGTATTCCCTCCTGATTTTATTCCAAGAATTATCGATTATCGTTTTCTTGTATTTCATATGTACCTTGGTTGTTTTCTTGTTTGTTTCTATTTCTTTCCTATGGTATCACAGAGTGATTTGTTTCTCAATCCATACTTTCTTTTTCTCTATCTGCTTCCTATTGGAGTAATTTCCTGTTTCCGGACTTTTTTACCCAACTAGCTCTCTTCTCTACCTCCTCCCATTAGAGTTTTTTCCCTATTCTAAACTTTTTTACCCAACCAGCCACCCACAAATGAGAAAATTTCCCAACAGCTCAAAAATCCTGCATAAATGGTTTGTTTTGACTAACTTTTTGCGTTATAATAACCACGGCAATTAACCAAATATATAAAACATCCATCAAATCAAGCGAAAATATGCTTGACAAACCTGTATTACACGTTTATTTTATATATGAACATATATTCATATGTTTTCACGTATGAGAATAGAAAAAGGTTAATGCATTTGGGAGTTTTATATTCACTGCCTATCACGTAATCGCAAAACACGAGCATTATGGTAGGTAAGAGTTGTAGATTATCACATGTTCTTAAGCAGACCATTGTAGCACATCAGCACTTAACGAACAGAGTAACAATTCGCAGAATTGGTGCTTTGTGAGTTTAGTGTCTGCTATGTGCGGAAGTGAGCGCGAGCGAGTCTGCGTAGAAATGTGATAATCTGCAACTCGCTACCATCACCTGCATTCGTGTTTTGCTTCACGATTCGCAGTCACATAAAAGGAGGAAAATCATGTTCTTACAAATCAACAATCTTGAAAAGTTCTATGGTGAAAAAGACAACCGTGTACAAGTCTTAAAAGGACTTTCTACCGGTATTGAGAAAGGCGAGATCTGCGTCCTGCTCGGGCCATCCGGTTCCGGTAAGTCTACCCTGTTGAACATCATCGGTGGCATCGAAAGCTATGATAAGGGAGAGATCATCATCAACGGTGCTGCCATGTCTGCCATGAACGAAAAGCAGACGACTCTCTACCGACGTGAACACTTAGGTTACGTATTCCAGTTCTATAACCTGATTCCGAACCTGACCGTCAAGGAGAATATCGAGGTCGGCGCTTACCTCGGAAGCAACCCACTTGATGTCGACGACCTGCTTCATACACTTGGTCTGTGGGAGCATAAGGATAAGATTCCAAGTCAGCTTTCCGGCGGTCAGCAGCAGCGTACATCCATCGGTCGTGCCATCGTCAAGAATCCGGATCTGTTGCTCTGCGATGAGCCAACCGGCGCCCTTGATTACAATACCTCCAAGGATATTCTGAAATTGATTGAAGACGTCAACCGGAAATACGGAAATACCATCATCATCGTTACACACAACGATGCCATCAAACTCATGGCAGACCGTGTGATCAAGCTCCGTGATGGTATGATCCGGAAAGAATATACAAACGAAGCAAAGACTCCGGCGATGGAATTAGATTGGTAGGTGAATGCATATGGCTGATAAAACAATCAAAAATCCACTGCGTAAACGCATTCTTCGGGATATCAGAAAAGAAAAAGGAAAATACATATCCATCTTTTTGTTTCTGACATTTATGATTTCAATCGTCAGTGGTATGCTGGTTACTTCCCTGAGCATGATGCACACCTACGACGATGGTATCGAGACATATAAATTGGAGAATGGACATTTCTCTACAAACAGTGAAATCTCTGTCGCTGACCTGCAGAAAATCGCTGATCAGGAAGATTCAGGCACAGCAAAAGCAACCATCTACAAACAATACTTCTATAATTTTGATTACACATTTGAAGGTAATAGCAATTATTCCATCCGTCTCTACGAAAACCGCGAGACGTTGAATACATATTCGGTCTTTGAAGGGCACGCACCGGAGAAGGACGGAGAACTTGCCATCGACCGTCTCTTTGCAGAAAACAACAATCTCAAAATCGGTGACACCCTCACCTTTGACGGAAAGGATTTAACAATCTGCGGAACAGTTGCTGTCCCGGATTATAGCTGTCTGTTCGAGAATAACTCTGATTCGATGTTCAGCGCAACGACATTTACCACGGGGTTTGTCACTGCAGATTATTTCAAGGAATTCTCCGAAAGCAAGCTTACCTACAGCTTTGCTTATCGTTTCTCGGACAGAAATCTTGATGACCGGGCTTCTTATGACGCAAGCACAGACCTGATGAATACATTGTCCAAACAGCTCGCTCCACAGGGAAATTACCTAACCGATTTTTTGATGCGTCAGAACAATAAAGCGATCTCATTTACAAGGGAAGATATGGACGGCGATACAAACAGCACAGTCATGATGCTCTATATCATGATAGCACTACTTGCATTCATCTTCGCACTTATGACTTTCAGCACGATTGAATCGGAAGCCGGTGCCATCGGAACCCTGCGAGCTTCCGGATATACAAAAGGCGAAATCATCCGGCATTATATGGCTGCACCAACGTGTGTATTCCTTGCAGCCGCAGTGATCGGAAATATCGGCGGTTACACTTGTTTTCGTAAATTCATGGAGGACATGTATTACCATTCCTACTCTCTGCCTGTATTCAAGGTTGTCTGGAATGCAAACGCCTTTCTGCTTACGACTGTGATTCCGATTGTGATTCTGTTAGTAATCAACCACCTTGCGCTTCGATCAATGCTTGGATTGTCACCGCTTAACTTCCTGCGGCACGACCTGTCAAAACGTAAGAAAAAGCATGTGACAAAGCTTCCGGACTTCAAGTTTCTGACAAGATTCCGGATTCGTACAATCCTGCAGAACCGCTCCAACTATATCACGATGGCGATTGGTATCCTGATGGCAAATATCCTTCTTCTCCGCCAGCATGCTTCCAATCTTAAATGACCAGACAGACAATGTGCTTGACCATCTGATTGCAAACTATCAATATACACTCAAAGCACCGGTAGAGCTTGACGATTCATCTGCTGAAAAATACTGTCTGACTGCGCTTGCGGATAATGACGGAAAGGAAGTGCTTGTATATGGAATCGCAGACAATTCAAAGTACCTGACACAGGTTTCTATGCCTGTAGAAAAAGGGGATATAATCATCTCAAAATCGTTCATGAAACTGAACGATTACAAAGTGGGCGATACAATTAAAATAACGGAAAAATACGGCGATAAAGAATATTCTTTCCGGATTGCCGGCAGCTTCAATTACCCGGCAGCCTTCTCCGTATTTATGAGCATTGATAATTACAATGACACATTCGGGAAAGATGCGGATTATTTCACAGGATATTTCTCTGACAAAGCGCTGGATGATTTAGATGACAGTTTCATCTACAGTACGATGGGGCCTTCGGACTATTCGAAGTTAAGCGACCAGATGAATGATTCGATGGGACGTATGATGCCTCTGATGAAATATCTTTCCCTTATTATCTTCGTCATCGTTATCTACCTGCTCTCTAAGATTGTGTTGGAGAAAAATGCGGAATCGATTTCCCTGACGAAGATTCTCGGTTACAACAACAGAGAAATCGGGAAAATCTATATTATTTCAACCGCGATAGCTGTCCTTGTCAGTGTAGCAATCAGTCTGCCACTATCAACAGTCATCCTGAAGACAATGATTGTCTATCTCTTCCGGACTTTTGATATCTGGCTGGAAAATGTTCATATCGGAACATCTATCTATGTTCAGGTTGTGATCTGGGATATTGTATGTTACGGGTTATTAAGTTTCCTGCAGTATAAGAAGATTCAGAAGATTCCTATGGAAGAGGCACTGAAGAACCGGGAGTAATGCCACTTCACGAAAAATACAAAAACACCCAACTGCTTCTAAACAGTTGGGTGTTTTTTCATCCTTTTATTTACTTCACTTCGTACCGGTCATGTCCCTGCAGTCTCGCCATTGCTCTCGCAAGCGAAGCACGGGATACGTGGTATTCCATGATACTCTGTTTCTGCTGCATCTGCTCGATGGCACGTTCCTTCGCAGCCTGTGCACGGAACTCGTCGATTTCCTCCGGTTTTTCTGCCGAATAGACAAGTACAACAACCTCGTTATTCTTTACCTTCAGAAGTCCGTCGGAACAGATTGCCACATGCTCTTCTCCATCCGGTGTCCGGAAATGCAGCTCACCGACTTCAATATTCGTCGTCATCTTCTCGTGATGTGCCAGAATCGCCATCTGTCCATCATAGCCGGGGAATTTCAATATCTCACATGGTCCATCATAAAACACCCTATCACAGGCTATGATCTTGAGTGAAAATGTATTCATACGCCGTCCCCTTTCTATCCTTTACAGGGTTTCTGCTTTCTTCTTTACATCCTCAATCGTACCGACATTGAAGAAGGCTGCCTCCGGATATGCGTCCATCTCACCATCTAAGATTGCCTTGAATCCACGGATTGTCTCCTTGACCGGTACAAATACACCTTTGACGTTCGTAAAATTCTCAGCTACATGGAATGGCTGTGACAGGAAACGCTGTACCTTTCTCGCACGGTAAACAGTCTGCTTATCCTCGTCGGAAAGCTCCTCCATACCAAGAATTGCGATGATATCCTGCAGTTCCTTATACTTCTGCAAAGTCTCCTGCACCTCACGTGCAACACAGTAATGTTCTTCTCCGACGACATCTGCCTCCAGAATACGGGAGGTTGATTCCAGTGGATCAACAGCCGGATAGATACCCTGCTCTACGATCTTACGTGACAATACAGTTGTTGCATCCAAATGAGAGAATGTTGTAGCAGGTGCCGGGTCTGTCAGGTCGTCGGCTGGTACATATACCGCCTGTACCGATGTTACAGAACCATCCTTTGTGGAAGCGATACGCTCCTGCAGTTCACCTAAATCATTTGCCAGAGTTGGCTGGTATCCAACGGCAGAAGGCATACGTCCAAGCAATGCGGACACCTCTGAACCTGCCTGTACAAAACGGAAGATGTTATCAATGAATAACAACACATCCTGCTTCTTTACATCACGGAAATATTCCGCCATCGTAAGTCCCGTCTCTGCCACACGCATACGGGCACCCGGTGACTCATTCATCTGTCCAAATACCAGCGCTGTCTTATCAAGAACGCCGGATTCCTTCATCTCATTCCACAGGTCGTTACCTTCACGGGAACGCTCTCCAACTCCGGTGAAGATGGAATAACCACCACTCTCCGTTGCGATATTGTGGATCAGCTCCTGAATCAGGACGGTCTTACCAACACCGGCACCACCGAACAGACCGATCTTACCACCCTTTGCATATGGGGCAAGCAGATCAATAACCTTGATACCGGTTTCCAGCATCTCAACAACCGGGCTCTGGTCTTCAAATGTTGGCGGCTCACGGTGGATACACCAATGCTCACCATTCTCCAGACTTTCCTTTCCATCCAATGTCTCACCAAGTACATTGAACAGCCGTCCTAATGTCTGCTCTCCGACCGGAACCTGAATACCGGATCCGGTTGCTGTCACTTCCATATCTCTGCACAAGCCCTCACTCGCCGCAAGCATAATACAGCGCACAACATTGTCACCGATATGCTGGGATACTTCCATGACGCATTTCTTTCCATTGTTCATCACATACAAGGCATCCTTAATCCGAGGAAGGTTCCCATCTGCAAACTCGACATCGACAACCGGTCCGGATACCTGTACGATCTTACCTTTATTTTCCATCATGCGATCGTTCACCTCGCTTGTTTCTTCTTTTTCTTCTTGAGTGCCTTGGCTCCACCGATCACCTCGGTGATTTCCTGTGTGATTGCTGCCTGGCGCACACGGTTAAACTCGATTGAAAGTTCATGCAGCATTGCCTGTGCATTGTCCGTTGCCGCCTGCATCGCCATCATTCTGGCATTTTCCTCACTTGCCGAGCCCTCAACAAGAACACCATACATAAAACCTGTTACATAGTTATACACCAATTTCTCCAAAACCTTCTTCGGAGATGGATAGATCAAAAACCAGTCATCGGATTGCTCCGCAGCCTCACGGTCACTGTTTCCTAATCCCTTCTGGGAATCTTCAAGCAATTCCTTCTTGATAAACTCATGCGTCTTGAGTGGCAGAATCTCCTGCACTTCAACCTCTTCCTTCATGCTGTTTACCATCTTCGTATAGACAACATATACCTCGTCAAATTCTTCCTCTTTATATAACTCCACGATGCGCTCTGTAATCATACGCGCACGATGGATAGAAGGGTTGTTCGCCGAATAGCAGAATCCCTCTTCGAGCGTATACCCCTGCGAAGAAAAGAAATGTCGTCCCAGCTCACCGACTACAAACAAGCGGTAGGAATCCGACTCATCGACCATCTTCTGTGCCTCTTTTAACACATTGTGGTTGTATGCACCTGCCATACCCTTATCACCTGTTATGACGATAAATGCACGTCGTTTTGACGTCTCATGCAGATCCTTGCCGCGATTATCGAAGTAAAGATGCTTCATATCCGGGAAATGTAACAGAATATCTGCAATCTGCTCCTGCAATCCATAGAAGTATGGTTCTGTATTCTCCAGCTTCTGTCTTGCTTTCCGAAGCTTCATGGAAGACATCATATACATTGCCTTCGTGATCTTCATCGTGTCCTGGATACTTTTGATACGTGTGGAAATTTCTCTTGCATTCGCCATTTAATTCCCTCCGTTTTCGTCTTCCAGACTCCTCTGCTTATATTCATTCGCCGCCTGTATAATGGCATCCTTCACATCGTCTGCCAGATCCTTCGATGAATCCAGACGTCCGATAATATCTGCATGATTCTTTGCAAAATCATCCAGCAGTCCAAGACGGAATGCCTTAATCTTCTCAACCGGAAGATCACTGAATACATGTGCATTGGCCGCAACCAATGTGATAACCTGCTCTGCCATCGTAAACGGACGGCCAAGCGGTTGCTTCAAAAGCTCCATCAACGCACGTCCATGTGCTAACTGTTTCTTCGTGTTCTCATCCAGATCGGAAGAAAACTGTGTGAACACTTCCATCTCACGATACTGTGCCAGATCGATACGGATACTTCCGGCTGCTTTCTTCATCGCCTTTGTCTGGGCCGCACCACCGACACGGGATACGGAAAGTCCGACATTGACGGCCGGACGCTGACCTGCGAAGAACAGCTCACTTTCCAGATAGATCTGTCCATCTGTGATAGAAATAACGTTTGTCGGGATGTATGCAGACACATCGCCTGCCTGTGTCTCAATGATTGGAAGTGCGGTAATACTTCCGCCGCCAGCCTCGGCTGTCACACGGGAAGAACGCTCCAGCAATCTTGAGTGCAGATAGAATACATCACCCGGATATGCCTCACGTCCCGGTGAACGCTCCAGCAAAAGTGAGATTGCACGGTAGGCAACCGCATGCTTGGACAGATCATCATAGACGATCAGAACATCCTTGCCCTGATACATAAAATACTCTGCAAGTGCTGTACCTGCATATGGTGCGATATACTGCAACGGTGCCGGATCGGATGCTGTTGCCGCAACGACGATCGTATAATCCAGCGCATCATTTTTCTTCAATGTATTCACTAACTTCGCAATTGTCGATGCCTTCTGTCCGATTGCTACATAGACACAGACAACATCTTTACCCTTCTGGTTTAAGATCGTATCCATCGCAATCGAAGTCTTACCGGTCTGTCTGTCACCGATGATCAGCTCACGCTGTCCTCGACCGATCGGGAACATCGAATCGATTGACAAAATACCGGTCTCCATAGGAACCGATACGGATTTACGATCTACAATACTTGGTGCAGGGTTCTCGATTGGACGGTAACCATCCTGCGCGATGTCACCCTGTCCGTCAATCGGCGCACCAAGTGCATCTACGATTCTTCCAAGGAATGCATCTCCAACCGGGATACCGGCCATCTTACCGGTACGAACGACACGGCTGCCTTCCTTGATCTCTGTATCACGGCCAAACAGAATAACACCGATCTCATCCCGTCTTACATCCTGTACCATACCCTTGACACCACAATCAAAGAGAACGATCTCTCCGTAAAATGCATGGTCGATACCATCGACGTTCGCGATACCATCACCAACCCAGTTGACAACACCGATCTCCTTATCCTTTGCTGCCAGCTCAAAATCTGCGATATCGGCACGCAGGATGGAAATGATGCTCTCCTCACTGACGGTTGCCAGCTTCTTGCCTGCCAACGACTGATTGATATGCTTCTGCAGCTGGTCGATACGTCCCTGTTCGCTCCAGTCGTACTCTTTGTTTCCAACACGGATGATGAATCCACTCTTGATGGATGCATCTTCCTTGCCAACGATCTTGATATCCGGATTGTTGTATTCCTTCGCAAGGAACAACCGGATCCGTTCCATCTGCTCCGGTGTCGGTGGTGTCACATATGTGAGTTCTGCCTGTGCCTCCACCTTCTCCGGTGTCTTCGTCAGCTCCATGTATGCCTGCTCGATCTCATCTAACAATCCGAAATCGCCATTGTCACACAACACCTTTAAGAAGTTCCGGATCTCCTTCGGGAACACCCGGTCGATTACCAGATGCTTCTTCTCTAACGACACGGTTGGATCTTCAAACTCCACACCGATCTGTGGAACTGCCTCTAAAATATCCTTTACGCTCTGCAGATTTGACTTCGCGTTTTCAACGAGCTTCAAATCCGCTGCATAGTCCTTCGCTGCTCGAATCACGTTTCATCACCTGCTTTATCTAAAAATTTGTCGTACAGCGCGTTATCCACGTCTGCACCTTTTTTCTCTCCAACAATCTTGACCGTTGCATCAACAACCATATCGGCAATATCTTTTTCTGCTTTTTTAAGTATCTGTGCCTTCTGGTTCTCTGCATCTGTGATTGCATCTTCCTTTACCTGTTTTGCGGTCTTTTCAGCATCTGATACAATCCGCTTATATTCTGCATCTGCGGTCTGTCTTGCCTCCTGAAGCACCTGCTTCTTGGCTTCCTCCGCATTTGCAAGACTTGCTTCATACTGCTTTCTTGCTTCCTCTGCTGCCTGCTTGCTCTCGCCCGCTTCCTTGAACTGTCTGTCCGCTTCCTCCTGACGCGCTGCAATGATCTTCTGTACAGGCTTAAACAGGAAAATCCGCATCAACACGAACAAAAGCAGCAGATTGATTATGGTAAGTAATAAATTCCAATCTACCCGGAGCATGTTACCACCCTGCCTTTCCTGTGATTACTTCAACATTACTATGATCATAAGCGCGATAACGAAACCGTAAATAGCGGTTGCCTCTGCAAGTGCACAACCAAGAATCAATGTCTTGTTGATCTTACCTTCTGCCTCCGGCTGTCTTGCGATTGCCTCTGCTGCCTTACCGGTTGCAATACCGATACCAATACCTGCGCCAAGCGCTCCTAAAACTGCAATACCTGCACCAATTGCGATTATTGTACCCATACTAATTATCTCCTTTTCGTTTATTGTTCAATCTCTTCACTGATATACAGTGATGTCAAAAATACAAATACATATGCCTGCAGCAATCCATCAAACAGATCAAAATACAAAGAAAAGACTGCCGGCAGAACAACCGGAACAACCATCTTGATCAGTTCCATAATTACAAATGCACCAAGCACGTTACCAAAAAGTCGCATGCACAGCGACAATGGACGTGTAAATACCTCTAAGATATTGATCGGAGTAACGATTGCAATCGGTTCTACGAACTTATGCAGCCACTTCTTCACACCCAGATGGTAAATACCTGCCGCCTCAACTAAGACGATGCTCATAACCGCAAGTGCGATCGTGACATTTAAATCTTTGGTTGGGGACTTGAATCCAAACAATCCAATGATGTTTGATACACCAATATACAGCAATACAGTTGTCAGATATGGGACATACGCTTTTCCTTCCGGTCCGATCATATCCTCCACCATACCGGTCAGCTTTGTAACAATCGTCTCTGCGATTGCCTGACGTTTGCTGATGTGATCAATCTTCATGTTTCTTGTCAGGATGATTGCCACAAGAACTAGCACTGCCATGATAATCCATGTTACGACCACAGATTCCGATACGTCGATACCACCGAAGATTGGAATCGTAAAGACGGTCTCACAGTTCAGTTCTTCCATCAGGTCTTTTGCAAGATCTTCCAAAAAAACCATCTCCTTTTCTCGTTTTATCCTTTCTACCCAAGGAAAAGTGTATACCTTTTTTTGTCGAAAGTAAAACGTATTTTTCTATAAAAAAACAACCCAAACAGATTGTTATTTTAGCATTTTTAACATAATTAAACCATCTGTTCTATCAAATCATAATGCCTGTCAATCGCCAAAAGCATGGCTGGCTCATTTTTCTGTTCGAGATTTTGGTAAATGTCCGCATGGCATTGCAGCAGCTTCACCCGCACCGATTCATCGGCAAGCTCAATCACGTAGTTAATCCAATCCCGGTATGCGTCGGTCACAGCCTCCATCAAGACTGCCCACAGATGATTTCCGGTTGCCTGAATCAGGGTATCGTGAAACTCCTTGTCCACATCGGTCAGATCTTTGCCATCGAACAATTTCATCTCTTCCAGCTTTGTCTCTAAGATTGACTCATATTCATAGGACAGTCCTTTCGCAATCAGATTCGAGCAGACTGCCTTCTCCATCACCCGCCGGAATTCAAATATTTCCTCTTTCGTAATCGTTCCGAGTGCCAGCATCACCGTAAGCGACTGACGGATAGACTCGCCGACATGCTTTGACACATAATTGCCGGAACCCTGTACCCGTTCGATCAGTCCCATGCCATGCAGGATGCTGATTGCCTCCCGGATGGAATTTCTGCCGATGCCAAGTTCCTCGGCAATCCTTCGTTCCGGTGGAAGCTTGCTGCCTAATTGCAGTGACCCTTCTTTGATCCGGTCTATGATATAGGCGATTGCTTTTTCATATTCCTGTGTTGTCTGTTTCTCCATTTTCTCATCACCTACTCTAATCCAGTCTGTCTGATATATTGCTCAATCATTGCGATCGTACCTGCCGTTCCAAGCTTCGAGACATTCAGGCACAGGTCATAATTTTCTGCCATGCCCCATGTCTCCCCGGTATAATATTTGTGGTATGCCTCCCGGCGTTCATCGGTTGCCTGTACAAGCTTCTTCGCCTGGCGCTCCGGGATTCCATGCTTCTTCGCAATCGACTCGATCCGCATCGCATCATCCCCGGTCAGGAAGATTGCAAGCTTATCCTTCCGGTCCTTGAATACATAATTACCACATCGACCTAAAATAATACAGTTTTTTCCGTCTAAGATTTCGGACAATGCTTTCTTCGGTGTCTCATAAAACACGTTTTCACTCTCTGTCTGGGATATCGTGTACATCAATGTATCCATCGGGGTTTCCCCATAGAAATCCGGATACCGGTCATACATTCCATATCCTTTTGCAAGCTCTGAGATGACCGACCGATCATAAAATGGAATATGATAGATCTGTTCCAACGCATGACCGATCTCGTCTCCGCAGCAGCCACATTTTCTACCAATTGTAATAATCATAACGAACGCCTCCTAATTTTAATTGCACATGGTTAATTTCTACTACATTTGTACGTGACTAACATTTCAACGCAGACACGCTCTCGCTCGGTTCATCACGCAGTGGTACTAAATTCACGTCAAACAAGTTTGCCGTTCATTAAGTACCAGCGTGCTTCAACGGTCTGCTTGTGAATTGTTAGTCACATACAAATGCATATACATATTCTTAACCATGTGCAATTATCAATTCAATTATATCCTTTACCTTCCTTACATGAAATTCGCGTAGACGGATGCGAGTACAACGGTCAGGATTCCGGTGACAGCGATTGCCAGACTGCTCATCGCGCCTTCCACTTCGCCCATCTCGATTGCCTTGGCTGTACCGATTGCATGGGATGAAGACCCAAGTGCAAGTCCCTTGGAGATTGGTTCCGTAATACGGAAGAGCTTACATATGAACTCGCCTAAGATGTTGCCAATCACACCTGTTACTACGATGACGGCAACCGTGATTGTCACATAACCGCCAAGTTCTTCCGATACTCCCATACCAATAGCTGTCGTAATGGACTTCGGAAGCATCGTGACATATTCCTGATGGGTAAGTCCCATGAGCTTCGACAGTACAAATACCGTCGTCAGACTCGTAAGTACACCTGCTGTGATTCCAAGCATCACCGCTTTGACATTCCGCTTTAGTAACTGCCACTGCTCATACAGCGGAATCGCCAGGCAGACCGTAGCCGGTGTCAGAAACCAGCTTAAGTACACGGCACCCTTGTTGTACGTATCGTAATCAATATGCGCACATACAAGCACGATGATCGTAAGGATTATCGAGATGAGCAATGGATTGAAGATTCCAAGCTTAAACTTTTTCTTTAATAATAAACCTGCCAGATACGCAAGCAGACTGAGTGTCACACCTGCGAACATGGATGTCTGAAATAAATCTTTCATATCTCCTGCTCCTTTGCCTTTTCTTTTGCTTTGGATTTCTTGATCACACATTGGGATACACGTCCGGTTGCACCCATAACCGCAACGAGTGCTACAACCGTGATCACACTGACCGGTACTAACACCGGTTTCAATGTACCCCATGATGCCATCAGACCAACCCCTGCGGGGATGAACATGACCGGCATGATCTCGATCAGGAATTTCCCGACATCCTTCACTGCATCGAGCTTAATGATTCCACTGAGCAACCCGATAAATAAAATCACCATGCCATAGATGCTTGCCGGTATCGGCAATGGCAGGAAGTATTTTAACAACTCTCCTAAAAAGGAGATAAACAAGATTAACAGAAACTGTCGTAAGTATTTCATAATGACTCCCTAACTCCTATAAAAAGCAAATTGGTAGCACCACTTTGGTACTACCAATATTATACTTATACTTTTTTAATTGTCAATTATGAATTTTGCTACATTTTTCAAAAATAGCCGCAAAAATTTCTACATTTTCAATACCCGAAACGACTTACCTACACAATATTTTTATCCATAATATTCATCCTGCCGGCATTCGCGCCTGCATTATGACTGCACCCGGTTCATATACTGCTCCCACAGCATAGCCACCTGCGTTCCTGTCACATAGACCTGATATGAATCACCTACCGTCTGATCTTCCGGATCCACAAATTCGATTCCAAGCACGTATCCATCCGCATCCCGCTTCATCTCAAAGAGATATGCCCCTTCACAGGTTTTTGGAAAATCTGTCGTTTCCGCAACAGACAGTTCATAATCCGGAACCTCGGACTGCAGCACATCATTTGCATCATAATACTTGTAGCCATCACGCACACACCGGATCAGTTTTCCATCTGTTATCCGGATCTTCGTCGTACCGGCATAGCTTTCTGTATAATTTGTATTCTGGCTGTTGTCCGCTCTCACAATCAGTGCTTCTACCATAAGCTCCACACCATTTTCTGTCACTGCAAATGTATCGATCTGACAGTCGTCAAACCGGAAATGCTCTAATTCATCTACACTTTTATATGCCACTTTGTTCATCCTTCCTTCTATGTATTCTTCTGTAATGACCTATGCAATCACACTATATTGTTTTCCCGATATCAGTAAATTGCTTCATATAATTTTTCTACAACTTCATCTTCGGAAAGCTTATCATAGATATAATAGTCCGCATTGACCTTAAAACCATCATAGACGCTTTCGTTCTCCAATACCGGCTGCAATATCTCCAGCCGGTCTGCGTAATTTTCACGCATGTCATCTGCCTGTTTCTCATAACCGCTGAGCTTTTGAGTTTCCTGCAGCGCTGCCTTTGCCGCGTCACTGATTGGAATACCTTTTTCGGTTCCCTGCAGCTGTGCCATATCCCTGCTATTAAGCAGAAACTCCAGAAGCTTTGCCGCTTCTTCCGGATACTCCGTTGTTGCACTGATGGCATACATCGTAGCTGGTTTTACACACCACCCGAATTTCCTCGCAGCTGCATCCTGCAGATAATCGCCTACAATAACCTCCGCACCGTTCTCTTCCAATGGTGTACAATAATTTGCTGCATCACTGATCCACGCAAGCGTTCCCGCTGCCTTTCCTGTCGAAAAAGCATTTCGATCAAAGGAGTCGATCGGCATCAGCACATCTTCATCAATCAGACGCTTATAGAAATCAAGCATAAATGCAATATCTGCTTTTGTCAGCTGCAATGACCCATCTGCTTTCACGGACTCCTTTCCCTTTATCTGTTCAAGATATGCAACCAGCATCAGAAAGAGTTGTTTTTTTGTCGTTCCAAGCGGGTAGATTCCATCCCGGCTCATAACCTTAGCCGCTGCAAAAAGATCATCCCACGTCTTCGGGATCTCCAGGCCATACGATGCGTAAATCGTCTTGTTATAATAAAACATTGGTGTATTAAATGAAATCGGAACGGCATACAGTTTTCCGTCCATTTCCCCATAAGCAAGCTCCTCCGGAGTGTAATTCTCCAGATGAATGATGTCTTTCAGATCATACAAGTTATAAAAGCCATTTTCTTCGTCTGCATATTCCGACAGCCACGCATAATTAATCTGCATCACATCCGGTGCATTGTGGGAGCGCATATAAATATGCATTTTGTTCTCGTATCCGCCCCAGCTTCCATAGTTTGCCTGCACCTCTATCTGTCCCTGGTTTTGTTCTGTAAATATATCCAATGCCTGTAGTGTGTACCGATGCCGGTCATCATTTCCCCACCAGGAGTAGGAAATCTCCGTCGTGGATTCATAGACTACCGGTTTGCTATTTCCGGAACACCCGGATAAGAAAATCAGACATACAATGAGACAGATGCTGATTCCACGATATTTATTTTTCATTTTTCCCATGTACCTCATATCTGCCAATCAATCCTCATACCAATTGTATTGATGTTTTCCGTTTTCTTTTGATACATATAACGCACGGTCCGCCATCTGATAAGATTCCTCGAATCCAAGTTTTATTCCATCTACCGTAATTCTCAGACAGATTCCTGCTGAAAGTGAGACTTTGCACGATTCATAGTGTGTATCAAACTGCTTATGAAATGCATCCAAAAGTGCATCCAGCCTCCGGGCAACCTCCTCCCGTATAACGGTCTCTTCCTCATGCTCAAATGGAATGTACACCGCAAACTCATCTCCGCCCATACGCCCGATGATTGCCTGTGTTCCAAGAGTTTCCCGGAAGATTACTACGGATTTCTTAAGAAATTTATCCCCTTCCTGATGCCCATATGTATCATTTACCAGCTTAAAATTATCCATATCCAGCATCATGCAGATATGCTTTGTTCCTTCTCCTGCATGTGCAAGCTTTGTATCTACCAGATCACGGAATGATTGCTTATTCAACACATTTGTCAGCTGATCGTAATCTGCTTTCTGCCTGATCTGCGAAAGCACGCCATCCTTTACTGCCACCTGTGAATACAGGATTCCTGCCGCCGTCATAGCAACCACAAGCATAATAATATATACAATTATAGCAAACCGGGTGATTCCAAGCTGTTCCGCAAATAGCACGTTCTCCGGAGCCACACATATTACCTGCCAGTCGTTCTTGCAGGTTCCAACTACTACAACTTCCTTGTCGCCTATAATCCAGTAATTGCTATATCCATCCGGCAGATCGTTCCAGACTTCTTCTGCATTCCGTCCAAGTATCTCTCCTGATTCAGCATAGACAATCGAATGTGCCGAATCCACAAGATAGCTCTGCATCCCCGGCACATCCTCCATATCTGTAAAAGACTGGCTCAGTTCCCGGCTATAAAATGCTGCCACAATGATTGCATGCTCATTCAGTCTTTTTACGTAATACAGCCTGTCATAGCACCGCTCATAATCGAAAAACCAGCCGGACTCTTTCCTCTCGTCCGTAATATGCCCTTCCAGATACGCATATAGTCCACCATCCGGGAACAACTCGAGCGTCGTATTCGATATTGAACCAAGCGATGAATCATCTGCGTATACAATTCCAAAATCAGAGAAGTTCTGAAGAATATTAATATCCTGCAAACGTTTTTCAATCGCTGTCTCCTGCTGTATCTTCTCGAATGCATCCTGCCCCTCTTTCGTTGCATCATACTCACAATAGATATCATCCGAGAACAGCAATGCTGCGGTATCTTCAATTCTTCCCAGATACTGATTGAGATTTGATATCTGCAATTGGGTGTTTGCCTGTATCAGGTTTACAACCTTTGATTTCATTTCCTGGGAGGATTTTCTTGTCAGGATCAAAGTGATGGTTCCTGTTGCAACTGTGATGGCAAGCAAAAACACAATGACGATCCGAAATGTGAATCTTCTTATCTGAATGTCTGTCTTTGTATTATTGTTAAAAGGCATTTCTTACCTTACTCCTTCCAGATCTGATTTCAGCATAATAAAATATTATAATATAGGAATCCGCGATTTACAATAACCCTTTTTGGCTGCATTCTTCCGGGCAATCCGATGCTTGACTTTCGTGCCTGTCTGTACTATATTTGTTTTATTGCAGGTATAGTTCATTGGTAGAACACCAGCTTCCCAAGCTGGATAGGCGGGTTCGATTCCCGTTACCTGCTTTTTTACGTGATAGAACTGCAAGATTTCGTGAATCAAGTTTCATTCACTTTCACAGTGAAAGAAATAGTATCGATAAAAGAGGAAAGGTACCAGTTAAAGTACCTTTCCTCTTTTATCTTAAAAGTTTTCTGTTTTACACATTATCTTACTCCACAGTTGTATCTACGGAAGTTCCCGCCTCTGCAGGAGCTTCTACCTTGATTCCATCCAGGCCTGTGATGTTCACATTCTTGTTAACCTTTGCATCGTATGTATTTGCACGCATAATATCCGCGATATCGATACCTGTTACTTCCTTCACAGACTCCATTGTCTTTGCAAGGACTTGTGGCACATACGACCCCATCGAACCGACACCGGAACCTTCGCCGTTGCCGTCGATGATCGTAACCTTGTCGATTGTAGAGAGTGGCTCTGCGATTGCCTTTGCCATCTCCGGCAATGCCTTCACGATCATTTCCACCATCGCTGCCTGACCATACTTCTTCATCGCTTCGGCTTTCTTCTCTAAGGCTTCTGCCTCTGCAAGACCTTTGGCTTCGATTGCCTTCGCCTCTGCCTCGCCGACTGCACGGATACCTGCTGCCTCCTGCTGCTTTGCGAAAAGCTCTGCCTCTGCCTGTGCCTTCTTCGCCTCAGCTTCCTGCTGCTTCTCAAACTTATCTGCCTCGGCATTTCTCTGACGCTTGTAAAGCTCCGCATCTGCCTGCTGCTGTCTTGCGAACTTGTCCGCCTCCGCTTTCTTACGAATATCCGCATCGAGGGACTGCTCCATAACCTCGGCTTCCTTCTTCTTCAGGTCAACTTCCTTCTCCTGACGTGCGATATCTGCCTCGGTCTTTGTAACCTCGATTGTCTTACGCTGTGCTTCCTTCTGAATCTCGTAAGCCGCATCTGCTTCCGCATTCTTCGTATCTTCGATTGTCTTTAATTCTGCCTTCTTGATAGAAAGCTCATTCTGCTTCACGGCAATTTCCGTATCGGATAATACCTTTGCATCGTTCGCTTCTTTTCTCGCCTGTGCCTGTGCGATCGCTACATCACGGTCTGCGTTTGCCTTGGCGATACTTGCATTCTTCTGGATTGCTGCCATGTTATCCTGACCAAGCGCGATAATCAGGTCATTCTGATCCTCTACATGCTGGATGTTGCAGGAAATAATCTCAATACCCAGACGATTCATATCCACCTGCGCCTTCTCCTGCACCTGATCACCGAAGGACTTACGATCGTTACACAACTCCTTCAGACTGATCGTACCGATAATCTCACGCATATTACCCTGCAGAGAATCCACCAGTGCTTCCATAATCTGCGGTTCCTTCATATTCAGGAAATTCTTCATGGCAAGTTGCATACCTTCTTCATCCGTACGGATCTTAACTTTCGCAACTGCATCAATGTTAACACCGATGAAATCCAGTGTCGGAACATAATCGTCCGTCTTGATATCGATACTGATCTGCTTGATCAACAGTTCATCCTTCCGCTCGAAGAACGGAAGCTTCAAGCCTGCTTTACCAATCAGAATCTTCGGTGTCTTTCTTAAACCGGAAATGATATACGCCTTATCCGGTGGTGATTTGACATAACTGGTAAATAAAATGACCAGCAATGCCACGATAATGATAATAATAGCAATTGTTGAACCTGACATACAAAAACCCTCCCTAACAACAAGTTAATTGATTGCTATGCGACTCAGATCGCATATTTTCTTTGGTGCAAAATTCACATTCCTGCATCTATTCAATATTGTACCATGTATGTGTGAAAATCACTATTACATTTTTCTGCATTTTTCGTACATTTTCTGTACAATAATGCATTTTTCATTAAGGAATCGATTGTTCGAAGAAAGCAGCTGTAGCATCTTATTAAATGAATAAATCGTTGTATCTGTCGGTACATCCACCACAGCATCAAAATCATTTCCTAGCAGGATGTCCGGTTTTGTATTCAGCACAATTTCCCGGATATCCACATCAGATTTTTCTTTATCCATACCATACGCATGGCTTCCACCCAATGTCAGAAGGATAATATTCTCTCCTAGGTACCATCCGAAGTCCCAATTCATCCTGTTCTGGCATAACTAAGCCCTCCCCGATATAATAAATACTATATTATATCGGGGAGGGCTTAAATTATCTATGTATTCTTTTATTACACACAGATTCTGTTTATTTGTCACGCTTCTTGAATATCCTGTTATAAATCTCAATTCCCTTGTCAGGATTCTGGTTCATCCAGAATACGAGATAGCCGCCAATCAGGAACAAAGCCCCTCCTATTATAACAAGATAGACAGACATTGTCGGGATTTTCCTTCCATCCGTTATTTTGGTTGGTTTCTCCGGATCATAATATACCGTTACCTTCTGCCCTATCTGCATATCATGTCCATCACCCACATATATCTCATTATATGTTTTTCCATCTACTTCATAATCCACAAAGATGGTGCAAGTTGCATGATTTCTATGCATACGTTTTTCTGTTACAATACCTGGTACGGTCTCAGCTTTTCTTAAAAACAGATCATTATGTACATATGCCGCAAGTCCCGCGAACAACAAAGCCAGCCCGACAAACATAACTATCATCACTTCCTTACGGACGGACTTTTTTCTTATTTCTTTGTCACCTAAATCTTCTCCAAAGATTCGTGCTTGTTTTTCCTCTGACAAAATATATGGATTTCTATCTGTTGCAGATGAAAGCTTTCCATCCGGTTGATAAACAGGCTTATCGATTGGAGTTGTCCTTTTGGATTCAATGACATATGGATCCTGTTCTAAATCGCTGAACTCCCCCAGTGAAGGATCTTTTAATTCTTCCTGCATATCTTTCATGCGTTTTGTGGAATCTTCATCTTTTAACTTTAATGACATATTTTTCCTCCTCCCAAATATACAAAGGATTGTTGCAATATTCTTTCATTCATATTAACACTATCATACATATATGGAAATAACAATGTGTAATTTTCTTCTGTCATGGATATGATTTCAACCCTGATTTCCAGATATTTGCTAGATTAGCTTCCGGTTTGGTTTTTCTTGCTTGCTTTTCTCTTCCCCGGGTATCACCACATCGCTATCGCTCTGTGGTATATTGTCGGGCGCATCCTAAATATGTGCTTTGCACATATGCGCCCTCCTCGCCCACGTCGTGGGTTTTTCCGCTTAATTTCTCTCCCGCGAGCCCAGATTTACATTTTGTGGAAAATAATATACAAGATATAACCGAATCCACATACACGGCAAACGTTGTGGAATGGCTTAGAGAATACTTAGAATAAAAAATAAACAGGAAATCATTCGCCGTGCAACCTCCTCTGCGCTTCGCTTCGAGTCGGTCTCGGGCATTCGCCCTATATAAACGGATAAAAAAATGACTGGTTTCAAGCAAGCTTGCCCAGCCATTTTTTTATCCGTTATGCACGGCTCATTGTCTCTAGAACTTTCCAGCCTTTGCTGCTTCCTCAACGGAAACTGCAACTGCAACAGTAGCACCAACCATAGGGTTGTTACCCATACCGATCAGACCCATCATCTCTACGTGAGCTGGTACAGATGAAGAACCTGCGAACTGTGCATCACTGTGCATACGTCCCATAGTATCTGTCATACCATAAGAAGCAGGACCTGCTGCCATGTTATCTGGGTGAAGTGTACGACCTGTACCACCACCGGATGCTACGGAGAAGTACTTCTTACCCTGCTCGATACATTCCTTCTTGTATGTACCTGCTACCGGATGCTGGAAACGTGTTGGGTTTGTTGAGTTACCTGTGATAGATACACCAACATTCTCATGATGCATGATTGCAACACCTTCCTGAACATCGTCAGCACCATAACACTTAACAGTTGCACGAAGACCTGTTGAATATGGCTTCTCATATACTATGTTCAGCTTAGCTGCCTTGTAATCATACTTTGTCTCAACAAATGTAAATCCGTTAATACGTGAGATAATCTGAGCTGCATCCTTACCAAGACCGTTCAAGATAACACGAAGTGGCTTCTGACGTACCTTATTAGCCTTCTCTGCGATACCGATTGCACCCTCAGCAGCTGCGAATGACTCATGTCCTGCAAGGAAACAGAAACACTCTGTCTCTTCCTCAAGGAGCATCTTACCAAGGTTACCATGTCCAAGACCTACCTTACGGTGATCAGCAACTGAACCCGGGATACAGAAAGACTGAAGTCCTTCACCGATTGCTGCTGCAGCATCTGCTGCTCTTCTGCAACCCTTCTTAATTGCGATTGCTGCACCAACTGTGTAAGCCCAGCAAGCATTCTCAAAACAAATTGGCTGAATCTTCTTAACCTGATCGTAAACATCAAGTCCAGCGTCCTTTGTAATCTTCTCAGCTTCTTCGATAGAGCTGATACCATAGCTGTTCAATACAGCGTTAATCTGGTCAATTCTTCTTTCATATGATTCAAATAAAGCCATTGTCGTTTCTCCTTTCCTCTTATTCCTGTCTAGGATCGATAATCTTCACTGCATCAGCAACACGGCCATACTGACCCTTTGCCTTCTCCCATGCTGTGTTAGGATCATCACCCTTCTTAATGAAGTCTGTCATCTTTCCAAGAGAAACGAACTGGTATCCGATAACTTCGTTATCTGCATCAAGTGCGATACCTGTTACATAGCCCTCAGCCATCTCAAGGTAACGAACACCCTTCTCCTTAGTTGCGTACATTGTACCAACCTGAGAACGAAGGCCCTTACCAAGATCCTCAAGACCTGCTCCAACTGCAAGACCGTCATCAGAGAAAGCACTCTGTGTACGACCATAAACAATCTGAAGGAACAGCTCTCTCATAGCTGTATTGATAGCATCACATACAAGGTCTGTGTTCAGAGCCTCAAGGATTGTCTTACCCTGCAGAACCTCTGCTGCCATAGCTGCAGAATGTGTCATACCGGAACAACCGATTGTCTCAACCAAAGCCTCTTCAATTACGCCATTCTTAACGTTCAGTGAAAGTTTACAAGCACCCTGCTGTGGTGCGCACCAGCCAACACCATGTGTAAAACCAGAGATATCTTCAATCTTCTTTGAGTGTACCCACTTTCCTTCTTCAGGAATAGGAGCTGGCTCATGCTTTGCGCCCTTGGCTACTGGGCACATGTTTTCAACTTCCTTCGTGTAAATCATTGTGGAACTCCTTTCAATATTAAAATTTTATAGAGAGATGTTTCTTACATACAAAACACCATCAACTACATTTTCTCACAAAGTCATAATTTCGTCTACACCTTTTTTGTCATTTTTTGTAGAATATGCAAACATGGCTAGTATCTGCATTTCTCATAACAAATCCGGATTATTCCTTTGTCTTTCCAAGCTTCTTATCTGCTTTCTTGTCTTCCTTTTTCTCTTCCTTTACAGGTGTATCCTCTTCCTCATCCTTTACGACTGCGGAACCTGCTTTTTCAATCTCAGCGATTGCGTTCTTGTGCATTGGGATACGGCAGTTCTTGTTGTTACCGAACTCTACGATAACTGTTGTATCATCTACGATATCAAGGATTGTACCATAGAAACCACCTGTGGTCATGATGTTGTCACCCGGTTCCATTGCCTTGTGCAGATCTTCCATCTGCTTCTTCTGCTTCTTCTGTGGACGGATGATCAGTAACCACATGAATCCGACTAAGATTACAATGTAGATAACCCAGAACAATCCACTTGGCTGTTTTGCTGTTGTTGCTGTTGATTCCAGTAATGTTAATAACATGTCTTAAAACTCCTTTTATTTATTCTTGATTTTGAAAGCCTTCTAATTTCTGTCGTTTATATTCACTATAACGATGTTCCTCGATTGCCTCCCGAATCTCACTCATCATATTATTATAAAAATATAAATTATGCAAGACACAAAATCTCATTCCAAGCATTTCCTTTGCTTTGAGCAGATGGCGGATATAGGCTCTCGAATACTTCCTGCACGCCGGGCATCCACAGCTTTCCTCAATTGGACGCTCATCCAGTTCATATTTTGCATTGAACAGATTCAGCTTACCATGGTTTGTATAGACATGACCATGTCTGCCATTCCGGGATGGATATACACAATCAAAGAAATCAACTCCGCGTTCTACAGCTTCCAATATATTCGCCGGTGTACCAACCCCCATCAGATAAGTTGGTTTGTTCTCCGGCAGATACGGAATGACTGACTCGATAATCCGATACATCTCCGCATGTGTCTCTCCAACTGCCAGTCCGCCGATTGCATAACCGTCTAAATCCATGTCTGCAATCCGCTTCGCATGCTCGATACGGATATCATCTATAACGCCTCCCTGATTGATACCGAAGAGCATCTGCTGCTTGTTAATCGTATCTTCGAGACTATTCAGCCTATGCATCTCCCGCTTGCACCGCTCTAACCAGCGTGTTGTACGGTCTACCGATGGCTGGATGTAGGAACGGTCTGCCTTGGCCGGTGCACATTCATCGAATGCCATTGCAATCGTAGATGCAAGGTTTGACTGAATCTGCATACTCTCCTCCGGTCCCATAAATATGAGACGTCCATCAACATGCGAATGGAATGTTACACCCTCTTCTTTAATCTTTCTGAGTCCTGCAAGTGAGAATACCTGAAATCCGCCGGAATCGGTCAGAATTGGCTTGTCCCATACCATAAACTTATGCAAACCGCCGAGTTTCTTTACAACCTCGTCGCCTGGTCTCACATGCAAATGATAGGTGTTTGACAATTCCACCTGCGTTCCGATCGTCTGCAGATCCTCCGTCGATACCGCACCCTTGATGGCGGCGGCTGTACCGACATTCATAAAGACCGGTGTCTGGATCACGCCATGCGGTGTCGTAAATTCGCCACGCTTGGCACTTCCATCTTTGGTAATCAATTTGTAACTCATATTGTTGCTCCTTTATTTTAAATCACTTGATATCTTAACTTGTTTTTTTGTCTTATGCCCGATATAATAATTCTGTCACACCGGGCATGATTTCATTCTCTGTGACATATTCTATACTACCAAGGCAGGTGATACTATGTTTCGTATCTGGGGAAAAATAATGAAAGATAACCGTCTCGTCAAAGACCATACCGTCTGCATCGAGGACTATACCATGACGCGTACAAAAAAGGTGTATGCCGCCCTTGACGAGCTATGCTACACCTTTGATTTAGCGAAGCCTATCTGGTTAAAATCCAACCAGCAGGATTTTATTCGTCATGCAAGAACCCGGTTCACGCAGGATAATTTCATCGAATCCATCGATTTTGATTATCTTGACTTTCAGGTCATCGAGGAGGACTACTGATTATTCCTGATCAGAGTCCTCTTCGTCTGTTTCCTCGTCATATGCTGTATCATCTTCCGTTTCGGGATCTTCACTTATCTCTTCATCTTCTTCTGTTGCTTCTTCATCCCGGTTTTCTTCTATTCCACTGTTTTCTCCACTGTCTTCTGCATCTTCCCAGGATTCATATGCTTCATCTAGCCCAGTCTGTGTATCCTCAGAATCTTCGCAGTTTTCCTCCGACGCACCTTCGATTGGATCTGTCTCCACCGGTTCTGTCTCTTCCGTTGAATCTGTCTCCGCCGGTTCTGTCTCTTCGGATTCGGACTCCTCTGCGTCATCTTCCTCTGCGGATGCACTCGCAGGAGCCTCTGCTTCCTGTCCATCATCCTCTGAAAAATAATCTGAATAATCGGTTGTGTCACGAGATACAGTCTGAACGGTTGTCTCATCTAACATCTTATTGATTTCTTCTAAATCAGCCGCGCGCAGACTTCCGATGATCTTTGCAATCTCATTTAACTCATCAATGACACCATTTAATTCATTTAAGTTTGTCTCGCACAGATCTGCGGAGGACTGTGCATTTGCTGCGATTTCTTCACTGGCAGCCTGCTGATTTGCCAGACCGTCAATGATGGAATTGTTCGATGCATCCAGATTTCCAGACAGCTTATCAAGCTGCTTCATATCGCCAGATAACTCCTCAACCGCACCTGCAATTGTCTGGAAGCTTCCGTCTGCCGCCTCAATATATTTTGCCTGCTCAGATACCGCCTCTACACTTCTTCGAACCAGATCCGATGTGTGATTGGCAAGATCTGTCACACCCTTCAGAAGCTGTGTGATGCTATCGATGGAACTTCTTGTATCATCTGCCAGCTTCCGGATTTCATCTGCAACTACGGCAAATCCACGTCCCTGTTCTCCGGCACGTGCTGCCTCAATGCTCGCATTTAACGCAAGCAGATTTGTCTGGCTGGAGATCTGATAGATGATCTGTGTGATCTCCTCTGCAGACTGGATCTTCTCGCAGAGTTCTTCGGATACACGTGTTACATCTTCATTTGCAACATTGATATCGTCCGACTTATCCTTCAGACTTTCAATAATATCTAAACCGGACTTTACAGATTCGATTGCCCGGTGTGTCGACTGTACGGTATTGTCCTTGACGTCGATCAGGTTATCAATAATATCCTGAATCTGCTGTGTCATCGTTGTTGACACTTCCATATTCTCTGCCGTATCGGTAACGCCGGTTGAAATGGCATCAACAGACTTCGTTACTTCTGCTGTCGCTGCCTGGAAGTTATCCAGCTTTGACTGCAGCTGCTCGATATGCGCATTTCCGTTATCAACGACCTTGACCATGTTCTCTGTGATTTCTTCCTGATATGCAACATGGTACTCAATTTCCTGACGGTCTGTCTCCTGCTCGCGCAAAGTAATGTTACAAGCCATCAGAATTCCAAATGTGAAAATAGCTGCTAAAAGCAGAATCTCTATCCATGTAGCTGATAGTGCAAATCCATGCTTTGCGATCTGAATGATCGTCTCAACCAGAATGCCGAGTGTTGATACGCCACATGTCACACGGATATGGAACGTATCCATATAGATGATACACATGCCCATCGCGATAAAGATCGGAAGTGCCTCCATCACCGAGCCGGATACAAATACAGACACAAGTACCAGCACAGAAAATGCTGTGACCGATGTGAATTTCATCAGTTCACTGCGGTCATTGATCAGCTGGAACACAACATTTCCAACTGCAAACAATGCAAATAATACAAGCAGCGGTACGAATCCCTTCTGTGTCTTATGATTGATAATCAATACTGCGATTTTCGCGATTGCAAACGCAACCATCACCTTCATCGCCAGATCATTTTTCTTTGCTAATCTCGTTCCATTCATAATGTATGTACCCCATGTCTTTCGTTCTAACAAGTTTCCGTTGCGCATAAATATACGCCATGTCATATATGTTTAAAATTATAGCAAATTTGTAATATAAAGTCCATAGATAAAATCCACTTATCCGCGCTTTCTACTTGTATATTCTACCTAAAAATGCTATCTTAATTCAAAGAACCAAAGACTTGAACGGATGCAAAAATCGCAATCGAAAACCAATCAAAGGAGTTATTATGTTTCAGATTGAACATATCTCAAAATCATACGGAAAAAAGCAGGTGCTGAACGATGTGTCTTTTCCTGTCCCGGAAGGCTGTGCCATCGGGATTTTAGGCGTCAACGGCTCCGGGAAATCCACGTTGCTTTCCTGCATTGCAAAAAAATATGCCGGAACACCAGATGTAAGAATCGGCTATGTCCCACAGGAAAATCCGCTCTATGATGAGCTAAAGCCTGTGGATAATCTGCGTATGTGGACGAACAAACGCAAATCCGAAATCCTGCAGGCATTGCAGGCACCACCGCTCGCCCAGCTTGGAATCCAGACATTTCTGGATACTCCGGTCAAAAATATGTCCGGTGGTATGAAAAAGCGGCTCAGTCTCGCGTGTGCCCTGCTCGATGCACCACAGATTCTGCTGATGGATGAGCCATTTGCAGCACTGGATCTTCCAGCCAAACAGGATGCCATGCAGTTTATGCGTTATTATTTAAGTCTTGGAAATTCCATTGTGATTGCCTCCCATGAGGAAGCCGTTTTTCAGTTCTGCCACACAGTCTATCTTCTGAAAAATGGCACACTCTTCGATGCGTCGCATCTGCCAGAGGGCACTAATTATATTGATCTGCTAAGAAATTAAATTTAAGAGGAACTTATGTCTCGCATCCATATGTTTTTCAATTTCATCCGCGCCAACTGCAAACGGCTGTTACACTATCTGCCATCGATGTTTGTCTCATTGTTACTGTTGCTTCTCCTGACTGGAACCGCAGGATTTTATCTGTCCAGACATCTATATAAGGAAAATGTATTTTCTGCGATTTCCATCGGATACTATCTGCCACAGGACGACAACCTGGACCTAAACCAGCTTGGCATTGGTATGTTACAGGATTTAGAAGGAATGGAGGAAACCGTCCAGCTCGTACAGGTAAACAGCGTCGAGGAAGGCTACAACATGCTTGCTTCGCATGAAATCCTGTATCTGATCATCGTCCCGGAACAGTTTTTCTCTGGAATCATGGACAGTACAAATGTACCGCTTGATATCGTTGTTTACGACAACAGCTCCATATCCTCTTATATCATCAACGAATTGTTCATGTCCTATGCCGGACTGCTCGGAACAGCACAGGCTGGCATTTACAGCGGACTTGACACGACACGCGCCCACGAATTTACACCGGAACAGATACGTGAGCTTTCCAACCGTGTGAACTTCGTATACCTAGACCGTGTCATGAACAAGACAAATTATATGAAGACGATACAGGCAGAGGATGCAGGAAGTGTGACACTCACACAGCACTATGCCGCATTTGCGATTATATTAAGTCTCTGTTTTCTTGCATTCCTGCTGATTCCATATTTACAGGGAACCGGAAATGGCATCTGCGAATGCATGAAGCTGTATCACCTAAACCGCGGACATATACTGGCAGCAAACATGATCCATACATTTTTAGCTCTGTATATCCTGTTCCTGCCGTGCTATATCGGAATCTCCATCTGGATGGGGCACGCAAACCTGAACGGACTTCTGACGATCATCCCTGCACTGCTTTTGATTGCACTGCTGATCGCCGGAATCGCAACCTTTTCCAGAAGTACCTTCTCCGCAAATATCTGTCTGTTATTTGTTGTGCTGGTGCTTGCCTACTGCGGTGGCGGACTTTTACCGGATGTTCTGCTGCCAAAGGTAATACAGCAGATCCGTCCGTATCTGCCGGGAACGTATGTAATGCAGATTTTCTGCCACGCACTTTATTAAACATTTGGGAGTTTTGTTATGAACCGACTGATTGTCGCATGGAAACGAATTTTACATCGAAAGCTATATTGGTGCATGCTGGGCGTCCTGCTCATCTTAACTGGAATCTATGCATTGCTTCCAGCGAAAAGCCAGTCCACAGAAATCCGTGTTGCCGTATATCTGGAAGATACCAGTGCGTATACGACACAGTTCAAAGAGGAATTAGATGCCAGTGCCTCGCTCTATCAGTTTTATTATGTAGATGCGTCCACAGATGTAATCCGGGATGTACAGGCGGGTGATGCAGAATGCGGTTTTGTCCTGCCAGATGGATTTTTCTCCGGCTACATTGCAGGCTCCGGGGAACCAAAGGTTTCCTTGTATGAGACAAGTGCAAGTACACTTTCCTCTGCCATCTGCGAGACATTCTTCCATTATATCTTCAAGGTTGCATCCCCACAGATTCTGGTTGACACGATCGACGATGTAGCGTTATCTGAAGAGTTAAAAAGCCGCATGCAGGCATATATGAACAGTGACACAATCTTCCGTATGTCCTCTGTCACAGACGGTGCCTACGATTATAAGGAAAATACCTATCGTATCCAGCTTCCAATCTACGAATGCACCTGTCTGCTCGTCCTGTTTGCTTCTCTGTTCAGCCTGATGTTGTTCTTACAGGATCAGGAACGTGGCATCTACATCGCACTTTCTGGCAAACGCAGATATGGTATTTTATGCACGGGACTTCTGGCTGGCATCCTTCCAATCTACGGAATCGGCATGCTATGCAACGGCATCACCTACGGAACTGCAACTCTGTTACAGGTAACACTTGTCAGTCTGCTTGCCTATCTTCTGTCGCTTGTACTTTCGGTGTTTATCAAAAAAAGCCGGACACTTGCCAAGTGGATCCCGGTGCTTTTACTGATTACCATCGTATATTTCTTCGTGAATTATATTCTATGATTTCATATTTTTTAATTATTGGAACATACATTTAACATGATACAAAAACAGAACGGGATCATCCAAAGATCTCGTCCTGTTCTTCGATCTGCGCTCTTGCATTCGTCGCATCGGTTATCTCTTTTAAGATTGCTTTCGCATCGCCAACCGGAATATGTACCGTAAAGACCACATCCTCTGCGAATTCCGTGTTGATGATCGCAACCTGTCTCGTATTCAGGATATATTGTATTTTCCCCATATCCGTATAATTCGTCCGGATGAGAACCGGGAGTAATTGCTGCATCAGCTTCGTCGTACACGCTTCTAAAGCTTCCTTCGTCGCCTGTGTATATGCACGGACAAGTCCACCCGTGCCAAGCAATGTACCACCAAAATACCGTGTCACAACGACGCAGATATCATGGATTCCGGAATTCTGAATCAGCTCCAGCATTGGCTTTCCTGCAGTGCCCTGTGGTTCTCCATCATCCGAGAACCGGAGCAGCGGCATCTCAGCGCCCACGGAAAATGCAAAGCAGTTATGCCGTGCATCGTAATGCTTCTTCTTAATCTTCTCGATAAATGCATACGCCTCTTCTTCTGTCTCAACCGGGGCAATCTGCGCAATAAAACGGGATTTCTTCTCGACAATCTCGCCCTCTGCACCTTCGATCAGTTTGATATAATCCATAACGTCCCTTTCAGTTCCGTCTACTTTGTATCCAGAAGCTTCTTCAACTCACTCATAAACGTATCCGCATCCTTGAACTGACGGTAGACGGATGCGAAACGCACATATGCAACCTGATCCAGATCACGAATCTGATCCATTACAATCTCACCAATCTTCTCGCTTTCGATTTCACGCACGCCGAGATTGAAAATCTTGTTCTCGATCTCATCCACACATGCCTCGATCTGATCCACAGATACCGGACGTTTGTGACAGGAACGTACCACTCCTGACTCAATCTTGGAACGGTCATATGTCTCACGATTCTTATCCTTCTTGATTACAATCAGAGGAATCGTCTCTACCTTCTCATACGTAGTAAAACGCTTTCCACATTCATCACACTGTCTTCTTCTACGGATTGCCTCGTTGTCATCTGCTGGTCTTGAGTCAATCACACGCGTATTATCATCTCCGCAAAATGGGCACTTCATATGTTTATTCCTTTCCTCCCTGAATTTTCCGTATATCGCAGGCATCAATATCGACCAGAACAATGTCCGGTCCGATACGCACAATGTTGCAATACCGAATGTAATATTCCGTTCCCGAACCAAAGCAGGAAAATAATTTTCCCGGTCCCGGTACGATGATTGCAAGTATCTTCCCTGTCTCACAATCAAACTCGACATCGGCAACATAGCCGAGCCGCCTGCAATCTTTGCAGTTTATAACTTCTTTTTCTTTTAATTCTAAAAAGCGCATCGCATACCTTCGCTTTTTATAGTTAGTATATGCGAAAGCTTATCGCTTGTCACCTTCAAAAATAAGTACCATCGTTCCCGGTCCAACGTGTGCTCCGACGATTGGTCCGACCTCGCTCATAATGATCTTATTTGGATGATACTTCTCCTCTACCTTTGCCCGGACATACTCCGCATCCTCCGGACAATCCGCGTGACAGATCAGTACTACATCCTGCTTGTCTGCATAGCCTCCTGTACAGATATCCATCTCTGCAAGCAGCTGGTTTAACGCTTTCTTACGTCCACGCACTTTACTCTCAGCTGCAAGTCTTCCCTCTGTATCCACATGCAGAACCGGCTTCAACTGGATCATGCCACCGATAACGGCTGCCGTCTTGGAGATACGTCCACCTCTCTGCAAATAGGTCAGATCATCCACCGTGAATTTGTGCACGATACGATGCTTCAGCTCTTCGAGTGCCTGCATGTTCTCTTTGACGGACATGCCTTTTTTCTTGTTCTCAATCGCATGATAGATCAGCAGTCCATGTCCACCACTCGCGCAGATGGAATCAAACACACAGATTTCCGCATCCGGATATTTCTCCTGCATCTCTTCCTTACATACAAACGCGTTGTTGATCGTACTGCTGATACCGGAGGAAAGACAGGTAAATAATACGTCTTTTCCTGCGGACAGTGCCTTCTCAAACTCCTCTTCAATATCGTTGATGTTCGGCGCTGCTGTCTTTGTTCCCTGTCCCGCACGCATGCGGTCATAGAACTCTTTCTTTGTCAGTGTTTTTTCTCTTCCATCAAATACTTCATCGCCGATTTCAAAGCTGATTGGAATAATCACGACGCCCTGTTCCTCAGCATAGCCGGCTGGTAAATCGTTCGATGAATCAGTGATAATAACGTAATCTCTTCCCATACTCTCTCCCATCTTATGTATTAATATCGTGATATACAAGTCGTACATAATTACGAATTCCACACAGACACGCTCTCGCTCGGTTCATCACGCAGTGGTACTAAATTCACGGCAAACAAGTTTGCCATTCATTAAGTACCAGCGTGCTTCAACGGTCTGTGTCAGAATTGTAATTATGTACAACTTGATACACTTTATTATATTAACACATATCGTCTACTTTATTATTTTAACCGGGCACTTTTCCTTGCATGTGCCACAGCCGGTACATTTTGCATAGTCAACGACTGCAAGGTGATCCTTCACTGTGATTGCGCCCTGTGGACAGTTTCTCTGACACAGACCACATCCGATACAGCCTGCGCTGCAGACCGCCTTCACATCCTTACCGAATTCCTTCGAGTTACACTCGACGATAGCACCGGCATCTTCCGGTACCATCTCGATGATATGTCTCGGACAGGCAAGTACACACTGTCCGCAGGACTTACATTTGTCTTTGTCCACAACTGCCACACCATCTACGATGGAAATTGCATCAAACTGGCAGGCACGCTTACATGAACCATAACCAAGACAACCGAAGCTACAACCCTTTGGTCCGCCGCCTGGTGCATTCGCCGCAATCTGGCAATCCTCTGGTCCGACATAATCGTACGCATCCTTTGCTTTCTCGCAGGTTCCGGCACATTTCACATGTGCTACATGTCTGACACTGTCGATCTCCCCACCGACGATCTCTACAATCTTCTTTGCTACGGCCTCGCCACCGACCGGACAGGCATCCGGCTTCGCTTCGCCTTTTGCGATTGCAGCCGCAAGACCATCACACCCCGGATATCCACAACCTCCACAGTTATTACCCGGCAATGCCTCACGTACTTTAATTTCTTTTTCGTCTACTTTGACTTTAAACTTCTCGCTCGCTACACCCAGAAGGATTCCGGCTAAAATTCCGACAATTCCAATGACCGCAGCCGCGTACAAAATCGATGCTCCCATTTCTTCGCCTCCTCTAAATCAATCCGTTCAATCCAAGGAAAGCGATTGCCATAAGACCGGCTGTGATCAGCACGATTGGCGCTCCTTTGAAGCTTTCCGGTATATCATTTTTATCAATCTTCTCCCGGATGCCTGCCATTACGATAATCGCAATCGCAAATCCGACTGCAGAGAACATACCGTTGATGATAGACTCTCCAATGTTTAAATCATCCTGCACATTTTTGAGTGCGATACCAAGCACTGCACAGTTTGTTGTGATCAGTGGCAGGTACACGCCCAGCGCTTCATACAGCGATGGAATCGTCTTCTTTAAGAACATCTCCACAAACTGTACCAGTGCCGCAATCACTAAGATAAACACAATCGTGTTCAGATAAGAAAGCTTAAGTGGCACAAGCACGAAATGATAAATCACACTTGTCACCGCCGAAGCAATCGTCATAACGAAGATAACCGCACCGCCCATACCGGCTGCTGTGCTTACTTTCTTTGATACTCCTAAAAATGGACAGATACCCATGAACTGGCTCAGGATTACATTGTTCACAAGAGCAGCGGATATCGCTAATAAAATAATGTTCATATCCTACTCCTCCTTTCCCTTGCCTGCACACATGGCATTTGCACAGCTTGCGCAATCTGCCAGTCTGCATGTCTCTGCCTTCTCGCCCGTCTTCTTTGCCTTCTTGATATGACGACGGTTGATAAATGCAATGATAAATGCCAGTACAAGGAATGCGCCCGGTGCCGATACAAAAATACTTGCCGGCTGGAACAGTCCCTGATCGGACAAGATCTGGAAGACCTTATCACTTGCATGACTTTCAGCGAAATTCTCAACAGCCTTTACAAAGCTGAATCCAAAAATACTGCCAGAGCCAAGGATCTCACGGATGATACCGATGGTAGTCAGTCCAACGGTAAATCCAAGTCCCATACCGATACCATCAAAAATGGATGGGATCACCGGATTCTTTGATGCATAGCTCTCGGCTCTACCTAAGATAATACAGTTTACAACGATCAGTGGAATAAAAATTCCCAGGCTGTCGTTCAGGCTTGGAATATATGCCTGCAATACAAACTGTACGATTGTTACAAACGAAGCAATGATAACGATGTATGCCGGAATACGCACCTTGTCCGGAATCAGTTTCCGGAGCAGGGAGATCATGAAATTGCTCATCGTCAGGATTACCATCGTTGTAAGTCCCATACCCAGTCCATTGATCGCGGAAGATGTAACCGCAAGTGTCGGACACATACCAAGCATCTGGACAAAGGTCGGGTTCTCGGTGATAATACCATTCTTTAAACGTTCTGCTATCTTTCCCATATTAGTTCGCACCTCCTACTGTCAGGAATCGAATTGTACGAAGTGCCGCATTGACTGCATTTGTTACTGCCGATGTGGTAATCGTCGCACCGGACAATGCATCAATTTCACTGTCCTTTGTCGAACCAGTCTTTGTATACTCAAACTTATTGACCTGCTTGCCAATAAACTGTGACTTGAATTCATCGGTATCTGCTTCCATACCAAGACCTGCCGTCTCATTCAATGTCAGGAACGAAATACCTGTAATCTGATACTCGGTGTTGATACCGATTGCCATCTGGATATCTCCGCCATAGCCGGCTGTACTTGTGATAAGTACCACATAGCCAACCAGCGTGTTTTTCTCATCATCACCGCCGACACAGATATCGTCGATGTGTACATTTTCAAATCCATAAGACTCCAGCAATGGATTGATCTGCTTCACTACATCTCCGTCCTCTTCCACGCTTAGAATACGGGTTGCTTCCGGAAGTACCTCCGCATACGCATCGTTCTTTGCCTGCTCCTGTGCCTTCTCGATCGGGTCCTTTGTGACACTGTAGACACCGCCTAATGCAGCGCCCATCACAACGGTGATCACACAAATTGCAACGATTGCAACCACGATGCCCTTGACATCCATCTTGTCTTTCTTCTTTGGTTCTTTGTCATCACCTTCTGAAGCATCTACTGTCTTTGCAGCTTTCTTTGCTTCCTTCTTTGCCTCTTTCGTTGCAAGCTTTGCCTGCTTCTTATCCTTGATCTCGGCACCCTCGCCAAATGCCTTCGGTACGGTTGCACGCTCGATCAGAGGTACTAACAGGTTCATGATGATGATGGAATAAGAAACACCCTCGGTACTGCTTCCGAAGATACGAAGTACAAATGTTAAAAGTCCAAGTCCGATCGCGTAAATTACTTTTCCTGAGGAAGTGATCGGGCTTGTCACATAATCGGTTGCCATGAACCATGCACCAAGCATCAGGCCGCCACCACACAAATGTGCAGCCACATAAACCGGTACATTGTAATCCTTCGTTGCTGCATAGATTGCAACTGCGATTGTAAAAGTTCCAATGTAAATCAAAGGAATCTTTGGGCTGATTACCCTCTTGCAAAGCAGATAGATTGCACCGATCAACAGTGCAACCACGGATGTCTCACCAATGGTACCTGCCGTATATCCAAGGAACATGCTACGCAGGTTTACCATGCCGGTAAGCTTCAGTGTTGCAAGTGGTGTTGCAGTTGCCACACCGTCATATACGAAGTTTGTCATATAACGAGAGAACGACAGCAACAGGAAGCATCTAGCTCCAAGTGCCGGGTTCATAAAGTTCTGTCCAAGTCCACCAAAAAGCTGCTTTACAATGATGATTGCAAATGCAGAACCAGCAATTGCCATCCAGATTGGAAGATTTGGCGGCAGATTCAGAGCGAGCAGCAGTCCGGTTACCACGGCAGAGAAATCTCCAACCGTTACCTTCTTGCCCATACATTTCTGATATAATGCTTCAAACCCAACACAGCTTCCGATACAAACTGCGACCAGCAATGCCGCATACCAGCCAAATATGTACAGACCGAATGCCGTTGCCGGAACTAATGCGATCACAACATCGAACATGATATCCGATGTCGTTGCCTTGCTTCTCACATGCGGGGAAGCAGAGACCTTTAATTTCAAATTTTCCTGTTCCACTTTCTCGCACCTCCTATTTCTTGCGATTCGCCAAGATGGCTTTTCTTGTGCCTGCAATCGTCTGTGTCAGATGGCGCTTCGCCGGACATACATACGAACAACAGCCACACTCACAGCATTCCATACCATTTAACTTCTGGAACTCCTCCAGATCACCCTGTTCTGCCAGTGTCGCAAGCTTGTTCGGCATCACTCTGCCCGGACAAACCTCCACACATCTGCCACAGCGGATACAGTTACTCGGCTCATACTCTGAGACCTCATCCTTCGTCATACATAGAATTGCCGATGCGGACTTCGTAACCGGAATATTCAGATCATAGATAGCTTTTCCCATCATCGGGCCACCGGCAATGATCTTCTCCGGATCCTGCAGGAATCCACCTGCTGCCTCGATTAGCTCTGCAAAGCTTGTACCTATCCGTACAAGATAGTTGCCTGGTTCTGTAATCGCATCACCGGTCACAGTCACTAGTCTCTGAATCAATGGTTTGCCCTGCCGTACAGCTTCACAGATGGAATACACCGTATCTACATTATGTACGATACAACCGGCATCTGCCGGAAGCATCTTCGAATTGATATACCGTCCGGTATTCGCATAGATGAGCTGACGTTCTGCTCCCTCCGGATACTTGGTCTTCATGGAATTGACCTTGATGTCCGGATCATTTCCAAGCACTTCCTTCAACTTCTGGATTGCCTTTGGCTTGTTATCCTCGACCGCGATGATTCCCTTTGCTTTCGGGAAGATTGCAAGTGCAAGACGCAAGCCCTCAATCACCTTGTCCGTCTCATCAAGCAGACGACGGTAATCCGATGTCAGATATGGCTCACACTCGGATGCATTCACGATAATGTAATCAATCTCGTCTGCATTCTTCGGTGAGAGCTTGACATTCGTCGGGAATCCGGCGCCACCCATGCCGACAACGCCTGCGTTCTTGATTGCTTCGAGGATTTCCTCCCTGTTAAGCTCCGCAAGCGGTTTGTCATTTTTCACATATTCAATTTCTTCAAACTGATTGTCATTTTCGATCACGATCGAATTGACCTTAGAACCGGATGCAGTCAGTCTAGGTTCCACGGCCTTGACTGTTCCGGATACAGAAGAATGAATGTTTGCAGAAACAAATCCACCGGCTTCTGCAATCAGCTGCCCTACCAAAACACGGTCACCTTTTTTGACAACCGCCTTCGCAGATGCACCGATATGCTGACTCAGTGGATATACCATATCTCCCTTTGGGACATATTCAATTACATCCTTATCCATCGTAAGTTCTTTCCCTTCGTATGGATGGATGCCTCCTTTAAAAGTTAGTTTCATCGTACTGACCCCACTCTAAAAAATATTTACTACTATTCTAATACAAGTGAGGATTTTTATCAACAAATGTGTCCTTAATTTCACAACTTTTGTGACTATATTCTTATATTTTTTAACAGAAACGAAGCAAGCAATCCGATTGCTACACCAGCGACCGTTCCGGTAATCAACAGGATGAACATATAATAAAAAATACGCACGTTTTCCATCACGCAGACCGCGACCAGGATCTGCCCCAGATTGTGGAAGACTGCGCCTGCGACGCTGATTCCTACAAGTCCGAATACCCGGCATTTTTTAAGCGCCGTCATGATCAGGATGCTGCATGCCGCACCGACCAGACTGTACAGTAACACCGCCATATTTCCGAACAGAACATTCGACAGGATGATACGTCCGACCGAGATTACAACCGTCGCCCTCAGATCCAGTTTCTGCAGTGCGATAATCGTAACCAGATTGGCAAGACCAAGCTTCACCCCCGGTACCGCCATATGGATTGGCACCAGGCTTTCCAGATACGATAAGATCATGGCGAGTGCTATCAGGACTCCGCAGAGCGCAATCTTATGGTTATTGTTTAATTTTGGATGGTCATTGGTTGGTCTGTCTTTTTTCTTCAATGATATCTGTCTCTTTCCTTCTATATCCATCTACTCTTTAATTTCTACAACCAACTTATGTGGCAGGCAGATAATCGTCTCTCCGGTCCGGTTGATTGCCCGGTGCTTCTCGCAGATCTTATCCGGGCAGTCTGCATCTTGCACAGTCACACTGCCATCCTGCACAACGACCGTATTGACGCCTGCCTCCTGCATTACCTCATAGCTTGCGTCTTTGTCTAACTGCAGTGTCTTCACCGAGGTTCCATCGATCAAAATATCCACATATGCCCCCGGCTTTTTCAGCTTCTTCCACGCAAAAAGTCCTGCCACCGCCAGAATCAGAATTCCGACGATCAGCAGGATATCTGCATGGGATATCAATTTATGCTCCTGTTTTGGTTCCATATCCGATTACCTCTGATTTACCCGAAAACATGTTCCGCAATCATCTGTTTGGCTACGTTCATCATCATATTTTCTTTTTACATTGATATCCAGCCAAATGCATTCGCAACGGAACTAAGCAGAATGATCAGTGCGAAGATCGGGCACAGATATTTTATCATCACGACAAATATCTTCTTCCTCCGGAACTTACTTTCTCCATGGCGGATTTCCTCTTCGATCTTATCAATTCCGACAACGCGTGATACAAGCAGGCTTGTCACAAATGCTGCAATCGGCATCATCACGGAATTTGTCAGAAAATCAAACAGATCCAAAAACTGCATTCCGAGGATCTTCACGAATCCTAGCGGTCCATATCCAAGACTTGATAACGTTCCGAGTCCAATCATAATCAATCCGATCACAACCGTTGATTTCTTCCGTCCCCAGCCAAGCTCATCCTCAAATGTCGCAACAGCACTTTCCGTCAGGGCAATTGAGCTTGTAAGTGCAGCAAATAACACAAGCAGGAAGAACAAAATCCCGACGCCTGTTCCAAGTCCCATATTCGCAAACACCTTCGGAATCGTGATAAACATGAGCGAAGGGCCTGCCTGCAGTGTATCCGGATCTCCGCCGGAAAATGCAAACACCGCCGGAATAATCATAAGTCCTGCCATGATTGCAATCGCCGTATCAAACACTTCTACATTTCGCGTCGCATCCTCGATGGACGTATCCTTCTTCATATAGGAACCAAATGTGATCAGGATACCCATGGCAATCGACAGCGAATAAAACATCTGCCCCATCGCAGCTACGACTGTCATCCACGAAAAGTTCTTTACATTCGGAACCAGGAAATATTTCACACCCGCAATGGCTCCCGGTCTTGTCACCGAATAAATGGCAATCACCACGGAAAGTACAACAAGAACCGGCATCATCATCTTAGATACACGTTCGATTCCGTTTTGTACACCGGCATAAATGATTGCCAGTGTTATGAGACAGAAAATCACAAAGCAAAGCTCCGTCGATACACCATTTGATATAAATGATCCGAAATATCCGTCCTCTGCAAGCTTCGTTCCATTTCCACGGATATATTCTGCCAAGTATTTGATTACCCAGCCGCCGATGACCGAATAATACGGTACAATCAGGATTGGAATGATCGCGTTGATCCAGCCGCCGAAGGAAATCCATTTCTTCTTACCGAAGGAACGGAATGCGCCAACCGGGCTTTTCTGCGTCATACGTCCGAGTGCGGACTCCGCAACGATCATCGTGTATCCGAATGTCAGTGCCAGCAGAATATAGACGAGCAGGAAAATTCCTCCGCCGTATTTTGCTGCCAGATACGGAAATCTCCATATATTTCCAAGACCAACCGACGCACCTGCCGCCGATAACACATAGCCAAGCTTGCCGGAAAAAGCCCCACGCTTCTCTGGATGTTTTCTATTCATGTAACCTACCCTCTACCCTTTCCATATTTGTTTCCATATTTGTTTCCATAGTCGTTTTCCTTTTTGCAAATATACATGGCGGCATCGTAAATATCACGCTGCTATCGAGTCAGGCCACACAGTAAACGCAAAAGCGAACGAAATGACAGTAACATATTTTCCGTGCTTTTTCAATCGTTTTGCGTTACCTTTCCCGTTATTTCATTAAAAAAGCGTGGATACATTTCGTGTCCACGCTTTTTATGATCTTTATTCTGCAGAAAGCAGCTCAATCTTGAAATTCAGTTCCTTACCTGCCATCTCATGGTTGGCATCAAAGGTGATAGTCTCCTTGTCTTTATCCACAACCTTCACCGGAAACTGCTGTCCGTATGGAGTTGTCAGATAAACCTGATTGCCAATCTCTAAGTTCTCAGAACCAGGCATATCTTCGAATGCAACTGTGATGACATTTTCCGGATCCGGCATACCATAAGCTTCTTCCGGCATCAGATGTACATCGACGATCTCGCCGATATTCATATTCTTCACTGCTTCATCAAATCCTTTGATCATCATGCCTGCACCACATACAAACTCGAGTGGCTCGCCGCGATCATAAGATGAATCAAACTTTGTTCCATCATTGAATGTTCCTGTATAGTGCACCTTGCAGCGCTTGCTTTCGTTACTCATATCTATTCCTCCGATTTCATTGAATGTCTTATTCTATCACGAAACAAAAGGAATGGCTAGATGCTTCGATTATTTCTATTATATTATTAAAATCAACGTTTGAAAGCATTCCATCTTTATATTCTTCCATAGCATAACTATCCTTTAAATATAATATTACGCATGCTTCTGCCTATTTATTAAATTCAGCCACTTTGATTTCCTGTATCATATTCCGTAAATGATCTGCTTCGTCGTTCATCTCCATGCTCGCCGCAGCGCACTCTTCCGACGTTGCAGAATTACTCTGTACAACATCATTGATCTGCTCTATTCCTTCATTGATCTGCTGTATTTCGACTGTCTGATTTGCAAGCGTATCCGCAATATCGGATACCTCTCCGGTAATAATCTTAGAGTTTTGTGCAATTATCTCCAGCTGCTGTGCAGTCTCCTCGGCAAATGAAACCCCTTTTCCAACCGCATTCACGGATGTTTTGATCAAAGCAGCCGATTCCTTTACTGCCTGTGCACTCTGATCTGCAAGCTGGTTTACCTGATTGGCAACAACCGCAAATCCTTTCCCCGCTTCTCCGGCTCTCGCTGCCTCAATAGACGCATTTAATGCAAGAAGATTTGTCTGTGATGCAATATCATTGATGGTTTCAATAATTTTTTCTATCTGTATGGATGCGTCTTTAATTTCAAGCATAGACTTTACCATCTCACGCATCTTGGCATTGTTTTCCAAAATATCGTCTCCAAGTGCCACTACCTTTGTACTTATCTTACTTGCAGCCTGTGAGTTTTGTTGAACTTGTTCCGAAACATTCTCTACCGTTGCCGTCAGTTCCTCTACCGCTGCTGCCTGGTTCGTTGCTCCATCTGCCAGCTCAGTTGCCCCGGATGACACCTGTTCTGCACCACCGGACACTTGATCCGAAACCGTCTGTATTCCCTTTACCATAGCCGCCATACTTTCTTCAAATGCCATAAAGGAATTTAGGATTCCAACAAAATCTCCCTTCCACTCCACATTCGGCTGCACATCAAAATTTCCCTCTGAAAACAGCTTCATTGCGCGGTCTATATCATCTACATAAGAGCCCAGGATCCGGATAGATTTACGCATGCTATGTGCCAATCGTCCGATTTCATCTTCCGAACGATACTCCAACATGCTGTGTAAGTTTCCTTCTGTCAGCTCCTTTGCAACATCTTCGATGGCATGCAATGGCTCCAAAATGCTCGAAAGTACTTTTTTGCTGGTTTTTCTTGAATTTATCCACGCCAGACTTATAAAGAATATAATGAAGGCAACACCGAAAATAGCACATAATACGGTATTTCTGACTGCCTTATCGCTGGCTATGTCTGTAATATCATCTAATTTCAAAGCAATATCAACTAATTTATTCAATGCAGGGGTACATTTGGTAAGGATATCCTCTACACCTTTTTGGTTCTGTCCCTGTCGTATTTCCTCTATAATGGATGTGCTTATGTCTTCCCAATCGGATAATGCTGTAGCATATTCTGTATAATTTTCTTCTGAGACAACCCCGGTTTCTTTTATTATTTTTAGCTGGGCATCAACATCTGCAAGCAGCTTTGTTATTGTCTTTTCATAGTCATCATAAGAAGCTTCATCGTCATCCAACGCCATTTCCCTTATATTTCTTGCAGCAGCATTTACATTCACTCTGCACATTTTCACTGCTATGTCTGAAGCATTGATTTTCTGCACATAATTCAAAAGATCCGCAAGCAGTACGCCTATCGCTATTATGGAAAGCAGCCCTGAAATAAGCATCAGCATAATTACTTTTTTGTAGCCATAGGCTATTCGTTCCTGTAATGGCATGTTTTCAATTTTCTTTTTTGCATTTTTTGTGTACATAAATCATAGGTTCCTTTCTTATATTTTTTATCCTTCCGGATTCTATCACTATTTTTTTCGTATTTCTTGCACATATGTGTTCACAATAGTATAATTGTGTCCATATTCATAAGGAGGAGCCAGCCATGCAATCCATTGATTACGATTATATTGGTACAATCACCGGCAGTCTGTTCGGAATTCCGACACGTATTTATAAAAACAATACACTTATTTTTTATCACTCCACAGTCAACCTTGTTAAAGATCCTGTGTCTATCTACCAGGCAGACATTTTAAAAATTACTGACCACGTCGGTTATTTCATGACCGCACATTTTTGCTACTATGGCATTGTTAATTCCGATAATTATAAAATTGTAATCGGGCCGACAAGCCAGGTTCCAAACTCCACGCCAACACTACGGGATCTCGCCATGCAATTGGACATACCGGGTGACGATATCGATGATTTTATAATCGCCATGCAGGATATCACCCACATACCATTAGAAAGCCTTATGCAGCTTCTGTGTCTTTTGAATTACATACTGAACAATGAGAAATGCTTCCTTCATGATGTTTTTATTGACGATGCCATACAAAAGCAGTTTATAGAATCAATGAACAAGCATGATGCTGACATGTTTTTCTCCGATGAGACAACTCAAAGCATAACACTCCACAACACTTATGATTTCGAACAGAATGTGATGAATATGGTTCGAAAAGGCGATTATATGGCCTTAACAGGAGTGATTGAGAAATCTACAGCTCTGAAGATTGGTACGATGTCCGACAATCAGCTTCGTCAATTAAAGGATACCTTTATCGCTACAACTACGCTTGTTTCACGTTCGGCTATCCACGGTGGCATGAATCCCGATGATGCATTCACACTGAGTGACAGCTACATACAGAAATGCGAATCATCAAATGATTATTCAAGGATTATCAATCTTCGTTATCGTATGCTCATAGACTTTGCCAGGCGTGTAAACCAGTTACAGGAAGCAGGGGCAAAATCACAGCTTGTTTCAGATGTAGCAAACTATATTGACCATCATATGTCAGAAACGATTACGGTGGAAGCCATGGCAAAAGAATTTTATATGAGCAGATCATATCTCTCAAAACGATTTAAGGCAGAAAGTAATATCACGCTCACAGATTTTATACTTAACCGGAAAACAGAGGAGGCAAAACACCTCCTCCGCTACACAGATAAACCTTTGACCGCCATCAGTCTGGATCTCGGCTTTTCTTCCCCGGGGCATTTTTCCCGTGTTTTCCGAAAATACGTCTCCATGTCGCCGAGTGACTATCGCAAAAAATATTTAAACTGACAAACTACCTGCAACCAACAGATTATCCCCCGCATGGAAACAGATTCTACCTTTTTATCAAGAATAAGTCTTGGACTCCCCTTAAACTTATGTCCAAACTGACATGTAAACCCTAATGGTGTGTTCCAGTCTCCTTTGTCCATAGCTTCAGAATCGCAGGTTCCCCCCTGAACTCGGCAGCCTTCTTCATATCCTGAAAATTAAGCTCGCCAGAGCAACAACAGCAGCGTTCCGGCAACAATCAACACTAGACCGATACCCGCCTTTGCCGTTAATTTCTCATGAAATACGACATAGGAAAATGCAATCGTAACTAAGATACTAAGCTTATCGATTGGTACAACCACGCTTGCCGGTCCGGTCTGTAATGCCCGGTAATAACAAAGCCACGAAGCACCGGTTTCAATTCCGGATAACACTAAGAATATCCAGCTTGATTTGTCGATCTGCTTTACGGTATGCTGCTTTCCGGTCACAAACACAACCACCCATGCCATGATGAGTACCACAATCGTCCGGATCGCCGTTCCAAGATTCGAGTTGACATCCTGGATTCCAACCTTTCCAAGGATCGAAGTCAGACTGGCGAATACCGCGGAACCAATCGCATAGATCAGCCATTTGCCATCCTGTTTTTTTTCTTCGGTTTCCTTCTTCTGAATCATAAGATATGTTCCCACACCAATCGCAATCATCGCAGCCACCTTGAGTGGAGACAATGCTTCCCGTAACAGGATAAATGCCAGAAGCATCGTAAGAATCGTGCTCGATTTATCAATCGGTGTTACCTTATTCACATCACCAAGCTGCAGTGCCTTAAAATAGCAAAGCCACGAAGCGCCCGTCGACAGACCGGAGAAGATCAGGAAAAGTAACGTCTTTCCGGATATATCTGCAAGCCCTTTTTGTGCTCCTACAACGAATACCATAATCCATGAAAAGATCAGGACTATAATTGTCCGGATCGCCGTTGCGACATTGGAATCTGTATTCTTAATTCCACATTTTGCTAAGATTGCGGTCAGTCCTGCGAACAGCGCAGAGCCGAATGCAAATGCAATCCACATCGTTATTCCTTCTTTCGTTTTATACCTTTTGTTCTATCCAGACGGTACCGAACCAATGAGTAAGCAGTGCGACGCCAGTACCAATCAGGACTCCGCCCAGTACATCCGATGGATAATGCACACCGACATACAACCGGGATAATCCCATCAGACACGCAAAAACTAAAATCGGAATTCCAAGCTTCTTCGGCAGTTCCCGGAACATCACAACCGCCGCTGCAAAGGCACTTCCGGTATGTCCGGATGGGAATGAATAATCCTTCTGCGAACCGACCAGACTGGTGAGTCCTTCGATCACGTCGTATGGTCTTGTCCGCGCAACGACGTTCTTCAAGATCACATTATCAATCAAAGCCGAGAAGGAAAGAGAAACTAACGCCAGCACGCCGACGCGCCTTGTCTTCTTCGGGATCAGCAATCCCACAGAGAGGACAATCCAGATCATTCCCGCATTTCCAAGTGTCGTAACAAACTTGAAAATCGGGGTCAACACATCATTCCGTATATTATTTTGAATCCATAATAAAATATCTGCTTCCATCGCGATCAAAAATATCTCCAATTATGATAGCTGTCATTGGTATTTGGACATAACTATACTATGTAATTACGTTTACATCAAGTTAAGAGAGTAACTTTTTATTTTTCCAGAATTTTACCCTTTTTTCTCGTCCGTTATCTCTCCAACCCTGTATTTCTTAATTCTCTTCAAAAGCACATAGCCGACCAGACACGAAAGAAACTCTGTAATCGGAAATGCCCACCAGATGAGTGACACGCCCATCTGCCCGTTACGAACGAAGATGGAGAATACACCCGCGAGTGGAAGGATGATTACAAGCTGCCGAAGCAGCGAAATCACGAGCGACTCGATACCACCGTTTAACGCCTGATAGATTCCCTGATACGCGACGTTGACGCCTGCGAAAAGGAAGCTGATCGAGATAATACGCATCGCATCTATAAAATATTCTCTCGACTGCCCTGCATTGAATAATCCGGCAAATGATTCCGGGAAAAGCTCCGTAATCAAAATTCCGACAGCCATCAAAACAATTGTATACGTCAGGCCATATCTGATTCCATCGTTGATCCGCTTCTTGCTCCCCCTTCCATAGGCAAACGCAATGATCGGTGTAATTGCATCACGCAGTCCGAACGCCAAGAAAAGCACAAACTGCTGTACTTTATAGAAAAGTCCGTATGCCGTCTGGGCGGCTGCGTTGAATTTCAGGATCAGGTTCATCACATACACCATGATTGACATAAGTGCCTGTGCAATGATTGCCGGAAGTCCGATGGAATATATCCCGCATATAATCGTGCCATCCGGTTTCATATAGGTAATTCCTTGTTCAAATTCCTTGTTGAATTTCTTATGAAAGATGAATAATAGCACTGCCGATGCAATCTGTCCGATCACCGTTGCATAAGCTGCACCCTCGACTCCCATTTCCGGAACCGGTCCGATTCCATAGATCATGATCGGATCAAGAATGATATTTACCACAGCACCTACGACCTGACCAATCGTAGAGTAAAGGGAACGTCCCGTTGCCTGCAGCAGCTTCTCAAATAACGAAAAGAAAATAATTCCAAACGAAAGCACACAGCAGATACGCAGATAGCTAATTCCCATAGAGATGACCTGCGGATCACCGGTCTGTGAGGAAATATATGCTTTCACACCGAACACGCCGAACAACAGACAGACTGCATAGATAATCACTCCAAGGAATAAGCTGTTTCCCGCTACCTTCGCCGCTTTCTGTGGATTTTCCTGTCCAAGCGTCCTCGCCAGAAGTGCATTCGTGCCAACACCGGTGCCGATTGCGACTGCTACCATGAGCATCTGAACCGGGAACACCAGCGTTAACGCGTTCAGCGCAGCTTCGCTTCCCACCTTCATATTTCCGACAAACGCACTGTCTACAATATTATAGACTGCCTGCAATGCCATGGATAAGATCATCGGAATACCCATCCGGATCATGAGCTTATTCACTGGCATATCCTTCATCTTGTTACTTTCTGCCATTTTTCTAAATCCTCCTTTTTTCCTCATAAAAAAAGTGTGTACTAATCATTCTAAGTTGGACTTACGCTGATCAGCTACACACTTTTTAATGGCATATAAAAATAAAAACGAGTAGCAAAACTGGATTTACGCAGATTTGCTACTCGTTCATTTGGTTATTATATTTGTTGATTTTGAAAATGTCAAACGAAAATTTATCAATCCGCCACATCATTTATCTCCGGAAAAGCCCATGCTTATCCTCTTATCACTTGCAATACAGAGTAATTTGATAAAAATCAACTACGCTCTCCCATATCGCCGGAAACTCCGGTAAATAAGCGGCAATAGCACGATGGAAAGAACGGTATACATCACCATTACAAGTGGAACCTGCCGGATCACATGCGTTCCGATCTGATACAGCAACGGCACTCTGACGCTTGCTTCCACATTTGTAAGGATCGTCGGAATCAGGTTGAACACCTCTGTATAGCCGGATAATGCCCGCCCGATAAATGGTAGTAAGCAATACAGGAAAAACGGAATACAAACGGCAACACTGATCGTATGCATCTTCGCCGCCACTAGCATGGCTAAAGACGCTGCGAGCAGACTCGCAATGTAACCACATGCGACTGTCAGTGCATAATATTGTCCGTATGTCATGATGTAGATGCTATACGCTTCCGCCATCTGGTACGGTGTATGCATGCCACTGGTTCCCATAATACCGAAGCTGATTGCACTCAGCAGAACAATACCTGTCCAGTAGATCATCGTTGTCGCAACGACGCCTGCCAGTATCTTGTTTTTAATTGCTTTGGATCTTCCATACTTCGAAGCAAAAAATACCGCATCCGCCTTTGTCTGAAAATCATCTGCAAATATTCCTGCACAGATAAATCCAACCAGAATTGCCAGCACGATCGAATATGTCTCCGCATACATAATCATCGTATCCCATGCACCATAGGATTCGTATTGGAGCGGCAACATAATCTCACTGTATTTCTTCTCCAGATAATCTTTCTGTTCAGGAGTCTTTCCATACTGATCTGCCATCCATTTCATATTTCCCCGATACCACGTATAGAAATCCTGTACGGAATCCTCCGTCACCGAATCCAAAACTGTCTCATCGTATCCCGCATCCGGTGTCAGCACAGATATCATGAAATTTAGGATATCATCGATTGGCTGATATAGTGTCCCATAATTTGCATCCTGCTCCTCTTGGGATTGTGCCATCACCGCTTTATACTGTACAACAATCTTCGTAAGTTCTGCTTCCGTCAGAGCCCCTGCATACCCATTCTTATTTTCTACAAGCTTTCTCGTTGCCAGCATTCCTGTGCTGACCGTTCCATGCGCATCCACATACCGGTTGCTAGTCGCAGCAAATCCACTAAACACTGCTGCCAATATCACCATCAGTCCAACGGCAAGCACATTTAACTTCTTTGAAAAAATCCGTTTCAACTCTAATTTAAGCATCCTATCGTTCCTCCGATTTTTCCCCGAAATAAAGCAAAAATGCATCTTCCAGATTCTTCTCTGTCAGCACAGCTTCCGCCATCGGCTTCTCCTTCGATATGATCCGAAGCTCTGCACCATTTTCGGATGTTTTGATATTTCCGACCAGATATTTCCGCATATAGTTCTCGACCATATTTCTCGGCACCTGACACAGCCATACACGTTCCTGCATGGATGCAAGCAACTCTTCCGCGGTTCCTGTATAGCAAAGCATTCCATCCTTCATCAGCATGATTTCATTTGCAATATATTCAATGTCCGACACGATATGGGTAGATAACAATACAAGACGGTTCTCGGACAGCTCACTGATCAGGTTGCGGAACCGTATCCGCTCGTTCGGATCAAGTCCTGCTGTCGGCTCATCTAACACTAAAATCTTTGGATCGTTCAACATTGCCTGCGCAATCCCCACGCGCCGGACCATACCGCCAGACAGATGCTTCATCTTCCGTTTTCTGAACTTCCACATATCTACCTGCTCCAAAAGCTGTTTTATTCTCCTGTTGGCAAATGCTTGCTTTAGTCCCTTTATCGAAGAAATGTACATCATATAATCATACACATTCAGATCGGGATAATACCCAAACTCCTGTGGCAGATATCCAAGCACCTCCCGATAAGCACTACCAAGCTTCCAGATTTCCTTGCCATTCCATAGAATCTCTCCTTCCGATGGCTGGATGATCGTACACAGCATCCGCATCAATGTTGTTTTCCCTGCGCCATTGACTCCGAGCAATCCGTAGATGCCCTGTTCCATAACACAGTTTACTTCCCGGACGGCGGCTACCTCGCTATATCGTTTTGTTACATGCTTAAACTCTAATTTCATTGGTGTAATCCTCCAACATTTTCTCATCGAAAGTCAATGACTTCCGAACACAATACACAACATATACAAATGTCAGCAACAGCATCGCTTTCCAGACCGGAGATGCAATCCTCTGATAGACCGCATCATTTACAACAATCATCGTCCAGACTGCCACCCATAGCAGACATAGCATCACGGCAACATATTCTGACCGTTCCCATCTGCTATACAACACGCGGAAGCAGATGCAACAGGACACATTGACCGGAAGTAAGAAGTTCACAACCAGATTGTTCAGGGTAAGTGCCGTTGTCCGATATGCTACCGCCAAAAATATCATGACAATCAAGAAGTCCACTGCTGCAAACAACAGGACTCTCGCCGCACAGATCCGGCGAAGCGTATAATACGATGCCTGTTCCACCTCGACGGCACCGTTTCTTCGGTTTTTCCAGACTTCCGGAACGATCAAAATCACAAACATCGTTGCGAAAATTCCCATAAGTCGCATTGTCTCTTTCATGTCGTTGGCATTGTTGCTCAGCCACAGCCATAGATACAGAAGCACTCCGCCCTGCAACACCCACCATCTTTTTTTGATGAACCGTGACTGCTCATATAAGAATTCAAAATACGATGTCTTCTTTGATTCCATCTGGAGTGCCTGTTCTGTCAGAATATCCTGACACACCTTTATCGTGCATGCCCCCGCTTCTTCCCGTATACATGTCTGCTGTACGAAATCTCTATATTCCTGTATCCGTTGTCTGTAAGCTTTCATTCTTCCACCTCCAATTCTTTGATCAAAAGCTCCTTCGCCCGTCCAATCCGGTATTTCACCAGTGAGAGCTTGATCTGGAGCAATCCTGCGATTTCTCTTTGCTTCAGCTCCTGAAAGAACGACAAAATCGCAACTTCCCGTAGCTCCTCCGGCAGCTTCCGCACCGCCTGTTCGATATCTAGCCGGATACCAACCGTGTCCACACGATTTTCGGATTCCGCCTCTGGCAGTTCTTCTAGCGGAATATCCTTTTTCTTCTTATAATAATTTTTCACTACATTTCCGGCGATTGTGTACAGATAATTTTTTACTTTGCCATATTCCCTGTATCGTTCTAAGCTTTCAAAGGCTCTGGCAAACACTTCCTGTGTCAGATCCTCTGCTTCATAGGTGTCATATATATGCAGCAAACAGTACTGATAAATGCTTGGATAATATTTCCTGACCAGTCTCTCACATGCTTCCTCATCCCCGGCTCTCGCCCGGTGCACCAGCAGAAAATCGCTTGTAGACTCCATTCTCGCTCTCACCTCTTTTCTATCCCCACTTACTATAACAACATACGCGTCAGAAAAGTCAGTTTTATTTATATTTTATCAGATATTCTTCCAGACACAGATTTTCCTGCTTCATCGTTCTTGCTGCATCCTTTCCCACATACCGGTAATGCCACGGTTCGTTGTTGATGGATGTAATGTCTGTCTTATCTTCTGGATAGCGTTTCACAAATCCGTACTTATATGCATTTTCATCCAGCCACTGATAGACAGCATCCGATGAACATTTGGATGTATCCGCGTTGATATCCACACTGAGTCCTAACTGATGCTCGCTCGTCCCCGGAATCGCAACATACTCCTCCGCTTTCTTCTTCGCCTCTTTCTTCGAGCAGCCCTGATTTTCATATTCTTTGATTCGATCGTCCATGATCTGTTGCTGCTCCTTTGTTGTCCGATACCCTTCCCGCACAAACAGCGCAAGTCCCGCCGCTCTTGCATCATCAAACATCTGCTGTAGCTCCGGATAGATCCTTGAATCCACCTTTTCCCCATTGGATAATTCGGTCAGTTCCACCTGATAATTGGCAGGAATGTAATGATCCCGATCAACAAGAATTAGATTCCATGCGCCTGAAGTATCTGCCACCTGCTTTTCCGAATGAAATACCATGAGCAATGTGCGATCTCCACCACGGATTGAATAGTATGCGATCAGACCAGTGAACAATATTAGCAAAGTCACGAGTACACGCGCTACCGCTTTGTAGCTCTGTTTCTTTTTGTGTCTTGCCTGTTTCTTCATACTGCACCTTTCCTTTCATTCCTTTGTCATTCATATATAACAACCGGGAAACTGGAAAAGTCAGTCTTATTTTCAGGGCATAAAAAAAGGAGCTGATCGCTCCTTTTTCATAACTTTATTCCGTTCTTCCGAATATCTCATACAAGATCAGATCCCGCATGCGATCCATCGTCACTTCGTACACCGTCTGGTGCAGCATCTCTTTTCCCTCTGCGGCAAGCACATAGACCTTGATCAGATTCGCCACAAGTGGAATATTCACATCCGGTCGGATGCCTTCCATATGCCGGAAGAATTGAATACTTGTCTCGGTCTCTTTCAGCAGATCCGGTCTTACCTGTTCTGGAAGCATCTCCAGCAGCCGCTTCTCATCCTCCGGTGTCAGACTTGGAAATACACTGTACCGCTCATCAATCATCATCTTCAGATACGTGCGCGTCTCTGCCGGACCAGCCTTTTCCTTGCCATTTAATGCAATCCGGATCAGCTCCGGAATCTTTCTTCTCCGGTATTGCAGAACCTCATACACATATTCTTCCTTCGACGAGAAGAAATTATAAAACGTACTTACACCGATGCCGGCTGCCTCGGTGATCTTGGCAACCGACATATGTGTCATTCCATACTGCTTCAACAAATCAAACCCTGCATCCAGCATTTTCTCTCTATACTCTACCCGTTCTTCCTCCGTAAATACCCGTTTTGCCATCTGTATCCTCCCAAAAAGCTTCTGAAAAAATCTACTCGTTTCTGTTATTTTCCTTCAAAGCTTCCACCATGTCAATCCTTGATATTTTTTTCTTCTGGAGAAGAAGGGAAATCTCATAGACTACCCATGTAAGTACGAAACCGATCACCAACGTTCTGGCTGTGAGAACCGGTGACAACAGCATACCATAATTCTCGATTGTATCTGAATAACCGACCTTGACAAACATATATGCAGCCGGGATTCCAATCAAATATCCGATGCATACCAGAATATGGTTGACATTCAGTACCCGGTTTGAAATCTCTTTCTGGCTGAAACCAAGTACCTTCATAACCGAGATATTGGTTGCTGTTTCTGCCACGATCATGTTGATAATCAGATACAGCACAAATACACCAAGCACAACACCTACGATCTCAAATATAACCATGATTGCATGCATCGGTCCCATCATATTTTCCATCGTGTCTGCCGTGACAGTCATCGTTGTCTCACTTGCCACGCGGTCTTTGTCAAGTGACAATGCATCCTTGCTTATAATGCAGTTATAGGCGTCACTGTCTACACCTGCCAGCGCCGTTGCATTTTCTCTTCCTGTGTACAGATAGCAATGCGTGTTGTCCGTCACGATACCACTGATTGTTACCTTATGTTCTTTCAGATCTGCAATATTGCTGAAGGTAAGCGTATCACCTGTCTTTATACCATAGGTCTGTGCAGCCGCACTTGTCAGATAATATTTGTTCAGATCAAGCGCGTCACCACCGTCCGTCTTGTCCGGGAAATATTTCGAATCCTTGCTGATTCCCTGTGCCAAAAGCTGTACGGTGTTTCCCTCTACCTCATAGTAATTCTGGAACAACGCCTCGCCCTGCTCCGGCGTGCCTTCCTCTAACGAATTCAGCCGGTACAGATATTCGTACTTGATAGAGCTTGTAAGTCCTCCATGCATCAGCGTATCCAGACTGTCTTTCATAATAAATCCTGTCAGAATACAGAATGCAGCGACAGCCACACCAAATGCCGTTACAATGCTTCTTCCCGGATGTCCGATCACGCTCCGCACCCGCATCTTTGTCTGTGTCTTTGCACGGCTCTTCTTCATCACACCGACTGTCTTCGTATCTTTTCCTGTGTTTCTCAAGAGATCAACCGGTGACTTCTTCAAGAGCTTTGCCGCCTGAATTGCGATAGCCGCACAGTAAAGAACAGTCGGTACAACCAGCGCCACAACGATCGATGATACATCGTAGGTCGGTGTATAAGTAAGCTTTTCAAAATCATATTCGATATAGAATCTGCACAGTACTCCTGTCAGCGGAACGGACACAATCACTCCAAGCACACTTCCGACGACGCCCGGCAGTACACCATACCGCATATAATGTCTTATGATCTGCTTCTTGGAAAATCCAAGTGCCTGAAATGTTCCAAGCAGATACTGTTCCTGTCTGATATTTCTTCCAAGTACCATAACGACAAGTGTGATAATAATGATGAACATAACCGGCGCATACATGGTCGCCATATTCGTAACGGCATCTCCCTCGTTGACCGGCATGGAGATTCGCGTGTTCGTGGTTGCCGCCATATAGCTTGCAATCACGTAATCCGCATTTAACTTCTCCCGCACCTCCTTGGAATTATCCTTGTTGTATTTGATAGAATAATAGCTTGCCTCATCCGCCTCAATCTTGTCATACTCCTTGCGATCGACCACGACAAGTGCGAATTTCTCACTGTCAATATAGCCGGACAGCTTCTCAAGCATGTAGATATAATCTGCCTTCGTCGTGTATGCAGATACTTTATAATCATACGCCCCAAGAGAAATCGTATCTCCTACTTTGATATCATGCACATCCGCAAAATCCTGTGTCAGAAGTGCCTCTCCATCGCCCGGTTCGTGTCCGTCCCGCACCTCACAGAGGTTCAGCTTCTCCGGCATCGGGAATACACGGATCGTAGCTCCTTTTAAATCCCCACTTTCCACATTTACATCCTTATACCGGCTGTGTTCCAGTATCACATCATATTCCTGTTCGAGCTTCTCCATATCTGCATCGGACAATGGCTGATAGGTGACAAACTCTGCATCCTCCGCCTTATAGTCCTTCACGAAATCATCCACAACCTTTGTCAACGTGTGTCCGGTTGACACAGCCGCGACAATCACCATAGATGTCAGCATCGTAAGAATGATACTGATAATATAAAACGCGATGTTTTTCTTTATGCTGCGCCCAGCTCTCTTATTGATCGTCATATTACAACTCCATCTCCTCTACTCGTTTCTTATCTACATTCTTCTGATTGGATACAACCTTGCCATCCGTGATCTTGATGATCCGGTCTGCCATTCCGGCGATGTTCAGGTTGTGTGTAATAATCACGACCGTTGTCTTATAAGTATCATTCATTTTCTGTACACGCTGCAATACATCCTTTGAGGATTTCGTATCAAGCGCACCGGTTAACTCGTCGCAGAGAAGGATATCCGGCTTCTTCACCATTGCCCGTGCGATGGCGACACGCTGCTGCTGACCACCGGAAAGTTCCTTTGGAAAATGTGTCTCATACTTCTTCAGTCCGAGCTCTTCGATCAGTGTGTCGGTACTGAGCGGCTCCTGCACAAGCTCTGCTGTCATCTCAATATTCTCACGCACGGTCAGATCCGGTGTCAGATTGTAGGACTGAAATACAAATCCAAGCTTCTCTCTCCGATATAGCTCCAGCTCTTTGGCAGACATTTTCTCCAAGTCCGTTCCATCTACCAGCATGCTACCCTCGGTCACCTTATCCAGACCACCAAGTATATTCAGCAATGTACTTTTACCACTTCCACTCGGACCTAAGATCACAACGATCTCGCCCTTCTCGATTCCAAACTCGGTATGATCGAGCGCGAACACCGTGGCTTCTCCCTTTCCGTATTTCTTCACCAGATTTTTTCCTTCGATAAACATTCTGCGTCCTCCCTACTATATGCGAATATTTTTGTTGTTTTATTCGTATATATGTTAGTTTCAGCTAACTCGTTTGTCAAGAGGTTTTACGAATGTTTTTTATTTTTTATTCGTGTGGCGTACGTTTTTGTATGAATTGGTTGATATAGATGACTGTTGCAGTGTGGTTTTTGTATGAATTTGGGGATATTGTTGACTGCTGTTGGGTGACTTTTGCTGATTACCACTTTTTTACCCAACTATTTTATATGTTTATGTGGGAGGATGGGGAAATTTTTCGAATTTAGATTTTTTCACCCAGTGAAATTGTCAGATTCTCGATTATCATTTGGGGTATTTTTCGAAATTCGAAAAATACCCCAAACCAGCTTGCTATATACATACTTTTATTGGGGAGAAAAAGTCAAACAAAAAGAATTTCCCCAACACACATCCTTTACATCATACACAGATACACGAAATACGCCACATAACATAGCAGCATAAAGATGCCGCATGGACGCCGCAGCTCCTTATGCTTATATGTTCCGATCCACAAGATCGCACCAACTACAACCGCAATGATCGTATCTATGATGAATTTGCTCTCAAATGGCACTGTACAGATGAGTGCAGTTGTACCGATTACGAACAAGATATTGAAAATATTGCTGCCCACGATATTTCCGATTGCGATTCCCGCATTCCCTTTCCGCGCTGCTGTGACAGATGTCACAAGCTCCGGAAGTGAGGTACCCAGTGCTACAATCGTAAGTCCGATAAACCGCTCGCTCATACCGAAATACCGTGCGATTGCAGATGCTCCGCTGACCGCGAAATCGCTTCCCTTTACAACGAGCACACCACCGATCACCATGAAAAGAATACATTTCCATACCGGGTAATCCTTTGTTTCGCCTTCTTCCTCATTGGTTCCTTTCTTCGCCATCACAAACAGATAACCAAGATATAACAGGAACAAAACCCAGAAAATAATACCTTCTACGAATGTCACTTCCCCACCGGTTATTCCAAATACCAGTAGTATAATCGTTACTACCATCATAAATGGTATCTCATAACGAAACGTTGACGTCTGGATCGCTACATTCGTGATCACCGCTGTCACACCAAGAATGATCAGAACATTCAAGATATTACTTCCCACGATATTTCCAATCGTGATTCCCGCATTCTTCTGCAGCGCCGCCGTGATACTAACCGCCGCCTCCGGCATACTCGTTCCCATCGCTACAATCGTCAGACCGATGATAAGCTGCGGAATCCCGAGCTTCTTCGCGATACTCGCCGCCCCCTCCACAAACCAGTCTGCCCCCTTCACAAGAAACAAAAAACCTACCAACAAAATAACAACCTTCAAGAACATCCTTTCTACCTCTCTTTCTTTGTTTTATTTTGCAGTAGGTATAAAAAAAGAGACTCCTACTGCGTAAACAGTAAAAGTCTCGCTATTTCATCACTTTCCGAGTTATATGTTTCAATAACTGTCTTGACGAAGAAGTGAACCGCGACCGGCAAGCTACTCCCTTTTTATATGTGTATTCTAACAGATTGATTTTTATGAATCAAGTACCAAAATAGATTTTTTATTCTAATTATTGGTGGTAAATTTCATCTGAATAAAACATTTCTTACAACCGGTTTCCATCTTATTTTATTTATCTCAAATCCCATTGATATACATATATACGATCGCCGGCAGCGTCACGACAAGCAGTACAACACCAAGTATCAAAATCAAGTTATTTCCTTTTCTGTTATTCTCATCGAGATATTCATCCGGATTCGTCGGATTTATCCGGATGTTATAATATGCTCCGATCTCAAAATGATTCAGATTGGTGTACATGCCTTTTCTAAGAAGCTTCTCTTCTCCGTTATAGGAGATACTGTAAACCGGCATCGTTACATGCTTTCTTCTATGTGTGCCTGCGGCAGACGCACTTTCAATATCGACGCATTTTGCCTGAACCTCCTGCGTACATACCTGCTTCAGGTACCGGATTTTCCCAAGCGTACCTGCTATCATCATTATCCCGGCAAGCGGGAATATCCAGATCAATATGTATGGTGCATATTGATCCAGCATCGACAAAGCAATCTCTCCTTTTGTCAAGATATAAATTCCACATACAAGCAATGCAATCCCGGCAAGCGGAAATACCAATACAATAAATGGATATGGTTTGGCTTTTCTGTTGCAGATTACAGCGATCAAGCCGATCACAAGAAAAAACTGTCCAAGCAACACAAGAAGAATTCCCGTATGATTCTCCAGCTTGGAACAAAACAGCATCGCTGCAATCGATCCCAGTCCCCAGATCAGGCAAAGCATTCCAATTATAATTCCCTTGGGATTGTTGTTCTGATTATCACTCATATTTTTCCTTCCTATCGCTCCTGAAAAAACTCGATTTCTTCTCCAAGCGGTCCTCTACCAAACGCGATTCTTGCCTTATATTCCGGTTCGGATGGAATCACAATATCCTTTGGTTCCACAAACACCTCGTACCCTGCTGCCTTCAGCTTTTCCACGCAGGTATCTACATCCTCGGTTGCAAGTGCAAAATGCCGGATGATTCCTGTCTCTGCCTTTTCTCTGCCATTTGCGAACACTTCCAATACTGCATTTCCAAACCGGAACATAGTGCCTTCGCTCCATGTTCTGGCAATCTCTAATTCCAAAATCTCGTGGTAAAAATGTACCACTTCCTTATATTCCTCTTCGTTAGCACATTTCAGACATACGTGATGAATCCCTCTAATTAAGCTCATTTTGACTCCTTTCCACACTTTCCCGCCCGTTTCTCATAAATACTAAATCCACTTTATTATGTTTTATTCTATCAAAAAAATATAATCCTGCAAGAACATATTTAACAACATATTACTGCCCATGAACCATATTATTTTATTGCTCAATTTTATTTAATATTTTTATTGTGTCCCGAACATATGTTTGATATAATGATTATGGTGCTACCCTATTCGGTAGGCGGTTAGCCTTCTCCACAAGAGTTATAGCTTGTGTTTACATAGAAATCCATTTTAGGAAATCTGTCGAGGAGGTTTGTGCTTATGCTTACAACGGAGCTTTTTATAGCCATTATCAGCTTATGTATTACTTGCTTTGCTCTTGGTTATGCCGTTGGTTCTAAGAGCAATGATAAGACACAAAAATAACCGCCCAGCCTGGTAAACTGTGAGCGGTTATTTTTATAACTAAACATTATCAAGGCTAACCGTCTATCGGTAGCACTTTGTAACATTATATTATCATTCAACCTTTTTCATGTCAATTATATTTATACCTCAATCCCGCAGCAAATGTACGACATTCCTGCGATTCCGAATATTGCCAGATCATCTCCAACTATTGTATAGTGGACATAGAATTAAGAACGGAGGGCTACTTATGAATTACGCATTTACAAATGGAAAGATTCTGGATGGAACCAAAGACATGCAGGTGCAGACCGGTCTTTGCATCCTCGTACAGGATGGCACGATCACCGATATCGTACCGGATACAACCGACCTTGCCGGCTACAAAACCATAGATTTACAGGGACGCTATATCATGCCCGGACTCATCAACATGCATGTGCATCTTGCCGGAAATGGAAAGCCACAGAAAAAACAGCGCGACAATGAAAAACTCGTAAAGAAGATAATGCGTTCTTCCCTGACACGTGCCATCGCTTACAAGATGGTTTCCGGCTTTGCGAAGGATGAACTGTTAAGTGGTGTCACGACGATCCGGACGGTCGGCGGACTCGGAAGCTTCGACACCCGCCTGCGGGATGAGATTGCTGCCGGAACAAAGGTTGGTCCGCGTATCCTTGCCGCCAACGAGGGCATCTCGGTTCCGGGTGGACACATGGCAGGTTCGGTTGCGATTGCCGCTGCCTCCATCCCGGAAGCACTTGCACATCTCGAACAGTCAAAGAAGGAAAAGGTTGACTTAGTGAAGCTCATGATTACCGGCGGTGTGTTAGATGCCAAAGAAAAGGGTGTCCCGGGCGAGCTGAAGATGTCGCCGGATATGGTGCGTGCCGTCTGCGACAAAGCACATGCCGACGGCTATATCGTTTCCGCCCATGTGGAATCTCCGGAGGGTGTCCGCGTGGCTCTGGAAAATGGTGTCGACTCGATCGAGCACGGTGCGAAGATGGATGATGCGATGATCGAATTATTCAAGGAACGCGGTGCATTCCTCTGCACAACGATCTCACCGGCTCTGCCATATGCGCTCTTCGACCGCTCTATCACAAATGCGACCGAAGTCGAGCAATATAACGGCAATGTCGTATTCGAAGGAATCGTGGATTGCTCCAAGAAGGCACTGGCAAACGATATTCCGGTTGTACTTGGCAATGATGTCGGCTGCCCATGGATCACGCAGTACGATTTCTGGCGTGAGCTTTATTACTTTCACAAATACGCAGGTGCCTCGAATGCATTTGCACTTTATACGGCAACCGCGCGAAGCGCCGAGCTTGCCGGAATCGGCGATATCACGGGATCGATTGAAAAGGGGAAAGCAGCCGATCTGATTGTCACTGCGAAGAATCCTTTAGATGATCTGCGTGCACTCCGCAACGTAGATATGGTGGTTGCCAGAGGCACGATCATCGACCATCCGAAGATTAAAAAGAAAAAACAGGTGGAAGCAGAACTGGATAAATTCCTGTAAAATACTTCTACAACAGTCCTGCAAATAACCGCATGAATAATTGTCCCAGACGCAGATACGCACTGCGTCCGGAACAATATTTTTCTGTCACTTCCCTGCTCTCCTGCATCGTTTTCTCCAGATCATGCCGGATAGATAATACAGCAGGATTGTCAACTATGAAACAGCCGTTCTCAAAATGATGATACAGGCTCCTGTAATCCAGATTGATTGTTCCGCAGGTTGCCATACAATCATCTGCCACACTCATTTTCGCATGGCAAAATCCCGGTGTCCACTCATAGATCCGCACTCCATGCTTAACCAATCCGTGATAAAACGAACGCGTAACGTTGTAAATCAGCTTCTTATCCGGAATTCCCGGCGTGACAATCCGTACATCCACGCCCCTCTTTGCTGCCAGACATAATGCATGTGTCATCTCATCCGTGATAATGAGATAAGGTGTGATAAACCAGCAGTATTTCTCTGCTTTATTTATGATACTGATATAAACTTCCTCTCCAACCTGTTCATCATCGGTTGGAATATCTGCATACGGCTGCACGAAACCAGCCTGTCTGGCCCGGTAGCCGGACGGAGTAAGATATTTCTCAACATCCACATCATCCACATCTTTGTCACTCACGGCGTTCCACATTTCCAGAAACGTCACGGTCAGGGATTTTACCGCATCTCCTTCCAAACGAATACCTGTATCCTTCCACATACCGTATGGCTGGGTCATATTAAAATACTCATTTGCGAGATTATACCCTCCGGTAAATCCTACCTTACCGTCAATCACCGTAATCTTACGATGATCCCGGTTATTTAAAAACATATTTAATCCAGGGGTAAATGGATTAAACACTCTGCACCGGATACCGACTTTTTCCATCTTTTTAATAAAATCTGTATTGATAAATCCAATTGACCCCATATCATCATAGAATACGCGGACTTCCACTCCCGCCTTTACGCGGTCTTCCAATACTTCCTGTACCATATGCCACGCTTCCGCATCCTCGATTGCATGATATTCCATAAAGATAAAATGTTCTGCCTTCGCCAGATCTGCAAGCTGCGCATGAAGCCCCTTGATTGCTTCATCATAATATGTGATATCTGTATTCCGGTACACCGGATAGCTTGAATTTCTCTGTATATATGTGGAGATACTTCCGGCTTTGGGGAGTTGCAAACGTAATCTTTCCAGATTATCTCTGTTAGCCGGAATCAATGGGAAAAGGCGGCTGTCGATTTTCTCATACCGTTTGCGCATCTTCCGTGTGCCACCATTTAAACCAATCAGCAGATATAACGCAACACCCATGATCGGGAATATCAGTATCAGAATAATCCACGGCATCTTCATGGATGAGGTCTGATCTGACGCATATAATGCCAATACAAGGATTGTTCCAAGCAAACGTGTCAGAAGATTTACAATCTCTGCATATTCGTTCAGTCTTGTTATCATGGAGACTATAAATATAACTTCAAGCAAAATACACACGGCACAAAAACATAACCGTTTAATCCCGTTTTTTGTTTTGGCTTTCCCTTCTAACGTATTTTTCTGCATAATAATTTCCTATCATAAATTCCTGGCAAATGCATTAATATCCAAGTGTATCGTTTACTAAAATCACATGAATTCTTCCCTCATGACGTGAGAACCTTGTAATCAGGAACTGACAGCAGAGTGTATCCGGAGACTTACAATCCGAACATCTGCCTGTGACCTTGCACGGTGTCTTCACATCAAACCGCTGGGCGTTCACCGGAGCTGCCACATTTCTGGCACGCTTCATCGCCTCATCAAGATCGGAACAGACCTTGTTCATTCCCACGATAAATAACACCCGCTTCGGTCCCTGTGCGATACAGGACACACGGTTGGAATTTCCATCGATATTTACGATGATGCCATCGTTCGTCATCGCATTGGCGCTCGATAAGAATACATCTGCATCATATGCTGCCAGCAATCCCTCACGCGGCGTCATCTGCGAACGATCTATGTAATTATAATTTCCTGCCTGCAAGGCATCCACCAGACCAATCTCGTGTGCGCTCTGACAACCACCCATCGCAACGGAGCTGCCCTCGCCGATTATCTCCAGTGCCAGCTTCAAAGCTTCTCCCTTATCTGCTGCATAGTAACCGGTCATGTTCCGGGATTCCAATCCTTTGATAACGGTCTGTGCCAGAACCTCATTTCTTTTTTTCATATTCTCGTTCATGCTATTTCCTCCATTCTCTATACGTGTCTTCTATTTTAGCACAATTTTACACATATAGAATCATGCATACCACCAAATTTCCACGAAAATGCATATAAGACACATACAAAATCGATTATAATATATGGCTGCTTTCCGGAATTGTCAACCGCATATTGTCCTATATTCATTTTTCATTTATAATGATTTCGCTATGTTAGACGATCAGCCGATATTGGCTTTGAATACAGAAACGGAGAATTAAAATCACACATGTTAACGCCGGATTATTATAACAAATTTACCTGTATTGCGGACAAATGTCCGATCACCTGTTGTAAAGAGTGGAAAATCGCAGTCGATGCAGACACAAACCGCCGCTGGAAGAAGCTTCTTCCGCCGGATAACGTACCGGAGTGCCGTAAGAATTTAAGTGCCTACACAACGAAGAAAGACGGGCAGCACGTAATCGGATTAGACGCGATGCATCGCTGTCCTTTCTTAGATGACGCCAAGCTGTGCCGCTTGGTGTCTGCCTACGGAGATTCTGTGCTCTCAGAAACGTGTGCAACCTTCCCGCGGGAATATCATACCTTTCACAACCACAAGGAAGGGATGCTCATGCCATGCTGTCCGGCAGTGATTGATCTGTGGAGAGATACGCTGCTGGATTTCCCACAGGTGTCTGATCCGGACGCACTCTTTTTGATCCGCGCTTCGATCATGGATCTGATTCAGGATACGAATATTTCTATCGAAGAAGCTTTATTAGAAAGCTTTTATATTCTATCTGAACTGGCAAAAAACGCTCCGATTACCATAGCAAAGGTAACTGAATATTTCTCACTTTCTTCGCTGTCAGAGCTTCGTGCAGCTATCCACGACGTAGAACTTCCGGCTGCGGACACATGGATGGAATGCAATGAGCTGTTACAGGATCTATCTGTAAATTATATCGGGGAAGGCTTGTACGCGCCGTACTTGAATCCACTGATTACGCTCGCAGAACAATTCACTGTACCAGACGATGAGAGACTTATCGATTTTAATAAGCAATTACATACCTACGATATTCTGTTTCGGAACTATGTGGCAAACGAAATATTCTCCGACCTGCTTATGCCGGAGGATACGATCGACGATATGTTGTTACATCTCGAATGGATTGCCATGGAATATGCATCCATCCGGCAGAGCCTTTTTCTTCTCTGCTCTGCCGAAGGAGCAAATCATCTTTCTTACGAAACCGTCCGTGACTACATTGTAATCCTGTCACGCATGACCGGTTATGAAGATGCGGATATCCGCGAATATCTCGAAAATAGTTTTGCATCCCCGATCTGGGACTGGGGATATTTTGCGCTGGTGGTTGGGAAATAATTACTTTTTCTCATCCAACAGCACAACGCCCTGTGCCGGATTTTCTTTGATAGCTCCAACGACTGGATGTGGCACATACATCTCTTCCAGGTAAGCCACGTCCTCTGCGGAAAGCTTCACATCGAGCGCACCTGCTGCATCATCCAAGTATGCAGTCTTCGTTACTCCGACGATTGGTGCTGTCACGCCCTTTGCCCACTGCCATGCAAGAGCAATCTGTGACATCTTGCAATTGTGTTTTTCTGAGAGCTCATGCACTCTGGCAACCACCTTCATATCCTGTTCTTCCATCCGGTCATACTTTCCATGTGCAACACGGTCGGTCTGACTCCGCAAAGAATCTGTATTCCACACAGGTCTTGACAGATGCCCGGCAGCAAGCGGACTGTACGGCATCAGCGCAACATTCATCTGCTTACAGATTGGAATCAACTCGCGCTCATCCTCCCGGTAAAGAAGATTGTAATGATTCTCCATCGTAGCAAACGGTGTCAGTCCCCGCTCTTTTGCGGCAAGCTGCATATTATAAAACTGATATCCATACATCGCAGATGCACCGATTGCACGCACCTTTCCAGCCTTTACAAGACCATCCAGTGCTTCCATCGTCTCCTCGATCGGAGTATCAAAATCAAACCGGTGAATGATATACAAATCCAGATAGTCGGTTCCAAGCCTTTTTAGGGAACCGTCGATTTCCCGCTCAATCGCTGCCTTTGACAGTCTACCCTCATTGAAATACACCTTCGATGCGATCACAACCTTATCACGTGCCACATTCTTTTTCAGTGCCTGTCCCAGATATTCTTCACTGGTTCCTGCGGAATAACAGTTTGCAGTATCAAAGAAATTGATACCAAGCTTCAACGCATGCTTGATCACCTTCTCGCTTTCCTGCGCATCCAGTGTCCAGTCATGCATTGTACCTGCTTTTCCGAAGCTCATGCATCCGATGCAAAGCTTCGATACTTCAATATCGGTATTTCCAAGTTTTGCGTACTCCATGTATAAACCCTCCTGCAATCCCAAATGTTTTTATTTCAACTTACCATATTCCTCATCTGTTACCGGCTCGCACCACTCATTGGATGTCTCCTCGCCCGGTACTTCCACTGCCAGATGGCTGAACCAGCTATCCGGTGCGGCACCATGCCAATGCTTAACCTCTGCCGGAATATTGATACAGTCACCCGGTTTCAATTCGACTGCTTCCTTGCCCTCTTCCTGATAATATCCACGTCCGGCTACGCATACAAGAATCTGTCCGCCACCGCTCTTTGCATGATGGATATGCCAGTTGTTCCTGCAGCCCGGCTCAAATGTGACATTGAAGATTCCAACCTGACTGGTGGATACCGGTGCCAGATAACTCTGTCCGATGAAATACTGTGCAAATGCATCGTTTGGCTGTCCAATTGGGAATACCATTTCCTTTGCATGCGCACGCATCGCTGGATCTTCGTAAGGCAGATCGCCCTCATCAACATCCCAGACTTCCTTTGCCAGATTGAATACAGCCCAACCATTTGGCCATCCTGCGTAAAATGCTACATGGGTGATGATCGCAGCAATTTCCTTCTGTGTCACGCCATGTGCTTTCGCATTCTGCAAATGGAATTTCAGGGAAGAACCTGTGATTCCCTGTGCCATAAGTGCGACTACCGTAATGATGCTTCGTGTCTTGACATCAATATCCTCGTTGTTCCAGTTCTCTCCAAATAATACATCATCGTTAAAATGTGCAAACTGCGGAGCAAATTCTCCGAGTGCATTTCTGCCTGCTGTCTGTGTAATCTTTGCCATGTTCTTATCCTTCCTAAAATTCTGTTACCAGTTCTTCGATTTCCTTCTTATTTGCATGGTTGAGCAGCCTGCCCTCGACAAACTGTGCACCCGGTGCGGATGGCTGCAATTCCTTTACGGTGTTTCCGAATCCGCTTCCGCCGGATGTTGCGAACAGCACAATCTTCTTGCCTGTGAAATCATACTTCTCCAGGAATGTGTTGATGATCGTTGGTGCTACGTACCACCAGATTGGGAATCCAAGGAATATCTCATCATACTCTGCAATCTTCGCGTCGGTGTCTGTGATTTCCGGACGGATCTTCTTGTCTGCCATCTCCACACTGCTTCTTGATTTCTTATCCATCCAGTTTAAGTCTGCCTTTGTGTAGGCTTCTTTCGGGGTGATCTCGTACAGGTCCGCGCCTGCTGCCTCTGCTACCATCTTTGCGACGTTTCTTGTAATTCCACTTGCACTAAAATATGCGACTAATTTCTTACTCATTTTTTGTCCTCCTAATTCTATTGGGCGGGCATATAGTGATTACGTACTGCCTATATTTCATTTCAGAAATATCAGATGTATTGTAACTAAGAAGAACTAAATGTTCTGATATACAAATAGATACCGAACGCAACCGCCGCCAATTCGCCATCCGTGGCTCAGTGGCGGCTTGTTTGAACATCGTGTTCAAACATTGCTGGATAATTACAGAACATCGAGTTCTTCTAAGTTCCAAACATATTCATATTTCTGAAATGAAATACAGACACATACACTAATCACTATATGCTCCGCAATACTACTAACACTTACTAAAAAAGGTGTAGTCTCTTTCTTCCTACACCTTGATTATAATTATTGTATTGTATTATGTCTAATACTTACATTGAATGCTTTATTATGCCTGAAAGGCATTGATCTCGTCAATGAATTTGAGGACAGCCTGCGCGTACGGAATGTTCCTGCGCCATGCGATCACAGTACTTGCCGTGATCTCCGGATACAGCTTTTTCTGCACAAGCAAATCAGATCGCCAGTATCTGCCGGCGCCTTCAATGGAGATTGGATAACCAAGCCCCTGCATCGCCAGGATTGCTGCATTTGTACCGAGATTACTTGTAAATGCTATGTTCAGCTTCGCAAAGTCCTTGCCAAACCAATTCGCAAGCTCACTTTGTACGCCCGACCGTTCCGGCAATATCAGCGGTAACGGCAATAAGTCCTCTTTCGTAATATATGATTTTTCTGCCAGCGGATCGTCCGGTCGCATGCCTACAACCCAGTGGTCACTCTCCGGAAAACGGATATAATCCAGTCCTTCCAGATTCACCGGCTCCATGTAAAGCCCGATGTCTACCAGTCCTTTATTCATCATCTCATAGATCGTATCTGCTGTTCCGGTATGCACCCGGATCTGAACCATCGGATATTTCGCCCGGTACCGCTCGCAGATCTGTGCCAGCAGCTCCACTGCTGCGAACTCACCGCATCCAATCGTGATTGTTCCATCGACGACCTGACTTTCCTTGAATTCCTCCCGGATCTTATCTTCGAGATCGATGATTTCAAGGGCTCGCCGCTTGAGCAGGATTCCCTCGTCGGTCAACGTAACATTCCGTCCGCCACGGTTGAACAGCACGGTTCCAAGCTCTTCCTCCAATGCTGCAAGCTGTCTTGACAGCGTTGGCTGTGTGATATGTAATTGTTCCGCAGCCTTCGTGAAGCTCTGCTCCTTCGCCACGGTCAGAAAATAGCGTAATACCCGAAGCTCCATTTATCGATTCTCCTTATTGCTTATTTGCATGACAAAATTATTATATCACTATTTCTTCATCACACAGATTTTATTTGAGAAATTTCGTACTGCCGGGATTTTCCCGATCACCTTGTAAATCGGCATCAATACTTTCATCCCCTCAACCAGACTTACATCACGCTTATTCTTAAAACGAGGAATTACCTGTTCCAACGCCGCACCATTTTTTACGCCCCATGAAAACTTCGCCGCACTCTTCTCGATGGATTTCTCCTTGATATGCTTTACTACAAACGGCGACATCGTTTCTACAAGCACGACTGCTTTCGAAAACCGCTTGTCAAGAATATCGAATATCTGCTTGACATCCGCCTCGGACAGATACATCGTCAAGCCCTCAATGATCACCAGCACCGGCTCGCCATGATACTCGATGTCTTCCATATAGCTTGCGTCCATAGCAGATTTTGCAATCTGGAAGATCGGCCCCTGCTCCTCGAAGAAACGACTCCGAACTGCCATCGTCTCCGGCAGGTCAATGTTATACCAGCGGTCGTATTTTCCTTCCATCCGATAACAGCGTGTATCCATACCGCATGCGATATTCATGACAACCGCGTGTGGATAGTGAGACAGAAAATCTCCGACCAGCTTATCAAGCACGATCGTCCGCGCGATTACGCCTAAGCTCATCGCCTTATCGCTTTCTGCCTTGGAAAAATCATAATCCAGACGGGATACAACCTCGATTGCCCGCTCGTCGTAGATATGATGGTTCGGTTTCTTAGACTCCTGCGCTCTCGCATATAATGTCTGCAGCATTGTCTCCGGAACTCCCTGTACCTGTACTTTTGTTTTTTCGTTCATGTGATTGCCTCGCTTCCTTTTATTCCTTTTGCACTTACCTGATTTTTATGTGCTTTTCTTTTTAGACATAACAGTTGTTACGATTTGTTATGTTATAAAAAATGAGCTCCACAGCACTTGTTATGTTAGTTTAGCCTAACCTACTTGTCAAGTCTGTTTTTTGGTTTTCACCGTCTTTTTGCCAATGTTAATTTTCATTGCTTGCATCCGCCATAAACGCTTCGTATAATAATGCTATGCTTACCACACAGGAAAGGACGTGAAATAATGATCCACGAAAATATCAAACATTTCCGAAAAGCAAAAGGACTCAGTCAAGAAGAGCTGGCTGTGAAGCTACACGTTGTCCGCCAGACTGTGTCCAAATGGGAAAACGGTTTATCCGTTCCGGATGCCGATGTGCTGATTCGTCTTGCAGACGTGCTTGACGTATCGGTCAGCCAGCTGCTCGGAATAGAAACAGAACCAAACAATCATCAGGCACTTGCCGATCAATTAGCGGACCTGAATGAACAACTGGCTCTGAAAAATCAGCAGGAAAGAAATCGTCTTCAGGCAGGCAGAAAAAGAGGTACTATTTTATTTCTTACATTCTTAACCATGCTGGTTGCATTGATTGTAAAAAACGAACTGGTGTCTCTCCTGTTAACCGGTGTGTGCATGATCAGCGCAGCCATCATTTTGTATCGTAATCTTGCTCTATTGACAAATGAAACTACAGATGACCTACGTATTGGAACCCTTCGCGTGACCACACTTATCAATATTGGATTTTTGATAATCGGGATTCTTGTTGCCTGTCTGACAGCACTTGATGTTATAACGTTTTCTGAAAATGGCGAGAAAATATTTGCGATGGCATTTATAAGCTGTATCATGCTTGCATCCGGTATTCTATGTCCAAGAATTCCATACAACCGGTACACAGGGTTGCGACTGCCATGGACCATACGGGACGAAGAGACATGGAAAATTGCACATAACATTTTGGGGCATATCTCTCTTCCCATTGTCCTGCTGTATGTCGCCTGCACGTTGACAGTTCCGGATTTTGGGCTTGTGACATCTGGTGCTATGATACTCTGGATCGGGATTCCGGGTGGTATTTCCGGCGTATACTATCTCAGGAAATACCACGGTCATCTTGGATAAATCAATCCGGATATTTGACCAGATCATATAATTTTCCATATTTGCCTAAATCACGTACACCGTCAAGCTGCATGCCAAGGTGCATGTATTTGTCGCATTTTGACTTCGCATCGGTCTCCAGAAGCACCGGAACCTGCAGCCGGTTGCCTTCTGCGTAGGCAAGCTCCATCACCTTCCGCATGTAACCCTGCCCCTGATATTGTTCCGGCACACAGACCATGCCGACGAATATATAAGGTTTCTTCTCTTTTTTCATCCGATCCTGCAGCGACGTTCCTCCCTTGGAAACTCCCTGTCCCATCCGGATCAATTCTTTCAGGCTCATCGAGCGAAACAGTGCTTTTACAAGCTGCATGCCTGCTCTAAGCTTCAGTTTCTGTCCCGGCACCTTATATGCGATATAACCCTCGCCCCGCTCGCTTATCGTGTAGAGCATACCGCCTTCAAATGCCATCCGCACATACCCGGCAATATACGTTGCGACCGCATCCTTGCTGCGGTAAAATGCGCCCATTCCGACTTCCTCTCCATAATCATAATATCCAAACGCGTGCCCGATCTGCTCTGCCACCGGTGTATCTAACGTTGTTACCTTCATGGTTTCTCTCCCCTTCTATTCTACTTCATATACTACTTTTATTTGTGCCCGTCTGGTTGTTGTAATTTTGTTTTTCTTTTTAAGTTAGTTTCATCTAACTTATTTTATCATAGCATTGTAAAAATGGGAATACTTTTTGCGCAAAAAAGAGCCAACATCTTGTGATAAATAACATCACCAAGATGAAGACTCCTCTTATGATTTAGAAATTCATTTTTATAGTTTCGTTGTGTAGTTATGTTTTAATTTGCAATCATCACACAACCATTTATATCCGCTTACAGAATAGCTCCTCAAACTGCTCTACTTACATCAGCTTACGGAACATCTCCTCAAACTGCTCTAAGCTTGCCGGTCTAGGGTTGCCCGGTGCACACGCATCCGCTGCAGCAGATTCACACAAGAACGGAAGATCTTCTTCCTTCAGCTTCTCCAGCTTTGTCGGAATTCCAACATCGATAGACAACTGCTGAACCGCATCGATTGCAGCCTGTCTGTAAGTTGCCTGATCCATGCCTGTCGTATCAATTCCAAATGCTTCTGCTATGAATTTGTACTTTTCTCCTGTATATTCTTTGTTGAACTCCATGACGATTGGAAGCATCATCGCACAGGCTACACCATGTGGTGTATCATATACCGCACCAAGTGTATGTGCCATAGAATGTGCAATTCCAAGTCCTACATTCGAATATGCCATCGCTGTTACATACTGTGCAAGCGCCATGCCCTCACGTCCGTCCGGATCGTTCTCTACGGCTTTTCTCAAGTTCGCTGCAATCAGTTTGATTGCCTCTAAATCCAGACAATCTGACAGCTCCCATGCGCCTGCGGTTGTATAACCTTCAATTGCATGTGTAAGTGCATCCATTCCAGTTGATGCAGTCAGTCCCTTCGGCATCGATGCCATCATATCCGGGTCTACCACTGCAACATCCGGGATATCGTTCGGATCCACACATACAAACTTACGCTTCTTCTCTACATCCGTAATTACGTAATTGATCGTTGACTCTGCACCCGTACCACCGGTTGTAGGTACCGCAATCGTAAATACCGTCCGCTTCTTCGTCGGTGCAACGCCCTCCAGAGAACGAACATCTGCAAATTCCGGATTGTTGATAATAATACCGATTGCTTTTCCTGTATCCATGGATGAACCACCGCCAATGGTGATCATAAAATCAGCTTCCGAAGCCTTATACGCATCGACACCATGCAATACATTCTCAATCGTCGGATTCGGCTTGATATCAGAATATAACTCATATTCTATGCTATTTTCCTTCAGTAGATCGGTCACCTTCGCTGTCACGCCAAACTTCACCAGATCCGGATCAGACGCTACAAATGCCTTCTTAAATCCCTTTGACTTCACAATACCAGGAATCTCATTAATCGCGCCATGTCCATGATAAGAAATTCCATTCAATACAAAACGATTCACTGCCATAATTCATTCTCCTTTCAATCACACAATTCCTGCTCGTATACAAAATTCATACATTATGTGAAATTTGTATAACAAATTGCTTAATCACAAGAATAATTGTAACATATTTAACAAATTATAGCAAACCTAAGAATGCTCGAAATCCCACAGGAAACCCTATATAAAACTATATTTTTCAAGTATTAACAAGCAGATATACATGTACATAGCGTATAGCATCTATCCTATGCATCTTTATTACCTGACCCAACATCTCAATATCTGTTTATTATCTGCTTGATTTCCTCCAGGGAATCCGCAAAATAGATACCCTGCTGCCGCTCTGGTGTCGAGAGTCCCATCTCGATCATATGCGCAAGCAGTGCTTTCAAGCTGTCATAATATCCATTCAGATTATACAAGATGCATGGCGCGTCCAACTGCTTCAGCGACACCTTCGACATCACTTCCGAAATCTCTTCAAGCGTTCCTGTGCCGCCCGGAAATGCGATAAATGCATCCCCCAGTTCGATCATCTTCGTTTTCCGCTCCGTCATATCCTTTGTGACTATAAGTTCCGTCAAGTTGTCATATTGCAATTCCGCATCCATGAAAAATTTCGGTTCCACGCCTGTCACCGTGCCGCCAGCCTGTAGGACGCTCTCTGCAATTTCCCCCATCAATCCGGATTTTGATCCGCCATATACCAGCGCATTTCCGCTCGCACCAATCCACGTTCCAAGCTCCCGCACTGCCTGCTTCAGGCTCGCATCCTTTCCTTCAAAGGCTCCTAAATATACTGTGATGTTCATGTTTTTCCTCGCTTTTGTGTTAGATTCTGAATTATTTTCTTTTTACCGGAATCCAGATAGCACTGTGGTAATCAGCATCTGTGTTTTCTCCATTTACACAGTCATACCATTCCACATTCGCATTTCCGCTTATCTCATAATCAGCGTTACCCGGTAACCATTCTTTAAATATTCTGGTATTTAGTGATTGAAGTGCCTCCGGGATTGCTCCTACGCAGTCAAACACCGCCCATTCCCCCTGTTCAAACTCATATAGCATCATTCCTTCCGGAACTTCTCCACCGGCATATTTACCTGCAACCAGATATGTAAATTTTCCCTTATCAGCTGCTTTTCCGTCATCAATACAAATGCCATATTCTCCTATACAATTTTCCACGAATGCCTTTTCATATGGATTTGCAGGTGGATTACCTGCATATACATTAGCCGCATATTTTTCACAGATTTCATCCCAATATTTCGGAATTTCCTCATATGCCGTATCAAAGGAAAACTCTTTCGCAAAGCCTATCACCTTAAATCCAAACATTTTTGTAATCTTGTAGTCCATTTTATCTCCTCCTTGAACTGTAATTTTTACACTCAACGGAAGAAAGGTTCTTATATCGCCGCCCTGTTTTACCTGCACAGGGGAAATCCCATGAAATCTGGTAAACGCTTTCGTAAAGCTGTCCGGTGTGTCATATCCATAATCAAATGCCACGTCTATTACTTTCCTATTCGCCTTTTTCAGCTCAAGCGCCGCCATGTATAGCTTACGATTACGAATATACTCTGATATAGAATATCCGGTCATAATCAAAAAACCTCTTTGAAAATGCAGAGGGGATACATACACTTGCTCTGCCACATCCTGCGCACTGATGTTATCATTCAAATGTTCCTCTATATAATCAATAGATTTTCTGATTGCAGTCAGCCATTCCATGCATTCACTTCCTTTCTTCTGTATGGTTAAATGATACGCCTATTAAAGGAATATTTCTTGCCATTTAGAATTCAATTTTGTCCGTCTGCTAAAACTAAATTTCTCACATCTTTATAAGTAACAGAAAATTAAAGTTCTCGCTCTCTATTTTATCACGCATACATATAAAATTACATTCATATTTTATGTATTATAGGCGGAATGCACATAACTTGTAATTTGCACATAAATCACCATAATTCCATCCAGTTCCAACAGCCATTTCCATAAATTCTTATATGTTGTTACCAGATTCCCATTTGTTATCAGATTTTTAACCTGGGCTTTTTCAACCACATTTTCGTCCGAAAACCCACCACGTGGGCGTAGCATCCGGATTTCTCCTCCTTACACCCATATCTGGCTCATGAATTCATTTTCAACATGCAAAAATGGGCGCAATCCTCTTTTTTCAGTAGATTACGCCCATCCTGTGGGTTTTTACAATTCAATTTCCGGATTCACACCCAAATCAATAATTTCTCCAACATCAACCATCCCGGAAACTATCAATAATTCCTCCGAGATGCATCAATAATTCCCCTCTACGAGATCGCATCCTTCATGCTCTTTACATACTCAAACACCGGCTGTGCAGCCTCGCGTCCGTATTTTGCGATGATCTTCACGATCGCACTTCCGACGATGACGCCATCTGCGGAGGCAGCCATCTTCTTTGCCTGCTCCGGCGTTGAGATTCCGAATCCGATTGCGCAGGGAATGTCCTTCGCTTTCTTCACAAGCTCGACCATCTCGCCGACATTGGTTGTAATCTCCGTTCTTGTTCCGGTTACACCGAGCGAAGAAACACAGTAGACGAATCCGTTTGCTTCCTTCGCAATCATGCTGATCCGCTCATGTGAAGTCGGCGCGATCAAGGATACAAGATCCAAACCATACTGCTTGCAGATCGGATCAAACTCTTCTTTTTCCTCGTATGGAATATCCGGCAGGATCAATCCATCGATGCCGATTTCCTTACAAGTCGAGATAAATCTCTCTGAACCATAAGAAAATACAACATTTGCGTAAGTCATAAATACCATCGGAATCGTAACCTTCTGGCGCAGCTTGCGCACCAGATCAAACACCTTGTCTGTCGTCACCTTATCCACGCCGGTCAACGCACGGATATTTGCCTCCTGAATAACCGGACCTTCTGCCGTCGGGTCTGAAAATGGGATTCCAAGCTCTATCAGGTCAGCCCCTGCGTCAACCATTGCATAAACGATTTTCTCTGTTGTTTCTAAGTCCGGGTATCCGCATGTGATAAACGGAATAAACGCTTTTCCATGTTCAAATGCTTTTGCTATATTACTCATGAAGATCCTCCCCTCTGTAACGTGCGATCGCTGCTACGTCCTTATCGCCGCGTCCGGAAATATTGATAACCATAATCTGATCCTTGTCCATCTGTGGTGCCAGCTTCATTGCGTAAGCAACCGCATGCGCACTCTCAATGGCTGGGATAATTCCCTCGATTTTCGAGAGATATTCAAATGCATCAACCGCCTCATCGTCCGTGATTGCCACATATTCCGCTCTGCCGATATCATGCAGATATGCATGCTCCGGTCCGATACCCGGATAGTCAAGACCTGCGGAAATCGAATAAACCGGTGCGATCTGTCCGTATTCATCCTGACAGAAATAAGATTTCATACCGTGGAAGATTCCAAGACGTCCGGTATTTAAGGTTGCTGCTGTCTCGAATGTATCTATGCCTCGTCCGGCTGCCTCACAACCGATCAGACGCACACTCTTGTCCTCAATAAAATGGTAGAATGCACCGATCGCATTGGAACCACCACCAACGCAGGCAAGCACGGCATCCGGAAGTCTGCCTTCCTTCTCCATGATCTGCTGCTTAATCTCGCGGCTGATTACCGACTGGAAATCACGCACAATCGTTGGAAATGGATATGGTCCCATAACCGAACCAAGTACATAATGTGTATCGTCAATCCGGCTAGTCCACTCACGGAATGTCTCGGAGACCGCATCTTTCAGAGTACCAGTTCCACTTTCCACTGCATGTACCTTCGCGCCAAGCAGACGCATCCGGTATACATTCAATGCCTGACGGATCGTATCTTCCTTACCCATGAAGATTTCACACTCCATGCCCATCATGGCTGCAACCGTTGCCGTTGCAACGCCATGCTGACCGGCACCGGTCTCTGCGATCACACGCGTCTTACCCATGCGCTTTGCCAGGAGCATCTGTCCGAGTACATTATTGATCTTGTGGGAACCGGTGTGGTTTAAGTCCTCGCGCTTCAGGTAGATCTTAGCTCCACCCAAATCCTTGCTCATGCGCTCTGCATAATAAAGTCTGCTCGGTCTGCCTGCGTACTCATTGTACAGTTCGGTCAGCTCCCGGTTAAATTCCGGATCATCCTTGTATTTATTATAGGTTGCTTCCAATTCATTGACGGCGTTCATGATCGTTTCCGGCACATACTGACCGCCATGAATTCCAAATCTTCCTTTCGACATGTCTTATCCTCCTTAGAAATATGACTATCAATATGTTCCATGTATGCAGTCCATATCCAACGCTTATACATCTATATGCGATGCTTTGAAACTAAGAAATGCTAGATGTTCCAATATACATTATTCAAATTTTACGCAACCGCCGCCAATTCGCCATCCGTGGCTCAGTGGCGGCTTGTTTGAACATCGTGTTCAAACATTGCTAATATTTCTGAAACATCAAGCATTTCTAAAAGTTTCAAACATATGCATATAGATGTATAAGCGTTGGATATATCATACATAGAACATATTCATATCTACACTTTTGTTATTACTATATTTCCTTCACATCTAAAATTTTCTCACCAGTTCCATAACTTCGACCATCTTGGTAAAGTCCTTGCTTCCGTCTGTCTCGATTCCGGAGCTTACATCCAGCCCGTAGCTTCCAAGTGCTGCTGCCTCCCGCAGGTTCCCCGCATGAAGTCCGCCCGCTAAGAAATACGGCTTTCCGAACAACTCTCCTTCTGCGGTATCTCCGGCTACTATCTTTGCCTCCCGCAGCAGTTCCCAGTCAAACGCCTCTCCGGTTCCGCCAAGTACACCCTTGCGGTAGGTATCTAACAGCAGGTAATCAACCGGAAGTGCCGCCGCCTGCCGTATCTGCTCGACCATCTGTACCTTGACCGCCTTTATAACCGGCACATCACATATCTCACGCAGACGTCTGATATAATCCGCATCTTCCTCACCATGCAGCTGGATCATGTCGATACATCCATTCTGCACGAGCGATGTGATCACGGAAATATCTTCATTCACGAACACACCAACTGCCGGAATCTCCGCATCCAATGCTTCCCGGAATTGCTTTGCCTGCGCGGGACTGATCTTCCGTCTCGTATTCGCAAATATGAATCCGACCAAATCCGGTTTGACCCGATTTGCATATTCGATATCGCACGGCTTCATCATGCCGCATAATTTTATCTTCTGCATTTTACTTTCCTTCCAGCCTGTTCATCTTTATCCTGCTTTGCACACCAATTTGATTCCATGACACATGCTTACATTCCCCGCAGTTCATCCAACGCCTGCTTCTTGTTCTCACTGCGCATCAGCGTCTCACCGATCAGCACCGCATCCGTGCCATTTTCCAGAAGCTTCGCAATGTCCTCTGCCGTCTTGATTCCGCTCTCCGAGACAAATGCGACTTCCTTTGGCACCATCTTCCGATACCTTGCGGAATTGTTGATATCCACCGTAAATGTCTTCAGATCCCGGTTGTTCACACCGATAATCGATGCCTCTGCACGAAGTGCCATCTCCACTTCCTGCTCATCGTGTGCCTCAACTAACGCCGACATACCAAGTTCCGTTGCAATCGCCTGATACTCTTCTAACTCCGACTGGGAAAGAAGAGAACAGATCAGCAGGATTGCCGATGCGCCAAGCGTCCGTGCCTGATAGATCATATACGGATCAATCGTAAAATCCTTCCGCAATACCGGAATTGTCACATGCTGGGTAATCTCTTTTAAGTACATGTCCTTTCCCTGAAAATAATACGGTTCCGTCAGGCACGAGATTGCGGATGCGCCGGCTATCTCATACTCCTTCGCGATCTCCAGATACGGGAATTCCTCTGCGATCACACCCTTCGACGGAGACGCCTTCTTCACCTCACAGATGAACGAGATTCCCGGACTCTTCAGAGTCTGATAAAATGGAAATAACTTCGGACGGTTTCCTTTCGGCAATTCCGCTGCCAGCCGCTCCGCTTCATTCCGCATATGGAAAAATGGTATTTGTTTTTTATCTTCTTCCACACGCGCCCGTGTCTTTTCTGCTATCTCATCTAATATCATGCTCTAACTCCCTTATGCTGCATTCGTTTCGGCGATAAACTGTTCCATAGTTGCAAGCGCCTTGCCACTTGTGATCATCTCACGTGCCTCTTTGATACCTTCCTCCATGCTCACATTTTTCGCAACATGGATGGCTGCACCCGCGTTAATCAGCACGGCATCAAGCTTTGCACCTGTTACCTTTCCTTCGAGGATTTCCTTCACCAGTGCTGCATTTTCTTCCGGTGTTCCTCCAACCAAGTCTTCCTTCCTGCATCGTGTGAATCCGAACTGTTCCGGCGTGATCGTGTACTTCGTGACTTTACCATCGGCAAGCTCGCAAACCTCAGTATCCGCACTCATGGAAATCTCATCTAAGCAATCCTTGCCATAGACAACCATCGCATGTTTTAAGCCAAGATCCTTCAACGCATTCGCTACCGTGTCAAGCAGCTCCTCGCTGTACACGCCGAGCAGCTGGTATGTATTATAAGCAGGATTTGTCAGTGGTCCCAGAATATTAAACACAGTCGGAACACCGATTGCCTTTCTTACCGGTCCGACATAGCGCATTGCCGGATGATATTTCTGCGCGAACAGGAAGCACAGGTTTGTATCCTTCAGCACCTTCGCATTCTTCTCCGGCTCAAGCATCAAATTCACCCCGAGTGTCTCAAGACAATCGGCGGTTCCACATTTGCTCGAAGCAGCTCGGTTTCCGTGCTTGGCAACTGCCACACCTGCCGCTGCAGTTACGATCGCTGCCGTGGTTGAAATGTTAAATGTATTCGAACGGTCTCCACCGGTTCCGACAATATCGATCACATCCATATCGCCACGGTCGAGCTTCGTTGCGAAGCTTCGCATACCTTCGGCACAGGCAGAAATCTCCTCGGCTGTCTCCCCCTTCATATGCAGAGCTACCAGAAATGCTGCGACCTGTGACTGTTCTGCCTCGCCGCTCATGATCTCCTTCATAACCTGAAGTGCTTCCTCTCTTGTCAGATTCTCTTTATTCATTGCTTTGCTGATCGCTTCTTTTATCATCGCTTTGTCCTCCTTATTTCATACTCAAAAACCGCTCCATAATTTTCCTTCCATCGGGGGTCAGGATTGACTCCGGGTGGAACTGTACGCCGTATACCGGGTAGTTCCGGTGCTCCACTGCCATGATCTCGCCATCCTCCGAGCGGGCGATTACCTTCAGCTCCGCCGGAAGCTTGTCTTCCTCCGCGGCAAGTGAATGATATCTGGCCGCCTGTAATTTTGGTTCCATCCCCTTGAAGATGGCGCTGTCGGTGTCGAGATCAACGATAGACATCTTTCCGTGCATCAGCTTCTTCGCATATCCGATCTCGCCGCCGAATGTCTCGCAGATTGCCTGATGTCCGAGACACACCCCGAAGATTGGAATCTTCCCTTTGAAGTAATCAATGACTTCCTCACAGATTCCGGCCTCCTTTGGTCTGCCCGGTCCCGGTGATACGATGATGTGATCCGGTGCCAGTGCTTCGATCTCCGCAATCGTCATCTCATCATTTCTTATAACCCTGATGTCCGGTCGGATCATTCCGATAAGCTGATACAAGTTGTACGAAAAACTATCGTAATTATCAATCAGTAATATCATGCTGCCATCTCCTTTCTTAGTCTGTCATTTCCTGTGAGATCTCGATTGCTTTCATCACAGCCTTTGCCTTGTTGATACATTCCTGATATTCGTTCTCCGGTACACTGTCTGCCACGATTCCGGCTCCGCTTCGTACGAATACCTTTCCGTTCTTCTTATATGCGATCCGGATCGCAATACAGGTATCTAAGTTTCCGGTAAAATCAATATAACCGATTGCTCCACCATAGATGCCGCGTTTGTTGTTCTCGAGTTCATTGATAATCTCACAGGCACGGATCTTCGGTGCGCCAGACAAGGTTCCTGCCGGAAGGATTGCATCGACCGCATCTGTCACGGAGCAGTCGTCCCGCAGTTCCCCGCGTACCGTAGAACCGATATGCATCACATGCGAATACCGCTCGATGCTCATGTATTTCTCCACTTCCACGCTTCCGAACTTGCTGATCTTGCCGATATCATTTCTTCCGAGATCAACGAGCATATTATGTTCGGATCGCTCTTTCTCGTCTGCTAAAAGTTCCTCTTCGTTTTTGAGATCTTCTTCCTTCGTCTTTCCTCTCGGTCTCGTTCCCGCCAATGGGAAGGTATGTAACACACCATTTTCCAACTTCACCAATGTCTCCGGGGAAGCTCCCGCTACCTCGATGTCATCGCCGCTGAAGTAGAACATATACGGCGATGGGTTGATCGTACGAAGTACCCGGTAAGTATTCAGCAGGCTTCCGGAGAAATCCGCTTCCAGCCGGTTCGATAATACAACCTGGAAGATATCTCCTTCGTAGATGTAATTCTTCGCTTTTTTCACCATGTTGCAGAAGGCTTCCTTATCGAACAGCTTCCTGTATTCGGATGTCATCTTCGCCGGTTCTACCTCTGCTTCCTCTCCATGCTTGATCAGTTCAATGATCTCGGATATTTCTTCCACCGCATGGATATAATTCTCCGTCAGGTTATCCGTCTTCGCATTCGCGATGATGAGCAGCTTCTGCTTCACATTGTCAAATGCGATGACCTTATCGAACAGCATCAGGTCTACATCGTTAAACCCTTCTTCATCTTCCGCATCCAGATTCAGCTTCGGTTCACTGTATTTGATGTAATCATATGCGAAATACCCAACCAGTCCACCGGTAAATGTCGGGAATCCTTCGATCTTCGGGCTTTTGTAATCTGCCAGGATTTCATTGATACAGGCTTCCGGATGCTGTACCAGCACCTCGCGGATAACCGTTCCGTTCACATCGGTGACTTTCAGCTTTCCGTTCATACATGTCACACAAAGCTTTGGCTTGTAACCAAGGAATGTATAGCGTCCCCAGTTTTCCTGATTCTCCACACTCTCTAACATATAACAATGCTTGCTTGCTTTTTTCAGTATCTTCAGCACCTGCATCGGTGTGCGGATATCGGAATAGATTTCCTTTAACACCGGAACAACCTTATAATCCTTCTGATACTGCATCGCTTCTTCTAATGTTGGTCTGATCATCTCCAAACTCCTTTCTTCGTGACATGGTTCCAATAATTTATTCATTGCAATAAAAAAGTCCTTGACAAAATATACTTTTGTCAAGGACGGAATTCCCGCGGTGCCACCTTGTTTCATGAGAGTTTCCTCCCATGCTCTTTCAGAATACTATCATATTCCCTGCAACTAACGTATGCGAACGTCATAGAATACTCAGAGCGGATGCTCCTTTGACTATGCCCTCCGTGGTCCATTTGCTACCCTGCGTCCGACCCGGTTCTCAGCCTCCCGGATTCTCTGTACGTGCACGATGTAACGTTATCTCCACATCATTGGTTTCGTGTCACTATTCATTTTTGATAGGCTCATACTACTCTACTTCAGAAAAAATGTCAATAACCTTTTTTCAGTTATTTTTCCTTTGTCAAAACCATGTTAGCTTAATGCACTCAGACGTTCTGCAAGTGCCTGCAATTCTCCGACGATATCACCAACCTCTACAACAATCGAGCTGTTCTCCTCGCTGCTCTCAAGTGTTACGCTTGAATGTGCTGTCACTTCCTCGGTTGCTGCCGAGATTGTCTGGATACTATCCACGATTGCCTCATTCGACTGTGCCAGAGAAGATACCAACCCGGTCAGCTCCTCTGTCAACTGATGGATATCTTGTGTCCGGCTTGCAATCGTCTCGAAGCTGGATGCAGTCTCAGTCGCTGCGATGCTCTGTAATTTATTGTTATCAATCAGGTAGCTGACAACATTTACAACCTCTGTCAGTTCCTCTGAAATATTTCCAATCAGTTCGGCGATGTTGACCGTCGCTTCCTGGGTCTGGTCTGCAAGAGCAGAAATCTCAGATGCAACGACTGCAAAGCCCTTACCTGCTTCGCCGACTCTTGCTGCCTCGATACTTGCATTCAAGGAAAGAAGGCTTGTCTGATCGGTGATGTTCCCGATGATATCGACGATTCCCTGCATCTGGCTTGCGTACGCTGTCAGTTTGTCAAGCTCCGTTGCCACCTTCTTGCTCGCCTCATCGCTTGTCTCCACCTGTGAGATCAGTTCGTCAATCTTATTCTTACCCTGTGCAACCTCCTTGCTCGCCTCATCCATATCGCTCTCGATCGTATCGGATACATGTTCCACACGCTCGATTACCTGCTGGATTTCTTCTGTCTTAAGAAGCTGGGACTGTACCGAATCCGCGGTATCGTTCGTTCCATTTGTTACTTCTTCCATGGATGCCTTTGTCTTTGTAACCGAATCCTCCAGCGTTGTCATCTTCTCCGAAACTGTCAGAATATCTCCGATCATATTCTCAGAGATTTCCAGTATCTGCTCTAACATTGCAGATACAGACTCCTTCTCCTGTGTGATAGCCTTCATCTTCGCTTCATTGTTCGAGATGATAACATTTGTCGCCATCACCATAAACAACGCGAACAGCAATGTAAACCCGATCCGGATTTCAACATTCGGAAGATCCTGCGGCGTTATCATGCCATTTGCTGCCATATAAATCACATGAATCAGGTTAAGGAGGAATATTCCTCCCGCTGCGCCAAAGCTCAATCGTTTCTCTCCATATACAATGACGAACAAACTAACAAGTGCACCATACACAAACGCAACCGGAGACACGGTTGTAAATATCGTAAAGGTGTAAAATACTGCATATGAATAAATCAAAATCCGTTTCAGATTTTCACTCGCCGGATTCCGCTTATATTCGATCCAGATTGCAGCGAGCGGCAGGATGGAAAGGGCTGCGAAGATTGCGAAATATCCGCCTGTCCGGCTGCCCTTGATTACCTCCGCAAGATAGCATACCAGCAAAACTGCATTATAAATCGTATACCCGGTTACCGTGAACCGGTTTGCCCGGCTCGTTCCCTCCAGACTATCCAGCGTATTTTTTACTTCAGCGACTTTTTCCTGCATCTTCTCCTGCATATTATCATGCGCTGCAGTCATCGCTTCTCTTATATTTTCTTCCATAAAGCGCTTTCCTCCTATGTTTTGTATTTATATCCTGTCCTGCTTATAATTCTACCACATTTGCATCGGTTCCTCAAAGCAAGAATCAATTACTTTGAAAGATTCTTCAACTCTTCAACAAGCTGCATATCTTCCGGTCTCACCTTCATGTTCGTACAGAGATTCTTCCCTTCTGCCGTTGTCACACTGATCTCTATGATTGAACCTTCACCAATCTGCGACGATGCCGCCTTGAAAAATGCCGGAAGCTTCGGATGATTCGTTGTAAACTGCGTCAACAGTCCTTTTGCTTTCATAAAATTCATTGGATTCATGTCTGTCACTCTCCTTTAGCCCAGTCAAATGATGTCCGCACAGCCTTTTCCCAGCCGCGCACACGCTCATTCTTCTCTTCTTCTGTGATCTGTGGTTCAAATATCCGCTCGATCTGTGCGTTACTTCGGATCTCGTCCATATCCTTCCAATAGGAAACAGCCAGTCCCGCCAGATATGCCGCTCCGAGCGCTGTCGACTCCACACATACCGGACGCCTGACCGGAACCTGTATGATATCTGCCTGCGTCTGCATCAGATAGTTATTCGCACTGGCTCCGCCATCCACATTCAGCGATTGCAGGTGAATCCCGGAATCCTGATTCATTGCCGCAAGCACATCCGCAACCTGATAGGCAATGGAATCAAGCGTTGCACGCACGATATGTTTTTTATTCACACCGCGTGTCAATCCCACGATCGTACCACGCGCGTAACTGTCCCAATATGGAGCGCCAAGCCCGGTAAATGCCGGAACAACATAACACCCTGCCGTATCATCTACCTGCGTGGCAAGTTCCTCACTCTGTGCCGCATCCCGGATAAATTCCATCTCATCACGCAGCCACTGTATCGCTGCGCCTGCAACAAAGATCGAACCTTCGAGTGCATAATTGATCTTTCCTTCTCTGCCCCAGCCGATCGTCGTTACAAGCCCGTGCTCAGAAAGGATCGGTGTCTCACCGGTATTCATCAGAAGGAAACATCCGGTTCCATATGTATTCTTCGCGTCGCCAGCATGGAAACAATTCTGTCCAAACAGCGCTGCCTGCTGATCGCCTGCGGCACCCGCGATCGGGATTTCGCCGCCCAGCAGATTCGTACATGTATAACCATAGACTTCACTGTTCGAACGCACCTCTGGCAGCATGCATTCTGGAATATCCAACAGTTTTAAGATATCTGCATCCCACTGGAGCGTATGAATATTGAACATCATCGTCCGCGATGCATTGGAATAATCTGTCACATGCACCGCTCCGCCGGTCAGCTTCCAGATGAGCCATGTCTCAACCGTTCCGAACAACAGCTCTCCGGCTTCCGCGCGCTGCCTTGCCTGTGGCACATGATCTAACACCCATTTTACCTTTGTCGAAGAGAAATACGGATCTAAGATCAGACCGGTCTTTTGCTGGATCATATCTTTGATTGGACGCACATTCCCTTCTGCATCCGTCATCGTCTGTCCAAGCAACGCTTCACAATATTCTGCGGTTCTCCGGCACTGCCAGACGATCGCATTGCAGATTGGCTGTCCGTTCTTCTTATCCCAGATGATCGTTGTCTCCCGCTGGTTCGTAATTCCAATAGCTGCGATATCCTCTGCCGTCACATTGATCTTGGACATCGCCTCCACTGCCACACCCAGCTGCGTCGACCAGATTTCATTTGCGTCATGCTCCACCCAGCCTGGCTGCGGAAATATCTGTGTAAATTCTTTCTGCGCCATACTCACGATCTTACCACTCTTATCAAATAAGATACAACGGTTGCTTGTTGTACCGGCATCAAGCGCCATAATATAGCGTTTCTTTTGTTTCTCCAATTCCCGTTCCTCACTTTTGTCCAAATATTCTCTGATATCCGTAATTTAACTTCTGTTCCGGCTCCATGGCAGCTGCCATCTCCTGCGATTCTGTCCGCACCTGTATCTGCCGCGCTTCCTGCATACGGTTTTCACATTCCAGATTGCCGCAGTTCATACAGATGCCCTGGCAATGCTGTTCCGGATTGTCAGACAGCAATGCGAAAAACACCACACTTTTCGACGGCTGTAATACGCCATATTCATTTGCCGTAATATCATTTTCCTGTCCGATATCTGCCGGCTGTCTGCCATATACCTCTGCAAGCAGCTTCTGCATGCCATCGAGCGGAATTTCCTCTCCGACAAATACATACCGCTTCACATAGCGGCGATGGAATTTCGGATAGCTCTGATTGAAATCCGCATACATCTGCAAAAGCAGCTCATTTGCCACACACTCCACCATATAGCTTTCCGATAACGCGTGCTCCCGCTCATAATATTCCTGCAGACGATCCACACCTTCGCCAAGTGTCATTGCCACAAGCGCCGACTGTTCTGCATCGAGAAGCGGAACGCCCCGCATCCGTGTGTTGATCCGATAGATTGCATACGGTGCCATGTAAGTGCGAACCTTCTCATATACCTGCTGCAACGCTTCTTTTTCTTCTGTGGAAAAATGATATTTGCGCATCACCTGCTCGATAAATGCGTCCTTATTTGGTTGTTCAACTGCCATTCTGACTTTCATAGTTCCACTCTTACCGTTTAATTTTTTATAAAATCATATATGTCTTGATATACCCGTTTTCTGCCTTTTTCATTCAAAATCTCATGACGCATACCCTTGTACATCGCGCCCCGGACATCCGTATATCCAAGATCCTTCATAAAATGAATTGCTTTTCCAAAATCACTTGGACTGATCGCACATGGATCATCCTTGCCGGAGAAGAACTTGATTGGCAGATCCTTATGCTTCATCTGCCAGCCATCCTTATTGTATGTCTCCTGCAGAAGATAGACCAGATTCTCATAGCCATCTAATGTAAATGTGAAATTGCAATACCGGTCGTTGTTGTATTTTTCTACCGCATCGCGATCAGAATTGATCCACGCATGCTGTAATTTCTCCTTCTTAAACCGTCTCTCATAGCTCGAATTCATCATAATGTGATCCATAAGCTTTGAGTGCTTGCGCCTGCCCTTGCATCCACGGAGAATCTTCAATAACCGCAGTCCCGGGGCAATGCCACGCCGCATTGATGGGCTTCCGACGATCACTGCCTTGTCGATCTCATCGTCATACCGCTTCAGATAACAGCGGGCTACGAGAGAACCCATACTGTGTCCAAGCAGAATATATGGCACATCTCCGACACTCTCTTTAATCAGTTCTGTCACCTGATGTGCATCTTCGATCAAGCCATCATATCCAGCATCGTAGAAGTACCCAAGATCTGCGTCACTCACGACGCTGCTGCCATGTCCACGATGGTCATGGATCACACACAGATACCCTTTCTCTGCCAGATACTTCATAAAATCATAATACCGTTCCTTGTGTTCACACATTCCATGCAGAATCTGCACCACACCGATGATCTTTGCTTCCGGCGCAACTGTCATCGCATGAATCTCTAGCTTATCTGCATGTGAATGAAATTTAAACTCTCTATATTTGACTGCCATGTATAGCCTCCTGTCTATTTAACGCCACATTTCTTACAAATATCCTGCAGACAGCACACATCACAATGCGGCTTCGTGCGCGCACTGCACACATCTCTGCCATGATATACCAACCGGTGACATAAATCACTGCCCTCTTCCGGTGGGATGATCTTCCACAATGCCATCTCGACCTTCTTCGGATCTTTCTCGCCATCCACAAGTCCCATCCGGTTCACCAGACGAATACAATGTGTATCCGTCACGATCGCAGGTTTACCGAACACATCGCCCATGATCAGGTTTGCACTCTTTCTTCCTACGCCCGGAAGTGCCAGCAACGCGTCAAAATCATCCGGTACATTGTCCTGATATTTCTCGTGCAACACCTTCATGCATGCGCAAATATCCTTCGCCTTGCTTCTTCCAAGTCCACACGGACGCACGATTGCCTCCACATCCTCTGGCTTCGCCTCAGCAAGTGCTGCCACTGTCGGATATTTCGCATACAGATCCTGCACGACAATATTCACTCTGGCATCCGTACACTGTGCAGCAAGCCGGACCTCGACCAGAAGCTTCCACGCTTCATCATACTCCAAAGTACATGTGGCATCCGGGTATGCTTCCCGCAAACGCTCTATAATTATAGCGGCTCGTTGTTTCTTCGTCATCGCATAGTATCTCCATTATTTTATCCTTTTTATCATACCAAATTTCATGAAAAATGAAAACCTTTTTCTCCCTCGATTTATCTTTGATTTTTCATCTTGACGTACCCAATTTTACTTTTGTATAATATTATAATCAAGTAAAGTAATTGACGCATCTTTCTATATCGTCAAGCAAGCATATTATACAACTGGAGGAACCGGATATGGATTTACGCATACAGAAAACAAGACAGAATATTTTTCAGGCATTCATCGAACTTCGGGAGAAATATCCTTTGGAGAAAATTACCGTCAAGGAGCTGACAGAACGTGCCCAGATCAGCAAACAGACCTTCTACCTGCACTACCGGGATATGTACGACCTGTCCGAACGTATTGAACAGTCCATGATTCAGGAGATGTTAAAGGAACTCCCTTACCCGGAAAATATCCTTACCCATACCGGTGAGGTCACAAAGCAGTTGTTCCAGAAAGCGATCGATCAGGGGCATAATTTCCGGATTGTCTTTTCCGGCTCTCGTGTCAGCGCACTCACCGAAGGACTGGAAACCTCCCTCAAAAATGCATTATACGAGAAATGTCCAAAATACCGCACCGATCTCCGCGCCAATATTCTTATCACGATTTTAGTACAGGGCTGTTACCATGCCTACGAGCAGTATTCGACCATCGACCAGGATCGTGTTGTCTCTATCATCAGTAAAATCGCAGATGAAATCTCAAACGAATGTAAGTAAAAGAAATCCTGAAAATGCAAAAGCGGTCAACTTGGGGATAGTTGACCGCCAGCTGCGTTATCAAATAACGCGAAGGAGAAATGTGTGTCTTGTGACACTAATATGAATCTTGGGGGGATTCTATATATATAAAGCATTCTCATGCTTTATACCAATCTCATAAGACTTCCTTCCTCTTTTGTCGATTCGTCTCTACACGAGTTATCTTTTGTAGAAATGTATCTCTTGAAGTCTATGGTTGTATAATACAGATTTTTTTTGGTTTTTTATATCAAATATATGTCTTTTTTTGCACTATTATGATATACTATAAAAAAATTTAAAAAGAGAGAATTATTAAGATTTTTAGAAGGAGTATCTATGAATATTGACAAAGAAGTAAACATGAAATTATTCCAACAACAACAGGAGCAAAGCCGCCATCTGGACTACGAGAAAGAATTTGGCATCTACAAAGCAATCGCCAATGGCAACATGGAGGAGGTAAAAGCCCGTCATAAAGAATACGAGGAACACAAAGGCTACACAACCGGTAATGACAAAAATGGTGTGTTATCTGCCGATCCATTACAGAATGCCAAGTATCACTTTGTAATCCTTGCAGCCATGACAAGCCGCTTCTGTGCACAGTATGGTCTTCCACGCGAGATTGCTTACAGCATGAGCGACATATTTATCCAGCGCATGGACGTGTGCAAGAAAAAGGAAGAAGTTGACAAGATTCAGACTGAAATGATCATGAGCTATACAAAAGCAATGCAGGACAACCGCAGCAAAGGTATCTATTCCAAGCAGATTGTCAAATGTGTCGACTATATTCAGGCAAACCTGCAACAGGAGCTTCGCTTAGAAAGCATCGCAGAATACCTGAATATGAATCCGACGTATCTCTCCCGTTTGTTCAAAAAGGAAATGGATGTGTCCATCTCCGCTTACATCAAGACCGAGCGTTTGAAAACTGCGGCACATCTGTTGCAATATAGTAATTATTCCATCTCTGAAATTTCAGAGTACTTAAACTTCTCCTCCCAGAGCCATTTTACAAGCTCTTTCCAGGAGTTATATGGACTCACACCGAAGAAGTACCGGGATTTACATACAAGCTGTGAATCTCCGGATCTGGAAGAATACGAATCGTAACAGCTATGATTGCGCAGCAATCTGTGCAACCAGATCTTCCAGATACATCCACCGGTCCATCTTTTCAGCCAGCGTTTGTTCGAGTTGTTCCTGCTCTTCATAGAGCCGTTGCAGTTCGGAGGAATTGCTGGCATTTTTTTCCATTGCAATTTTATTCTCTTCTATCCTCTGCTCCAATGTCGCAATATCATCTTCAATCGTATCATATTCCCGCTGTTCCTGATACGAAAGCTTCAGCTTCTTCGTGCGCGGTTTTTCTTTCCAGTTATCCGACTTTCCTGTCTTCGATTCAGCCGTCTCTGTCTTCGCTCCCGCAGATTTCTCTGCCGCCTGTTGTTCATACAGAACCCGTGTCTCGTAATCGGTGTAACCACCCTCGCTCTGCCAGAGTGTTCCGTCCGGGCGGAATGCGAAGATGCGGCGTACTACACGATCTAAGAAATAGCGGTCATGGCTGACTGCAACAACGATTCCCTGGAACGAATCCAGATAATCTTCCAATATCGTAAGTGTCGTGATGTCCAGATCATTCGTCGGCTCATCCAATATAAGGACATTCGGTGCAGACATCAAAACCTTGCACAGATACAACCGTCTGCGCTCACCACCCGATAATTTTCCGATCAGGCCATACTGGTCTTCGCCACGGAACAAGAACCGCTCCAGCAGTCTTGCCGCAGTAATCTTTCCTTCGTCTGTCTCTACATATTCCGCCACATCGCGGATGTAATCGATCACACGCTGGTTCGGGTCCATATCCTTGCCAAGCTGGATTTCCTGTGCGAAATAGCCAATTTTCACTGTCGGACCAATCACAACACTTCCGCTGTCTGGCTCTAAAATCCCCTGCATGATCTTAAGCAGCGTACTCTTGCCACAGCCATTTCGACCAACGATTCCAATCCGGTCATCCTTTAAGAAATGATATGTAAAATCATGAATGATCGTCTTTCCGTCAAAACTTTTTTCAATATGGTCAAGCTCCACCGTTGTCCGTCCAAGACGTGAGGAAACAGAACCGATCTCTACCTGTGCATCCTTCACTGGTGCGGATTTGCCTTTCATCTCCTCGTAGCGTTCCAGTCTTGCCTTCTGTTTTGTTGAACGCGCTCTGGCTCCACGCTTTACCCATTCAAGCTCCACACGCAGAATCGACTGCCGTTTGCGTTCCTGTGCATCTAAGATATCCTCACGGAGCGTCTTTCCCTCCAAAAATCCAGAATAGTTTGTTGCATACGAATAGATCTGTCCTTTATCCACTTCGATGATCCGGTTCGCCACGCTGTCAAGAAAATATCGGTCATGGGTTACCATAATGATCGAGCCTTTGTATGCGCGCAGTTCGTCCTCTAACCAGGTTGACATCTCACTGTCCAGATGGTTGGTCGGCTCGTCCAACAGTAATATATCTGCTTTCGCTAGTAATGCCGATACGAGCGCCAGACGTTTGCGCTGTCCACCGGATAAGTGTCCACATGTCTCTTCAAAATCCGTAATGCCAAGCTTCGTCATCATCGTTTTGGCTTCGCTCTCGACCGTCCAGTGGTTTTCCTCTGTGGCATGTCCCCGCACCACTGCCTGCAGCACGGTATCTGTCGGTTCAAATTCCGGTGTCTGTGGCAGATATTGTACTGTATAATGATTTGCCAGTATCACGTTTCCAGAATCTGGTTTCTCTATGCCTGCAATGATCTTCAGAAGGGTGGATTTGCCTGTGCCGTTAATTCCGATGATTCCGGCTTTTTCGCCTTCCTGTAAAAAGAAGGACGCTTTATCAAAGAGCTTGCGCTCGCCATATGCTTTTGTGATTTCATCGACGGTTACGATGTTCATTTTGAATGCTCCTATCATCTATCCAGATTTGGACGCGATTGCCATTCTTCGCAGACACGCTTCCGCTCGGTTCATCACGCAGTGGTACTAAATTCACGACAAACAAGTTTGCCGTTCATTAAGTACCAGCGTGCTTCAACGGTCTGCTTAAGAATTGGCAATCGTGTCCAAATCCATATACATTTTTGATGGGATATCTACGACCTTATCCCTATATAATCTCATTCGTAGTCAGGCAAATTCAGTAACTTTAGACTCAAGTCTATTAGTTCCTGCCTTCCGGATGAATTCATAATCCGCACCTTGCCTTTGTGGTCGTCAGTGCGCAGCAGGCCTTGTACTTTGAGGCGGCGCATGAGTTCGCGGGAGGTTCCAAGGCTGCCATCGATCAGATGGATGTCACGGTCCCCAAGGAAATGGCGGAGTTCTTTTTTCAGGAACGGATAGTGCGTACAGCCAAGAACGATGGATTCTGTGTCGTCGGTCAGGACTGGTGATAGCTTTTCTGCGAAATAATCGTCCAATTCCTGTCCATCCAGATCGCCATGCTCGACGAACTCCATCAATCCGTCACACTGGACTGGAACGATATCTGCCTGCTCCCGATACTTTGCCAAAAGGTTCTGAAACTTCTCCTGTTTGAGTGTCATCGGGGTTGCCATCACTAAGATTCTGCCTCCATGACTTTCCGTCACGGCTGGTTTCACGGCTGGTTCGATTCCCACGATTGGAAGCTCCGGATATGTATTTCGCAGCAAACGTACGGCTGCGCTTGTCGCTGTGTTGCAGGCAACTGCTAATCCTTTGATTCCCATATCCAGCAGTTTTTCTACCACTGCAAATGTCAAATCCCGGATTTCCGCCTGCGGCTTTACACCATAGGGTGCATGCAGGGAATCTCCATAATATATAAAATCTTCCTTCGGCATCAATTTTATGGCTTCGCGCAGGACGCTTAATCCGCCAAGCCCCGAATCCATAAATCCGATTGGGAGTTTTTGTTTTTCCTGTAATTTGTCTGTTTCTGACATGTTATAACCTTCTTGTCATATTTAATGTTGCGACACGAAGCGTGATGGTTTACGCACGCTTTATTCATTTGCATTGCCACGCCCATTCTACCACAGATACCTATACTTGTACAAACGAAAAATCGCAAGGCATATATGGATCAGTCCTTACGTCTTGCGATTTTATCAATATTTGCAGGCAATGAGCTTCTGAGTCAAAAGATATAGCTTACGTTGATTGCCCTAAAATGTACAATTGCTTTTTATTTGGTTGTATCCGTGCTGCGGATCTTATCCCTTACCGGGAATATCATGGATGGCGATACCGAAAGCTCATCAATTCCCATCTTCAGGAAGGTTTCTGTGAGAGTTGTATCGGCTCCAAGCTCGCCGCAGATTCCGACCCAGCAGCCTTCCTTATGTCCATTGTCGATCACCATCTGAATCATACGTAAGATTGCAGGATGGTGGGAATCGTAGAAATCATCCAGTTTCGGATTCTGACGGTCAATCGCCAGCGTATACTGTGTCAGATCGTTCGTTCCGATGCTGAAGAAATCAACTTCTTTCGCAAGCTCTGCACTCATCATAACTGCGGCCGGTGTCTCGATCATGATACCCTGCTCGACATCTCCATACGGAAGTCCCTGTGCATCTAACTCGGCTTTCACTTCGTCCACGATTGCATGAATCTTCTGCACCTCTGCCACGGAAATGATCATCGGATACATGACACCGATATTTCCATAATAGCTTGCACGGAAGATCGCGCGAAGCTGTGTCTTGAAGATTTCCGGCTGTGTCAGGCAGATACGGATTGCACGATAGCCCATTGCCGGGTTATCTTCCTTATCCAGATTGAAATAATCCACCTGCTTATCTGCACCGATATCCAGTGTACGGATAATGACTTTCTTGCCTGCCATATTCTCCGCAACTGTTTTATATGCCTGAAACTGTTCTTCTTCTGTTGGAAATGTATTGCTCTCTAAATACAGGAACTCGCTTCGGAAAAGTCCGATGCCCTCTGCATCATTCTGCAGGGCAGATGCCACATCCGCAACACCACCGATGTTCGCGTACAGCTTGATTTTCTTTCCATCGAGTGTGATATTTTCCTTGCCCTTCAGTTCCTGCAGCAAGCGTTTCTTCTCTTCGGCTTCCTGCTTCTTACTCTCGTATTCTTTCACAACATCATCGGTTGGCTCTACATAGACACTGCCATTGTAACCATCGACAATTGCGAATCTGCCGTCGACATTTTCCTCGAATTTAACACCGATCAGTGCCGGAATATTCATCGTCCGCGCCAGAATCGCTGTATGGGAATTCGTTGAACCATGTCTTGTCACAAACGCAAGCACCTTCGACTTGTCAAGCTGCACCGTCTCACTCGGTGCCAGATCATCTGCCAGCAGAATCACCGGTTCGTCACCATCTAATACACTATCTTTCTTTCCCTGCAGAATCTTCACAACGCGATTGGAAATATCTTTTACATCCGCGGCACGTGCTTTCATATAATCATCGTCCATCGCCGCGAACATGTTCGAGAAATTATCACCTGTCGTTGCAACCGCATACTCGGCATTGATTCCCTGATTCTCGATCATGTGTGTGATTGCTTCCACATAATCAAGATCATCCAACATCATCTGATGTACATCAAATATCATCGCATTGACTTCTCCGACTTCCACCAGTGCTTTCTCGTAGAGTGCCTGTAACTGCTCCTTCGCGGTTTCCTTTGCCTCTTCAAATCGCTTTACTTCTGCGGCTGTGTCCTCGATCTTTACACGTTTGACAGTACTTTCATCCTTGTTATATACGGAGATCCGACCGATTGCAATTCCGCCAAATACACTTTTTCCTTTTAATTCCTGCATACTCTCACCCGGCTGTATAAGACCTTCCCTTTCTTCGTACATCAATTACAGATTCTCGTTCATGAATGCGGAGAGTGCTGCGATTGCCTCATCTTCCTGTTCACCGTCTGCCTGCAAGATCACTTCCTGTCCCTGCTTTGCGCCAAGGCTCATAACGCCCATGATACGCTTTGCGTCAACGCTTCTTCCGTCCTTTGCGATCGTTACCTTGCAAGGATAAGCGGCTGCGAGCTTTACAAGCTGTCCGGCTGGTCTTGCGTGAATTCCCTGTGCATCTGTGATTACATAACTAAACTCTCTCATAATTTTATTCTCCTTTTCTTTTATGGTTATTCCAACATCTATGTTTTCTTTTCGAGTTGCGTACACTACACATTCTACGCAGACGCGCTCTCGCTCACTTCCACACGCAGCGGACACTAAATTCACGTCAAACACGTTTGCCGTTCATTAAGTGCCGGCGTGTTCCAATGGTCTGCTTTAGAATTGTGTAGTGTCCCGCAACTCTATCTACAATATTGGATTTTACAATCCTATATAAAAATTATATGGTATAAAATCCTTCGGTCGTGTGACCTTCTATTATGCGGCTACTTTCTTCTTTAATACTCCGAGCAGGAGTGCGGAAATGATACTTCCGACTACCAGTGCGACAAGATACATTGCGGCGTGTCCGACAACCGGGAATACGAAGATTCCACCGTGAGGCGCCATCAGTGTACAGTTAAACGCTGCGGAAAGTCCACCAGCGACACCTGCACCAACCACACATGCCGGAATGACATGTAACGGATCGGCTGCGGCGAATGGAATTGCTCCCTCTGTGATGAATGAAAGTCCCATAACGAAGTTTGTAGGACCTGCCTTGCGTTCCTGCTCTGTAAACTTGTTCTTGAACAATAAGGATGCGATTGCAATTGCGATTGGAGGAACCATACCTCCGATCATAACCGCTGCCATGATATCATAATTTCCGGCTGCAATCTGCGCGGTACCGAATACATACGCTGCCTTGTTGACCGGGCCACCCATATCGACTGCCATCATCGCGCCAAGCAATGCTCCAAGCAGGATAATATTTGCGCCACTCATGTTCTTCAAGCCATTGTTCAAAGCTGTATTGATAAATCCGACAACCGGTTCAATCACATACACCATACCTGCTCCGGTAATCAGCAATCCAAAGACCGGGATCAGCAGGATCGGCACCATTCCTTCCAGTGCAGAAGGAAGCTTCGAGAAAATCTTCTTCAGCAGCAATACAACATAGCCTGCTATAAATCCGGCAGCCAGTGCGCCGAGGAATCCGGACTTTCCATTTGCTGCAATGGCACCACCTAAGAAGCCAAGTGCAAGTCCCGGACGGTCCGCGATACTCATTGCGATAAATCCGGCGAGAATCGGCAGCATAAAACTAAATGCCACGCCACCAACCTGAGCCTTCAAGAAATAAGCAACCGGCGTCAATGTGCCGAAGTTACTCTTTACATCCGCAACAGAACCATACTTGTCAATCAGATACTGCGGAACGTGGTTTAAGTCAACGAGCAATCCATCAATCAGGAATGCAAGCGCGATCAGAATACCACCGCCAACGACAAATGGTAACATATGCGATACACCGTTCATCAGATGCTTATAAATCTGGTGTCCGACACTTTCTTTGCCCTCGGTCTCTTTGCTTTCGGCTGCATCACCGCCTGCTTCATAGACAGCTGCTTTGCCTTCGGCTGCTCGTGTCAGTAATTGTTCTGCCTTATTGATACCATCTGCCACCTTGCAGATGATCACCTTCTTGCCGTGGAAACGATCCATCGGCACCTGCGTATCTGCAGCTACGATGATCGCATCTGCTTCTTTGATTTCTTCTGCAGTCAATACATTCTTGGCTCCGCCGGAACCTCTGGTTTCTACCTTGATTGCGTAGCCCAGCTCCTTTGCTTTCTTCTCCAATGCTTCGGCAGCCATATAAGTATGTGCGATTCCGGTCGGGCATCCCGTTACTGCTAAAATCTTCTTTGTTGCTTCTGAGATAGTCGGAATCTCTTCCTGCTTGGCATCACCATTTTCCGCCTTGTCAATGATACTTAAGAATTCATCTACTGTCTTCGCGGATTTCAATGCGTTCGTGAAATCCCCGTCCATAAGAAGCACGGATAATTTGCTCAGTACATCGAGATGTACATTGTCTGCGGTATCCGGTGCTGCGATCAGGAACAGCAGATGTACCGGCTCGCCATCCAACGAATCGAAATCAACACCATCCGGAATCACCATCGCTGCAAGTCCTGCCTGCTTCACGGCTGCCGACTTACAATGCGGAATCGCGATTCCTTCTCCAATTCCGGTTGTTCCTTCCTGTTCTCTTGCATACACACCCTTGCGGTATGTGTCAACATCTGCGATCTTTCCGCTCTCTGCCATCAAGGCTACGGCACGATCCAGTGTTTCTTCCTTCGAGCTTACCTTCGCACCAAGGTAAATGCTCCTCTTGTCTAACAAGTCTGTAATTCGCATATGCAACCCCTCCTTTATCATTTTTTGCCGAAGGTCTTCACGTACAAGCCTTCGACTTCTTCCTTCGTTGCTAGCTCTTCCGAAAATGCACTCGCACTTCCGGTACATACACCCATTTCAAATGCGTTTCTATAAGCATCTGCTCCGCCATCTGTAATCAGATATCCGGCAATAAATCCGGCGACCATCGAATCTCCGGCACCGACGGAATTTTTCACTGTGCCCTTTGGAGCCTCTGCCCGGTACTCACTTCCGTCCTCCGCAAGTAATACCGCGCCATCCCCTGCCATGGATACAAGCACATTTCTGGCTCCCTGCTCCTGCAGCTTCTTCGCATATTTGCATACATCGTCTTTGTCTTTGATCTCCACACCGAAGATCTCGCCGAGTTCGAAATTATTCGGTTTGATCATAAACGGCTTATATGGAAGCACATTCACCAGAAGATCTCTTGTCGCATCTACGACGATCTTCAACTTCTTGTCCTGCAGACGTTTCATGATATCCATATAGGCGGACTGCGGCATGCTCTCCGGAATCGAACCTGCCAGCACAAGGATATCGCCCCCCTGCAAGGTCTCTAACTTCTGATATAGCTGTTCCAATGCATCCGCGGAAATCTTCGGTCCCTGTCCATTGATTTCGGTTTCCTCCTTCGCGCGAATCTTGACATTGATCCGTGTCATGCCTGCATCTAACTCAATAAAATCGCTTTCCACACCTTTTGCCTTCAACATGGATTTCAAAACCTCTCCGGTAAATCCGGCCGTAAATCCAAGTGCCTGATTCTCGAATCCAAGATTCTTCAATACCATAGATACATTGATTCCTTTTCCACCCGGCAGAATCTTCTCGCCACTGGTACGGTTGACATATCCAAGATTCACGCAATCCAGATCCTGCACATAGTCGAGAGAGGGATTAAATGAAACAGTGTAAATCATACGCTCACCTCCGTGATATTCTTCATTCCTCTGTACTCATTATTTTCAATCTTCGTTGTAATTATCCTTGCAGACTTGAATTCCGCAAAACTAATCGAACAAATCTCACCGAATTTGCTGCTGTCGCACAGCACATAGCGTTCTTTCGTCTTCTGCATGGATTTCTTCTTCACCATTGCTTCTTTGACATCCGGTGTTGTAAATCCGTTGCCCTTTGTCACGCCGTTCGCACCCCAGAAGCCTTTCGTGAAGTTGTATTTATCCAGAGAGATAATCGCTTCTTCTCCAACGATCGCTTCTGTGACCGGCTTGAACTCACCGCCAAGGATATATGTCGTATAGCCTTTCTGTGACAAATGCTTTGCATGTGCAAATGAGTTTGTGACGAATATCACATTCTTCGCTGTGATATAGTCAATCATCAGCTCGGTTGTCGTTCCGGCATCCATATACACCACATCCTGATCCTTGATCAATGCTGCCGCATATCTGGCAATCTCAATCTTTTCTTCCCGGTTGATCTCCTTCCGGTATTCCACCGCATCGTCCTTCACATGGAAGCTTCCGCCGATTGCCATCGCACCGCCATGTACCTTCACCAGTCTGCCTTCCTTATCCAGTGCGTTCAGATCCCGCCGGATCGTGGACTCGGAAATATCAAGAAGCTGCATCAGTTCCTGTACGGAAACGCTGTGTCTTTGTTCTACTGCTGCAAGTATCGCCTGCTGTCTTTCTTCTCCTAACATGTTTCTCCTTTCCGTCAAAATCGTTCATTTTGTTTCATTTTCGTTCAACTTTTCTATATAATAACGCCATTTTCCGTCATTGTCAATCATTTTCTTTCATTTTTCTCCAATTTTCAGTCAATTTTCCAATCAAATTCCGTCAAAAGTCACATACCATGTAATATGCCCAAATTACCGGCATAAAAAACAGGACAGCTGACTGTAAATCAACTGTCCTACATGCATTTATACTGTGTTGTTATTACGCCATCTGCGTCTGAAACAGCGTATCGATCTCTTCTTTCGTTGCAAGCTCCTCGGAAAATGCACTGGCACTTCCGGCACAGATACCAAGCTTCAACGCATACTCATAATCGTCACGCTCGATATAACCTGCCAGGAATCCGGCAAGCATCGAATCACCGGCACCGACAGAGTTCTTCACCTGTCCCTTCGGTGCGGCTGCGCGAATCACTCTGCCATCCTCTGTCACAAGGACTGCACCCTGATACGACATGGAGACGAGCACATTTCTCGCGCCACGCTCCTGCAGCTGCTTCGCATACATCTCTGCCTGATCCATCGTTGTTACTTCCACACCGAACAGGTTTCCAAGCTCGGTACGGTTTGGCTTAATCAAAAATGGGTGATACGGAAGAACATTCGTGAGCAGTTCTCCGGTCGCATCCACGATAATCTTGTTGTTATTATATTGCAGCATCTGCATGATATCCATATACGTTGTCTTGGACATACAGTCTGGCAGGCTGCCTGCAAGTACCAGATAATCATCCTGATCCAGATATCCAAGCTTCTCATAGAGCTCTGCGATATCCTCGCTCTTGATCTCCGGTCCCTGTCCGTTTACCTCTGTCTCATCGCCACAGCGCATCTTGACATTGATACGCGTCAGTCCATTTGCAATATCAATAAAATCCGCGTTCATATCACGCTGCATCAACAGCGCTTTCAAAGCTTCCCCGGTAAATCCCGATGTAAAACAGATTGCCCGGTTATCGATACCGAGATTCTGCAGTACGATGGATACGTTGATGCCCTTGCCGCCCGGCAGAATCTTCTCACCTGTCGTACGATTCACCTGGTTGCGTTCGAATTCCGTCAAATCCAGAATATAATCCAGCGACGGGTTAAATGTAACTGTATATATCATATTTTTCCCTTTCTCTCTATGCGTAGATCCCGAACCAATACATTAATTTTATAATACCCTATTCCCCGCGTGATTGTAAATGTTTTTTTATCTATACATTCCGGGAATTCCTATACGCTTTTGTCACTCCTTTACGGACAGTATAATTACCATCACTAAAATACATGCCATACCTACCAGATCCATCGTCGTCATGACCGTTCCAAGCCACAACACGGAAAAAAGTGTTGCCGAAACCGGTTCCACGCTGGAGATCATGCTGGCACGCACCGGGCCGATGTCATGTACTCCCTGCAGGAATAACAAAAACGACATCATCGTTCCGATCAAAACCATCGCCGCAACTGCTAATATTCCATGGAAATCGAGATGCACCGGAATCGTCCATACCTTGACGATACAGCTATATACCACGCCACAGATCAGCATGCCATAGCCAACGACCGGCTGACTGCCCCATTTTTTTAGCATCCGCTCCGGAAGCAGGGTATACATGCAGAACCCAAACGCCGCAAGCAATCCCCACTTCAGTCCCTCTTTCGAGATACTCATCTGATGGACATTTCCATGCGTTGCGATGAGAAAAGTACCGCCAACCGCCAGAAGCACCGCCACAATCTCGCGAAACTTCGGCGGACGCAATCTGCGTACACAGGATATGATCAGCACCATCACCGGTGCCAGATACTGCAGTGCCGTTGCAATCCCGGCGTTCGTATGATGAATCGCCTCTAAATATGCATACTGGCACAGACCCACGCCGAAAATCGCAAACAGGATGATTCCGAAGAAATCCCGTGTCGATTTGAATATATCAAATGCCGCTTTTCGCTCGCGGATAATATATGCAATTGTGAGGATCACACCGGTGACAAGCATGCGCATACAGGAAAGCCATGCCGTGTTGATGTTGTAGTGCGAAAACAAAAACTGTCCGCAGGCACCCGAAAATCCCCACGAGATTGCGCCAACCAGTACGCACAGCACACCGCGCAGCTGATTCCCATGTGTACCCTCATCATAATTTCTTCGTTTACTCATTGCTGATTTACCAGAACAGCTTTGATCTCGTCCACATTCGCATATCCGTTTTTCTCCATGATATACTTCAAAGCCTCCTGTATATCCTCCTCTGTCAGGATAATCTGCTTGCTCTCCTCTGTTACGACCGTACAGCCGCCCTTCATATCACAGCATCTGCCACTACAATTATTCTTCTGTATATTTTTCCGGCTGATCGCACCGATTTCCTCGAGCGTATTGATCATGCGGTACACGGTCGCAATTCCAATGCTGTTGTCTCGCTTATGCGCCAGAAAATAAACTTCCTTACAACAGGTATATTCTTCATTTGCAATAATGTCGACGATCAGCTTGCGCTGCTCTGTCAGACGATATCCATGTTCCTTGAGTGACGCAAGAATCTCTTCCTTACTGCTTGCTACCTGTCTGATTGGTTCCTGATCGTTCATTCTGTCACCTCTTTCGATTCTATTTCATTCTTTTTATTTGCGCTCTTTAATTTTTTGACGGTACTCTGGTACAAGATTACGGATAATGTCGTTCCGATCGTCCACCCGACCGGCCATGCAAGCCAGATTCCGGTGCTGCCCCATTCCCTTGAGAAAAGCGCGGCTAAGATCACACGCAGAAACAGATCCAGAAATGTTGTAACCATAAACTGCTTCATTGCTCCAACGCCCCGCAGGACACCGTCCGTAATAAGCTTGACCGACACCACAAAATAAAATGGTGCTAATATATGCATGAATTCAACACCGACCTTCTTCGCCTCGATACTGTTTTCATCCATGAAAAGCTGCACCAGACTGCCGCTGCACATAAGATACAATATTACAACCGGCACGCATGTAAGAAAGATCAGCTTCAGTGCTGCCTTGCAGCCCTGACTGATTCGTTCAATCTTCTGTGCACCAAGATTCTGTGCCGCAAAATTCGAGACGCCGTTTCCAAGCATCGTAAATGTCGTGATGACCATGTTATTGAGCTTCACGGCTGCCGCATATCCTGCGATCACGTCTGAGCCGAAGCTGTTGATGATACTCTGGATGATGATATTTCCGATTGACACGAAGCCCTGCTGCAGGGTACTTGGTATCGCGATCTTCAGCATCTTACCGAAGATTTCTCCGGAGAATACCTGCACCTTCTGATGTCCTTCGTGTTCATCCTTGATCTTACGCAGCCGGAGCAGCACAACGATCACGGACAGGATACAGCTTACGCCCTGGCAGATAAATGTCGCCCACGCGACACCTGCCACGCCCATATGAAAGCTCTTTACAAACAGGATATCTACAAATACGTTCGATACCGATGAAAAAGCTAAGAATATAAACGGTGTTTTCGAGTCTCCGAGTGCCGAGAATATACCGGTTGCAATGTTATAGAAGAACAAAAATACAAGTCCGCCGGTATACACGTCCAGATACAGTTTGGAATCTGCAAATATATCTGCCGGTGTGTGTATCAGATGCAGCAATGCGCCGCCCGCAAAAAGTCCGGTCAGTGTCAGAATCAGACACAGCACCGCCGAATATATAAACGTCGTATAGACGGTCGTCTTCATCTTCCGGTAATTCTTCGCCCCGAAAAACTGCGCCGCAATGACGGAACACCCCATGTTGCAGCCAAATGCAAACGCCATATAAATCAATGTAATCTCATAAGAATTTCCCACGGCTGCAAGTGCATTTTTACCAACATATTTTCCTGCGACCAGACTGTCTGCAATGTTGTAAAGCTGCTGGAAAATGACGCTTCCAAGTAACGGAATGCAATACCTCCACAATACACGCTCCGGTTTCCCTACTGTTAAATCCTTATTCATCGTTGCCGCACCGTATGTCCGGTACGCCTCGCCTCCTTTTTACTCTGTTTCCGAATCATGGCAAACCAGTTTATCTATCTACAAAACTACATCCGCTATGAGATAATTTTGTATATACGTCTGGATGAGTTTCCATAATATATGATGTATTGAAACTAAGAAGTACTAGATGTTCTGATTTATGTGTTTCTACCGCACGCAACCGCCGTCAATTCGCCATCCATGGCTCAATGACGGCTTGTTTGAACATCGTGTTCAAACATTGCTGATGTCACGCAGAACATCAAGAACTTCTAAGTTCCAAACATATATATATTATGGAAACTCAATCCTGACATATATATACAAAAATTATCTCATCGCTCATACCTATAATATTGTATCAGAAGGTTGCCATGATTCCATAAACACTCATCTTATATGATGCCTGGCTTATCTAATGTTCCTTGTATGCTCCAAGTATCTTAATATCGTTATACACTTGGATTTGTCTCAGTGTCTCGACAACAACTTCGAGCCGCTCGGTCAGGCAGTCGATCTCGATGTAGAAGTTGTAGGTTCCCATCGATTGTTTTGTCGGACGGGACATGATTGAGATCAAGTTGATGCGTTTGTCATAGAACCGGCGCAGGATATCGAACAGGATTCCGGGCCGGTCGGTGGCAGGCATGATATAGACCGGGATTCGTACTTTCTCCCGTGTAAGCTCCGCGGTTTTCTCTGTGCCATCCGCATCTGCATCCAACCCTTTCTCGTTACTTACAAGCTCTTCTAACTGCTTTTCAAGATCCGGATTTTCCACGTCTAACACGCCCTTGCGCAGGATGATAAAACGGGTATGATTGCCTTTTGCATCTGTCACATCTTCTGCAAGCACGCGCACATCGTCTGCCTGTATCACATGATGTGGTACAATTGCCGCTGTTCCTGGTTCATCCTGTATCTTGTAATAAGATTCCATGTTACTGTTCGTCGTTACAATCTCTGCGTCATGCAGGGTATGCAGGAACTGTCTGCACTGCCCGTTCGTCTTGAACTGCACATAGATCTTCCGGATATCTTCTATCTTCTCTGTATTGGCAAGCAGCGAAAACTGAACTGCCACCTGATTTTCATCGACGATATAGACGTTTTTCTCCAGCAACAGGTCAAGTGTCCGCTGCACATAACCATCCAGCATATTTTCTACCGGAACAACCGCATACTCACACGCTTCGTTCGTACAGAGCTGTTCGAACACATCGTCAATTGTCGGACAATAAAGCGGTTCTAATGATTTCCCGTGTGCTGCCTCATATTTCTTATTATATTCTTCATAGGACTTATCGCAAAATGTCCCTTTCGGTCCTAATACTGCTATCATGTAGATGTCTCCTCCCGAACGTGCATTTCCTATCTGCTGATTCACTTGCGAATCTAGCTGATTGCTTCATCTGTGCACACATTATATCCACTCGAAATTTCCACCGGTAATGGCAAGACTGAGTAATGCATCCATCTTCTCGACATCCTCGCCCTCCAATACCTGTATCAGCTTTGCGGTGTCTTCAGCCACCTGCATAGTCTCATCCGGTCCGATCTCCGGATCAAATTCCGCCTCACAGTATGGACAGTTGATATGCTCCATCGTCTGCAGAGACAGGAATTTCTCTCCACAGCTTTCACATTCATAATACCCACAACGGGTTGTTCCTTCCGGTACATAATACATATGCTGACTTTACTCCTTTACATCTATCTCTTTCACGGGATTCCTTATTCTGCATCATCGGAATCTCCTGTATCATCCAATTTATTTTCACCCTTCAGGTCGTTCAGGTTTGTCGCCGGGAAGATGTCTGCCACATCATTGATTGCGATATACGCATACGGATCAATGCTATGTACCAGATTTCGCATCTTGCCGACCTGAAACCGGTTCACAATGAAATACACCAGCGTGCGGTCGGTATTCGAATAATATCCTTTCGCATCAATCGTTGTGATACCGTTTTCAAATGCGGCGGAAAGTGCCTCGCACACATGCTTCGGATGTTCTGTCACGATAAAGGCTGCCTTGGAACGGTCGAAGCCCTCCACGAAGAAGTCAATCGTTTTGGATGCCGCCGCATAAGTCACAACCGAATAAAGCGGCAAAATCCAGCTGTCAAGCACAATTCCACATATGATATATAAGATTACATTGTATGCCATTACGAACGAACCGAGACTTAACCCAAGCTTCTTCGCGAACATAACACCTATGATGTCGATACCATCCATCGCACCGCCAAACCGTACCGCAAGTCCGCTTCCGCAGCCGGAGATAATACCGCCGAAGATTGCACACAGAAACAAATCACTTCCGGCAAGCGGGGATACGATCGTCACATCCACCGGTAGAATATCTGTGATGATCCACGCAACAATGGAATAGATCAAAACCGCATAAATCGCATAGATTGTAAATACCACGCCCTCGCGCTTTAATCCAAGTAAGAAGATTGGAATGTTTAAGAGAATCAAAACCAGAGAAAGACTGATCCATTTCGGTGTGAGCTGGGACACCAGCATAGCAGTTCCCGAGATACCGCTATCATACAGTTTGACGGGGGCTAAAAATATAACAACGCCAAATGCGTTGACGATTCCCGCAACCGTCAGGAGCAAAAAGTTCTTGATACTGAGCATGCCACATACCTTCCTGATTTTTTCCATTCGCAATCCTCCTAATTTTTAATTTTACCTACAAGTTCTCGATCTGTTCCCGAAATGGGCGAAACGCAGATGGTAATGCATACGTCTCGTCCAGACTCTCCTTTGTTACCCACTTCCATTTTTTATTTGTTTTCCGACATCGGATATAATACGCTGTCATATGCCATTCCACATGGCTGAATATATGTGTGTAGCTTGTCTGCATCAGAAGATCCAACGGTTCTGCCTGCCAGCCGGTTACCTGTGTTACCGCCGCCTGCTTGTCAAGCTTTGCATCCACATTCGGGAATTCCCACATGCCTGCCAGAAGTCCGCTTGTGCTGCGCTTATGCAGTGCCACGGTATCTTCCGTAAGCAGGATAAATACTGTCTTATCCACAATCTTTCGTTTCTTCTTCTCACTGCGGACGGGCAGATTTCTCCATGTGTCCTGCTTTCGTGCCTGACAGATCTCCGCCACCGGACATACATCGCACCGCGGTGCACCATTTGGCACACAGACAGTCGCACCAAGCTCCATCAGTGCCTGCGTCGCGATTCCCGGATTCTTCTGCGGATACGTCTCCTGCAGTTTTCTCGTGATGCGCTTCTTCGTTGTCTGCAGATCAATGTTTGCGTCATCCGCCAGAAGCCGGCTATACACGCGCAATACATTTCCATCCACCGCCGGTGTCGGTGCATCAAAGCAGATCGACGCGATTGCGCCTGCTGTGTAGTCGCCAATACCGGATAAACTCCGGATCTGTGCGTATTCCGATGGAAATACTCCCGTATATTCCGCACAGATCGTCTGCGCCGCCTTCTGCAGGTTGCGCACACGATTATAATATCCAAGTCCTTCCCAGAGCTTTAAGATCTGTTCCTCCGGTGCCTCCGCCAGATCCGGGATCGTCGGAAGTGCCGTAACGAAACGCCGGTAGTATTCCTTTACCGCCTCCACACGTGTCTGCTGCAGCATGATCTCTGACAGCCACACATGATACGGCTCCCTGTCCTGTCTCCACGGAAGTTCGCGTTTATGTGCTTCATACCACGGAATGAGCGCCTCAAACATGGCAATAAGCACTTGTTCCTCTGTCCTCATTAGAAGTCAAGCTTGATGAAACTATCGTCGTCTCGATTTGCAAGCTTACGTCCTTCCATTGTCTTGATCGCCAGATCAATCTGTTCGATCATCGAATCCGTGATATTCGTTTTCTCCCCGTAATTCAAGTAATTCAGGATTGTCAACATCTCGGATTCACTATCTGTAAAATACCCGGTGCCTTCCTGCTGCATATCGCCCACATTCTTGACGAGCTCCAGCATCTTGTTCGGCAGCGTTCTGTAATCCCATGGTTTTGATTCGATATCACCTAACATCGTCTTATTCCTTTCCATTCCAACAATATGTACAAAGCTTCTCCGGCTCGATTCCAACAGCCTCAAGCATATCATCTAAGCGGTGGAACCGGAGTGATGTAAATTTCAGCTTCTCGCAGATCTTATCAACCATCTTCTGGTATTTCTCAGATGTGTAATCTGCGTACTCCTGCAAGACTTCATCGCTGACATCCCCGCCTTCTAACTCTGCGATAACATTTCTTGTGATCAGCTCCATCTCAGAGTTTGAACGGGAGAAGTTCAAGTATTTACATCCGTATACAAGCGGTGGGCACGCCGGACGAATATGCACTTCCTTCGCACCACTCTCAAACAAATATTCTGTCGTCTCACGAAGCTGTGTACCACGCACGATGGAATCGTCAATCAGCAGCAGGCTCTTACCCCGGATCAGCTCTTCGATCGGGATCAGCTTCATCTTCGCGATCAGATTACGTTTACTCTGAATCGTCGGCATAAATGATCGCGGCCATGTCGGTGTGTATTTGATAAACGGTCTGGAAAATGGAATGCCGGACTCATTTGCATATCCGACCGCATGTGCCGTTCCCGAATCTGGGACACCTGCAACGATATCCGGCTTGACATTATCCCGTCTTGCAAGAAGCTGTCCGCAGCGATACCGCATCTCCTCGACATTCACACCTTCATAAGTGGAAGACGGATAACCGTAGTAGATCCAGAGGAAGGTACAGATCTTCATCTCTTTACCCGGCAGGACCAGTGTCTTTAACGCGTCGCTCGTCATGACAGCAACCTCGCCCGGTCCAAGCTCCCGGTAGGTTGAATAACCGAGATTCAAGAACGCAAAGCTCTCGAAGGTCGCACAGAATGCGCCATCCTTCTTACCGACGATAATCGGTGTTCTGCCATATTTATCTCTTGCAAGGTAGATTCCCTTCGGTGTCAGGATCAGCATGGACATCGAGCCTTCGATAATCTCCTGTGCGTAGCGGATACCATCGATGAAATTATCCTTCTGGTCGATGATCGCAGCCACAAGCTCTGTTGCATTGATCTCACCATTGCTCATCTCGAAGAAATGTGTTCTTCCCTGCAAAATCGTATCTATAATTTCCTGTGCATTGTTGATCTTACCAACGGTTGTAATTGCAAACGTACCGTGATGCGAACGCACTAAGATTGGCTGTGCCTCATAGTCTGAGATACATCCGATTCCAAAGTTGCCTTTCATGGTATTTGCTTCTTTATCAAACTTTGTCCGAAATGGTGCATTGTCAATCTTATGGATTGCCTTCTCAAACCCATGTTCTTCACTATACACTGCCATACCTGCACGTCTTGTTCCGAGATGGGAATGATAATCCGTTCCAAAAAATAAATCAAATACACAATCCTCTTTTGACGCAACTCCAAAAAAACCGCCCATGACTGTACCTTTCCACTTTCGTGGCCTTTCCCTATATGCTTTTTATTTTTGAACATATTTTTACCACATAACATTATAACAACAATATTGCGGTTTTGAAACACTTTTTTAAAATCGAATGTATAATTTTGCGAAAGTAGGAAACGATAGATATAAGAAAGTACATTTCTGTATTTTAACGTATATGGAGGTTTGTTATGAAAATATTAAACTGTGTGGCTCTTACAATCGCCATCATCGGTGCGATCAACTGGGGGCTGATTGGCTTCTTCGACTTCAATCTTGTCTCCGGAATCTTCGGCGATGCAACCGCATTTACACGTGTCATCTATGCTTTGGTCGGTCTTTCCGGGATTTACATGATCAGTCTGTACGGAAGAGCTTGTGCAGACGCTTAAAAAGAAAATGCTGTCTGAACCGCTATGTGTCCAGACAGCAATTTTTATGCCTTATTTTTCTCTTCGAGTCTTGCAAATACTTTATCGTAACTTGCATTTCCGTAATTTAAGGACCGGTTTACACGGCTGATCGTCGCGGTCGAAGCACCTGTTTCGTTCGCAACCTCCGCATAAGTCTTTCCATCCTTCAGAAGCTTCGCAACCGCAAACCGCTGCGCAATCGACTGTACTTCCTTCACCGTACAGACATCCTCAAAAAAATCCATACATTCATCTACCGATTCCAGCGTGAGTACAGCTTCGAGAAATTCTTTTACAAATTGTGTCCGTATTGTCTTTTCCATGTCATCACCTACTCATATGAGCCATCCTATTTATTCTCTTTGTGCACCCAGACTGCCACAGCATCACGGTTTACGTAGAAATCACCGAAGCCTTCCTCGTCAATCTTAATGTTGTATTTTGCATTTCCCATCGCATCCGCGAAATGACATCCCGCAAACTGCCTGCCGATATACATATGCTTTGTGCCACCGGTTCCATCGGAGATCACAACTGCCATACCGGAATTCTTATGTTCCTCATCGCCTTCCCGTGTCCAGCCAATGCAGTTTGGATCATCGAAATAATCATGTTGTGCGCCATATGCCTGATTCTTACGAAGCTTCATCAGCTTGTCAAGTTCCCGCTTCTTCGACTTGATCTTCGCCGTCGGGATTCCCTTGTAATCGCCATAGAATACACATGGATATCCTTCCTGACGAAGCAGGATGATTGCATACGCCATCGGCTTGAACCAATCCTCTACCCACGACTCTAATGACTGTCCCGGCTGGCTGTCATGGTTATCGACAAAGGTTACTGCCTTCATCGGATTCACCTTTACAAGCGTACCGTCTAAGATCGTGCGCAGATCGTAATTGCCATGTGCCTTCGAACAATTATGGAAGTTGAAATGGAGCGGCACATCGAAGAGACTTAACTCGCTCTCGTTCGCATTTATGTAATCCTGTAATACATTGACATCCCAGTGCCAGTACTCGCCGACTGCAAATAAATCCTTTTCGACGTCTTCTTTCATGGCACGCAGCCAGTCCTTATAGAAATATTTGTTGATATGCTTCACTGCATCAAGCCGATATCCGTCAATGCCGGTCTGCTTGGTATACCACTTGCCCCAACGGGTAAGCTCCTCCGTTACCTCCGGATTATTAAAATCCAGATCTGCACCCATCAGGTAATCATAGTTTCCAAGCTCAGAATCCACTTCCTTGTCCCAGTCTTTTCCCGCAAACTTGAAGATGGATTTGACTGCTCTGTCCTGATCCCAGTCGATGCCATCAAAATGTGTCCAGTTCCATGTAAAATCAGAATATTTTCCTTTTCTTCCCGGAAATGTAAACTTCGTCCACGCCCCAATCGTCTTGGAATCGCCTACCATCTGATTCCGGCTGTTCGCGTTGAACTCTTCCGCAGACACCTGCTCCACCTCGTCTGCACCAATTCTATGATTCAATACGATATCTGCATATACCTGGATTTTCTTATCATGCAGTGCCTTGATCGCTGCTAAGTATTCTGCTTTCGTACCATACTTTGTCGGGACAGAGCCCTTCTGATTAAACTCACCCAGATCATACAGGTCATAGACACCATATCCGACATCTTCTTTTCCCTGTGCGCCTTTATATGCCGGCGGTAACCAGACTGCCGTCACCCCTGCGGTCTTTAATTTTGCCGCATCCTCTGCCAGTGCTTTCCAAAGGGATGCATCTGCAGGAAGATCCCACTGAAAATACTGCATCATAGTTCCATTCATACCCATGAGTTTCTACCTCCGCAATACTTTAACATTTTAAAGTATTATAACAAATGGTTTGGATTACGTAAAGTTTATTTTCTAACGGACTTTTCTAACGAACGCAGGCATATTGGACAATGGTTCCAATCCGGGGCCGCTTCCGCTTAGTTGCTCCGCGCATCGGTACTAAATTCGCACTTCGTGCTCATTAAGTACCGGCGGTCGCAAATGCCCCTTCTTGGAATCCATTTGTCCGATATGCTTGCTGGGTGTTGATATAATTATGTTTGTAATATCTTTCTCTATATGATTTGAAACCGTCAATTATTCTACTATATCCTCGGAGAATCCAGGCTGCTTCTCTCCATAGTTTCTCACCAAACTTAGATATTCCTTCTTGTATTCATCCGATCCGGCTGCATAACTGGCAAGCGTGTACACCATGCCAAGGTCTGCACTGCCGGAATATTCGCTGTCTTTCAAGAGCATTCCGAAGGCGGCGACGCTGGCTGCAAAGCGCAGGTTATCAGAGCCGTCTTTGTTGTAGCTTTCTGTCTTGCATGGGTAGGATTCCAATTTGCTCTCCTCGCCATCCGGCTCTTTGTAGCGGATATTGACGGTAAATAATTCATCGGTATAATCTTCGGTTCCACAGATTAGAACCTGTGCAGTTTCGCCGTATTTCAAGTCTGTCTCCGGCAATTCCATCTCCGAATCAGCCGGGATGATCTCATAAAGTGCGGTTACACTGTGTCCGGCTCCCATCTCTCCGCCGTCTTTTGTGTCATCCGCGAAATCCTCAGCCGCCATCACACGATTTTCATATCCGATCAACCGGTAGCCCTTCACCTGCTCCGGGTTGAATTCCACCTGTAATTTGACATCCTTTGCCACAGTCACCATATTGGCACCAAGCTCATCGACCAGTGCCTTTTTTGCTTCAAACATCGAATCGATATACGCGTAGTTTCCATTTCCTTTGTCCGCGAGCAGTTCCAGCTTATTGTCCTTGTAATTGCCATAGCCGACACCAAAAGTGCTTAAGAATACACCGCTATCCTTCTTCTCTGTGATCAGCTTCTCCAATTGTCCCTCACTGGTCAGCCCGACGTTCAGATCTCCATCAGTACAGAGAATCACGCGGTTATTTCCACCCTTGATGAAATATTTCTTTGCTAGCGCATACGCTGTCTCAATCCCCGCGCTGCCATTTGTACTTCCATACGCTTCCAAGCCTTCAATCGCAGAGGAGATTTCATGATAGTCGTCTCCGCTTACACCCTGCAGGACAACCTCGTCCGAACCGGCATACGTCACGATAGATACCCGGTCTTTCTCAGTCAGATTCTCTGCTAACATAGTAAGCGCCTGCTGCACAAGCGGCAGCTTGTTATCGTCAAACATCGAACCGGACACGTCGATCAGAAACACGAGGTTTGACGCCGGTGTCTCCTTGAAATCGATTGCCTGCGTATTCATGGCAACTAAGGCAAGCTTTGTATCCTTATTCCACGGACAATCCGCATACTCGGTATACACGGCGAATTTTTCATTGCCTTTCGGGAGCGGATAATCATAATGGAAATAGTTAAGCATCTCCTCGATACGCACCATCGACGGATCAATGTCGTAGCCATTCTCGATTGCACTCCGGATCTGTGTATAGCTTGCTGTATCCACGTCGGCGGCAAAAGTCGAAAGTGGCGAGGTCTGCACATTCATCCATGGATTTTCCTCTGTGTAGGAATATTCATTTGTGTTCCAGTCTTCTGTATCCGGGCATTGCAGATAGTCATCATAAAAGCCGGATTCGCAATCTGCTGTCGCCATATTGGCTGCAGATTCCTGCATAATTCCGTCCACCTGCATTTCATAATCTTCCTCTGCCATGTCACCGGAAGGAACTGTATCCTCTCCAGTAACTGTTACATCTGTCTTTCCTGTCTGCGTTTCATCTGCTTCTTTTTTGTTTCCACATCCACATACAACCACCGCCATACAGATGCTTAACGCCATTGCTAAAATTCGTTTTCTCATAAAAAATCCTCCTTCGATCTTATATACATCTTTGTTTTCAAAAGCCTCTATATAAGATACGAAGGAGGATTCCTTTTTTATGGTACTTATTAATTTTTTATTTTATAAATCGTAGTTTCGTCCCCGATTTGTAAATACTTACCATCATAAATCGTAAAACTGATAAATGGCTTATACTGTATCAGTACCTGATAGCGGACTGCTGACTCGCTTGCTATTGCACCGGCTGTTACTTCCTCACAGATTGTTGCACTCTGCAGTGATTCGCACAATGAACGGAGTTCATTCTCCGACATGCGCATCTGCTTTCCTGCCCCACTGCCATCTTCCGTGTTGTAGAGCACTATGACGGAATCGAGTTCCAGCATCTCCTGCAGGATCCATGGCTTTTCTTTCTCTGGATATCGTTCAATATCCGTATCTGCCACATTCTTTTCTCCCAACAGACGCGTTCCGCCTGTGTCAGCTCCGATGATCCAGCGGCCGTCTGCCCTCCCTGTCTGTCCGGAGGTGCCCATTACCGCATAGATCAGACAGCCGCCACTCACAAGGAACAGCATACAGGCTACAACCAACCACCGGGAGAATTGCCCTCTTCCATAGTTTCGTTTCCTGGGGCGTTCTCCCTGCATTTCCGCATACAGTTGCCGTTTCAGGCGTTCCTGCATGTCCGGTGCGGGTGCAATCGAATCCGCATACGCTTGATATATCTTCTTCATGTTCTCAGACATAGCCATCCTCCTTCAATTCGTCCCTGAGCATCTTTCTCCCCCTGCTCAAAAGCGACTTCACTGTTCCCTCCGTGCTTTTTGTCACATGCGCAATCTCCCTTACCGATAGCTCTTCATAGTAATAAAGAAACATTGGCAGTCGATAGCGCTCCGGAAGCTTCTCTACCTTTTCTTTCAATACCGGCAGGTCTGACGCCTCGTACGAAGGTTCTGTTACATCATCTAAGGCAACCGTATGTCTTCGCCACGCACTTGTCACATTTGATTTAATTGTATTTACTGTCACTCTGATTAGCCACATCTTTCGATGTTCTTCATCCCGGAAGGTTTTGCCCGCTTTCAGATATTTGAGCAAAACCTCCTGGGTGATATCCTCTGCATCGGCGACATTCTGCATCCGCGTATATGCGATGCGGTAGATCATCGATGCATACATCTCAACAAGTTGTGCAATCCCTGCATGGTCTTCCAACTTGATTCCTCCATGAAACGATTTTAGTTGTAATTCTCCATATCGAACTTCGTGAGCACACCGTCCTGGAATGTGAATTCCACGCTGCTTGCGTATGCATCATCATTTTCTTCGTATGTCAGTGTCATGTAATCACTCGTATCGCTCGTATAACTATCGGTCGGCTCGCCCATGACCGCCTTTACCTCATCCGGTGTCATGCCAAAAGTGATGCCATTTCCAAGTGCTGCATCATACTTGTTATCAAAATCATCACGGCTAAGCTCGATTCCAAGAATCTCACAATCCGGAACCTTCTTTGTTCCTCCACCGGTAAAGTTCTTGAAACGGATATACATATCTGACTCGTCGGCAGCCTCTGCACGGGCGCTCATCGAATACTGATTGTCTTCGAGTTCCTCCTCGAGGTAATCATCTTCAATGGAATAACCCATTGCTAAGATATCGTCATAGGTAAGTGTCGCAAGGTTATAAGGTTTTCCAAGCATTGTAAACTGCATATTCTCCCAGTCAAAGCCATCTGCATTTACCGGTGTTGTGCTTGCAGCGCTCTCGGTTGTTGCTTCGGTCGTCTCTTCCTCTGCCTCGGTTGTCTCTTCCGTATCTTCCTCTGTATCTTCCGGTGCAGCCGCTACAAGTGTGTTTTCCTTCTGTGTAGACTCTGCGTAGATCACATACCACTTACCATCTTCTTCAATCAGGTAAATCTGCTCAGCCAGTACCATCTTCCCGTTGGAACCAGAGTATGTCTCCTCTGTGTCCACTTCATACATGGTGTCCGCATCCAGGGATAAACTATATGCTGCATTGACGATATCCAGCGTGCTCTGTCTCTTGGAATCTGATACCTTTTCTGCGTCAGATGCTGTATATGCAAATGAGTATCCGCCAAATACGGTATCATAGTGATTCCAGAATTCATCTTCGGATGATACACCATTCGATGTGTAGAAATTGTCCGCTACACTGGACTGAAGATCCGGATAATATGCATCCACGATTGCATCCATATCCCGGTTCTTCATACCTTCGCAGAAATCCACAACTGTCTGCTTCGCCGCTTCTGCATCCTTACTGCTTCCTTTTCCATCCTTCTTGCCAAACTTCATAAATGCGAAGATGACGCCACCGATCAATACTACCGCTAAAATGATCAAGCCGACGATCAGTCCGGTTTTCTTTTTCTTTGGCGGCTGATTCCCACCGGCTGGCTGCTGTGGCATGCCGTATCCCGGCTGCACGTTCTGTCCCGGCATTCCATAGCCAGGCTGTGGTGTCTGTCCCGGCATTCCTGCCTGCATACCCGGCTGCACTCCCTGCCCCGGCATTCCATAGCCCTGCTGTGGTGTCTGGCCTGGTGTACCATAGCCAGGCTGTGGTGTCTGTCCCGGCATTCCTGCCTGCATACCCGGCTGCACTCCCTGCCCCGGCATTCCATAGCCCTGCTGTGGTGTCTGGCCTGGTGTACCATAGCCAGGCTGTGGTGTCTGTCCCGGCATTCCTGCCTGCATATTCGGCTGTGGCATTCCATAGCCATTTGGTTGTTGGTTCTGATTGTTGTCCATTCTCTGTCCTCCTTAATTATCTCCCCGCACCGGACATAGTTTTACCCGGCGGGAACTCTTTTGCTCCATATATAACACTCTATATCCGGTAAAAAGGTTGCATGAAATTCATCATTTTTTTATTTCTTTCATTTTCTGTAATTCAGTCATAAGATCTGCAACGGTCTTTCCTTCCGTATTTTCTGCTTCATAATAAACATTTGCAACACTCGATTCATCCTGCAGTTTCAGTTCCATCAGGTAATATGGCATGTCAGATTTTATCATATCCACCGGTTTCCAGTCCAGTACCTGATACGTTTCTAGCAAAAACTGTACCTTGTCGATCGCACCGTCTGTATCTTCGCTGTCAAACTGCTGAACGATTTTTCCCTGTGCATCATACTGCGTGAGAATCACCTGTGTGATTGTCTGATAGCTCATCTGATTATTTCCATCATTACGTTCTTCGGAAGCCTGGTTTCCGGATTGATTTGCAGCTATCGCCGCATCCGTCTGTGCCTCCGTCGCTCCATTGCCATCCATATGGTTCACGCTCGCATCTGCGCTTTCCTGAATTTCGCTGTCTGCCTGCACTGTCTGATCTGCAATGTTCGGCAGTGCACTATCTGCCTCATCTGCCATTTCATCCTTGCCAGCCTCTGTCACATGCATATCTGCTGCCGTTTCTGTTTTCATTTCCTTCATATTTGATTTACGCATCGAACTGATACCTACCGGCACCGCAATGATCACAATCAGAATTGCTGCTGCCACCAGTACAAACTGTCTGGTTCTTCTCTTTTTCCGAGCTGCTTGCTGCTTTGTTACTTCCTCTTCAAATCCTGTATCAATCCGGCTCCACAGATCCGGCATGTCCTGCATATCCTGTGTGCGAAGTGCCTGATATGCTTTTTCTTCTTCGGTTAATTTATTCTGTTGTTCCATACTCTCTCAGACACCTCCTTAATTTCTTGATTCCCTGATTGTACAGCCACGTCACCGTGCCAAGCGGCTGTCCTAAAGTCTTTGCGATCTCCCGGAATTTGAGATCTCCAAGCAGCTTCAAATCCAGCACTTCTCGCTCCCGGTCGGAAAGCGTCTGAATTGCCTGCCGCATATCCTCTGCCAATACCACATGTTCTTCGACGGTAGATGCCGTCTCCACCGTCCCACCTTCTTCTAATTGATCCTGTGGCGCATCTTCTGTCTCGTGCAACAGATATTCATGCCCACGCTTCCGTAGCAGATCGATTGCCATATTTCTTGCAATCCGGATCAACCATGCCCGATGCGATGTCTTCTTCTGATAGGTACCCGCTACCCGGATCAGCTTGATAAAGAATTCCGATGTCACATCCTCCGCGTCCTCCCGATTCTTTAAGATGTCATAAACGATTGTATAGATCAGCCGTCCATATGCGTCGTAGATGGCGTGGAGCATGTCCTTATTTCCTTTTGCAAGACCTTTTATGGCAGTATAAAATTCATGTTCTGTCATATAACCTGTCCCCTCATAACCCCTGCTATATATTATACGTTTCCGGTTTTATTTTTTATGGATGATTTTTCGATTGTACGAATTCACCAACCATACGTCTAAGTATTATACTGAAAAAAGCGGCAAGACTGTTCATCCTGCCGCTTCATTATTGGGTCTTATAAATCTTTTCCTGTCAACAGCTTATATGCCTGCAGATATTTGTCGATGGTCTTATCTACGATATCCTGTGGCAATGTCCAGTTATGACCTTCGTTTGCCTTTAACCAGTCACGTGCAAACTGCTTGTCAAAGGATGGCTGGCCATGTCCCGGCTCATAGCCTTCTGCCGGCCAGAATCTGGAACTGTCCGGTGTCAGCATCTCATCACCAAGTACGATATTGCCTTCCTCGTCCAGACCGAACTCAAACTTTGTATCTGCAATGATGATACCGCGTGAAAGTGCGTACTCTGCACATTTCTTGTACAGGGCAATTGTATAATCGCGAAGCTTTGCCGCATATTCTTCTCCCTTGCCTGGGAAATACTTCTCAAGATGCGCTACGCTCTGCTCATAAGAGATGTTCTCGTCATGATCACCAATCTCAGCCTTGGTAGATGGTGTGTAAATTGGCTCAGGCAGCTTGTCGCTCTCCTTTAAGCCTTCTGGAAGCTTGATGCCACAGACAGTACCGTTTTCCTTGTAGCTTGCCCAGCCACTACCTGTGATATAACCTCTTACGATACACTCGATTGGAAGCATATTCAATTTCCGGCAGAGCATGCTGTTTCCATCAAACTGTGGCTGCTGGAAGAACTCCGGCATATCCTTTACATCTACGGAAATCATATGGTTTGGAAGGATGTCCTCTGTCATATCAAACCAGAATTTTGACATCTGTGTCAGTACAGTACCCTTCTTTGTTACCTGATTGTTCAGGATTACATCAAAGCAGCTGATACGGTCTGTTGCAACCATGATCAGGCTGTCTCCGTTGTCGTAGATCTCGCGAACTTTTCCTTCTTTGATCGGCTTCATGTTCTTATCTCCTTTGTCTTTTTAATGAGTCATATTGTTTTACATATAGTTTTTCTAAAGTTTGCACATAACTACTATTTCTACGCAGACGCGCTCCCGCTCACTTCATCACGCAGTGGTACTAAATTCGCGACGATGAAGCTGTCGCTCATTAAGTGCCAGCGTGCTTCAATGGTCTGCTTTAGAATTAGTAGTTATGCACAAACTTATATACATTTTATTCGTAAAACAAAATTACTCATACATACTAGCACCTTGGCGATGCTTAGGCAAGAGCTATTTTGCAAAAAGCAAGGCAGGAACATAAGAAATCGTCTGCTCCTGCCTTTGTTTATTCATATTCTTTTACAGATGAAGTACGCGGTCTTTAATCTCCTGCGTCCGGCCCTGATTCCAGAACTGTGTTCCGATGTAGCCACAGGTTCTTCGGGCTACAAACAGGTTGTTCTGGTCACGGTTGCCACAGTTCGGGCACTCCCAGATAAGCTTGCCGTTCTCGTCGGTCACGATCTTAATCTCGCCGTCATAACCGCAGATCTCGCAGTAGTCACTCTTCGTATTTAACTCCGCATACAAAATGTTATCATAGATAAATTTCATTACAGAGATTACCGCCTCCACATTGTCCTGCAGGTTTGGTACTTCTACGTAGCTGATCGCGCCGCCCGGGGAAAGCTTCTGGAACTCGGATTCGAATTTCAGCTTGTCGAATGCATTGACCGGTTCGGTTACATGGATATGGTAGCTGTTCGTAATGTAGTTTTTATCAGTAACACCTTTGATAATACCAAACCGCTTCTGTAAGCACTTGGCGAATTTGTATGTCGTAGATTCCATCGGCGTACCATAAACGGAATAGCTGATGTTCTCTGCTTCCTTCCACTCTTTACACTTGTCATTTAATTTCTGCATTACTTCGAGTGCAAGCTTCTTGCCCTCTGGTGAAGTATGTGTCTTGCCTGTCATACGCACGCACATCTCGCAAAGTCCTGCATAGCCAAGTGAGATTGTTGAATATCCATTGAACAGTAATTTATCAATGGTTTCGCCCTTCTTGAGTCTCGCGAGTGCACCATGCTGCCACAGGATTGGAGCGACATCGGATACCGTTCCAAGCAGTCGCTCATGTCTGCATCGAAGTGCCCGGTGACAAAGCTCCAGACGGGATTCAAGAATCTCCCAGAACCGGTCGATATGTCCCTCTGCAGAACATGCAACATCAACCAAGTTGATTGTGACAACACCCTGATTGAATCGTCCGTAATATTTTCTTGTGCCATCCGGATTTCTCTGGCTGTCCTCGGATGTCGGAAATGACCGGCAGCCCATGCACGGATAGACATCGCCATTTTTCAGCTCACGCATCACCTTCGCAGAAATGTAATCCGGCACCATACGCTTTGCGGTACATTTCGCAGCGAGCTCGGTCAGATACCAATACTTGGAATCCTCGGTAATATTATCTTTGTCAAGCACATAAATAAGCTTCGGAAATGCAGGTGTAATCCAGATACCCTTCTCATTCTTGACACCCTGGATTCTCTGTTGCAGCACTTCCTCGATGATCATTGCAAGATCATCCCGTGTCTGCCCTTCCGGGACTTCATCGAGATACATGAACATCGTGACGAACGGTGCCTGCCCATTACAGGTCATAAGGGTGATAAGCTGGTACTGGATCGTCTGAATTCCGCTCTTTACCTCTGCACGCAGGCGGCTCTCTGTAATCTTGCTGATCACTTCCTCGTCAAGTGCTTCGCCACACATCTTCCGCTCCTCGATTACCTGCTCGCGGATCTTCTTCCGGCTCACATCGACAAACGGTGCGATATGGGAAAGTGTAAAGGACTGTCCGCCATACTGGTTACTTGCTACCTGCGCCACGATCTGTGTTGTGACATTACATGCAGTGAAGAAGCTGTGCGGCTTCTCAATCATTGTCTCGCTGATGACGGTTCCGTTCTGCAACATATCCTCCAGATTTACCAGGTCGCAGTTATGTTCCCGCTGGGCGAAATAATCCGAATCATGGAAATGGATAATTCCCTGCTCATGTGCTTCCACAATTTCTTTCGGAAGCAGCATACGCTTCGTCAAATCTTTGCTGACCTCGCCTGCCATATAATCACGCTGGGTTGAATTAATGACCGGATTCTTATTTGAATTCTCCTGATTGACTTCCTCATTCATATGATCAATCAGAGCCAGGATTCCGTTATCGGTCGTATTTGATTTTCTGGCAAGTTCCCGCTTATACCGGTAACGCACATACTTCTGGGCAACCTCGTATCCACGCATCTCCATAATTCCGGTCTCCACCATATCCTGAATATCTTCTACGTGAATCGCATGTGTCATGATCTCGATCTGTTTCGCAATGTTATCGGCGATTGCCTGCACCTGATAATCGTTCAACTGATGCAACCGGTCTACCTCTTTGTTTGCAGCATTGATTGCATTGACGATTTTGTCCAGGTCAAAATTTACTTCCTCGCCATTTCTCTTAATTACGTTTGTGTGTACTGCATCCATTTATATTTGACTCCCTTTTTATAATACTTTCTCAAACACTAAATATAGTATTTTCTTTTTTATTTTAATACTATATTTAGTGACCAAGTGCTATTATAATACACACTTACAAAAAAAGGAAGATGTAAATGGAAATTTACACCCTCCTTTTTGCATGTATACAAGTATACATTTTTTATTTGAATTTTACCGCATTTTTTTGTCGATTATTGGATTGCCTTATGAATCTCCTGCAATGACATAACACCAATCTCACCATATTTTAAGACTGCTTCGATACCCTCTGCGGTTGCACGTGCAGCTGCCATCGTGGTCATATATGGAACCTTTGCACGGATCGCGGTCTTGCGGACATAACTGTCATCAAACACCTTCTCTTCCTGTGTTGCCGGTGTGTTGATGATGAGCTGGATCTTGCCGTTCATCACTGCATCTACGATATTCGGTCTGCCCTCCTGCATCTTGTTGATACGGTCTGCCTGGATGCCATTTGCGATCAGAAGCTCATAAGTAGTACCTGTTGCCACGATACGGAATCCACATTTTTCAAATGTCTTCGCGATATCTACAACCTCTGGCTTATCCTTGCGGCTGACAGAAAAAAGCACCGTGCCTTCCTTCGGAAGTCTTGTCTGGGTTGCTTCCTGTGCCTTGTAGAATGCCTCGCCGACATTCGTTGAAAGTCCAAGTACCTCGCCGGTTGAACGCATCTCAGGTCCTAATACCGGGTCAACCTCCTGGAACATGTTGAATGGGAATACGGCTTCCTTCACGCCATAATATTTCGGCTTTACTTCCCTCATCTCTGGAAGCGGAGATGGCTTGCCGGTTAACTCACTTGTCATGATCTGTGTTGCAATCTTCACCATAGATACGCCACATACCTTGGATACCAATGGTACGGTACGGGATGCACGTGGATTTGCTTCGAGTACATATACCTTGTCGTTCTCGATTGCATACTGCATATTCATCAAACCGCAGACACCCATTTCCTCTGCGATCTTTCTTGTATAATCCTTGATCGTCTCCACGAGATTCTCAGGAATTCCTCTGGATGGAAGAATACATGCTGAATCACCGGAGTGAACACCTGCAAGCTCGATATGCTCCATAACAGCTGGTACAAATGCATGCTTGCCATCTGCGATCGCATCTGCCTCACACTCAGTTGCATGGCGCAGGAAACGGTCGATCAGGATTGGACGGTCCGGTGTCACACCAACAGCGGCTGCCATATATTTCTTCAGAGATTCCGGCTCGCTGACAACCTCCATACCACGTCCGCCAAGGACATAAGATGGACGAACCATAACCGGATAACCGATCTTCTCAGCAACAGCAAGTGCTTCCTCAACATTCGTTGCCATGCCAGCTTCTGGCATCGGGATGTCAAGCTTCTCCATCATTGCACGGAAGAGATCACGATCCTCTGCCATATCGATAACTTCTGGGGATGTACCAAGGATACGCACGCCGTTCTTCTTCAAGTCTGCTGCCAGATTCAGCGGTGTCTGTCCACCGAACTGTGCAATGACGCCCACCGGCTGCTCCTTCTCGTAGATCGAAAGTACATCTTCGAGTGTCAATGGCTCAAAATACAATTTATCAGATGTATCGTAATCTGTCGAAACCGTCTCCGGGTTACAGTTTACGATGATTGTCTCAAATCCAAGCTCCTTTAATGCAAGGGCTGCATGTACACAACAATAGTCAAACTCGATACCCTGACCGATACGGTTTGGACCACCGCCAAGGATCATGATCTTCTTGTTGTTCGTAATTGTTGTGTGGTCTGGTGCATTATAAGTTGAATAGTAATAAGAACGGTCTTCGGTTCCACTTACATGTACCGGCTCCCAGCTCTCGGTAATGCCGTAGCCAAGGCGGGTATTGCGGATATCGTCCTCTGGAACTTCAAGCAGCTTGCTTAAGTAACGGTCTGAGAAACCATCCTTCTTCGCCTGCTCCATAGTCTCCTTGTCGAGTGTCTCACCCTTCTTTGCAAGCAGTGCTTCTTCCTCTTCTACAAGCTCCTTCATCTGCTCAATGAAGTAATGCTTGATCTTCGTCAGGTTGTATAACTCCTCAACTGTCGCGCCCTTACGAAGTGCCTCATACATGATAAACTGTCTCTCACTGGTTGGCTCTACCAGCATTGCAAGCAGCTCATCCTTTGTCTTATCATGGAAATCCTTCGCAAAGCCAAGTCCGTAACGACCGATCTCCAAGCTTCGGATTGCCTTTTGGAATGCTTCCTTATAAGTCTTACCGATACTCATAACTTCACCAACAGCACGCATCTGTGTACCAAGCTTGTCCTGCGCATCCTTGAACTTCTCAAATGCCCATCTGGCAAACTTGATTACGACATAATCGCCGCCCGGAACATATTTGTCGAGGGTTCCATGCACGCCGCAAGGAATCTCATCCAATGTAAGTCCGGCTGCAAGCATCGCTGATACAAGCGCGATTGGGAATCCTGTCGCTTTGGAAGCAAGTGCAGAAGAACGGGAAGTTCTAGGGTTGATCTCGATTACAATGATTCGATCTGTCACCGGATCATGTGCAAACTGTACGTTTGTTCCACCGATCACCTGTACTTCGTCTACAATCTTATATGCCTGCTCCTGCAAACGCTTCTGACATTCCTCAGAGATTGTAAGCATTGGTGCAGAACAGAAGGAATCTCCCGTGTGTACGCCGAGTGGATCAATGTTCTCAATGAAGCAGACAGTAATCATGTTACCCTTTGCATCACGGACAACCTCAAGCTCCAGCTCTTCCCAGCCAAGGATTGACTCCTCAACGAGTACCTGTCCTACCAGACTTGCCTGCAGACCTCTTGCACAGACGGTCTTCAACTCTTCTACATTGTAGACAAGTCCGCCACCGGCACCGCCCATTGTATAGGCCGGACGCAAAACAACTGGGTAACCAAGCTTATCTGCAATCGCAAGTGCTTCTTCTACAGAATAGGCAACTTCACTGCGCGCCATCTCGATTCCCAGTTTGTTCATAGTTTTCTTAAATTCAATTCGGTCCTCACCACGTTCGATCGCATCTACCTGAACGCCGATGACTTTCACGTTATATTTGTCAAGTATGCCTGCAGCTGCAAGCTCGGAACACAAATTAAGACCCGACTGACCACCGAGGTTCGGTAATATCGCATCTGGACGTTCCTTGGCAATAATCTGCTCCAATCTTGTCACATTCAATGGCTCAATATATGTCACATCCGCAATACCAGGATCTGTCATAATGGTTGCAGGATTGGAATTCACCAGAATGATCTCATAGCCGAGCTGTCTTAAAGCTTTACATGCCTGCGTGCCGGAATAGTCAAACTCACATGCCTGACCGATGATGATTGGACCGGAACCGATAATCAGAACTTTTTTAATGTCTTCTCTTTTGCTCATATTTGCCCCCTTGTATAATATTTAATCCGATTTTTATCCAAAATCACTTAATTATACTAGATGTGAGGGGCAAATACAATCAGAGAAATGGCATTAAAAAAGAACCCTTGAAAAAAGGGTTCTTTCGTGGTTTTGCTTAGTTTTCCGAAATCATATCCACAAAATATTGATGAATCTTTACTTCTTCGGTCAGTTCCGGGTGGAATGCTGTCACGAGCTGTTTTCCCTGACGGGCAGCTACGATCTTGCCGTCGCATGTCGCCAAGACATCGACACCATCACCAACGCTCTCAATATACGGAGCACGGATAAATGTCATGCCGACGGTTCCGATTCCCTTGAACTCTTCTTCTGCGAAGAAGCTGCCAAGCTGTCTACCGTAAGCATTTCTGCGCGCTACGATGTTCATCGTCCGGAAGCCAAGTGCATCTTCTCCGTCAATATCCTTTGCCAGAAGAAGCAAGCCGGCGCAGGTACCGAATACCGGCAGACCTGCTTCGATCTTCGCCTTGAGTGGCTCATACAGGGAAAGCTCCTTCAGAAGCTTTCCCATAACTGTACTTTCACCGCCCGGAATGATTAATCCATCCATATCATCCTGCAGGTCATCTGCCTGACGGATCTCGAAGTGTGGAATATGTAATTTATCCAGGGATGCTTCATGCTCTGCAAATGCACCCTGCAATGCCAATATTCCTATCTTCATCTTACTTTCCTCTTTCTGCCATAAGAATCTCGATCTCGGACTCATTGATTCCAACCATAGCCTCGCCAAGATCTTCTGAGAGCTCTGCAATCAGCTTTGCATCCTGATAGTTTGTAACAGCCTTAACAATTGCGGCTGCACGCTTTGCAGGATTTCCGGACTTGAAGATACCGGATCCAACGAATACACCTTCTGCTCCAAGCTGCATCATAAGTGCTGCATCTGCCGGTGTTGCAACACCGCCGGCTGCGAAGTTTACAACCGGAAGCTTACCGTTCTCATGGACGTAACGCACAAGCTCAACCGGTACCTGAAGCTGCTTTGCTGCTTCGTAGATTTCATCCTCTGCCATACCTACAATACGACGGATCTCAGAGTTCATCGCACGCATATGACGAACTGCCTGTACAACATCACCGGTTCCCGGCTCACCCTTTGTACGGATCATAGATGCACCTTCCTCGATACGACGAAGTGCCTCGCCAAGATCACGTGCACCACAGACAAACGGTACCTTAAACTTCGTCTTGTCAATATGGTAAATATCATCGGCCGGTGATAAAACTTCACTCTCATCGATATAGTCAATCTCGATTGCTTCGAGGATCTGCGCCTCTACGAAATGTCCGATACGACATTTTGCCATAACCGGAATTGTAACGGCTTCCTGAATTCCCTTGATCATCTTCGGATCGCTCATACGGGATACACCTCCGGCTGCACGGATATCTGCCGGAATTCTCTCCAATGCCATAACTGCACACGCACCTGCCTCCTGTGCAATTCTTGCCTGCTCCGGTGTTGTAACGTCCATGATCACGCCACCCTTTAACATCTGTGCAAGGTTCTTATTCAATTCATATCTGTTCTCGCTCATCATTGTTCCTCCTGATTGTTCTTTTATTTCATAATTTTCTAATATTCTTGCAGATATACATCTGAGATTGTACATACAAGAAAACTATGGATATAATTAAAGCACAGAAACTGGATATATTGAAATACCCAGTCTCTATGCTTTTAGCAATGTCAGTTTGAACTGTTTTTAATTATTTTTACATATCTGACCTTATATGACCTTATAGTCAGTTTTTCCGTTATTTTGTACCGAAGATACGGTCGCCCGCATCGCCAAGTCCAGGACAGATGTAGGCATTCTCATTCAACTCGCGATCCAGATGACCCACATAGATCTGCACATCCGGATGTGCCTCATGCAGCTTTTGTACACCTTCCGGTGCTGCAATGATACACATGAACTTAATCTTCTTCCCACCATGTTCCTTAATCTGTGTAATCGCATCCACGGCAGAGCCACCGGTGGCAAGCATCGGATCGGTTACGACAATGATTCTCTCATCAATCGGATTCGGAAGCTTGCAGTAATACTCATGTGGAATGCGCGTCTCCTCATCCCGGTACATACCGATGTGTCCAACCTTTGCAGATGGTACGAGGGCAAGCACGCCCGGCACCATGCCAAGTCCAGCACGAAGTATCGGAACGATAGCGAGCTTACGTCCGGAAATCATCGGAGTCATACATTTCTCGATTGGAGTCTCAATCTCCACATCCTGCAATGGCAGGTCACCAAGTGCTTCAAATCCTTCAAGCATCGCAATCTCCTCTACGAGCTTCCGGAACTCATTGGTTCCCGTATTCTTGTCACGCAGAATCGAAATCTTATGCTGAATCAACGGATGCTCAAAAATCGTAATGTTTTTCTCATTCTTAAAATCCATTTTGTAATCTCCTTTTTTCTAGTTTTTTGCTTTTGTTATTATATTTATTCCTTAGACTTTACAAAGACACCACGGCTCTGGTCACCATCCGGATTTACACCGAACTGGTAATCATTTCCAGGCAGAATCGCATTTAACAGGATACCTGCAATGGCTGCGATAGCAAGTGCTGTCAGTGTGATAGATGTCTCCCCGATTGTAAATGTGATACCGTTTGAGAAACCAAGTCCGCAGACGAAGATCACACCTGCAATAATCAGGTTTCTGGAACGTGTCAGATCTACCTTATTCTCAACGACATTCCGCACACCGATGGCTGAAATCATACCATATAACATGAAGGATACACCGCCGATAATCGCTGATGGCATCGTGGAAATGACAGCTGCGAACTTCGGAATGAAGGACAGTACGATTGCAAATACGGCTGCCAGACGGATAACCATCGGATCGTATACTTTGGAAAGCTCTAATACACCTGTGTTCTCACCGTATGTTGTGTTTGCAGGTCCGCCGATTGCTCCTGCAAATGCAGTTGCAAGACCATCACCAACTAATGTACGGTGCAGACCCGGGTCCTGAATAAAGTTCTTGCCAACGGTTGCAGAAATAGCTGACATATCACCCACATGCTCCATCATCGCAGCGATTGCGATTGGTGCCATAACCAGAATCGATGTGAGATCAAATTTTGCAAACTGGAACTGTGGTACACCGAAGAAGCTTGCGGATTTCACCGACTCGAATGCGATGATCGCACTGCCATCCGGATTCGTAAGTCCTGCCGCATTCATGATCACTGCTGCCACGTAAGAAATCAAAACACCCATCAAAATTGGGATGATCTTGAACATGCCTTTCCCCCAGATATTGAAGATGATGATAACCGCTAACGCGATTACCGCAAGCCACCAGTTTGTGCTGGCATTTGAGATTGCGGATGGTGCAAGCGAAAGTCCGATACAGATAATGATCGGTCCGGTTACAACCGGTGGAAGGAAACGCATCACGCGGTTTACGCCAACCAGCTTGATAATCAAAGCCATAACCAGATACAATGCACCGGCTACTACCACGCCACCGCAGGCATAAGCTACCTTGTCATTTGCTGCCATATCGGCGAATTTACCGGTATCCAGATTGGCAACGGTTGAAAATCCACCTAAGAATGCAAACGAAGATCCAAGAAACGCCGGTACTTTAAACTTCGAACATACATGGAAAAGCAATGTACCAAAGCCTGCACAGAAAAGTGTGACTGATACGGTCAGACCTCTCGTCAATGGCTCCCCACATGCATCTGCAAAATACCCGGACACTAAAATTGGGACTAAGATAGTTGCACCGAACATTGCAAACATATGCTGTAATCCCAAAATCAAAACCTTCGGTAATCCAAGCTTTTTCGCATCTCTGACTGCTCCATCATTTGTGTCACCCATAGTTTTTACCTCTTTCCCTCTCTTTCTTTGTAAGAGAATTTATTTGTATTCTATTATGCACGAGCAGAGGGGATTTTGCAACAAGAAATCAAAAGGATTTTTATGGAATCATAAGCGAAAAAAAGGCTGCCTGACGCAGCCTTTTTCTGTATTCTATCATTCGTTATTCAAATGCTTTCTGCATATTTCCCTCTTTCTGCTTCTCCAGGAAGATCAAGCGGAACAGGAAACGTACAAGTGGTCCCGCATAAAATATCTGCCAGCACAGTGCCATTGGAAAATTAAATGCACATGTCTGTAACCAGACGGCAATAAACTGATTTCCCGCATGCTTAAATAAAATGGTTGCTGCCAGACTCATAAGCGGACACATAAATGCGACTGAAATAAATGAGATTGCAAGAACCAGATGGAACGGATTTTCCTTCTCCGGGTTCACGATCTTCAACGCTTTCTTCTTCGCAATTGTACCAACAAAAAAGAAATCAAGCACAAATGCAATCGGTCCCATGATGACAAGCTCATGGAATGCGGACAGGAACACTTTGTTACTCATCCCTCCGATGTTCAGTGCAATGTTGTAGCAGATCATCGCATACACCATGACGAACACCATCATAATCGTGAAAATAACCTCTTGAAACTTTGTTTTTGGCATAAAAAAACCTCCTTAAAATGATAATTTTTAACAGACTGTGTTGTTCGTTATCATTTCAAAGAGAATGTGCGTTTCCAATAGTAACCTTCTATAATGTTGTAACGCCCCCTCACATTCGTTCGGCGGCAGGTCGTCGGAACCGGTTTTCAATATGAACTTCGTTCATAGCGGTTCCTCCTCTTTCCGAGTGTGGATTATATCATGTCGCCTAACGGCTCCATGTGTGTTTTCGCAATATGCCGGCTTGTGCAAGCACAGCCATCGCATTGCTCATTTTATCAAATGGATTTTGTGGTGTCAAGGTGTTTTTTCTATGTTATAATGTAGCACGCTGATGCGTGCGCAGGTCATCACGCTATCGTGTAGTGACATGTGATATAATGGGAAAAATTTTACAGAATCGAGATACATTATGAAGAAAATACTTGCATTTATAAAAAGAGAAACCGTCCTGATGGTAAGTCTTGTGCTCGCCGGTCTCTCCATGTTCCTCGTCCACCCGGACAGAAAATACATCTCCTACATCGACTGGCATTCCATCACACTCCTGTTCTGCCTGATGGCTGTTATGGCAGGATTCAAGGAAACCGGTCTGTTCCGCACGATCGGAAATGCACTGCTTGCACACGTTCATACAACGCGACAATTGTTTCTTGTACTGGTGTTGCTTCCATTTGTGTTCAGCATGTTTATCACAAACGATGTCTCACTGATTACCTTTGTGCCGTTTGCAATCATTGTGCTTTCCATGTCGGAGAAAGAACATCTGATCATCCCGGTCGTTGTGATGCAGACAATCGCTGCAAACCTCGGAAGTATGCTTATGCCGATGGGGAATCCACAGAACTTGTATCTATATGCGAAATCTGGCATGTCCCTCGGTACATTCGTGGAAATTATGCTCCCTTACACGATTGCCTCGCTACTTGGAATCCTGATTTCCATGTTCTTCATCAAACAGCATGCCATTGTAATCGATCGGAACGACAATGCAGTTAAACTTCCGAAAAAACAGATTATCCTTTACAGCATCGCATTTTTGCTGTGCCTGTTGAATGTTGCAAAGCTTCTGGACATCCGCATCCTGTTCGTGATTATTCTTGTACTGTTCCTGCTTGTGTCACGAAAAACTCTGCTTCACGTGGACTACGCACTGCTCGGCACATTTATCGGATTTTTCGTATTCATCGGAAATATGGAGCGCGTGCCAGCTTTCCAGTCTTTCCTTGAAAGCATCATTACCGGACGGGAAACATACATTGCAATCGGTGCCAGCCAGATCATCAGCAACGTGCCAACCGCCCTTTTGCTGTCCGGATTTACAACAAATTACAAAGCACTTATCATCGGCACAAACCTCGGCGGGCTCGGCACACTCATTGCTTCGATGGCAAGCCTGATCTCCTACAAGCAAATTGCCCGGGAATATCCGGGCAAAAAGGGGAAATATTTTCTGTGGTTTACGGTTGTGAATGTGGTGTTTCTGGCTGGGTTGATGGGGATGTATAGTCTAACCTCTTAGACTATTTCCTCCTTGCATAATCCTCCTCAATCTCCTCGAAGCAATCTTCTTCATCTAGAAAGTCTGTCATATCCTGTGCGGATTCGCAGCTACGCATCATGGCTACAGTCTGACTTAAGACCTTGTAATTGAGTGCTGTTCCGGCAGCATCACAATGGTAATTGACGGCGCGACCGGCTCTGATTCCCATGCGTCCTGCTTCTGCGACTGCATCGATGTTTGCTCCAAGGAAGATAAATTCCCAGTTTTTCGCCTGCCGTTTCTCAATCATTTTCTTGATCTTCGCATAATTATATCTGTGGCTTGCATTTTCCATCCCATCGGTTGTGATAATGAAGATTGTCTTCTCCGGGCGTTCCGACTCCGGCATACGTTTGCGCACATCCTTGATATGACTGATTGCACCACCGATTGCATCTAACAATGCCGTACAGCCCCGCACAAAATACTGCTCGTCTGTCATCGGCTGAATCTGCCTGATGTCCGCCCGGTCATAGATTACCTCTGTCTGGTCGTCAAATAATACGACCGATACAAGTGCTTCGCCTGCTTCCTTCTTCTGCTTCTCAATCATGCTGTTGAATCCGCCTATCGTGTCCGCCTCAAGCCCGCTCATCGATCCACTTCTGTCTAAAATAAATACCAGCTCTGTCAAATTCTTCATAATGATTACCTCCATTTCATCCTTCTGATATTTTCGATATGCAGCATACATGCATTCAATCCTATATGCTTATATCTGCCAATCGTTTTTATCAGTTGCTCTGTTTGTTGTTGAGGAAATCATATCACAAAGCATAAAAAATAAGGTCGCCACACAAGCGACCCTATATAATATATTTGATCAGACACAGAAGTCCATGCTCCTCTGTCTATATATCAGATCAGGCATGAAAGTCCATGCTCCTCTAACTGGATATCTAACTCAATCATATCGTAGATTTGATTCTCTATGAAATAAGAGAAGATAATGTCCGTCTTATCGCACGGGCTTAATGCATATCCTGCACGCGCAAGCAGATCTCTCGTCTCATCCAAATTAAGCTTTGCACCCATGCACAGACACATTGCAGTCATCTTCTGCGGATGATACTCTGCATGATTTTTTATCTTCGAAAATGTTTTCTTATCCACGAGCGCCCGCTTGTAGACATCCGCATTCGTCATGCCTTTCTCTTCGATCAGATAGAGCAGATATTCCGAGAATGAATCCGTCAGATGCTTCATGCGCTCTTCTAATTTGCTCTCATGCAATTGTGTGAATGCGTTCTCTTCCTCGGAATCTTCGTCGGAATCTTCCTCATACAGATCGTCCTCGTACAGATTGTCCTCATACAGATCGTCTTCATAAGGCGAGAACGATTCATCGTCCAAGTCCGTCCCATCAGGCTGGCGGAGTGCATCGTCTAGTTCCGTCTCATCAGGCCGGCAGACTTCATCGTCCTGTTCACGCTGCAGCGCCATCGTCTGTATGCCATATTCTTCATGATGTTTTGCATCGACATAGTTCTCGTCAATATATGCCTGCAGGTCTTTGTCGAATCGTTTTCCATATCGTGCTGACTGCGCATCAAATACAACAAGATATATAAGCATCTCATGATTCTGCAAAAATGCCTGAATCTCGTCCGCAGCGATGCGGATACCTTCTTGCTTCGGATAGCCAAAGCTTCCGGTTGAAATCACCGGAAATGCAATGGACCGGCATCGCTGTTCCCACGCCAGCGACAGGCTCTTCCGATAGCAGACCCTCAGCTTTTCTTCCTCTCCATGCGCCCCATCAATATAAAGCGGACTGACCGCATGGATGATATAACGCGCCGGCAGCCGGAATCCCGGTGTCAGGAATACGTCTCCCTCCGGGACCTCACCGATATTTTTCTCCCGGTATTCTGACAAACGTCGCTTTCCCGCTGCTTTATAGACCGCATAATCGCAGCCACTTCCTATAATTGGCTTTGTATTCGCAGTATTCACGATCGCATCGCACCGCATCTTCGTTATATCATTTCTGACTATCTTAAATGGCATCTTCTATCCCCCCTATTTTTCCTACGCCAGCACTGCATTTCCGGTATACAACTGGTAATATCTGCCCTTCTTTTCAAGCAGTTCTTCGTGCGTTCCACGTTCAATGATTCGTCCCTGTTCGAGTACCATGATACAGTCGCTGTTTTGGATCGTGGACAACCGATGTGCGATTACAAATGTCGTTCTTCCATGCATCAGCTTGTCCATACCATCCTGTACCAGGCGCTCGGTTCGTGTATCGATCGAGCTTGTCGCTTCATCTAAGATAAGCGCCGGTGGATCGGCGATGGCTGCCCGCGCGATGGCAAGAAGCTGACGCTGTCCCTGACTTAAGTTTGCGCCGTCGCCAGTCAGAACGGTATCATAGCCCTGCGGCAGACGACGGATAAACCCATCAGCATTCGCAAGCTTTGCAGCTGCCTCGACCTCTTCGTCTGTCGCATCAAGCCGTCCATAACGGATATTCTCCCGCACGCTCATGCTGAACAGATGCGTATCCTGCAATACGATACCAAGTGATCTTCGCAGATCCGCTTTCTTGATCTTGTTAATATTGATGCCATCATACCGGATCTTTCCATCCTGAATATCGTAGAACCGATTGATCAGATTCGTGATCGTCGTCTTTCCGGCACCGGTCGAACCGACGAACGCAAGCTTTTGTCCCGGCTGTGCAAACATCGAAACATTGTGCAGCACAATCTTATCATCGGTATATCCGAAGTCCACGTCGTCAAATACGACGTCACCTTTCAGCTCCACATATGTGGTTGGATCGCCATTTGTATGCTTGTGTGCCCACGCCCAGAGTCCGGTACGCTTCTCACTTGGCACAAGCTGTCCATTTTCGCGCTTTGCATTCACAAGCTCGACATAGCCCTCGTCCACTTCCGGCTCCTCGTCCAGCAAATTGAAGATTCGCTCCGCTCCGGCAAGTGCCATTACGATTGCATTGATCTGCATACTGATCTGGTTGATTGGCATGTTGAAGTTCTTGTTGAACGTCAGGAAGCTCGCCAGACCGCCCAGCGTGAATCCGCCGACATTTCCAATCGCCAGTACACCACCGACGATCGCACAGAGCACGTAGCTGATATTTCCAAGCTGCGCGTTGATCGGTCCTAAAATATTCGAATAGTTATTCGCCTTGTAGGAGCTCTCGCACAAAGCATCATTCAGCTTGTCAAATGCTTCCTTGCTCTCCTCTTCGTGACAGAACACCTTGACTACGCGCTGTCCCTGCATCATCTCCTCGATATAACCATTGACCGTACCGATATCTTTCTGCTGCGCAATGAAATGCTTCGCGGATAAACCACCGATTTTTCTTGTCAGCACCAACATGATGCCAACCATGAAAAATGTCAGTGCCGTAAGTGGAATGTTCAGCATGAACATACAGACGGTCGTACTGATAATCGTAATCGCACTGTTGAAAAGCTGTGGCATCGACTGGCTGATCATCTGTCTCAGCGTATCGGTATCATTTGTATACATGGACATGATATCACCGTGCGCATGGGTGTCAAAATATTTGATTGGAAGCTGCTCCATCTTCGTGAACATCGAATCACGGAATGTTTTCAGCATTCCCTGTGTGACATTAACCATGATCCGGTTATAGGAATACGAAGCAATAATTCCGATCCCATAGAAGCATGCGACACGTCCGATTGCATGGAGCAATGGTGTGTAATTCTTCGTCTCACTCTTTAACAGCGGTGTGATATAGTCGTCGATCAACCGCTGCATGAACATCGTTCCCTGTACATTTGCAAGAACGTTGATGATGATACAGATTGCAACGATAATAATCGCCACGCCATAATGCTTCATGAGCATTCCCATCAACCGCTTCAGAAGTCTGCCCGGATTCTCCGGTCCTTTTCCTCTTTGATTACGCATGTTGATTCACCTCCTTATTTGATGACGCCTGCTCGTCAAAATCTGCATTGGCGCCGGCACCGTTTTGTGACTCATATACCTCGCGGTAAATATCATTTCCGGCAAGCAGCTCTTCATGCGTTCCAATACCGTTGATTTCACCCTCGTTCATGACGATGATCCGGTCGGCATGCTCCACACTGGAGATACGCTGTGCAATGATAATCTTCGTTGTGTTCGGAATCTCGGTTGCAAATGCCGCACGGATCTTCGCATCCGTCGCCGTATCAACCGCACTCGTCGAATCATCTAAGATCAGGATCTTCGGATTCTTCAATAGTGCACGCGCAATACACAGACGCTGCTTTTGTCCGCCGGATACATTCGAACCACCCTGCTCGATATATGTGTTGTAGCCATCCGGCATCTTCTCGATGAATTCATCGGCGCAGGCAAGCTCACACGCACGTCTGCACATCTCGTCAGTAGCATCCTTATCACCCCAGCGGAGATTCTCGTAAATCGTTCCGCTGAACAATGTATTCTTCTGCAGCACAACGGCGACTTCATTTCGAAGTGTCTCCATGTCGTATTCCCGGACATCCTTGCCTCCAACTCTGACGCTGCCCTTCGACACATCATACAGACGGCTGATCAGGCTGACAAGACTCGTCTTCGCGCTACCGGTTCCGCCGATGATGCCAATCGTCTCACCCGATTTAATCGCTACATTGATATCCTTCAATACGAAATCCTTCGCCGTCTCCTTGTAACGGAAATATACATGATCGAACTCCACGCTTCCGTCCGCTACTTCCATATCTGGCTGTTCCGGATTCTTCAAGGTCGTATCCTCGTTGATCACCTCTGCGATACGTCTCGCACTCGCCATACTCATACTGATCATGACAAATACCATCGAAAGCATCATCAGGCTCATCAGGATATTCATGCAGTATGCAAGCAGGCTCATCAGATTACCTGTCGTAAGCGAATCGCTCACGATCATGTGCGCACCAACCCAGCTGATTAACAGGATACAGCTATACACCGTGAACATCATGACCGGCATATTGCAGGCGATGATGCTCTCTGCCCGCACAAACATGTTGTAAAGCTTCGCGCTTGCCTGTGCGAATTTATTTGTCTCATACTCCTCGCGGACATATGCCTTAACGACTCGGATTGCAGATACATTCTCCTGCACGCTGGCATTTAAGTCGTCGTACTTCTCAAATACGATATTGAAATATTTATTTGCCTTGCGGATAATGAACTGTAACACAATGCCAAGCAAAATAACTGCAATCAGGTAAATACTTGCAATTCGTGCATTGATTAAAAATGCAGCTGCCATCGCGCAGATCATGCTCGCCGGGGCACGCATACCCATACGCAGGATCATCATATAGGAATTCTGCACATTTGTTACATCGGTCGTCATACGAGTCACCAGTCCGGCGGTACTGTACTTGTCAATGTTTGTAAATGAAAATGTCTGGATATTATAATACATCGCCTGCCGCAGATTCTTCGCGAACCCGGCAGATGCATACGCACCGTAACGACCTCCCATAAGTCCCGCAAATAGTCCGACTGCCGCTGCCACGATCATCCATGCACCGACTACGCAGATATGGTGAATGTCACCGCCCGGCACATTGACGCCATCGTCAATGATGGATGCCATCAGGAACGGGACGAGTGTTTCCATCAGAACTTCCAGCAGCATAAACAGTGGGGTTGCGATGGACGCGGCTTTGAATTCTTTGATTTGTTTTCCTAACGTCTTTAACATGTTGTCTCCTTTCTTATGCTTCAATTTCGTCCATGATGCATTTGTATATATGTCTATATTCAATTCTGGTAATATATGATGTATTGAAACTAAGAAGTGCTAGATGTTCTGATTCACACAGAACTCCTGCACGCAACCGCCGCCAATTCGCCATCCGTGGCTCAATGGCGGCTTGTTTGAACATCGTGTTCAAACATTGCTGATTACTTACAGAACATCAAGTACTTCTAAGTTCCAAACATATCTATATTTCCAGAATTGAATATGGACATTTACAAATTGCATCATGTCGCTCACTCTCTTAATCATAGGAAAGCAAGCCAAGTGACCTTCTGGTTACTTACAGGCTTGCTTGATTTCCGGTGCTCCAAGGCTTGTCAATTCGGCTCCAAGCTTATCTGTAATTGATAAAAACTGTGTGATTTCTTCCTCGGATAAGCAGTCTCTCAGGCGCTGTTCCATCTGCATCACGCGTGTATGGATTTTCTCTTCGAGTGCCTGCCCCGCTCCGGTCAGTTCCAGTTTCTTCAGGCGTGCATCTCTGGCAACGCTGGAGCGCCTGATAAGTCCGTTCTTCTCCATCGCCTGTAACGTCTGGGTGACGGTAGACCGGCGCAGATAGAAGAATTCTTCCACATCCTTCTGATATACTTCTGTCTTCTTACTGAATTCGGAAATGTAATGCAGAATCCGGCTCTGAGAACCGCTGATGCCTTCCACTTCCGCTGCCTGATGCAGATAATGTTTCACCTGGTTTGATAATATGATGATCTGGTTTCCCAGATGATCATGCTTCCAATCGTCCATGAATTTTCTCCTTTTATTAGTATCTTTCCAATGTTCTGTATTGTAACAGATTGTCCGCGCCATACAGCCTGTTTCATCTGCGTATAACAGATCTATATAGTCTCTAATTTCATTTTGTAAATGATACTCCTGTCCTTCGCTTGCCTATTTTGCAAAAGAAAAAGTTCGGTTATGAATTGTTCGTAATCAAACAATTCATAACCGAACTATATTTTAACATGCATAAAATATTTTTCAAGCAATTCGCTTTTTATTTTTTTCATTTATTTGACTATTTGACGTCTTGTAATAAAAGCATATAAACTCCTAAATCCATTTCTCTTACCGCTTTCCTACGAAACAATCTGCATGATCTGGATCAAGAACAACCATGCCAGTCCATAGTACGTTACGACTGCTACAAGGTCATTGACCGTTGTAATCAGTGGCCCGGATGCAACTGCCGGATCAATCTTGATCTTGTGGAAGAAAATCGGAATCAAGGTTCCAACCAGACTCGAAATCACCATGGCAACCATCAGTGATACACCTACGCAACCGGAAATCAGGAATGCTTGCAGCCATGCATTGTGCTTGAAGCAGGCGATGTAGATGCCGATAAATACAAATGCCAGAGAGCCGAGCAACAAGCCATTTACAAAACCGACCTTCATCTCCTTCCATACGAGATGCAGCTTCTGCTTACCAGTCAGGTTCTCATCCATCAATACACGAATCGTAACCGCCAGCGACTGCGTTCCAACATTTCCTGCCATATCCAGAATCAGAGACTGGAAGCACATCACAATCGGAAGCACAGCGACAACCGCTTCAAAAGCTCCTACAACGGAAGACACCCCCATGCCAAGGAACAACAAGATGATCAGCCATGGCAATCGTTTCTTCATGCTTTCCTTTGTAGTTTCTCTCAAATCCTCCTCGTCTGTCAAACCTGCAAGTTTTGCGTAATCCTCGCCCATCTCATCATCGACAGCCTCTACGACATCCTGTGCGGTGATAACACCAAGTAATTCCTTTGTCTCAGATAAAACGGGAATGGAATCCTCTGCGTAATCCACCAGTTCGTCAATACAATCCTCGATTTTCTCATGATCGGTCACAAATGGATACGTCGTATTGATGATAGATTCCAATGTATCATTTTCTCTGGCGACGATCAGATCCTTCAGGTCAATCGCGCCATAGTATTTATCGGATTCGTCTAATACATAGACCGTTCCGATATTATCATTTTCACCTGCCTGCGAAACCAGCTCGCGCATTGCCTGCCGGATATCTATGCCCCTGCGGATGGCGATATAGTTCGTCGTCATACGACTACCCATCTCGTCTTCCTCGTAGGAGAGGATCATCTGGATATCATTTCCGGCATCCTCCGGGAGCATATCCACAACCTGCTTTTTCGTTGCATCATCGACCTCGTCTAAGACATCGACCGCATCATCGACCTCCATCAGGGAGAGTACCTTTGCTGCCTCCTGCAGATTCTTATCCCGCAAATGCTTCTTTGACTGCGCTGTGTAATTCTTTCTTTTCATCCATTTCTTCATTGTCTTCTACCTCCTTATTCCGGGGCATAAAAATACCACCGTCTTTCATACGGTGGTTCAGACAACAGAAAACTAAACGCAGTTATATCGTCATAAATAAAATGAGACTATATCCAAACTGCGTTCGTATATCCATATGTCTTCCACCGCGTATCGCTCGACTCGTACTATCGCAACCGTCCATAGTCTCACCTCCATAATTTTTTATTCTATTCGCAGCTTTATCACTGCCAGATCTATCCGAACCAGATCTCGCCATGGTTCTTCCTCGACCTAAGATGTAGTCTACCCCATTTTCCCTGGCTCGTCAACCAAGTTTACATGCTTTTAACATTTTACAACTCATGGTAATATGGGCAGATATCTTCATAACTTCCATCCTTCATGCGGAAGCCACCCGGTATCGTGCCGAGCTGTTTGAATCCAAGACGCTCATACAGATGTCGTGCATGCACATTACTTGCTACAACCGCATTGAACTGTAAGACACGGTAACCATGTGCCTTGCCCTGCGCCAGACAGTCAGACACCAGCTTCTCGCCGATATGCAATCCTCTCGATTCCCGGTCGACCGCATAGCTGGCATTGCAGATGTGTCCGCATCTTCCTACATTGTTTGGATGTAGGATATACATGCCGTAGATTCTGCCTGTGTCCATATCCTCCGCGACTCCGCAATATGTCTGCTCTGCGAAAAATGCTGTTCCTGACTCCGGTGTCAGACATTCCTCCTGCGGAAATGCCACGCCATCTTCGACAACCTGGTTCCAGATCGTCACCATCGCCTCGATGTCATTGTCTGTATATGCTCTTACTTCGATATTCATGGTTTTATTCTTCTTTCCTATATCAATCCCACAAGCATTGCAACCGCGGTCTTCATAATCTCATCCGGGAATTCATACTCCGCTGTATGAAGCTGTGCATGGTCTTCGCCATCGCCTACACCGAAGAATGCCCCCGGCACTTCCTGCAGATAATATCCAAAATCCTCCGACCAGCGCATCGGCTGTGCAAGCTCTGTCACAGGAAATTGTAATTTCTCTGCACACGCACGCAGCTTATCTACATTTGCATCGTGATTCTCCGTTGCAGGAAACCGCTCGATTTCCTCTATGGCTATAGTAAGCTGATTTTCTTCTGCAAGTGTCGCAGCCAGAGCTTTAATCTCATTCACATATGTGTCAAATGCATCTTCTTTCTCTGCGCGCACCGTAAGCCGCAACGTACCTTCAAACGCTGATACGCCATAATTTGCACTGCCAACATCCGCCCCGATCACAGTCATACGCACGAAATTCTCCCGCACTTGCATCTCCTTCGTAATCCGCTCGATCTCAAGCAGAAGCTTCGCCATCGGAATAGCCGGATTCCTGCCAGCTTCCGGATATGCCGCATGGCTTGGTGTTCCGGTCATGCGAATCGAAAGCCCGGTCGATGCACACGCAAATGTTCCCTTGCGAAGCAATACCTGATTCTTCGGATAGCCGGGAATATTGTGCAATCCGTATATCTCCCCGATCTGCTTTTCCGCAAGTAATTCCTTGCAGATCTTCGCGCCCGCGCCAATCTCCTCACCCGGCTGAAAGATCAGATACACATCACGGTCTGGCAATTCTTCCCGCTTTGAAAGATACAACGCTACGCCGCACAGAATACTGCTATGCCCATCATGTCCGCAGTAATGTCCCGGTTTTCCATCCTTTCCACATACCGCATCCATATCCGCCCGGAACGCAATCGGTGCTTTCCCGCTTTCCTTCTCCGCTTTCTTCACGGCATAAAACCACACGCCTTTATCTACAACCTCAAACGTTGTATGCCGTTTTATAAATTCCTGCAATATATGCTGTGTCTTTTCTTCCTGCATGGAAGGCTCCGGATTCTCGTGGAGCTTCTTGCGCAGACTGTGAATCATATCAGAAAGCTCTTTATATCTTGTGATATGGATCTCCGGAATTGCAACATCCGCAAATGTTACAACCTCTTCCTCCATCTCTCCGTCCGCATCCGGATGCTTATGTTCCACATTGCCTTGACCATGCGCATTTCCTCCAATATGCACTTCCGGGATTGCCAGATTATCAAATGCGAGATTGAATTTCGTTTTTTCCTTCTTCTCTTTCTTGTCCTTCATGCGATTCCTCCAACCGTTATCTTCATTTCAAGATAAGGATTCCTTCCAAATATTCGTCTCACTACACTATATAATATTGATGAACAACGTAATCACCAGACTGTTAATGAAGTCTGCAAACAAACTTCCGATCAACGGTACAAGCAGATACGCCTTGACCGATGGCGCATAGCGGTCACAAAGCACCTGCATGTTCGCCATAGCATTCGGTGTCGCACCCATACCGAATCCGCATGTTCCGGCCGCAAGCACTGCCGCGTCATAATCCTTTCCCATCACACGGAATACTACAAAATATGTGTACAGGAATATAAGCAGAAGCTGTGCCCCGAGCAAGATCATAAGCGGTAATGCAAGCTCCGCGAGCTGCCACAGCTTCAATGTGATCATCGCAATTCCAAGGAAAAGCGACAGACAGATACCACCAAGGTTGTTGATCTCACCCATATAGATGTCAAATTTTCCGGAATACTCGCCGACATTTCGAACAATCGCCGCGACGATCATAGCTCCGATATAGATCGGAAATGTAAGTCCCGTCTTCGTCAGAAGCTCGGAGATGATCGTACCGAGTCCGACTGCCAGAATCAGCTGAAACACAGCTGCGGCATACATATTCGAATGTCTCTCATGCTTCTTTTCTTCCTCGATCAGCAGGCTGTCATCCTCTGTCACGATTGTATCGAGCAAATGCTTCTTCTCAATCAGACGTTTCCCGATCGGTCCACCGATCAGGCTTCCTGCCACCAGGCCGAAGGTTGCCGCTGCCGTACAGATTGTCGTTGCCCCCTGTACATTAAAATCCTCAAGCACCGGGCCAAATGCACCTGCTGTTCCGTGTCCGCCGACCATAGGAATGGAGCCGGTACAAAGTCCGACCAGCGAGTCAAGCCCGATCAGATGCGACACGCCGACTGCCAGTAAATTCTGCATAAAAATCAGGGCAATGACTAATCCAAGGAAGATTGCAAGTGCCTTTCCTCCACTCTTTAGCACCTTCAGATTCGCCTGGAATCCCACCGATGTAAAGAAGAATACCATACAGACTTCCCGAAGCGTATCATCAAATGTAAATTCCACCACCCCTGTGCTATATAAAATACAAGTCAGTACCGAGAAGATCAAACCACCGACCACTGGAGATGGAATACAGAACTTTTCCAGGAAATTTATTTTCTGTTTCAAGAATTGTCCAAGCATCAGCACCACGACCGAAAGTGCCAATGTCTGATACATATCAATTTGTATTTCCATGTAAAATGGTTCTCCTATCTGTTAATTTTCCTGTGCATCTACCGAGATGCCCTGTGATGCATAATATGCTTTTGCCCCCGGATGGAACGGAATCTGCACACCATCCACAGCCGCATTTACATCCGCTATTTCCTTTAATGAAGTTGCATACTCGATTTCTGTTGCATGCGCAAAAAGCTGCCTTGTAAGTTCTTCGGCTGTCTCATCGGACATCTTCTCACTCGCAAGCAGCAGTGCCTTGACGCCGACCGTTGCAACCTGCTCTGTCTGTCCATTGTAAGTGTTCGCCGGAATCTCACACGTTTCATACGATGAATATGCAAGCTTCAGCTTATCCACGGTCTTCGCATCGACCGGAATAAGCGCAATTTCACAGCTATCTGCAAGCTCCGCAATCACATTGGTCTGCACACCGCCTGTATAAAACATCGCGTCAATCTCGCCGCTTTTGAGCTTCTCTGCTGCCTCAATATATGTCAGATTAACCGTCTCTGTAATCGGCGAAGCAAGTCCGCTCACCTGTAAAATCTGCAATGCATTCCGCTCAGTTCCGGACTCTGTTTCACCGATACTTACCGTCTTTCCCTGCAGATCATCTAAGCTTTTGATTCCGGAATCCTTGCGCACAACGATCTGGCACGCCTCGGTATATAGGCCTGCCAGTACGCGGTATCCCTGATAGGATTCCCCTTTTTCATCCGTTCCATAATACGCGGCTGTGGCAAGATCGGCCTGTGCAATTGCCACGTCTACATATCCCTCGGACAGCAGCCGCAGGTTTGCCATCGACCCGGCCGTTGATTTTATGTTGAATTTCATTTCCGCATCCTCTGCATTTGCAAGCTGTGTATATGCAGTCGCAAATGCATAATATCCGCCACCGACACCTGCCGCGCCAAACCGGATTGTATCCTGCCGCACATTACAGCCGGTCAGACATGCGCAGCCGACAGTAAATGCCAAAAGCGCCACTGCTATCTTCTTTATCTTATTCTTCAAACTGTTCCACTCCTTTCTTGGTATTGCCCCCTCAACCCCCTATTCTTCATTCTTTAATTCTCCGGTAGTTTCATTCCATACGTTTCAAGATCCACGCGTCCGTCCACGACCATAATTCCATCTGCCGCAAGCAGTTGCTCCTGTACATTCGCACCGCCAAACGCGAACGCTCCGGCAAGCTCGCCCTTCGCATTCACCACGCGATAGCATGGGATATGCTCCGGATCCGGGTTCCTGTGCAGTGCATTTCCAACCGCACGCGCCATCTTCTTATCCCCTGCAAGCTCTGCTACCTGTCCGTATGTTGCAACCTTTCCTCGTGGAATCTTCTTCACTGCCTCATAGATCCGCTTCGACGGACTGTCGGTGACAAGCCGGTAGCTCTCGGCAATCATTTCCCGCACTGCATCGTCCGGGACACTTCCATCTAAGATAATCGTATTCCAATGCTCCCGGTTCTGATGCCAGCCCGGCACGACTGATGCGAAAGCATCCCGCCAGTAATCACGCCACTCCGGGTCTACCTTGACATTCAGATTCATATATCCATTCCGTTCATATGTCCACAAAAACGCTTTCTTGCTCCCCTTCACACGCACCAGCTGCCAGTTGTCATCGCGAAACGGTGCATCCTGATATGTATCCGGAAACGACAGCGCAAATGCTAAGGCTTCTTCTCTTGTCCGCATTTTTCTGCCTCCATAGTTTTCTATCTTCTTATAGTACACTTTTAACGGAAGGTCTTCAAGTACGCTTTTTGCTCATCTGTGATCCGGTAGCTTTCCACCGCCTTCTGAATCGTCTTTCTGTATACCCACGGTGATAATCTCCGCTCTTCGATATATGGGATACACATCTCCCACTGCTTGGCAAGTGCGGTAGCAAAATACCACGCGATCATCATATTCACATAATATTCCTCCGATGTGACCGACGCGACCATCGCCGGATATTCCGGTCGAAAATCGTCATCTAAGTATAACCGCATCAAAAGTCCTATGCCATAGCGGATCGTGTAGGTCTCCCCGGATGCAAGAAATGTGTGGATCTCCGGAAGCAGTTCCTCCTTATGTTTCGCAAAACATTTCGGAACCGGAAAATCACATGTCGCCCAGTTGTCAACGTATGGCAGCATGCGCTTTACCTCATATAAACACTGCGCATAGTCCCTGATGCCACCGATCAGCATCATGTGCAGATTATTTTCTTCATAGTAGGTATGTGGCAGCTCCTGCAAAAATGCTTCCGCACCATCCTCTTTCGCAAACGCCTTCGCAAAGTTCCGCAACACCGGTGTCCGGATTCCGATCACATGTGCCGGTTCAATATTCGGTATCAATTTTGAATGAAACGCCTGATACTTTTTATCCTGCAATTCAAACAATCTTCGCTGTAGCTCTGTCATCTCTTTTGTCTCCCAATTTATATACAACAACGAGCAGGCATTTCCAGCCTGCTCGTTAAAATCAGATATCTTTAGAATTAGTTCTTCTTTTTATCTACAATAAATGTATCATAAATTGCCCTGATTGCCGGCTCAAAGTCTTTGTTTCTGACACCGATAATAATATTCAGCTCAGAAGAACCCTGATCGATCATCTTGATGTTGATTCCATCCTTGGCAAGTGCACTGAATAACTTACCAGCAGTACCACTTGCGGACTTCATACCACGTCCAACGACTGCAATCAGCGCAAGTCCTGACTCAATCTCAACTGAATCCGGCTTTGCCAGACGATGGATTGCAGATACCACCCGCTGCTCCTTGTGCATGAATTCATCCTCATGAACAACAATCGTCATAGTATCGATACCGGATGGCATATGCTCAAACGAAATCTCATTTTCTTCAAAAGCCTGAAGTACTTTTCTTCCAAAGCCTATCTCGGAATTCATCATTGCCTTGGAGATAAATATCGTACAGAAATCCTTCTTACCTGCGATACCTGTCACAACATAATCCTGCTTCTGGCATGTGCTCTCAACAATCCATGTACCCGGATCTTCCGGTACATTTGTATTCCGGATATTGATCGGTATACCACAGTTACGGACAGGGAAAATCGCATCTTCGTGCAGAACCGATGCTCCCATATAAGAAAGCTCACGAAGCTCTCTGTAAGTAATATATTTAATCGGCTTTGGATTCGGAACGATACGTGGGTCTGCTACAAGGAAACCGGACACATCTGTCCAGTTCTCGTACACATCTGCCTGACTTGCCTGTGCAACGATAGATCCTGTCACATCCGAACCGCCACGGGAAAATGTCTTGACATTCCCATCTTTGCCAAGTCCGTAAAATCCGGGAACAACTGCACGTGGTGCCTTCGACAGTCTCTCACTAAGAACCTTCTCTGTCTTATAGCTGTTGAGATTTCCTTCTGCATTGAAGAAAATCACCTCTGCGGCATCAATAAATTCAACACCAAGATATGCAGCCATAATCTTACCATTCAGAAATTCTCCTCTGGACGCTGCATAATCAACCTGTGGATTCTCGACCAGCTTCTTTGTGATCTCTTCAAAATCCTTATCCAACGAGAAATCTTTCAGCGCAAGCCCTGTGATAATCTCATCATATCTTGCCTTGATTGCCTTCATCTCTTCCGTAATATCTTCCCCTGCTTTTGCTGTCTCATACACATGGAGAAGCATATCTGTTACCTTCGTATCTTCCGGAAATCTCTTCCCCGGTGCAGATGGAACAACATAGACGCGACTCTCATCAGCTGAAATGATCGCCCCAACCTTCTTGAACTGTTCCGCACTTGCCAATGAACTACCACCGAATTTTACAACTTTCTTCATAATCTTCCATATATCCTTTTTGGTTTAGTATTTTGATATTTTGTATTTTATACACTTTTCAACAATATAGCAAGAGATAATTCTACATCTTCTTTTTTATTTTCCTTCTGTTTTTTTCTCCTGCTGACTCTTCCGTTCACTTATTTTTGATTTTTGTCCATATTTTCTCTCTCATTTTTCTTTAATTTTCAAAAAATGTTTTATTTTGTTGTATCGTCTCAGTTTTAAATCATCATATTGACATTTTATACCTATTTCATTATTCCGGTAGCTTTATTGCTGCGTTGAATAATCCGCAAGCACAAAGCTCGCCGGATATTCTTTTTTCGAAGCTGCCAAGGCATCCTGCAGATTGGCTGTATGCCCTGTCTTTGCAGAATACATATCACCAGCAATATAATCCATGCCACTTGCCGTATAATCATATACTTCAAACGTTACATCAAATGGTGCCTTGTCCTGATACATTTGCGCAAATTCCTGATACTCCGCTCCTGTATCATCCGAATCCGATATATCCCAATCATTTATATTCGTTCTTGTCATATAGCCGCTGCATCCCGCAAACAAAGCAAATTGTCCTGTATAATGTGCATATGTTCCATTCATTGTCACAAGCAGATCATGATCAGTCTTATTTTCAACATAAAAGATTGGATAAGCATTAAATGAGCTTCTCTCCGGTGCATTATGCACTTCGGCTCCTATATAGGTAATACGCAATTCATCGTTGTCAACAAGTACCTGATCCGTTTCCGCCGGTGTCCGTGTATAAGCCTTCGCCTGCGTCTCTTTATCCTCTGTAAAATCAATCTCCTGCACGCTATGATCCTGTAGGACCGGCTCTGCCAGTTCTCCTTCTGTATAGACCGCGAGCTCGATTTTTGCCCGGGTCATCGGATCTCTGCCTGCCTTGTATGGCATGATTCCATTGCAGTTATTTGCACAGATTTCCATATTTTCCCGTCCCGGATCTAAGTACCACCAGTTTGTTGCTTCCCAGTCATAATCCATACATTCATCGTTTACACTCCGGATTTGCAGGTCATAATAAACCAGTTTATCCGTCTTATTTGTCACCGTATAATAAATGAGACAGTCTTCCCCCGTCCATGTTTCCGGATCCAACTGATACATCGGCATTTCTTCCTCACTTGGAACATAGCCCTGTTCATATACACGTTTGATTGTCAATGTTATATACTCATCATCGCAGACGGTTATCTCTACCGGACGGTAATGGTTGCCTGTATCCGGTTTTTTGTTGTGTGTAAGGATACCGGCTGTCACACCTCCGACAACAAGTGCAGCCGCTGTCACACCTGCAATCACCTTTGCCTTTAACGTCTGAAAGAGGCCTTTTATTCCTGCTTTTCCTGCTACACCCGCTGCCTTCGCGCCTGCAACTGCTGTTCCTGTACCAGTGGCAGTCCCCGTAGCCGCTCCCGCTGCACTTCCACCGATTGCCGATGCGGTACTCGTCGATGCAACAGCACCTGCTACACCTGCCGCTGTACCCGCAAGTCCCGCTGCCCCGGCAAATATATTGGCAAGCACGTTCGGAATCACAAGTGACTGTGATTCTGCAACAAAAATTGCAGTAAGCAATGCCACACTTCCAGATGAGTACAGCTTGATGCCGCTCGTATTCTCATAATCCTGCACGCCCTGCTTGATCTTGCCTCGCGCTGCGGACAGACGATATTTTACCGTGCCTTCCGGGCACTCCATACATGCCGCGATCTCCGGCACACTCATTCCATCAAAATAATATAAGAGAATCGTCTGATACTGAATCGCCGTTAATTCTTCCTGCATGATTGTCAAGATGATCTTCCGTTTCTCTGCATTTAACACATAGCTTTCCGGCAGGAAATTGTCATTTTCCTCCAGCAATTCTGTATCGATGCTGTTTTCTTCTACCGGCTCCGGGATCTTCTTCATCAGAAAATCCTTGCATTTGTTCACGGTAATCCGGTTTAACCATGCCACAATCCGCTCCGGGTTTTCAAGCTGTTGCAGATGCGTGAGTGCCGTAATGTATGTATCCTGCATCACATCCAGCGTATTTTGTTCGTTCTTCAAAAAGCTGAACGCCGTATAATACACCTGCCGGTATGTTGCCTGATAAATCTCCTCAAATGCCTGCGTGTCTCCGTTTATAACACGGGTTATCAATTCCTGAATTTGTTCCATATGTTTATTCCTTTCTTCCTTATTACATTATATAGACGATATATGCGCACCTTCGGTTGGGTTTTTTCAAAATTTCCTGAAATCCATCGTTTTACGGGGCTTTCGTTGACTTCTACATTTTTCTTTGCTAAACTCACATCATAGATATTAAAGTAATTTGAGGAGTTTTGCAATGGACAGCAAAATATTAAAATATTTCAAGAAAAACCATATTCAGATTGAAGATATCAAATATCTGACACGTGTTGATGGTAAAACGTGTATTCACACGATGGATAATCAGACATTCCTTACTTATATAACAATCAAAGACTTTTTTGAATCATTGGAACTGCATGATTTTATCTGTGTAAACAAAGGGATTGTCGTTGCCAAAAATCAGATTAATTATATTGCGGATGGCATCTATCATATGCTCGATGGTGCCGAATTTCAGGGAAGGAAACGCACGGCCGCTGCCCACAAAAAACTGAATGCGACCTTACACCAAAGCATTGCGGACAGCATCGAGACAGTGGTCGATATCCGAAACCGTTTTTCGATTCTGGACAATATGCCGATTGCCTTCTGTGTTATTGAACTTATATTTAACAATGACGGGCATGGGATTGATTTTGTATTCCGTTATTGTAACAACGAGATGGCAGTTATCGAAGGAAAAACTATCGAAGAAATGATGAATCATTCTTTCTTCTCAGTATTTCCAAATGCTGACAAAAAATGGCTGGTTGCATATACCGATGTCGCAGTCAATGGCAGCAGCCGTTACATCCGCGATTATAGCCCGGAAATAAACAAAGAGATTTTTGTGCGCTGTTTTCAGCCACTCGAAGGGTTTTGTGCCTGTCTTCTGACGCCGGTGGATGACCTGAACAAGGCGCTTCCTGCCATGCATCTCCCCATCTGCTAACAGGCACCAATCACAACCATTTGACACATACCGATCAAAGTTCACGGAGAGGCGATATGAAACATTCTTTCAAGCAAAACAACAGTTTGAAATCTCACAAGAAATTATGCAGAACGATTCTCATCGGAATCGTTTCTTTTCTTGTTCTCACGTTTCTGGAAGTTTTTTTACTTTCCGCTGTTTCCCTGATTCCGCGTTCTGCCATCCGGAAGCACACGCAGGAGTCGGCGGAATATCTACTGGAAAAGCCGGTCTTTTACCGTGTAGTAAAACAGGATCCTGCCTCTAACATCGACCACTATGCGGATGCGATCCTTCTGAATATCCTATATCACTTTGATTCGGCTCATCCGGTTACCTCGCCGCTTACCGCTTCTTATTATTATACAGAAACGCACAACGAAAATGAGAATCTCTATACAGCAGTAACCTCCAACGTAACACCTACCTACGATTATTTCCGGTATTGGCATGGTTCAACTATTTTCATACGTCCATTGCTAACGATATTAAACATCCGGCAGATCTATATCTTTTTTGCCATTATACTGGCAGTACTATTTATTGTTTTATTTACGCAGCTGACGAAATCCGGACACACAATCTGTGCCCTGGCTATGTCTGTTGCGCTTTTGTCGGTATCGTTCTGGTTTATTCCTATGAGTCTCGAATACATCTGGTGCTTTCTAATCATGCTTATAGCAGGCATCCTTACAATATTGCTCTATCAGAAGAAACAGGAGGTATCCGGACTATTCTTCCTGCTTGTCGGAAATATCACCGCATATTTTGATTTCTTGTCAACCGAGACAATTACACTCCTTTTTCCGCTTGCATTGTTACTTGTCCTGATGCAGAAAAATAACCGGTTATGCGATGCAAAAACCGGTTTTAAAATCATTCTGTCGCGTTCTGTCTGCTGGGGCATCGGCTATCTGGCTTCCTGGATTGCCAAATGGAGCATTACATCGATTGCTCTGAACAGAAATATCTTTGCACAGGCTTTATCATCCGCCTCCACACGGGTAAACGGAGATGCCGGCAGCCTGCATGGACCGGCGCTTTCTATAAATGCATTTCTACGGAATATCGCATGTATATTCCCGTTTAATTTCATGAAAGGATACGGATATATCGCCGCAATCGGTGTTTTTGTATTACTGTTAATGGTGTATTATCTGTTCCGAAAGAACGAAAAAAAGAATTATATGCCATGGTTATTCACAGTTTTATACTGTATTCCGTATATCCGGTTTCTGACACTTGCAAACCACGCCTTTTTGCATTATTTCTTCACTTACCGGGCGCAATTTGCAAGTATCTTCTGTCTCTGCATGATCTTCTATTACGGAGTGGACTGGAAGCTTGTGTCTAAAAAATTCTTAAAGCCCCGCAAACGCCATCGTACTAACACAAGAAAATCATAACAAACCCGAATATTCATATAGCTTCATCTCTGAGACCGCATCTATCTTTGCATCTCAAAGTCCTTCACGTTCGTGCTATATTTTCTTGCCATTTCTTCTGTAATCTTCTGTTCACGAACCAGACGCTTCAAATCTGCATTCAGTGTATGCATACCAAGCGCCGCACCACCCTGCATAGAAGATACGATCTGATGTGTCTTATTCTCACGAATCTGGTTTGCAATCGCATCGGTATTGATCAAGATCTCCGTTGCCATTGCCATTCCGGTCCCATCCTCCATTGGAATCAGCTGCTGTGTTACGATACCCCGGAGTACATTCGCAAGCTGCGTACGTGCCTGTGACTGTCCATGTGCCGGATATGCATCGATAATACGTTCAATCGTCTGTGCCGCACTCGTTGTATGTAATGTGGAAAGCACAAGATGTCCTGTTTCTGCAGCCGTAATTGCCGCACTGATTGTCTCATAATCACGCATCTCTCCTACCAGGATAATATCCGGATCCTCACGCAGAGACGAACGGAGTGCCTTTGCGAACGAATCGACATCTCTTCCGACCTCTCTTTGATGTATCATGGATTTTGCATGATAATACACATACTCGATCGGATCTTCAATCGTCATAACATGTTTTGCCTGTTTCTGATTTACATAATCAATCATAGATGCAAGCGTGGTTGTCTTACCGCTGCCAGTTGGTCCTGTGATAAGTATCAGTCCGCGCGGTTCCAAAATCAGTTTCCGTATTGCATCCGGAACATGTAATTCCTGAAATGTCGGAATCTTCGAACGCAGGATACGATATGTCGCTGCGATATTATTTCTCTGATGGTAGATATTGGCACGCAGTCTTGTACCATCTTTTGTCATCAGAGCAAAATCCAGATCCTCACCCGCCTTTACCTGTGCAATCTGTTCCTCGCTAAGTTCGCTGAAGATAAGTTCCGTCGCTTCCTCTGCCGATGGTGCCGGCTCCATGATCTCCAGGTTTCCAAACCGGCGAAGCGCAATATTTGTACCAACTGTCACATGTACATCCGACGCTTCTTCTTTTTTTGCATAATCAATCAGTTCACGAAATGTCATTCCCATTTTTCACCCTCCATTTTTCAGTGCTTTTCCAACTGCTTTTACCGGATTTCTTCTCCCGGTTTTTTCTTTGCCTTCTTGTCCTCGTACATTCTCTCATCTGCGAGCTTCAAAAGTGCTGCATAATCATACTCTTTTTCACCATATGCGACGCCAACCGCAACAACACAGTCAATACCATCGTCTGCCATATTCAGTCTTGCGAGTTCTTCTTCCCAGCGTTGCCTGATTTTATCCGTCTCCGTCTTAGATATATTTTCTGCAACAAGAAGGAACTCATCGCCACCCATACGGAATGCATGTACGCGGTTGCTTGTTACCTTTCGGAAACTGTTTGCCGCCTTGATAATCAGCTTATCTCCTGCCTCATGACCGAACTGGTCATTCATCTTCTTTAAATTGTTTACATCAAAGTTAAAGATTGCAATAGAATCCAGGGATTGGAACTCTTTTTCAGCCATCTCCAGATATTTTGCCTTGTTATACAGTCCGGTTAAGCCATCATGCTCACTTGCATATACCAGTTTCTCGCGCATAACTCCATTTTCAATATACAGACTGATTACGCTTTTTAATGTTGATTCATTCATGGACTCCCAATCCATATTCGGCCATACTCCAAGATAAAGTGCATATTTTTGTCCGGAAACCTCACCACTTACGAGCATCCGGTATGTACTGTCATCCTTCGCCCCATTTAACCGGAGAATCTCCTGAACCTTTTCATCAAAGCTTCCAAACAACACATCATCTTCGCAGCCACTCTCAAACAGCTCTGCCACACCCGCGTCATAGCCGATCCGGTCATTACTGTACACATTTCCCATCTTATTATAAGTGATGACATCCATGACCTCATCTCTTTGAATCATAAAATAGGCTTTGCTTGTATTAAAATAATCCGCAAGCATCGGAAGCAGCTCATAATACGTCTCTGACAGTTTCTCTAAAACCGTAGTCTGGAACTTTGACAGTTTTCGGAAAAATCCCATATATTTTGTGATATCACGATTCAGTCCCATATATTCCGTGATGTCGGTAATCTGGTGTATCTTATAATTTTTTCCTTCTTTTTGAAAAAGTCCGGAATTGAATTTGAAATATTTTTTTGTGTTTGTGTCAATATATTCCCATTCAACAGCATCCCCGTCAATTTCCAATGCCGGGCAATCGTCATTCCATACAAAAATCTCTTCTGCATCCATGCCAACGACAGCATCTCCGTATTTTTTCCGGAAATAAGAATCCGCATATACAATCTCTGCAGACCCTTCTGCAACAATTGTAATTCCTCCTACCTTGTCAGTCATAAACTGTACAATTTCTTCTTTGAAATCCATAGTAACCTCCCTTTTTGCTATACGTCCACGTTTCAGACTCTGCTATGCAAATGTCAGAATATCTGCAAAACCTGTCATCTCAAATACTTCCATTACATCACCAATCACATTCTTTACAACCATGGATCCGCCTAATCCATTCATCTTCTTCTGTGCCCAAAGAATCGCACGAAGTCCGGAACTTGCTACATAATCGCAAGCCCCCATGTCAAGTTCAAATTCTTTCACCGGATCTACGAGCAGCTCCTCAAGCTCCTTCATCATGATTGGTGCAGCATTCGTATCCAGTCGTCCGGATACACTGACGATAAGCTTATTACCTTCTTGTTGTTTTTTCAGTTCCATAATATCCCTCCTGCTCCGGCAGCTTATATCTGCCATTTTTTAATCATTGTAACTATATTTTCTTGTTGCTTATATTCATAGGACACGATATCCATGATAGTTTTCACCATGTAAATACCAAGTCCGCCGATTTCTCTTTCATCCGCAGATAGCGTGATATCCGGGTCTTCCTTCGCAAACGGATCAAACGGCACGCCCTGATCCCGCATACAGATGCAGACTTCATGTTCTGTTTCATATGCTTTTCCTTCCAGTTCAATCGTGCAGTTTCCACCCCTTGAGCCATATGCGTAATTTACAACATTGGCGTACAGTTCCTCCACACACAATAGGATCTTCATTGCGATTTTCATTGGACACGCATAATCATCCAGGAACGCTTCGACAAAAGAAGTGATCTTATCCAGATTTTCCATTGACGCTTCTACGGTAATTAACTTTTTATTTTCCAATCGCCACGCCCTCCATCATAGACTTTCCAGAAAATCCAGTGATTTACGGATCTTTTCCATGCCGTTTACCTCAATTAATACGGTCGCTTCCGGAAAATAGTTTTCATAATAATTCTTAAACATCTTCCAGTCGATTTTCCCATCTCCCACAGACAGATGCAGATCCTGTCCGAAATCGTTGTCGTTGATATGAAGATGCTTCACATATGGTGCCAATGTCTGCACCCACAGTCCAATCTCATCCGGATTTCCAAACACATGGGCATGGGCATAATCAAAGCAGACGCCAAAATTCTTATACCCCTTTAGTTCCTCTGCGAGTCCCGCAAGCAGTTCTGGTGTATCATCAAACATATTTTCCATGTAAATCTGTATGTCCGGATATTTTAACAGCTTCTCACTCCAATATACGGCATTCTTCTTCACAAAACTGTCCCGATAACTGTCTGTCTTAAAATTAGCAATATAATTCGTATGAAATACAACCCCTTCTACACCAAGACGCTTCGCTATCGTCAGACTCTGTTCCACGCGATAGTCCGATGCCCGTGCAATCAGCGAATCATCGGAAAACACCGTTACATCCAGAAAAGCCCCATGCAAGGTACAATAGCCTGGCATTCCGGACATCTGTTCATACTCCGCTATCACTGCATCCAGCTGTTCTGTATCATCCAGCAGCTTCGGGATAAAAAAATCATTGTATTCAAATCCAAGATTCAGCCGGTCTGCAAGCTTTGTATACGAAGAAAGCTCCGCTCTATCCGGGATGATCAGTATTTTCTTACATCTCATGTTGCACGCTCCCCCTTTATTCCGGTCACTGCATAGACAAATACTTCGTTCGACTTGCCCTTCAAAGGAATTGCTCCGACTTCTTCCACTTCCACACGGTCTTTGACTCTCTCATACAGAACATCGCTGATCAGGACCTGCCCTTTCTTCGCGTTCGCCTCTAACCGCGCTGCTGTATTTACGGTATCACCGATTGCCGTAAAATCCATACGGAAATCACAGCCGATATTTCCAACAACTGCAGGGCCGCAATTGACGCCGACTCCAAATCCGACACTTCTGCCAAACCGTTCCATCAACTCTCCCTCTAATGCAATTCCCCCCTGTACGATGTCCCACGCCGCACATACTGCACGGAACTCATAGTCATCCAGATCAAACGGAGAATTAAACACCGCCATCGTTGCGTCGCCGACAAACTTATCGAGCGTACCTTTGTTTTTGAAGATAGCTTCTGTCGTAAGTGCCAGATAACTGTTCAGGATCTCAACAACCTGCTCCGGCTCCAATACCTCCGACATCGTTGTAAATCCCCGGATGTCCACGAACAGTACTGCAATATCCCGGTTCTCACCGCCAAGCTTGATATGAAAATCCCCCTTCTTCGAGATTTCATCCACAATCTCCGGTGCGACATATTTCTTGAATGCTTTTAATACCTTCTTCTGTTTCAGCTTCTCCAGAATATAACCGATTGCCAGGCAATATATGTAGGAGACAATCAGCACAAGCGGTGCATAAATCAGACTGATGGCAATTCCATTGTTATTAAGTATTACACCTGCAATCAGGTTTGCTGCCACCCCTGCAATCAGCAATATTGTTGACAGCCAGATCTTCGTCCGTTTGAACACAAAATGCAGAATCGCACAGACTAATCCGGTCAACAAGCCGAACAGAAACGGATTTCCATTCACGGAAAACCGGTTCTGCATAAACGCCTGCAGGATATTCGCATGGATTTCTACTCCGTACATCTGCTGATTGCCACCGTTTGGCACGTTGAAGTTATCCTGCATACCTGCCGCATACGCACCGACTAAAACGATGCTGTCTTTGAATACGCGGGTATCAATCTTTCCCTGTAACACATCTACAAGAGAGATACACTCATAATCACCCGGCTTGCCGGAATAATTAATCAAGGTACGTCCGGTCTTGTCCGATGCAATTGTATTGATTGTCTGTCCTGTCTTCTCACAGTAACGCTCATAGATTGCCTGTGGGAACATCGTCTGTTCCTGTCCTGCATAGCTTTCTTTCATCAATACACGCCGGACTGTACGATCCGAATCCTGCGATACATTTGTATAAGCGCATGTCACTTCCGCCCGGAGTGCTTCGTATGGATAGATAATCGTATCGATCGGATAATACTTCACACCATCTGCATCAAACTCAGGCTTTTCCTTGTAGATCAGCTGGGATGCCACAACTACATTTCCACTCTTTTTTGCTGCATTTACAAACGCTTCATCCCCTGCTTCATCTACATTTCCGGAGAAAATGATATCGAATCCGACAACTGCTGGCTTTGAAGCTTCGTCTGCATTCAATAGTTCCAGCAAATCTGCATAGTACTGTCTGGACCATGTTCCGATCGGTCCAAGCTCCTCTAAGGTGCGCTCGTCGATTCCGATGATCTTGATATCTCCTGACACGCCCCGCGGTCTCTGGTATAGTGCATCTTTCACAATATAATCAAGTGGTGAAATCAAATTGCTGATTGTCATCAGAAGCACAAGCAGCCACACAATCACCGCTTCCAATAAATCCCGAATAATACTCTTCATAAACCCCTCTTATGTACTTTCTTATTTCCTGCTTAAATACACCATCGTAATATCGTCCGCCTGCATCTCCCCGTCCGCAAATGCATCTACTTCGTCATACATGGCATCGACAAATGCATCTGCATCACCGGCCATTTCTCTGTGACGGTTTAACATGCTTGTCAGATTTGCGTCTCCAAGCAGCTCCTGTTTCGGGTTTAACGCCTCTGTCACACCATCCGTATACAGATATATACAATCCCCCTTTGAAAGCTCCAGATACTGCTCCCGGTATGGAACATCCTCCATCATCCCAAGCACCATATTCGCCTTCGCCGTTATCATCTGAAACTCCCCATCTGCCTTCTGCACAAACGGAAGATTATGTCCTGCATTGATAAATGTAACCCGGTTTGTTTCAAGATCCAGCACACAGATAAACGCTGTTACAAACATCATTGCTTCATTCTTATAACACAACTGGTTATTGGCACGGCTTGCAACCTCAGCAAGCGGAAGTCCAAGTGTGGCGTAGTTCTTGATATGGGTCTTCGCCATACTCATAAACATAGCCGCCGGAACGCCTTTCCCCGATACATCCGCAATCAGAAAACACATATGTGTCTCATCAATCATAAACATATCATAGAAATCTCCACCAACCTCTTTTGCCGGACGCATCCTGGCCGTCAGCTTTACAGCTTCTAACCGGTTAAAGCATGAAAAATCATTCTCCAGACAGCCGGTCTGTATCTGCGTGGCAATCGCAAGCTCTGATTTGATACGCTCCCGTTCGGAAACAAGCTTTGTTGTTTTCGTGTAGAGCATATTCATAAATGTGCCATAGACCTTACGATTCTCAAATGCGATTTCATCAAACAGCTTTTTGGAGATATTCGCACAGACAACTTCTCCGCGTGCACGCACAGTCGCTGCACGAATATCATCGTTGATCAGCCCAAGCTCCCCGATGAAATCTCCGACCGAGAGTGTATTGATCAGGGCATTCGATGAACTGTACACATCCGCACTTCCTTCTAATATGATATACATTCCATCATCGCTTTCCTGCCCATATGTCACAATATCCTGCCCGGAAGGAATCCGTACCTCCTTCATCGCTTCCAAAAATGCCTTCGTGCCATCGCTGATGGTTCCCTTGTTTGTGATCTGGAAAAATTCCTGTATCGTTGTAACCTTTTTTAACCGTTCAATATCCATGTGTAGCCCCCTGTATTATTTCCACTCGATTGTAATATCTTCCATCACAGGCTTTGAGAAGTCATAATCCCAGCTTCCGCCTGCCTCCGGCATAAGAGATGGTTCCTGTGCACAGGCGCCCGCCTTCACAGTCTGGGTTCCGAACACCGCACCATTATACAAAAAGGTTACCGTATATTCGCTCTTCTGATTCGTTGTTTCTTCTTTCAACCCTAGTTCTTCCTTTAATTCATCGATCAACGCTCCAAACCGCTCGCTGACTGCCTGCGGTAACTTGGAAAAATCAATCGGTTCCACATCTCCCATATAATCCGTGTTCTTATCATCCTGATAGATGATCACCTCGTATCCATGTTCAATCAGCACTTCCTGTTCGCTGACCGAACCATCCGCATATACAAGCCGGGAAGCCACTTTCCCTTCCAACGTAGAAACCTTTGTATAGCAGACACCTGCTTCATCATACGTCACCTCTACCCGGAATACGGTTCCCCGCACCGCCATCGTCGCATTCGGTGTATTCACCTCATACGAAGATTCTGTACTAAGCTTATTCTGGATTTCATTCGTGATTGCTCCCTTCGTAAGTTCGATAGCTGTCTTACTGTTTTCATCCGTTCCTTGTGCAATCAGCTTAAATTCCGTATTTTCTTCCACATATACGTACTTATCTTCATCCAGCTTGAGTGTCATGCTCCCGGCATCCACACGTACGGTATCGCCTGATTTCAGAAGCATGTTTGCATATGGTTCGAGATCATCCACGCCATCCCGCTGTACAAATGCGGCTCCTTCGACCTCATAAATCTTAATCACACGATAAGAATCCTTCTTCTTTGTAATCAGCAATATAATTGCAACAGCCGCTGCGATCACCAGGATTGCAACAGCAATTATAAGCCAACGTCTGCTTTTCTTTTTCTCCATCCTCTTCTCCCACATTCTACTTAAAATAAGTGAAAAAAACACAATTTAACTGATAAAATTTTAACAAAACACCAAATATATGTCAATTGCAACTCATCTTTATTTATATTTTTAATTGATTTTATCAATTAAAGTTCATTTTTCGTGCTCTTTATTACGTTGTTTGACTTTTCTGATTGTATATGATAATTTTTGCTCATAGAACACGAAAAATATGGAGAATATATGAAGCAATTATCTAATTTTGATCCGGAATTTACAATTTTAATGCCCTGTTTAAATGAGCGTCGGACACTGCCTCTATGCATACGGGAAATCCAGAAGTTTCTTTCAGATGCAGATGTATCTGCTGAAATTCTGGTTGCAGATAACGGAAGCACAGATGGCTCTCCGGCAATTGCCAGAAAAATGGGAGCCCGTGTTATTTCTGTTGCCAGACAAGGTTATGGGAACGCCCTGACAGGTGGGATCAACGCTGCGAGAGGCAGATACATTATTATGGGCGATTGTGATTACAGCTATGATTTTTCTGGTCTGCAGCCGTTTGTTGATGCCCTCCGGGAAGGATATGATTTCGTCATCGGCAATCGTTTTTCCGGAACAATGGAGATGCGTGCCATGCCTTTTTTGCATCGATATCTGGGGATTCCTGTGCTCTCTTATCTGGGCAGGAAACGATTTCATACATTTATTTACGATTTTCATTGTGGCCTACGCGGTTTTTCCACAAATGCTATTCGTAGTCTGCATCTGCAGTGTACCGGAATGGAATTTGCAACAGAAATGATTGCTGGTTTTGCAAATGGAAAGCACAAGATCAAAGAACTTCCTATCAACTTTCGCTGTGACAAAAGAAAAGGCGCCTCACACCTCAGAACATTTTCCGATGGTGTCCGACACCTTTACTTCATTGTCTGCAAAAAACCGTTAAAATAAATTTCCGCCGATTATTCTTATTGCTTTCCAAACGTATAGGAACCATCTTTTTTCACATAGAATTCTGTTCCTCCGCTATAAGATGTGCTGTCTCCTGCTACTTTCCAGTTTCCGTTCCCAAGCTTATACCCATTTCCTGTTTCCAGATTAACCAGAACTCCCTCTGGAATTATCCCTGTTTTCATCCAGGCCGCCGCGACCGTTACAAGAATTGTCTTTTTATTTCCAGCTACATCAACTGCTGTAATCTCATATTTTTTCTTTCCATTATTGGAACCAAGCTGCAGAACAAATTCTGTTCCATCTAAATTCTGTAATACTCCATTTACATATACCTGACTCAAATAGTCATCCTGAATCACAAGCTTCTGTGAATCTCCGTAATACGTCTTCCCGTTCTCCAGACTCAGCTTTGGAGTCTGCTTTTTTATTTTGATTGTCTCTAACCGAAGAGCTCCTGTGCGCTCACCGGATGCATTTCTCAGATAAAAGACGGTTCCTGACTGGGAATTCTGAATCGTCAGAGATTCCACATAAGTACCATTTAACTCCGTAGATATCATATATCCTTTCGCCGGTTTTACCACTACATTTGAAGTATAATACCCATTTTCTCCTTTTGTTCCAACCAGAGTATATGGCGGTTCCGGTGTTTCCAGATATCTGATAGAAAAATCTGTCGTGGCAACAGCTTCCCCATACGCCTCTGTCTCTGCAAAGGTCGCCCGGACTGTATAGTTTCCGACTGCAGTTGGAACTGTCTGACTATATGCAGTATCATCGGATGACGCTTCCTTATACTCAATCACAGCAGTCTTTTCTGTGTTGGTCGATGTTTCAGCTTTTGGATCTGGCTTTGTACCATAATTCACATCACCTTGTTCGACGCTTGCAACGCCTTCCCCTTTCACTATAACCTTTGTCGCTGCACTGACCTTCTTCTCATCTGTTTCTTTATAACGAAAATACCAGGTGCCAGGCTCCATAGCTAACATTCCACTATCCGTAATTCCTGTTACCTGCGTCCATGTATCAGATGTTTCGCTTACAGCATATTCCATATCTTCTGTTACACCGGTTACCTTCTTCACCCCACCGTCAAGTCCGGCAGGAGCATCCTGTGTTCCCCGTGCATTTGCTGCAGGCAGTGAAATCTGAATATCCTTTTTTTCATCCGCAAAAGTATATGCAAGTTTTATTTCCTTCGCATTTACCCGTGTTATATCCAGTGTTCCGCTTCCACCAGTCACCGTCGCCTGATAATCTTCCGGAAAATAATAATCATCCTTTGCCAGATATACTGCCACAGCCTGCTCGCCATACATATATGTTTCTGATGTAAATGGAGTCTCTACCGTCATGGTAGCTGCAGCTGCATCATCCATCACAGTACTCACAGTATTACCTGCAAGATCCGTGATTTTCTGTTCTGTTGCAGACGAAATACTGTACACATGATCCTTATAATTTACCTGTACAGTATAACCATCCTTTACAGTTAAAGCTGTATCCTTTGTAACCCCCAGTTTTTCTCCTGTATAGCCTTTTTCCAGCTGTAATGCCCCTGATACCGTAAGCATACCGCTGCCCGATACATTTACGGTGCCCTTTAGCTGACTTATCTCATGGCTTCCGGATACGACAAGATCTGCACCATTCGTTCCTTCGGCAATCAGGGATGTAATCGTTCCTCCTGCATAGTTAATGACCGGATTCATCCCCGAATAATTTGTTACATTCAAAGAAGAAATCGTTCCTGCATTCATGTTGACTGTCGCAGTGCTGCCAGAATATCCAGGATTTTGAACATTCAGGGTATCTATTGTTCCACTATTTGTCAAAGTGTATGTCGAACTATATGTCGCGGATGTAATATGTCCGGCATTCGTAATGCCGACTGAACTTTGAAGATCCTGAATGCTGGCTCCCGCCTGATTATCAACTTCTATGTTTCTTTCAATTTTACTGATGGATCCCTGGTTGACAATTTTTCCACCAGATCCATACACCGTTCCGGTGATATTTCCGGTAGATGAAACAGTCAGCGTGCAATCAGTCACAGCATAGTCACGATTGTCTTCCGTTGAAATCGTCGTATCCCCCGTAACATTAATTGTTTCTGCAACAACACGCACGGCATCCACGCCAAACAATTCTACAATCATCACAACCACTAATATAATCGCTTTTAACGCCCGAATTCGTTTCTCCATAGATTGTACCTCTCCCGCATACAACAAACTCTAGTTTCTTATGGTAAACTTTACCATAATCATCAAATGTATGTCAAACAAATTCAAGGCTAAGTTGATGCATTTCATCTTGGCATTGTATTAAACTCATTTTTTTGTTCTTTAATAGACTTTTGAATTGAAATAATACGCAATTTTTCTTACCGTCAGGCGTTGCTGGAACCGCCTTTCTAATCATTTATATCTCTCATCACAATCTGCGCGTCGTACTGCTTCATGGTTGGATCTAAAATCTCTTTTATTGAATTATTATGGGAGACGCCATACACATTATCATTGATATATTCCCCATAGCTTTCCGTGTAATCATATACCTTGAATGTCACGTCAAATGTCAAGCTGTTCTGCAACGCCCGCGTCATTCATCATCCACACATACAGCTCTGTATTTGCCCATGTAAGCGAATCCCTTCCCGTGCTCCCAATAAGGCGATCGGGATTGTTCATGCATATCGTCATTTCATCGTCAGCATCCAGATACCATGTCGTCTCCGTCTCCCGGTCATCATCCATCCATTCTCCATTTGCGCTTAAGAAACGGAACTCATAAAAAATCTGCTTATGTAGATTATTTTTCACTGTGTAGCGTACAATATTGCTCTCCGTGTTCCAGAGATCTTCTTTGATTGGATATTCGACTTCTTCCTGATCCGGAATATTTTCCATATGTATGTTTCCTTTCTCGCCTATAAGTTTTGTATAGCCCTTCATCTTATTGACGATTTAAGTGGTGATTTGGTTGGTTTTTCCTCAAAATCTTCTCATAGATTTCCTCAACGCCCGGATATCCCGCATCCTGTATTTCTTCCTTCGCCTGTGCAAGTGCACGTTCAAAAGAGTTCTGCATTTGTTCAAACCTCCGCATTGCGATTCTCTCTCCGAGTCCAATATGCCTTGCCTCTGCGCGAAATGATTCTTTTGTAATCTTGCGAATATCCAGTTCTCCATCAATTGCCATTGCCATTTGTTCTGTACTCTCTTCGTAAATCATCGTTGAGACAATGTCATATGCCGGAGCAAGCCGGATTGTCCTTCGATCCTTACCATACAGTAATCCAATATTCTTAATATGATTGTCCGTGTTCCCGATTAAATAATTAAAGATACATATATCCCATAATTTCAATTGATCTTCCACCGGATTGTCTGAATACTGCCTTAATAATGTAAACACACGCTTTAAATACGAGTCCCCTATCTTCTCATATTTCTGAGAAGCCGGAACACCGAGTGCCTGTGCAAAATCTTCCTGTTGCAACCGGAACGGAACTTTTTTACCATCTATCACCCGGCTATCTTCCTGCATCAGCCGGTCAAAACGTTTTGTCGCAAACAATATATGCTCTCCTGTTCCAACTGATATAATGAAACTTTCCGGTACATCTATTCCCAATATCTTTGCTGTACGCAGACATAGTTGTTCATTTGCAACGATTCCGCTCAGCCGAACATGGCTTTGCTTTACAATATGTGTACTTGGTGCCGTCCCAAACGGCATATACCATCCATCTTTATTATCATAATATAAACCTGTTTTTCCGGACGCACCAGTCAATGATAAATGTGCCTTTGCCAGAAACTGGGCTGATTTTGAAGCCCCTTCTTTGGCAAATTCCAGCAATTCTTCCCTTGATATTTTTTTATACGACGGACTACATCCACCTGCACCCGGCTCACAAATCCGAACAGCACCCAGACACTCATTTCCAAGTCCCGCAAGCACAGACAAATAATCTTCCTCTGCAACATGCATCCATCCTGCCACACACCTTCTCGTATATCCTTCTGGCAGTAACCCTTCAAAATAGCATCGTGTCTCAAAGGGCGAAAAAGCATCTTCCTGAAAGGGCAAACTAATTGAAACCGGTTGATGACTTTGATTTTCCAGATAAGACTTCTCATATATAAATCTTGCATCTTCCCAAGTTTCACCCTGTATCTGTCCAGCCAGCACAAAATCCCCATCTTCTTCTATGTATACCTCTAATTTCCGCAACTCATGCTCTCCTTTCCACCGACAGATCCAATCCCAATATCATCAGAAGCTGTAATGTCTTTCCTATCTCCGCCGTCGCTTTCCCACGTTCAACATCTGAAATAAAGCTGACACTGAACCCCGTAAATTCTGCAAGAAACGCCTGTGTATAATGCAGTTCTTTTCTTCGCGTACGAATCGCTTCGCCTAATTCTTCTACACTTCTTATCTTCATATTTATCATTCCTCTTTGCCGTACGGCATAATTTTAAAATTCTTTTATAAAAATAAGCCGTTCGACTTAATTTTACTGCTATTAGTATAATATAAGCCGTACGGCTATGTCAATTCACATTTTATTAAAATGGTCTTTTCGGATTCGCTCCATGCTCTCCGATCAGCTTCTCCATCCAGACCATATCATACCAGCGTCCAAACTTATACCCGCACTGATAGAACTGTCCGACCATGCGATAGCCAAGATGCGCATGGAATTCCACGCTATTGTTCGTCAGGTATTCGTCCTCCTTCGGCGCATAGGCGATACAGGCGTTCATATTCAAAAATCCCTGTTCTTTCAACGCTTTTTCCAGTGCCGCATGCAACTTCCCACCGATTCCCGTATGCTTGTAGCTTTCATCTACATAGATGGACGTCTCAACTGCCCACGCATACGCTTCTCTGGCATGAAACTGTCCGGCATACGCATACCCAAGCACCTTTCCATCCTGCTTGGCAACAAGATATGGATACTTTGTTTTCGTCTGCCGGATCCGATCGGTAAATTCCTCCAGCGTCGGTACTTCATATTCAAATGTAATGGCTGTATGTTCCACATATGGTGCATAGATGGCAAGCAACCCGGCTGCATCTGCCTCTTTCGCTTCGTGTATTTCAATCATTGTTTTTCCTCCTTGTGACAGAAGCTACATTCCCGATCATTCAAGTATATAAAATAAAAGAAAAATTGACAAGACTTCCCCTCTTCATTATAATAATGATATTATTACACTTGTAGGATTTAGGAGCTTTATCATGAAAAAAATGCCACAGATTACAGAAGCAGAATACGAAGTTATGCAAATAATATGGCATAATTATCCAATTAGCACAAATGAGATTACAGAACAGCTATTGCAGACAACTAACTGGAATCCACGTACAATCCAGACCTTAATTAAACGGCTGGCAACAAAAAATATTATTACCTATGAGAAGCAGGGACGTGTCTTTGTCTATACGCCACTGTTAAAGGAAGAGGACTATATCAGTCAGCAAAGCAAGTCTTTCTTGGACAAATTTTTCAACGGGAATCTTTCCTCTATGGTCTCAACCTTTTTGGATCATCGAAATTTATCAAAGGCAGAAATCGATGAACTGAAATCACTACTGGAACAAGAAAACAAGGAGTAATCTCTATGGATAATTTTTTTATTCACTTCGTATTATGCAATATAACAATCGGTCTTTTCGTTCTTATACTTTTATGTATGAAGAGAATATTTAAACATTGTCTCACTCCCCGCATGCAGTTTAATCTTTGGATTCCATTTACGATTTCACTGCTTGTTCCGTTTCTGCCAGTTTCATTTTCTACATTATCAACGAAAATGCAGGATCTGTTCCACCCTCTTGCACATTTTAGCCACACAGTCCATACCACAAATACTTCGGAATATACATCCTCATCCACAAATCAAATCTATGATTACGCAATCTCCATGCGTACACAGTTTCCAGTCTATATTTCTACCATTTTTTGTGTGATCTGGGGAATCGGCATGTTCGTTATGCTATTCTCTTTTGTGCGTTCCCTTGTATTACTGCACCATATGCGCCGCACAGCAAACCTTATGCAGGACAAACGCATACACGACATCTATATGACATGTCTTTCCGAATTACAGCTTCGCAAATCCATCCCACTGTATTCTTCATCCATAATCGACACACCTGTCTCCACAGGAATTCTACGTCCTGCCATCTTTCTGCCATTACACCACATCTCCAACTTTGAAGAACAAGAAATCCGATATATATTATTGCACGAGCTTATGCACTGTTATTATAAAGATGCCATTTTCAATTACTGTATGAATATCATACGAATCTTATATTGGTTTCATCCACTCATTTGGCTTATCACAAAGGAATTTTATACAGAGCGTGAACTTGCTTGTGACACCTCCGTCTTACGGTTACTTGGTGCGAACGAACAGATTTCATATGGCGTAACCCTGCTCCATTTTGTTGATAAGCAAACTAACACGCCCCTTTCCCTGCTAAATAATTTGAGTGAAAATGCCAAGCAGATGAAACGTCGGATTTTGAACATCAAGCAACACCAGCCTCTGACTATTCAGAAGAAACTGCACAGCATTTTATCCTTTCTGCTGTCACTTCTTGTAATCCTGTGTGGTACTCCCTGGCTGTCCGTTCATGCTTCTGACTCACTCCATTACCAGTGGGATACAAAATCGGTCTCCATAACTTCACTTGATTTATCTGATCAGTATCAGTCGTACTCTGGAAGTTTTGTTTTGTATGATCTGTGCCCTGTTCGGTCTTGATCAGCAAATCATCACGATTGATAATTCCAAATTAGAGTGGAATCATGAGTCATATCCTTTTTCCATCTGGGAAGCGGATCAAACACTCTCCTCCGCAATGAAATATTCTGTCAACTGGTACTTCGACACAATCCTGTCCAGTCTCAGTACAGAAATGCAAAGCAATTATCTGCGCCTGTTACAATATGGAAACCAGTCACCCCAAGATACATCCAGTATATTTGGAATGGAAACTTCTCTGAAGATTTCTCCAGTCGAGCAGGTGCTCCTGCTGACCAGACTATATAAAAACGAACTTCCTTTTTCCACCGACCAGATGAATGCCGTCAAGAACTCCCTTTACATAACCTCATCTACACATGGAAAACTATATGGAAAAACCGGAACCGGACGGATAGATGAGAAAGATACGAACGGATGGTTTATCGGATATGTGATTTCGGATACAAACACTTACATCTTTGCAACCAATATACAGGCTTCTGACTACGCGAACGGTAAAACCGCATCTACACTCACATTGGCGATTCTGTCGATGCTTCATCTCTGGGACGAATCGTAGGAAGCTCCAGCTCCTTTTCCTCTACGTGATTGGATAAGATTCGAAATGTTCCATCCGAAAAAGTCTGTACAACCAGCTTATTCACAAATGCACAATCAGAATTTTTATCTGGCCAGACACCATCTACATACAGGCTTAAAGTTCCATCTGCATTATATTGATAATCAACCACTTCTCCAAAAGGTGAATATGGATAATTGTACACAATATCCTGATAATACACATGTTTTTCCGCATCATAGATATATGCATTTCGGAGCTGTTCTATGGTAACCGGAAGATATGTTGTCATAATCCGTTCAAACAGGTCGCCCGGAATGCAATCTGTAGATTCTCTATATGGCTCGCCATATGCAATATGATATAAATCCTCAAAAATTCCATCCATCAGAATATCACTTGCCGTCTCTGTGTTCCAATCTATCAAAAGCAAATTGTATTTTTGATAATCCAAACCGGATACATATTTCTCCGTCAATGCCTTACACGTATCAGAAAGTGGTTTTACACGCCAATAATTACACAGACTCGCATGTACGGGAATATATTTGTAAGCATAGATAAAATATCCCTTCTCTGTATAATTGATAAATTTGACATCATATGCATTTCTTCCGATCATCGACGGTCTCTTGTTTTCATCTGGTCGAATACCAACATAATACGTTTGTAATTGCCCATTACGATGTACAAATGTAATTCCTGTCAGCAGCCCATCCTCCAACACACTATATACAGTTACATCTGCATCTACGCCCTCCTGAACCGACTCATAAAATGCGACCAGCAAATCACCATTTCTCATATCTTCGCCATCAGTTACCGCCACGACTCCAGAGTTTGCCAGTCTGCTTACCACCTCACTTCTCTGTTCGTCCGTAAAATTCTTTATATTCGATGTATAAAATAATCCATCTTCAAGTTCTACGTGTTCATACACATCCCAGATGCTTTCTGCATGCTCCATGATTGATGCATCTATCTGCTCTTTTTCCTCATTCGTCAGCAATTCTGTTTCCGGCTTTGGAAATATATTGTTTTCATCCGAAATCCCATACCGTTCCTGCCATTCCTCATCCGTATAACGATCACTATGCCACCAATGTTCTCCCTCGGAATTATTTATTATGCGATTTTGCAAATAATGAATTGTACCATTTTCATTTTTTACTGTTACCATATGTGCAAATAACCGGGAAGTATTTTTCAAAGGAAAAACCGCATTTACTGTAAGTGTCATTGAACCATCTGCATTTTGCACACAACCGACAACCTCGGAATACGGAATTTCCGCATAATCTATCTCATCCATACTCCGTGGTCGGAAAAGATATGTTTGTGTGTCCGAATTATACCGAAGCAGTTTGCGCAATGTATCAACCTCAATCGGAAAATGTTTCCTTATTACATTTTCGAATTCATCCTGTGGAATCTGATATTCCATTCCAACCGACAAATCCTCGCTCCTTTTGTATGGACATTCTTTCTGATAACATTCCTGATAAAATTTGACAAAGATATCATAGAAATCCAGCTGTCCCCAATGTTCAGCGTCCCAATCTACAAGAAATACATTATTCAAACTATACGAAATAGGTTCTATATAAGCTTCATTCATTGCCTTATACGCCGCATCTAATACTTCCACACGAAACGCAATATGTTCCTCTTCCGGTGCCGCAAGCAACGCCGACATCTGATTCGAAACCCAATACCCTTCTATAAATAAATATCCCTCCTGCGTATAACAAAACTCCGTTGCATCATACTCCTGCAAATCTGAAATCTCCATTTGCTGATTATGATATTGTATACACTGTTGCTCAATAGTCACTTTTTCCCCACGTGACAAAAGACGATATACCCAAAACTTCTGATCCACTGCAATACGAAATATAATACAGTCTGCATCCTTTGTCTGTTTTTTACTCTGAATAAACGCCTGCAATTGTTCTGCACATGCCATATCGACTTTATTTTCCACATCAATAGCAACATATCCAAGTGAGCCAATCCCCTGCACAACCTGCGTTTGTTTTTGAACATCCGTTATATCATTGCCGGCATCATCATAAATGGATTGATAGACACGCAAGCACTGATCCAGAGTCCCTTCATCTAAAATACCAGTCTGCTCCTCTTCGCTTTCAATTCTGATATTTCCCTTCCCGTTGTTGTGCAAACACCCTGTCAAAAGGAATATCATACTTATCACCATAGCTATCAAGCGTTGTTTTTTCATCTGTTTTCCTCCTAATACTACATTTGTAATATTTATATATTACAGCTGTAGTATTAGTTTGTCAAATCAAACAACATCCCCGATTAACGCAATCCCACGGATATGAATTCCACCCATATTTTAACGTCGCATCAAACTGTTTCGGATAATCGAACACCATATCCTTGCCTATCGTTATAAAATACCGCGGCAATTTATTCCCATGATACCCATCATTTGAATTCATCTCATACAAAGCGCAATGAATCTGAAATTCCGCTTTTTCATCCATCAGATTATAAAGTCTGCTCTGCAATTTGCTCCATCGTTTTCCCATTGTACTCCTCCTTGGGGACGCTTCTTTTTATGTACACTACGATAGTCATATGATCTTGTCAACAAAAAAGACTTCCCACTTTTGGGGAAGCCCTTTCTGCATCTATATCTGTAACTACTTACACTGACATCATAAATGTATCTCTTATTCTCCGGACGTATCAATCTCCCCGGTGGCATTGCTGATTGTAGTTTCTACATCTACAACCTCCGGTCCATCTGCAAATGCTTCCGTATTATTTGCTTCTTCGGTTGCGCTTACCTGCTCCTTTTCTTCTTCATCCTCCCACAGCGATTTGTGTTCTTTGCGTTTTCGTATCTCCAGCATCGCCGCTGCATTTTTTGCCATCATATAAAGCTTCGGATCAAATTCCATCAGCTTTTTCTCATCCTTCGCCGGGACCTTATCCCCATGCATAATGCGCCTTGCAACAAGCATGATCTTGTTCATTTCTTTTGCCTGATCTGCCATAGCATCCGACTGCTGTTTGCTTGCTATCTTGTCCGAGATCATGCGCCACTGTTCCATCAGTTTGTCCATATAATCCTGATATTCCTGTCTCTTCTCATCGACAGCACTGTATTGCAGCTCAAGAATCGCCGACTCATCCTTGTAAACCTCTGCGCCATTCTCGGTCGTCTTTATCTTCTCTTCGAGTTTCTGTTTCTGCGCATACAATTCCTTCTGCTTCGAGTAGTAGGTTTTGATCTGTACGTTGTACCGTACTCTCGCATCTTCAATCTTCATACCGGTCACCTCTATCCCCGAAAATCAAATTTCTGTCCAACGCTCTTTTCGCTTTCTGTGAGTACATTTCGCTCGGAGTTCTCATATGCATAAGAAGAAACTTTGTCAATCAGCTCTTCCATTGAACCGGCTGTGATCTGCACGTATTCCTTCTCATCTGCAATCGTTGTTTCCTCATTTTTGGATTCTTCCGCGCGCTTCTCATCGGCCTTCTTTTCTGCTGCTTTTTTCTCAGCAAGCTTCTGATCTTTCGCCTTTTCCGCTTTCTTCTGTGCAGCCTTCTTCTCTGCTGCTTTCTTTTCCGCCTTCTTTTTCGCCGCCTTTTCCACAGTTGCAAAGAAGGTTGCCTTTCCATTTGCATCAACAGACATACCGAAGTTATTTACACTGGCACCGCTGCTTGTCAGACTGTTTTTTGCCTCCTGCAGCTTTGCCTGTGACATCGCAATAATTCCTTCATATTTTCTCCGGAAAGACTCATCCGTTGCCATCTTCTCAATTTTCTCATCGTCGATCAGAACAACCTGCTTGCTCGCATTTCCATATGCCGCCGCATTTGCCTGCACCTGTGATTTCATGTCCTTGCTTACAAGTATAAAATCCATATTTCCAAACTTGGCTTTCAGTTTGTTGTAATAGTCCTTCGCTTTGTCAGACAGCTCCACATCTCCAATCACCGTCCCATATCCGTTCTTCGTTGTAGGGACGAGAGAACTCGTCGTATCGGCTGGGTTGAAGGTCGTTGTCTTCACGCTGTCTGTCTCTGTTTTCTGTACATCTGTTTTCTCCGCATTCTTCCGGTCTGTCTTCGTGTTATTCGTGCGGGTATTGTTCCACGTGCTGTTCGTCTGCTGATATGCAGATACTCCATATAAATTTGCCATTTCTTTCTCTCCCTTCGTATAATATGTAATGCCCCCTCACATCTGTTCGGCGGCTGGTCGTCGGAACCGATCCTAAATATGAACTTCGTTCATATCGGTTCCTCCTCATACCTGTGCTGTAAAGCTTCCTCTGCCACTGTGACTGCGTCGCAGAAATCGTTCAATTTCCTCTGTTATCTCTGTAAATGTCTGTGCAGCCTCCTGCTGCCTGCGTGCCATGCTTGCATCACCGGCTGTCTTCGGCGATTCCGGCGGTTTTATTTTTGCATGTGTTTCTACATTTGCAATTTCTACCGTTTCGTATACATCAGACATTTCCGATTTTACATCAGATTGCGGTTCATCCACTTCCTCAGCCTCTGCATCTGCCTTATTTTTATTGTCGACTTTTGAATCTTCTGTCGTTTCTGCCTGCTCTGTATCCTTTTGATGCTCCATTTTCTCTGCAGATTCCTCTGCCGCCTCCCTGCGCAGCTCTTGTTCCTCCGGAAGCTCCTCATATGCCCGGCTCTTCTCAAACGCCTGATGTGCATCACGGATCATACACACTTCATTATTCAGCCGCTGCATAAGCACTACCTTCTTGTCCTTTGGAATGTATGGATTGCTTGCGATTTCCTTCGCCTGTGCCGCAAAGCTTCCCATGCGATTCAATTTGAGCCGCTGTACATCTTCCTTTGTCCGGCAATTTTTCAGTGCATTTTCATACGCTTTCTTCTCCGTCTGCGCTTTCTCATATTCTGCAAGTGCTTCCGGATCATGCTCTTTCAGATACGCGATTTCCTCTTCCGTAAGTGTTCCGCCGGTTTTCAACTTCGTATACAGCTCACTGGTCGCAGAACGCTCCCGCTCCGTCTGCGCCTGTCGTTCCAGACTGTCCAACAGGATTTCATCCTGCGTCATACCCTCTGTATCCTTCTTACTGTTGATATCCTGTTTCTTTTTCTGCCATTTCAGATCCAGCATTTGCAGACTGACCTGACTTTGAATCGTTCCTGTATACATCGTCTCACCTCCCGATTTATACTGTTTCACCTGCGTTTCCATGATACAGGCTCCGATCTTTTTATCACAACTATAAATTACGCATTTTCACATAGGAAATAAGCCCACTACAAGGGTAAAGAAATAATACAGAAATAGGTATAGTAATCCCCTATACCTCTGAAAACCTTATTACTTCATCCTTGAAGTTTTTGAGCTCAATTCCTTTTGAGCTTTTATATGTATGTTATCGGCTGGGGTAGGGGATTTGTTAACCTTTTAATTCAAGTAATATAAATAAAAGCCAAGAATATATAAATATATCTCTTCTAATCTAAACAGACGTACAAGCCATAGGTTCCACTTCAATCCCCAACGGATCACATACTTTTCTAAGACTTTCTGCATCACGTTCATTTCCGAAAATGAGCATTTTCTTCAGATTTGGGAACTGCTCCATCTCCGATTTTGTTACTTTTCTGAAATCAAATCTTTCGTCTCTTCCGTCCCACTCTGGTGCAATCTGCATATAGATTTCATCGGAACCATCCATATTAATTTCTTTGACCAACCCTGCAAGACTTGCCGGAATCGGTAATTCCTTAAAGAAGCTTACCGCGGCGCGTACATTTTTATCTGTTTCAAGATTCCAATGTGCTTTTTTGAAAATCATATAATCGTATATATCAAAATATGGCTTCAAGACTTCCTGATTGTACATGAGTTCCTGTATTACGGCGAGCTTAAAATTAAATGTATCGAATATCAGACAAGTTTCATCAGGAACAGTGATATTATAGTTCTCATCACTCTTTGGACGTTCCGGTCTGAATCCGATATATACATCTAATAGAATTTGATCCCCATCATAGACTGGAATATCTTTTCTCTTTCGTTCATCTTCTACTTTCAGGACAATATCCATATGAATCTGCCGAACCATATTCCCCTGCTCATCCTTAATTTCTGAATTATAGCCGTAGCCTAGAATATATGGATATAATCTGTCGCGTGACATATTTTGATTTAAGACTTTTAGTCCACCAATATAACATTTTTCTGTCTTTGATTCTGCGAATACGTTTTCCCCTGTAACATACAGCGTCATAGATGTGATATTATGGGCATCATCTATATAGGCCTTCTGTTTTTTCAAGTTCCGAAGATATGCAGTTGCACCCTCAAATGATATTCCCAGCTCATCATAGAAATATTCACAATGATTATCACTTTGAACATTTATCCTGGCCTCTCCAAATAATGCACGTATATCTTCATAGGAAAGTGGAAATGTCAGCAAATTGCCATTAAATACTATGCCATTATCCAAAACCTCTACCTGATTCATTACTTATTGCACCCCTCTTTCAATGTTAAATGGGAATTTACGAATATATTGTACCATAACAATTATAATCTTCAAACAATAATCAGAATCAATGGCATATTGCACAAAAGAGGAAACATCACACATGCTTCCTCTTTCCTTGCTCTTACTTATATTATTATCTGAGATATTTTGCTTAAATCCATATCAGTGAATAATCTCTCCTACCGGAGTAATCCACTTTCCTTTAGCAAAATCTCCAGGTCGGTTCCTTCCACAGCTTTTATTACTTTCTTTAAGACAATCTTTTCTTTGAGAGAAAGCGGAAGTTCATCAATCGGCTTTTTATCAACTGCATAATATGCGGCCCGCAGCAATTCCCGTACATCGTACTTAGAACCCCACACTTCCGGAACACCACGATCTACGTTCATAAGTGTGTAAACTGCTTCCATACCCGTACGGATGGAGTATTCTGTTGTGAAAATAGTATCTCTCGGTGTCTCCGCAAACTGTCCCAGGAATGCAAAATTGACAGCGCCTTCCGGAACAACGAGCGGACGATCACTTTCTTTTCTTGGCTGGAAGAACGCATTGATATATGGCATGAAGCAGGTTGTTGTATTGCAGCGATTTTTTGCCCAATCATCAATCTGATCTGTCGGCACGCCAATGTGATACAGCCACTCCCGGCAAACTTCTTCACCTGTACAATCCCGCATTGCCTTCTTCACATAATTTCCTTCTTTATTCGTTGTAAGTGCATATACCCAGATCAAAACCGTATTTTTATCCTGCGCTTTAAACTGCGGCTGACGATTGATTGTCCACGAAAGATACCAGTTATCGGTACTATCCTTCACTGTCACAATTCCTCCGGTTGTTACCTTTCCTTCTCTCGGATCACGCTTGCAAATGCTGATAATCTTCTGGATAATCTCTTCATCCGAGGTTTCTACAGTTGCACTCATCCAGTTTGTTGCTTCAAAATCGTCGCAGAATTTATCCGGATTACCATACTCTCCATTCTTTGCCTGTGCAGCAATATTCTTCCACAAATCCCAAGATTCGCCTGCACCGTTTTTAATCCGGCTCAAATCCGGCGCTGTATTCTGATCTCCATAGCAGGAAGTATCTGTACAGCATCCATTTGTTATAAAGACCAGATCATCCTCGATCAAATCAATTGTACCAGGTTTTCCATCCTTCTCATATACAATCTGTGTGGCAGTTTTTTTACCATTTTCATCTTTGATGACAACATTTTTGACATCGATGCCATACTCGACTGACACACCGTGACTTTCGAGATATTTTACAAGCGGAAGAATCATGCTCTCGTATTGATTGTATTTCGTAAAGCGAAGTGCGGAAAAATCCGGAAGTCCATCAATATGATGGCAGTATCTGCACAAATACCGTTTCATTTCCAATGCAGATGACCATCTCTGGAATGCAAACATGGTCTGCCAGTACAGCCAGAAATTCGTGTCCCAGAAGGAATCCGGCAATACCTCACTGATTTTCTTATCCTCCAAATCTTTTTCCGGTGTCATAAACAACTTTGACAATGCCAGGGCTGAATCCTTATCAAGTGTAAATTTCTTATCTGTATGTGCATCCTGCCCGCATTTCTCAGAAGCCCTGCAAAGGGAGTAATTCGGATCATGCTTGTTTAACCAATAATACTCATCCAGAACAGAGACGCCCGGTGTCTCTATCGAAGGAACATCCCGGAACATATCCCACATACATTCAAAATGGTTGTCCATTTCTCTTCCGCCACGCATGTAGAAGCCTTTTCGGACATCCTTTCTTCCATCGCAGCTGCCTCCGGCAAGATCCAGCTTCTCAAGGAGATGAATACGCTCTCCTTTTACCTGCCCATCTCTCACCAGATAAAAGGCGGCAGAAAGCCCCGCTAATCCTGTTCCAATGATATATGCTGATTTCCGGTCAGCACCCTCCGGTTTTTCTGGTCTTGCAAATGCTTCATAAGTTCCTGCTGAATAATACATAATAAACACACTCCTTTTTTGTTTAAACTGTGACATTTTTCTTTGTTTCCATATACACAGTATATCCACAAAATCTTCTTCCTACTATGCACAAAAAAAGAGAACTGTCATAGAAAGCGACAATTCTCTTACATTGCATCCATATACGACAAACCAGCAGATTTGTCGTAATCAGCTCTTGTTCAGTTTTGCATTATTCAATGCATGTGCGAAAGATCCCTGAATCAATGCATTCAATCTTTCTATGATCTGTTTCGGATCCTCCTTCATCCCCTTGTCAATCCATTCTAACACCAGACCAACAAACCCATATTTGTAAAAATCCGCAATGAATGTTTTATCCTCTTCCCGCACGACCATACCTGCCGCTTTTTCTTCGAGTACGTCATATATCAGCTGATACGTTACTTTATACAAATAGCGGTAAATATATCCTCGCGGAGCATTATGATAGATGTTGACAACAAAAGGCTCGTCCTTTTTCAGCAGATGAAATATTGCCAGAAATCCTTCCTGCCATGTATCATATGTTTTATTCTGTTTCAGTACATGATCTGCATCTGTTTCGCAAATCCATTCAATCAACTCATATATATCATGAAAATGATAATAAAAAGTCTGCCGGTTTATCCCACACTTTTCCGTAATGTCATTGATTGTTATTTTATCAATCGATTTTTCTAATAATAACTCCTTAAACGCAAATGCGATTGCAAACTTTGTCGTTGCCTTGCTCATGCTGCCTGACACCTCCTATCTGTTCCACTGTGTTGACCGGAATTGGGGAATTGGGAGAGATTTCAACATCTTCTCCCCATTCTTTCCTTGTATATTTTACCGTCATTGGGTGATTTTTGCAAATTCAAATCATTGTCCCCATTCGTTTTTCTGTTTTTTTCTATTTAATTGGGGGATTTTTCCTATTTACAATTTTTTTCCCAAAACTGCTCAATAGTAAAGCATATACAATCCGCCGTGCATGACAACCACGCTTCGCGTGTTTGTCTCGCGGGCTCACGCCCTATATCCAGAACTCACGTATATCTCTTGCGATTGCTTCGCAATCACAAGCGCATAGACATTCGTCGAATGTCTATGCAGATAAAAAATAAAAGCCAAGAGTATGCAAGCATACTCTCGGCTTTATTATTTTATCAAATATACACTCGACTCAAAGTCGTTGCAGTATTACTCGATAATTGTAGCAACACGTCCTGAACCTACAGTTCTACCACCCTCACGGATAGCGAATGTAAGACCCTGGCTCATAGCGATTGGGTGGATGAGCTCGATTGTCATCTCTACGTTATCACCAGGCATGCACATCTCTGTACCAGCTGGAAGGTTACATACACCAGTTACATCAGTTGTTCTGAAGTAGAACTGTGGACGATAGTTGTTGAAGAATGGTGTATGACGACCACCCTCGTCCTTTGTCAGAACGTAAACCTGAGCTGTGAACTTTGTATGACATGTGATTGAACCTGGCTTACAAAGAACCTGTCCACGTACGATATCCTCTCTCTTGATACCACGAAGAAGAGCACCGATGTTATCACCAGCCTGACCTTCGTCAAGGAGCTTACGGAACATCTCGATACCTGTTACAGTTGTCTTCTGTTTCTCTGGCTTGATACCAACGATTTCAACTTCGTCGTTAAGATGAATAACACCAGCCTCAACTCTACCAGTTGCAACAGTACCACGACCTGTGATTGTAAATACATCCTCTACAGGCATGATGAAGTCCTTATCTGTAGCTCTCTGTGGATCTGGAATGTATGAATCAATTGTATCCATAAGCTCCATGATCTTGTCGCCCCAAGGACCGTTTGGATCCTCAAGTGCCTTAAGAGCAGAACCCTTGATGATTGGGCAGTCATTGAAACCATACTCTTCAAGCTGCTCTGTAACTTCCATCTCAACGAGCTCAAGAAGCTCCTCATCGTCAACCATATCGCACTTGTTCAGGAATACTACGATGTAAGGTACACCTACCTGACGAGAAAGAAGGATGTGCTCCTTTGTCTGAGCCATAACACCATCAGTTGCAGCAACAACGAGGATAGCACCATCCATCTGTGCAGCACCAGTGATCATGTTCTTTACATAGTCAGCATGGCCCGGACAGTCAACGTGTGCGTAATGTCTCTTCTCTGTCTCGTACTCAACGTGAGCTGTAGAGATAGTGATACCTCTTTCTCTCTCTTCTGGAGCCTTATCGATGTTCTCGAAATCTGTAGCTGTGTTACCAGCAACTCTAGCAGCCAATACCTTTGTAATTGCAGCTGTTAAAGTAGTTTTACCGTGGTCAACGTGTCCGATTGTACCAATGTTACAATGTGGCTTTGATCTGTTAAACTTTTCCTTTGCCATTATAATTTCCTCCTTAATATAGCCCCTCCGGGCAATTTATTTGCCCTTTCCGGGCGTTTACTCGGCTAAAAATCATTATATTAAAATATAGCGATATTTTCAAGCAATTTTTTAAAATTGTCCTACAAATATATACTTTGCAGAATTAAGAGTTCTTGTTTGCAAGAACCTTCTCCTGAATGTTCTTTGGACACTGCTCATACTTCTCGAAGAACATAGAGTAGTTACCACGTCCCTGTGTAGAAGAACGAAGCTCTGTAGAGTAACCGAACATCTCAGCAAGTGGAACCAATGCCTTAACAATCTTTCCACCACCGATATCGTCCATACTCTGGATCTGTCCACGCTTTGCATTCAAGCTACCGATTACATCACCGAGGTACTCCTCAGGCATTGTAACCTCAACCTTCATGATAGGCTCAAGAAGCACTGCTCCACCCTTTGCCATAGCATCCTTGAATGCCATAGAACCAGCGATGTGGAATGCCATCTCTGAAGAATCGACTTCATGGTAAGAACCATCATAAACGTTTGCCTTAACACCAAGTACCGGATATCCGCCAAGGATACCAGCCTTTGCTGCTTCCTCGATACCTTCACCAACAGCTGGGATGTATTCCTTAGGAATAGCACCACCGACAACAGTTGACTCGAAAATAAACTGCTCTTCACCGTTTGGATCCATAGGCTCGAACTTAACCTTACAGTGACCATACTGACCACGACCACCAGACTGCTTAGCGTACTTGCTATCTACATCAACAGCCTTAGTAAATGTCTCCTTGTAAGCAACCTGAGGTGCACCAACGTTTGCCTCAACCTTGAACTCACGGAGAAGACGATCAACGATAACTTCCAAGTGAAGCTCGCCCATACCTGCGATGATTGTCTGACCTGTCTCTGAATCTGTATGTGCACGGAATGTAGGATCTTCTTCAGCAAGCTTTGCCAAAGCTTCACCCATCTTACCCTGATCATTCTTTGTCTTTGGCTCGATAGCAAGCTCAATAACTGGCTCAGGGAATTCCATAGACTCAAGGATTACTGGATGCTGCTCGTCACAGATTGTATCACCGGTTGTTGTAACCTTGAATCCAACCGCTGCAGCGATATCACCAGAATAAACCTTGTCAATCTCTGTACGGGAATTTGCATGCATCTGAACGATACGTCCTACACGCTCCTTCTTACCCTTTGTTGCGTTCAGTACATAAGAACCTGAGTTCAATGTACCAGAATATACTCTGAAGAATGCTAACTTTCCTACGAAAGGATCTGTCATAATCTTAAATGCAAGTGCTGCAAATGGAGCTTCATCAGATGAAGGACGAGTTACCTCGTTACCATCTTCGTCTGTACCTGTGATATCAGGGATATCCGTAGGAGCAGGCATGTACTCGATAACGCCATCGAGCATCTTCTGAACACCCTTGTTCTTGTAAGCAGAACCACAGAATACAGGAACTGCCTCGTTTGCGATTGTACCCTTACGGAGTGCAGCCTTCATATCAGCGATAGATGGCTCCTCACCCTCAAGATACTGCATCATAAGGTCATCATCAAGCTCACAACACTTCTCTACCAGATTCTCATGCCACTTATCAGCAAGCTCTTTCAAATCTGCAGGGATATCTGTAATCTCGATATCTGTACCCTCATCGTTCTTATAATAGTATGCATCCATCTCGAACAGATCGATCAGTCCGATGAAATCATCTTCCTGTCCGATTGGAATCTGTACAGGAATTGCATTCTTGCCAAGACGGTCAATGATTGTCTGTACAGACATGAAAAAGTCTGCACCCATTTTATCCATCTTATTGATGAATGCCATACGTGGAACATTGTATGTGTCAGCCTGACGCCATACGTTCTCTGACTGTGGCTCAACACCAGCCTTTGCATCAAATACACCAACAGCTCCGTCCAATACACGAAGTGAACGCTCTACCTCAACAGTAAAGTCTACGTGTCCCGGAGTATCGATGATATTGATACGATGCTCTAAAGCACCTGGCTTCTTCTTATGATGATCCTCTAATGTCCAGTGACATGTTGTAGCAGCAGACGTGATTGTGATACCACGCTCTTTCTCCTGCTCCATCCAGTCCATGGTAGAAGCGCCATCATGAGTCTCACCAATCTTATAGTTTACACCAGTATAGTAAAGAATTCTCTCTGTAAGAGTTGTCTTACCAGCATCAATATGTGCCATGATACCGATGTTTCTTGTTCTATCAAGTGGATATTCTCTTCCAGCCAAGGTTTTTTCCTCCTTATTTTAGTATATATGCACCCGAAAACTAGAATCTGTAATGAGCAAATGCCTTGTTTGCCTCTGCCATCTTGTGCATGTCTTCTTTTCTCTTAACAGATGCGCCTGTATTGTTTGCTGCATCCATAAGCTCTTTTGCAAGTCTTTCTTCCATAGTCTTCTCACTTCTTGCACGTGAGTAAGTTGTCAACCAACGAAGCGCTAAAGCCTGTCTTCTGTCAGGTCTTACTTCGATTGGAACCTGGTATGTTGCACCACCGATACGTCTGGCCTTAACTTCGAGTGATGGCATGATATTATTCATAGCAGCATCGAAAACCTCTAAAGCCTCCTTACCAGTCTCGTTTGCGATACGATCAAAAGCACCGTAAACGATCTTCTGAGCAACACCCTTCTTACCATCAAGCATGATGTTGTTGATAAGCTTTGTAACGATCTTATTGTTGTAAATTGGATCCGCTAATACGTCTCTTTTTGCAATATGTCCTTTACGTGGCACGGTTCTTCCCTCCTTAATTATTTTTGGATCTTTCAATCCGAATTAATTCAACGGTACTCACATTCCCCTCAATAGAGATACAGCAAACCGTTACCTGCTGTACTTGAGTATTGTGGAAATGTGTTCGTGCGGAAATTGCTATCTTTCCTTCTATAAATATATAATACGGAAAACATAACCCACTTTCGCACTTTTTAGTTCTTGAAATACGAACTGTTACAATACTAATCTACCGATTTATTTTGCATCCTTCGGTCTCTTAGCACCGTACTTAGAACGTGCCTGACGTCTCTTAGCAACACCTGCTGTATCAAGAGTACCTCTGATGATATGGTATCTTGTACCAGGTAAGTCCTTTACTCTACCACCACGGATCAGAACAACGCTGTGCTCCTGAAGGTTGTGACCTTCTCCTGGGATGTAAGATGTAACCTCGATTCCGTTTGACAAACGAACTCTGGCGATCTTTCTAAGAGCTGAGTTAGGCTTCTTAGGAGTAGCTGTCTTAACTGCTGTACAAACACCTCTCTTCTGTGGTGAAGCTGTATCAGTAGGCTTTTTCTTAAGTGAGTTGTAACTTCTTAAGAGCGCTGGTGCAGTAGACTTCTTCTCTACAGTCTGTCTTCCCTTTCTAACTAACTGGTTAAAAGTTGGCATGTTTTCACCTCCATTCAAAATATTTTACACCATGCATACACAAGTATACACACAAATCACATGCCTTAAACGCATGCTTGACTATTATATTATTCAAATCGTCGGATGTCAACAGGGAAACCCGCAAAATATAAGAAAAAATTTCATTTTTTTAGAAAATAAAGTCATTTATAAGAAAACACACATGGCTGTCACCAACCATGTGTGTTTATTTTATTACTCTTCTGTGTTAACAGTTTCTTCTACGGTTGCATCTGCTTCCTCGAAATCACCTGTCTCTTCGCCTGTTACCTCTGACATATCGATGTTTCCATCGCCTGTGTCAAGCTTCACATTACGATAACGCTTCATACCTGTACCAGCAGGAATCAGCTTACCAATCAGGACGTTCTCCTTCAGACCGATCAACGGATCAACCTTGCCCTTGATAGCGGCATCGGTCAATACCTTGGTTGTCTCCTGGAAGGATGCTGCTGACAAGAAGGAATTTGTAGCAAGAGAAGCCTTGGTAATACCAAGCATAATCTGCGTTCCCTTTGCTGGTTCCTTGCCTTCTGCTTCCAGCTTCTCGTTGAGCTCTGTGAACTCAAGTGCATCTACGTTGATTCCTGGTAAGTAATCGCTATCTCCGCTTTCCTCAACACGAATCTTCTTCAGCATCTGACGAACGATAACCTCGATATGCTTATCGTTGATCTCAACACCCTGCAGACGGTATACCTTCTGTACTTCCTGGATCATGTAATCCTGTACAGCACGTACACCCTTGATCTTCAGGATATCATGTGGATTTACAGAACCCTCTGTCAGCTCATCACCGGCTTCAAGTACCTGTCCATCCTGTACCTTCAAACGTGAGCCATAAGGAATAAGGTAAGCCTTTGCTTCACCTGTCTCCTGATTTGTAATGACTACTTCACGCTTTCTCTTTGTCTCACGGATCTCAACCACACCACCAAGTTCTGTGATGATTGCAAGTCCCTTTGGCTTTCTTGCCTCGAACAACTCCTCAACTCTAGGAAGACCCTGTGTAATATCTCCACCGGCCACACCACCTGTATGGAATGTTCTCATTGTAAGCTGTGTACCAGGCTCACCGATTGACTGCGCAGCGATGATTCCGACTGCCTCACCAACCTGAACCGCCTGTCCGGTTGCCATGTTTGAACCGTAGCACTTTGAACATACGCCAAGGTGTGAACGACATGTGAGGATCGTACGAATCTTGATCTTTGCATCTCTTCTTGGTTCTGACTCACCTTCGAGTGTAAATGGAACACCATCCTTATCTACACCATTCTTCAAAACGTTCTCTGCACGCTTTGGAGTGATCATATGATTTACCTTTACAAGCATGTTACCATCTTTATCGTAAATGCTTTCCGCTGCGTAACGACCTGTGATACGATCTTTCAGGCTCTCGACTACACGATCACCTTCCATAAATACTTCGACATACATGCCTGGCTTCTCTTCACGATCTACGCTACAATCAACATCACGGATGATCAGATCCTGCGATACATCTACCAGACGACGTGTCAGGTATCCAGAATCGGCTGTACGAAGGGCTGTATCAGAAAGTCCCTTACGAGCACCATGCGCAGAGATGAAGTACTCCAATACGTCAAGACCTTCACGGAAGTTTGACTTGATTGGGAGCTCGATGGTACGTCCTGATGTATCTGCCATCAGTCCACGCATACCAGCCAGCTGCTTGATCTGCTTATCACTACCACGGGCACCGGAATCTGCCATCATGTAGATGTTGTTATACTTGTCAAGTCCATCCAACAGAGCCTTTGTAAGCTTGTCATCAGCATCCTGCCATGTCTTGACAACGGCATGATAACGCTCTTCGTCGGTCAGATATCCACGACCGAACAGCATATTCTCTTTATCTACGATTTCCTGTGCATGCTCCAGAATATCCTTCTTAGATGCAGGCACTGTCATATCAGAAATAGATACTGAAATCGCACCTCTTGTTGAGTACTTATAACCCATTGCCTTGATATCGTCCAATACCTCTGCGGTCTTTGTAACACCGTGTGTATTGATACACTTGTCAAGGATCTTCTTCAACTGCTTCTTATCAACATGGAAGTTGATTTCTGGCTCCAGGATATTATCTGGATTTGTTCTGTCTACGAATCCAAGATCCTGTGGAATAATCTCGTTAAAGATCAGACGTCCCAGTGTACACTCAACGAATCCTGTATGCTTCTCGCCATCTGGAGTCGTAACAGTACGAACAACTTCGATCTTCTGATGTAATGTAATCTCTTTGTTCTCATATGCGAGCATTGCAAGGTTCTCGCTACTGAACTTCGGCTTCATGAAGTTTCTGACTGTTCCTACAATATTCTTGTAGAATGTCTCTGCCTTTGTCTTCTTTGCAACGACACGAACTCTGATATAATCATCTGCATCTAACTCGCCTGCATAACAATCTGTATGCAACTGCTCCAGATTGCCCTTCTCGTCGTCAGCAAGATATTCTTTCTTAATCTCTACATTTGCAGCTTCTTCGTCAGAAATACTTGCATAGCGCTCCATAGTCAGATAGTAAATACCAAGTACCATATCCTGAGAAGGAACGGCTACCGGACCACCATCAGAAGGCTTCAACAAGTTGTTTGGTGACAGAAGCAGGAATCTACACTCAGACTGTGCCTCTACAGAAAGTGGAAGGTGGACAGCCATCTGGTCTCCATCGAAGTCGGCGTTGAACGCGGTACATACCAATGGATGAAGCTTGATTGCCTTACCTTCTACCAGGATTGGCTCAAATGCCTGAATACCAAGTCTGTGAAGCGTCGGGGCACGGTTCAGCATAACTGGATGCTCTTTGATTACATCCTCCAATACATCCCATACTTCTGGCTCCAAAGACTCAACCTTCTTCTTTGCTGCCTTTACGTTTGTAGCAATACCACGTGCTGTCAATTCTTTCATTACGAAAGGCTTGAACAGCTCGATTGCCATTTCCTTTGGAAGTCCACACTGATAAATCTTCAGCTCCGGACCAACTACGATAACGGAACGTCCGGAATAGTCAACACGCTTACCAAGAAGGTTCTGACGGAAACGTCCCTGCTTACCCTTTAACATATCAGAAAGAGACTTCAATGCACGGTTACCAGGACCAGTTACCGCACGTCCTCTTCTACCATTATCAATCAATGCATCAACGGCTTCCTGCAGCATACGCTTCTCATTACGAACAATGATGTCAGGTGCCTTCAGATCCAACAGTCTCTTCAAACGGTTGTTACGGTTGATGATTCGACGATACAGATCATTCAGATCGGAAGTTGCGAATCTACCACCATCCAACTGTACCATTGGACGGATATCTGGTGGGATAACTGGAATTGCATCCAGAATCATCCACTCAGGCTTATTATGTGAGTTACGGAATGCTTCTACAACCTCCAGACGCTTAATGACACGTGCACGCTTCTGTCCGGTTGCTGTCTGCAGCTCCTCTGTCAAAGTCTCAGCCTCTTTGTCCAGATCAACTGCCTGAAGAAGCTCCTTAATTGCCTCGGCACCCATTCCAACACGGAACTTTCCGCCGAAGTCCTCTTCTGCCTTTCTGTATTCTGCCTCAGAGAGCACCTGTCTGTATTCCAGATTCGTCTCTCCCGGATCAATTACAATGTAAGATGCAAAGTACAGTACCTTCTCCAAAAGCTTTGGAGAAATGTCAAGCATCAATCCGATACGGCTTGGAATTCCCTTGAAGTACCAGATATGTGACACTGGTGCAGCAAGCTCGATATGTCCCATACGCTCACGACGTACGGAAGCTTTTGTAACCTCTACACCACAACGGTCACAGACAACGCCCTTAAAACGAATCTTCTTGTACTTACCACAATGACATTCCCAGTCCTTGCTTGGTCCAAAGATTCTCTCACAGAAAAGACCATCTTTTTCTGGCTTCAAAGTTCTATAATTGATTGTCTCTGGCTTTGTAACCTCGCCATGAGACCATTCTCTTATCTTTTCAGGAGATGCAAGTCCAATTTTGATGGCATCAAAATTTATAGGCTGCTCTTGATTTTTCTCGTTATTCATCGCTAACATCTCTTACAAATCTCCTTCCTTAAAATTCATCATCGAAATTACCGTCGAAATCATCGTCCAGATAATCATCATTCAAAGACTCTAATTCGTTATCCTCGTTAATTCCGCTGTATCCGTTCTCTCCAAGATCCTCATTGAAGTCGTCTGGATCTTCGCCCATATACTTCTTCACGTTCTCATTTCCGGTATCCATAGACTCTCCGAGTTCTACCTCTTCACCGTTCTCATCGAGAACTCCGACATCCAGACCAAGTGACTGGAACTCCTTAAGCAATACCTTGAAGGATTCTGGAATACCAGGAGCCGGGATATTTTCACCCTTGATGATTGCTTCGTAAGTCTTCAGACGTCCTGTTACATCATCGGACTTCACAGTCAGGATCTCCTGTAATGTATGAGATGCACCGTAAGCCTCAAGAGCCCAAACCTCCATCTCACCAAAACGCTGTCCACCGAACTGTGCCTTACCACCAAGTGGCTGCTGTGTAACCATTCCGTAAGGACCTGTCGAACGTGCATGAATCTTATCATCAACCAGATGATGCAGTTTCAGGTAATGCATGAATCCAATTGTAACTGGTGAATCAAATTCCTCACCGGTTCTACCATCACGTACCTTTACCTTACCTGTACGGTTGATTGGAACACCCTTCCACTCTTCACGGTGGTCACGGTGCTCATACAGATAATCCATAACTTCCTTCTCTGTATCATCTTTATACTTCTCATAGAATGTCTCCCAATCGGAGTTTGCATAATCATTTGCCATCTCCAGAGCATCCATGATATCATGCTCGTTTGCACCATCGAAGACTGGTGTAGATACGTTAAATCCAAGTACCTTTGCAGCAAGGCTAAGGTGAATCTCAAGCACCTGTCCGATATTCATACGGGAAGGTACGCCCAATGGGTTCAACACGATATCAAGTGGACGACCATTTGGCAGGAATGGCATATCCTCAACTGGAAGGATACGCGAGATAACACCCTTGTTACCATGACGACCAGCCATCTTATCACCAACGGAGATTTTTCTCTTCTGTGCAATGTATACACGAACAGACTTGTTAACTCCTGGTGGCAATTCATCGCCATTTTCTCTCGTAAAGATCTTTGTATCCATAACAACACCGTAAGCACCATGTGGCACCTTCAGTGATGTATCTCTTGTCTCTTTTGCTTTCTCTCCGAAGATTGCACGAAGCAGTCTCTCCTCGGCTGTTGCTTCAGTCTCTCCCTTTGGAGTTACCTTACCAACTAAGATATCACCGGCACGAACTTCCGCACCGATACGGATAACACCGTTCTCGTCCAGATCCTTCAGGGCATTATCACCGTTTCCGGAAACTTCCTTTGTGATCTCTTCTGGTCCGAGCTTTGTATCTCTTGCTTCTGTCTCGTACTCTTCAATATGAACAGATGTATACACATCTTCCTTTACCAGTCTCTCACTCAGAAGAACGGCATCCTCGTAGTTGTAACCTTCCCATGTCATGAATCCGATCAATGGGTTCTTACCAAGTGCAATCTCACCGTTTGATGTAGATGCACCATCTGCGATTACCATTCCCTTTGTTACACGATCACCCTTCTTCACGATCGGGCGCTGGTTCATACAGTTACCCTGGTTGCTTCGGGCGAACTTGATTACATGGTACTCATCCAATGTACCATCGTCGCACTTGACAATGATCTTTTCGCTGGATGACATCTCAACAACACCATCGTGCTTTGCAACAATACATACACCTGAGTCAACAGCTGCCTTTGCTTCCATACCTGTTCCAACAACCGGAGCTTCTGTACGAAGAAGTGGCACTGCCTGACGCTGCATGTTGGATCCCATGAGGGCACGGTTCGCATCATCGTTCTCCAGGAAAGGAATCATGGATGTAGCAACAGAGAATACCATCTTTGGTGATACGTCCATCAGGTCAACGTTTGCCTTCGGGAACTCGGATGTCTCTTCTCTGAAACGACCAGATACGTTGTTCTTCTTGAAGTGACCGTCCTCATCCAATGGCTCATTCGCCTGTGCAACAATATAATTATCCTCTTCGTCCGCTGTCAGATATACAACTTCATCTGTAACAACCGGATTGGCAGGATCTGACTTATCCAGCTTTCTGTATGGTGCCTCAACGAAACCATACTCATTGATTCTTGCATACGTAGCAAGGGAGTTGATCAAACCGATATTCGGACCTTCAGGTGTCTCGATTGGACACATTCTACCATAATGTGTGTAGTGTACATCTCGAACCTCGAATCCGGCACGATCTCTTGACAAACCACCCGGACCAAGGGCTGACAGACGTCTCTTATGTGTCAGCTCAGAAAGTGGGTTGTTCTGATCCATAAACTGTGACAACTGGGAACTTCCGAAGAACTCCTTCACGGCTGCTGTAACAGGCTTGATGTTGATCAGAGACTGCGGGGTAACAGTATCCTTATCCTGCGTTGTCATTCGCTCACGAACGACTCTCTCCATACGTGAAAGACCGATTCTATACTGGTTCTGGAGCAATTCGCCGACTGCACGGATACGGCGGTTGCCAAGGTGGTCGATATCATCGTCGTTACCGATGCCATACTCCAGATGAATGTTATAGTTAATGGAAGCAATGATATCTTCCTTTGTAATATGCTTTGGTACAAGCTCGCTTACATTTGCCTCGATGGCTGCCTTTAACTCGTCCTCGTCATCGTACTCCTGTAAGAGTTTCTCTAATACCGGATAATAAACTGCTTCATGTATGCCAACTTCCTTCGGATCGAAACCTACATATTCAGAAAGATCTACCATCAGGTTTGACAGTACCTTTACATTCTTCTCTTCCGTCTGAATGTACACAAAAGGAACTGCTGCGTTCTGGATTGCAGTTGCATCCTCTCTTGTAAGAGTGGTACCTGCTGCAAACAAAACTTCACCAGTACTTGGATCAATGACATCCTCTGCCAGAACATGACCTGCAATACGATTCTTTAATGCAAGCTTCTTATTATACTTATAACGACCAACCTTCGCCAGATCATATCTTCTTGCATCGAAGAACATACCCATGAAGAGATTTGTCGCATTTTCTACTTCCTCTGGTTCGCCCGGACGAAGTCGCTTATAAAGCTCGATGACACCTGTCTCAAAACTGTTTGAAACATCCTTCTCCAAGCTCGCCATAATCTTTGGCTCCTCACCAAACAGATCAATGATCTCCTGGTTTGTTCCAAAGCCAAGTGCACGAATCAAAACTGTGATTGGCACCTTTCTATTTCTATCAACATGTACGTAAAATACATCATTGGAATCCGTCTCATACTCCAGCCATGCACCACGGTTTGGAATCACTGTAGATGAGTACAAGGTCTTACCAAATTTATCGTGATCGATTGCATAGTAGATACCAGGAGAACGAACCAACTGGCTGACGATAACTCGCTCTGCACCATTGATTACGAATGTACCTGTCTCTGTCATAAGTGGAAGATCACCCATGAAGATATCATGCTGTGCAATTTCACCTGTTTCTTCATTACGAAGATGCACATTGACCTTGATTGGAGCTGCATAAGTTGCATCACGTTCCTTGCATTCTTCAATAGAATACTTGATGTCTTCCTTACACAACTGATAATCAACCAGTTCCAAACTCAAATTGCCTGTGTAATCGACGATTGGAGAAATATCCTTAAACACTTCTCTCAAACCTTCGTCAAGGAACCACTGATATGAATTCTTCTGCACTTCGATGAGGTTTGGCATGTCCAAAACTCTCTTCTCAGTTGAAAAACTCATTCGCATACCTCTTCCCGATTTCACAGGACGCATTCTGTACTTTTTCATCGACGCATTCACCCCTTGAATTTATTTGGTTTTTTCTTTACTATCCGAATTTATAGCACACATATCCATAGTAATGACATTTTACTATACTATCATGGTTGGAAATTTGTGTCAACACACTTTTTGAAAAAAATTGCAGAAAAATAAAAAAGATTTCTTTGTATCATTTCTTAGATAAAAAATCCGGCTTGGCATCTGCCAAACCGGACATTTAATGTTTAAGTCGAAATTACTTAAGAGTAACCTTAGCGCCTTCAGCCTCAAGCTTCTCCTTGATCTCGTTAGCCTCTTCCTTAGAAGCACCTTCCTTAAGAACCTTAGGAGCGCCATCAACAACGTCCTTAGCTTCCTTAAGTCCAAGACCTGTACAGTCACGAACAACCTTGATAACCTTAACCTTGTTAGGACCTACTTCTGTAAGCTCTACGTCGAAGGAATCCTTCTCCTCAGCTGCGCCAGCACCGTCTGCACCTGCTGCTGCAACTACAACGCCTGCTGCTGCAGATACGCCGAACTCTTCCTCACATGCCTTTACAAGGTCGTTTAACTCTAATACTGATAAACCTTTGATAACTTCAATAATTTCCTGAGTTGTCATAATAATAATCCTCCATTATAAATTTAAATTTGTTTTGTAATTTCCAATCTCAACGATTCCAATTAAGCTTCCTTGCTCTCAGCGATCTGCTTAATAACACGAGCAAAGTTTGTAATTGGTGACTGGATGCTTCCAAGGAACTTAGAGATAAGTTCGTCTCTGGAAGGAATTGTAGCGATTTTCTTAATGCCGTCTGTGTCGTAATGAGTACCCTCAACAACACCACTCTTAAGTTCAAGCGCTGGGTTCGCCTTAGCGAAATTAGCTGCCAATCTTGCAGGAGCTGTTGCATCTGTCTTAGAGATAACAACGGCTGTAGGTCCTTCGAGCTCGTCCTTCAAAGACTCGAACTCTGTACCAGCAATAGCAAGCTTTACCATGGTATTCTTGTATACCTTGTAAATGACATCTGCCTCTCTCATTGACTTACGAAGCTGTGTATCCTGATCAACTGTAAGTCCACGGTAATCAACCAATACTACTGACTTAGCGTCCTTAATATTCTCTTTGATTTCCTCAACGACAGGCTGTTTTAACTCGATCTTAGCCAAAGTCTTGCACCTCCTTATAATATTAACGGAAACTGCACTTAAAAGAAAAACTCCCACACCGCAGTATGAGAGTTAAAATTCGTTCATCACGATTCTTCCTCGGTAGGCGTTTTCCTGCTTATGCCTCGCGGCACCTACTGTCTACGGCAGTTCATCGTTTGCTACTTTATCACGTAAACCTATAGTTGTCAATACCCATTTTCACTTTTATTTACATTTTCCGCACAATCAGCGTATCATATCCACGATCGCGCAATTCCCGCTGTGCAATAATTGCATCTTCGATCGTATCATAATTTCCGACACGCACCTGATACAGCCCTTCATCCTCATATACCATTGCGTCGTATCCTGCATTGATAAACCGATTTGCCTGATACGATGCAGTTCCAAACGCCCGGTAGATGCCAACCAGTATCTGATAGCCGATTGGTTGCTGCGACGTTTCTTCTGCAAATACTGGAATCGTCCGTGAAATTCCATAATATTCATTTACCATCTGCGTACCGGATGCATCGTTCTCTGACTTAGCGATATACATTTCCTCTGATACAGGAGCACTTACCTGTGCAACATCGCTTCGCATATCTCCCTGCGCAACCGTATATCCGGCATCTCGGATTGTCTCATCGATGCCGCGCGCAATTGCCTCTGCTGTCTCAGAGAATTTCGTATCGAAAAGATTGTTGTCCACATCGCTGTTGATAAATCCTGCTTCTACCAGGATTGCAGGCATTCTCGTCCGCCGGAGTACCGCAAGATCCGGTCGCTCCACCACGTTGATATTCCGGTAGCCGACCTGTTCCAATTCTTTGTTCACATTTTCCGCCATTGTTGCCTTGAGTCCGGCGTTGTTATAGATCAGTGTCTGCACGCCATTGTACTGGTTTGGTGTCGGGGAGGAATTCCGGTGAATCGATACAAAGAAATCTGCACCGCTTTCATTTCCAATCCGCGCTTTCTGCACTGGCGAATCGTAGACATCGTCCGTCCGTGTGTAGACAACATCGTATCCCTGTGCCTCCAATATCTCACCGACCGCAAGTGCCAGTGCCAGCGTATCGTCCTTCTCTCTTCTTCCATTATACGTAGCACCGGCGTCATATCCGCCATGTCCGGCGTCGATTACGATTTTCACTGCCATAAAAAAGCCTCGCAAACATACACTTTCTGTATAGTTTATGCGAGACTTTTTATTTGTTGATGATTAGTGCTCCATCTTCCAGAATGCTGCGGAATATGGAGGAAGTTCAGAGCCACCACCGAAGTCGTGTGGCTGTCCGGTAATCAGATCCTGTGCGGTTCCGCATCCGGCATCAAAATGCGCCGTGTACGGCTGGTCGCTTGCATTGATTGCCACAAGCACACGCTCATGCTCCGAACGACGTTCGAAGATACACTGATGATTCGTAAGTACAACCGAACGGAATCCACCGTAGTTCAATGCTTCGCTGTGCTTCTTCGCTTCCGCGAGCTTGCTGATCCAGTCAGTCAGTTCGTTCCATTCCGGCTTCTCATAGCTCAATCTCAAGGACGGATCGCCCTCTTCTTTTCTGCCTTCTGCGCCCCACTCGCTTCCATAGTATACACAAGGGATACCCGGCATACCAAACGCAAGTGCATAAATAAGCGGCAGATGGTTCTTATTCGTCAGGATGCTTGCGACTCTTGTCACATCATGATTATCGACGAAGGACAGGAAATGCTTTCCTTTGTATCGCGTCCATTCTTCTGGTCCAAACTGCTGCAGGAGACTGTGAATGATCTCGAACATGTTCATGCAGTTGAAGCTTGAGTAAAGTCCCTTATAGCACATATAGTTTGTCGCACTGTGCAGCATGCCATCATTTACAAATACATTGTAATCGCCGTGCAGCAATTCTCCTAATAAGAAGAAATCCTGCTTCAGTCCGTCACAGTGTGCGCGCAGTCTGCGGATAAAATCGTGGTCTAAGCAATATGCCACATCCAGACGGAGACCGTCGATATCGAACTCATCGATCCAGCCCTTAACACAGGACAAGATGTGCTGGATTACTTCCTCGTTCCGAAGGTTTAATTTGACAAGGTCAAAGTTTCCTTCCCAGCCCTCATACCAGAGTCCATCGTTATAGTTGGAATTGCCATCGAAGCTGATATGGAACCAGTCTTTGTACGGGGAATCCCAACGGTTTTTCAATACATCCTGAAATGCCCAGAAGCCGCGTCCCACATGGTTAAATACACCATCCAAGACAACCTTGATTCCTGCTGCATGCAGCTTATCGACAACCTCCTTGAAATCCTCGTTCGTGCCAAGACGGCAGTCGATCTTCATATAATCTCTCGTATTGTAGCCGTGTGTATCGCTCTCGAATACCGGTGAAAAATATATTGCGTTTGCGCCAAGCTTCTGGATGTGAGGAATCCAGTCCTCCACCTTCTTGATTCGTGACACCAATTTTCCATCGTTTTCAAATGGTGCACCACAGAAGCCAAGCGGATAAATCTGATAAAATACGCTTTCGTTTGCCCACATAGTTTTGTCTCCTTTCGCAGAGTTTTCCACAAACATCGTTCATGTGCAACTCCCATCACTTTTGCCTTGCTTATTTTACCATTTTTTTGAAGGCTGAACAACCTTTTAGGAGCAATATGTCAAATACTGACATTTGCTCCAATATTGACACCGAGCAACTATGCGCACAATCTGATACTCAGGCAGAATCGCTGTATGAAATCATGCTCCCACATAATCGGGCGAAAAAATACCGTCAATACAGGATTGCTCCCATATTGACGGTATTTCAATTTTATATAACTTACTTCTTGATATACAATGCGTTACCATCATAATCCAGTGTGATCGTATCACCTGCACGAAGCTCATTCGACAGGATACTCTTCGCAACCAGTGTCTCCACATTCTTCTGCAGATAACGCTTGAGCGGTCGCGCTCCGTAATGCGGATCGTAACCGGCTTCAATGACATGATCCATCGCTGCATCGGTAAGCTTCAGTGTCAGCTCCTTATCTGCAATCCGCTTATTCAGATCTGCAAGCAACAGGTTGACAATACCACTGATAGACGCCTTGTCAAGCGGCTTGAACATGATAATCTCATCCAGACGGTTCAAAAACTCCGGACGGAAATGATTCTTCAAGCCTGCCATAACCTGTGCCGATGCCTCTGGCTTGATCTCACCATTCTCATCAATACCTTCAAGCAGATACTCGGAGCCAATGTTGGATGTCATGATCAGAATCGTATTCTTGAAATCGACGGTCTTGCCCTTCGAGTCTGTGATACGTCCATCATCAAGCACCTGTAACAGTACATTGAATACATCCGGATGTGCCTTTTCTACCTCATCAAAAAGGACAACAGAATATGGCTTCCGTCTGACTGCCTCTGTGAGCTGTCCGCCTTCATCGTATCCAACATATCCCGGAGGCGCTCCGATCAGTCGTGCCACACTGTGCTTCTCCATGTACTCACTCATATCGATACGCACCATGTTTGCTTCATTATCAAACAATGCAGCAGCAAGCGACTTCGCAAGTTCTGTCTTACCTACACCAGTTGGTCCAAGGAATAAGAATGATCCAATCGGCTTTGTCGGATCCTTGATACCTGCCTTCGAACGAATGATGGAATCGCTGACTAACTGCACTGCCACATCCTGTCCAACAACACGTTTGTGCAACTCATCGCCAAGGTGCAAGGTCTTGTTACGCTCACTCTCCGTCAGCTTTGCAACCGGAATTCCTGTCCACTTTGCAACAATCTTCGCAATCTCTTCCTCTGTAACACACTCATGCACCAGGCTTCTGTCCTTCTCACTGACCTGCGCTTCCAGACGCTCCAACTCCTGCTTGATCTGCGGCAGCTTACCATATTGCAGTTCTGCTGCCTTCTCCAGATTATACTCGCGCTGTGCAACCTGAATCTGGTTATTCACATCTTCTAACTCTTCTCTAAGCTTCCGTACACGTTCAACATCCTGCTTCTCGTGTTCCCATGTTGCCTTCATCTGTTTGGACTGTTCCCGCAGTTCCTCCAATTCCTTCCGGAGTACCTCCAGACGATCCTGACTCAGATGATCTGTTTCATTCTTAAGTGCTGCTTCCTCAATTTCCCGCTGCATGATCTTTCTGGAAATCTCATCCAATTCGGCAGGCATCGAATCAAGTTCTGTCTTAATCATCGCACATGCTTCATCAACCAGGTCGATTGCCTTATCCGGCAGGAAACGATCTGTGATATAACGATTTGAAAGTGTTGCCGCACTGACCAATGCACCATCGCTGATCTTGACACCGTGGAACACTTCGTAACGGTTCTTGATACCTCGCAGGATGGAAATCGTATCTTCCACGGTCGGCTCATTTACCATAACCGGCTGGAAACGACGTTCCAATGCCGCATCCTTCTCAATGTATTTCCGATATTCATCCAGCGTTGTCGCACCGATACAGTGCAGCTCACCACGCGCAAGCATAGGCTTCAGCATATTGCCCGCATCCATAGAGCCCTCGGTCTTACCAGCTCCGACGATTGTATGAATCTCATCGATAAATAAGATCAGATGACCTTCGGAATTCTTCACTTCATCAAGGACTGCCTTCAGACGCTCCTCGAACTCACCACGATACTTGGCACCCGCTAACAGTGCACCCATATCCAATGCGAAAATATCTTTATCCTTCAGCGAATCCGGCACATCGCCACGCACGATACGCTGTGCCAGTCCTTCGATTGCGGCAGTCTTACCAACACCCGGTTCACCGATTAAGACCGGATTGTTCTTTGTCTTACGGGACAGGATTCGGATAATATTTCGGATCTCATTGTCACGACCGATGACCGGATCCAGCTTCTGCTCCCGCGCCCGCTCTACCAGGTTGTATCCATATTTATTCAATGCATCGTAAGTATCCTCTGGATTATCACTTTCTACCTTCCGGTTGCCACGGATATTCGCCAGCACCTCAAGGAATTTACCTCTTGTGATACCATACGCATTTATCACTCGCTTGATATCCTTATCTGCCTTCTCAAGCAGACCCAAGAAAATGTGCTCGACAGAAATGTAGTCATCACCCATCTGTTTTGCTTCTTTTTCTGCCTGAATCAATGCCTTGGAAAATTCCGGACTTGTAAACAACTGTCCGCCCGATACCTTCGGCCGGTTTGCAACCAGTTTCTCACATTCGCCGGTAAACGCATCCATATTGATTCCCATATTCGTAAGCAGCTTCGCAATCAGACTGTCTTCCACCGTCACAAGTGCATACATTAAATGCGCCTGCGTCAGTTCCTGATTGTTATACTCATACGCAAGCTTCTCACAACTTTCTATTACCTCTAATGACTTCTTTGTAAACTTTTCAGCATCCATACTTCTCAACTCCCTTCCGGATCTGTATCTCTCTTTCTGTTCTAGTTGAAGTATAACACATATAGCAAATTAGTCAACAAGCAATACTATCCAATATTTTAATCTGTTTTCTTCCTGTTATTCGTCATTTTGCACAATTTGGATTGTGAACATTGTATAGTGGCGGTCCGTATACAATAAAAAAGGACCGCACCCCGCAAGTACGATCCTCTTTTGTTTCCATATTATTTGCTTTACAATCCGGCTACATCGTGACGAAGATAAACTTACATACAAACAATGCAGCGATAACTGTAATTACGATATCCTTCTTCTTGTAATTGCCTGTGAACAGAGCGATTACAACATAAGCGATTGCACCGATACCGATACCATTTGAGATAGAATATGTCAAAGGCATCATGATCAATGCAAGGAACGCAGGAACTGCTGAAAGCATATCGTCCATATCTACCTTTGCAAAGTTTCTGGCCATAAGAACACCTACATAGATCAGAGCCGGTGCAGTTGCACAGCTTGGGATCACGCTTGCAAGCGGGCTTAAGAACAAACAGAATACGAAGCAAAGTGCTGTTATAATACTTGTAAATCCTGTTCTACCACCGGCACCAACACCAGATGCAGACTCTACGAATGTTGTACATGTAGATGTACCGAGCAGAGCACCGGATACTGTACCGATTGAGTCACAGAGCATACACTCATTCATGCTGATCGGATCACCATTCTCATCCATCATGTTTGCAGATGCGGCTGTACCATAGATGGTTCCGATCGTATCGAACATGTCTACGAGACAGAATGCTACGATCAGCATAATTCCGGAGAATACACCGCCGACATACGAACTGTTAAATGCGGCATCCCATGCGTCACCATTAAATACGCCTAAGAAACCTACTTTTGCAAAATCCTTGAAAGACTGGGAAATATTGCTCATATCAAAAGAAGGTACCTCCCACATAAACAGATAATAAAGTACTGCTGATGCAAGGATTCCAATAATCACGTTTGACTTAATTCCCTTCTTCGCAAGGATTGCAATGATAAGCACACCGAGCAAAGCGACGACAACCGGTACAATCTGATGCCATACATCCAGACCTGTTACCATCACGCCGTCAACCTCTGTACCGATCTGCTTGATTCTGCCATGGAAATCGTAGAACTGTACAAATGTGTACTGGTTGTCCTCGATGATACCTGCATTCTTGAAACCGATCATTGCGATGAACAGACCGATACCTGCAGGAATTGCTTTCTTCAGGCACTCCGGCATAGATACTGCAATGTACTTACGAAGTCCGGTTACGGAAAGAAGCAGAAATACAATACCTGACAAAAATACGATAACAAGACCTGCCTGATAGCCTGTCTTAACATCCTCGCCAGCGAAGAAAGAGCCAGCTACGAAGATTGTACAGAAGAAGGAATTGAGTCCCATTCCACACGCCTGTGCAAACGGCATATCTGCAACAAATGCCATCAACAACGTACCGATGATCGCTACGATGATAGATGCGATGTATACAGAATTCCAAATCTGTCCCATAGTTCCCGGATCAGCTCCTAATCCGACAAGCCATCCATTTGCGCCCTCTGCAGCAACCTGATTCGGGTTTACAAAGATAATGTAAGCCATTGCGAAGAAGGTTGTGATACCTGCGAAGATCTCAGTCTTAAGCGTTGATCCTCTCTCTTTGATCTTAAAAAACTTTTCCACTTTTTTAAGTCTCCTCTCTATTGTTTTTATTAATCACCGATCTTCATGCGCGGAATGAAGATACGGGATACTTTCTTTTTGTCGTCCTCTTTCAAGGAACCCATCGCCTGTTTGCAAAAATAATTTTGCGCCTCCAACTTTTCACGCCCCCTCAGATCCTGTTTTGCATATGAGCCATCCGGCTGCATAATATGTGCTTTCAATGTATCGGAAAGCTGAATCTCCAAAATCTCAATCACCCGTTTTTTGAGGTCTTCATCCTCAACCGGGAATGTAATCTCCACTCGTTTGTCCAGATTTCTAGGCATCCAGTCGGCACTGCCCATATATACATCTTCGAATCCATCATTATAGAAATAAAAGATTCTCGCATGCTCCAGGAAGTTACCTACAATGGAACGCACCGTGATGTTCTCGGAAAGTCCCGGAATCCCTGTCTTCAGACAGCAGATACCACGTACGATCAGTTCGATTTTCACGCCCGCATTGCTCGCCTCATACAGTGCACGGATAATCGTCGGATCACACAGGGAATTCATCTTGGCAATGATCTTAGCACTCTTACCCATACGTGCATTCTCTGCCTCCCGGTCGATCAGTGCAAGGAATCGATCCTTCATCCAGATCGGAGCTACAAGCAGTTTATTCCATGCTGGCGGCTCGGAATAACCCGACAACATATTAAAGACTGCGGTTGCATCCTCCCCTATCGCATCCGATGCAGTCAGCATACCCATATCTGTATATAACTTTGCTGTCACATCATTATAGTTACCAGTTCCAAGATGAACATATCGCTTGATGCCATCTTCTTCCCGTCTGACAACGAGTGCAATTTTGGAATGCGTCTTTAATCCTACCAGACCATAAATAACATGGCAACCCGCTTTTTCCAGTTTTTTTGCCCAATTTATATTATTTTCTTCATCAAATCGTGCTTTTAACTCAACAAGTACCGTTACCTGCTTGCCATTTTCCGCTGCAAGTGCAAGTGCTGCAATGATTGGAGAATTGCCACTGACACGGTACAACGTCTGCTTAATCGCAAGTACATCCGGATCAATTGCCGCCTGTTTGATGAACTCAATGACCGGTGTAAACTCATCATACGGATGGTGTAACAGGATATCCTTCTTCTTGATCTGGTCGAAGATATTCGCATCGAGATCCAATCCCTTCACCGGCTGTGGGATGTATTTCTTATTCTTCAAATGATCAAAGCCATCGAGTCCACGTACCTTTCCAAGGAACGTAAGATCAAGTGGTCCATTTACCGAATAGACATAATCGCTGTTGACATTTAACTGTTTCTTCAATTCTTTCAGCAGACGCTTATCCATCTCTGCTTCCACATCGAGCCGGATAACCTCGCCCCACGCACGCTTCTTAATCTGCTTTTCGATCTCCTTCAACAGATCGGACGCATCGTCCTCGTCGATTGCAAGGTCTGCATTTCGCATAATTCTGTATGGATACGCGCAAATGATCTCGTAATTTAAGAAGAGCTGATTCAAGTTCTTCTCAATGATCTGCTCGAGCAGAATGATCTCTCTGCATCCGTCCTCGCCCGGAATCTCAACCACACGTGGCAACACGGATGGTACCTGTACGGTTGCAATGTCAATAACATCCTTCTTCTTATCACGGATCAGTGCACCAATATTTAAAGTCTTGTTGCTGATCAGTGGAAATGGTCTCGAAGAATCAACTGCCATCGGCGTAAGTACCGGATACACTTCCTTCTCAAAATATTTATCTACGAACTTGCTCTGCTTCTCGTTTAAGTCCTCATAATGCTTAACAAGCTTCAGACCATTTTCTTCCATTGCAGGAAGAATCTGGCGGTTCAGTGTGCTGTACTGGCTCGCAATCATGTTCTTCGTCTCAGGAATAATCAGATCGAGCTGCCCCTGCGGCGTCAATCCTGCAATGTCCTTCTTCTTTACATCTGCGTGTACCAGATCGATCAGAGATGCTACACGCACCATGAAGAACTCAGACAGATTTGATTCTGTGATACTCAGGAAATTCAGGCGTTCAAACAGTGGAATTGACTTATCCTTCGCCTCATTTAAGATTCTGTAATTAAACTGTAACCAGCTCATCTCACGGTTATAATAATTTTCCGGTTTTTCCAATAATTTTTTGTCCATTCCTTACACACTCCTTTTCACCCGAAGTACCGGTCTGATTCCATAGATCTGCTCAAAGAAATCTGCACGTGCTTCAAAAAGTCCCGCCTCCAGTGAGATATCTTCGTATGTCTTTGCCAGAATAATCAGCTTTCCGTCTTTCAATGTCACGGAAATATCTTCGATCTTCTGCATATGGCTCTTATCGAGAATATTCGCAATTCGTAAGATTGCTGCAAGCTTCGCGATCACAATATAATCACAGCCATCAAGTTCTGCTGATATCTTATCCTTCGATGGAAGATACAGTGGGTTGTACTTGACTACATTTGCCACTTCCATACGCTCTTTGTGCGAAAGTCCAAGGATCTCAGTATTTGCTACTATATAATAGGAATTTCTCGCTCCATCATGCAGATTGATGAAATTACCACATTCATGCAGAAGTGCCGCAATCTGAAGCTGCAGACGCTGCATCTTATCCAATCCAAACGGCTTACGAACCACATCGAAGATCTTCAGTGCAAAATATGCGGTCTGCTCCACATGATTCCGATTGCAGCGATACCGCTTCGCAATGTTATTCGCTGTTGCAAGAATATCTTCCTCAAAATTGTGATTGAACACGACACGGCTTCCTTCGTCCATGTAATTTGCCACGATACACTCGCAGAAATCCACATCCGGCACATACATTTCCTCTGCCTTACAGTTGTTCAGGAACGACTGGTAGATTGTGATGTTCGGTAACATCAGCGTCGCACGCTCGTATGGAATACCGTATTTTTCCGCGAGCTCCTGCGCCGGCATACTGATAACACGCTTGTACATCGCATCAAACTGCGCCCGCGTGATCACATCCTTGATGGAAAGTTCCGGCACGATCTTCTTCAGGGAGCTTACGACCTCACCAACAGCGATAATGTTCTTGATTTCTTTATCCTTCAGATAAATATTTCGGAACGATACAATATCATTATCTACATAGTCTGCCATGATCTCATCGAGTCTTCCGGACTTGTGCCCGATGAGTGCCAGATAATCACGAACACGCACCGCACCAATCGGGATATTCTCTGTGACAACTAGATTGTTCTTATCAAACAGGGAAATCTGCACGCTTCCAGCACCGACATCGACGAACGCTGTGTTCTTGCTGACAACCTGATGGAAATCCGAATACTTCGCAACCAGTCCCTTGAAGCTGATATAACGCTGTTCCGAGTTACTCAGAACCTGTACACGGATACCTGTGGTATGCTCGATCACATCCAGCACCAGATCCATGTTATCTGCCTCACGTACCGCACTCGTCGCATAGGCACGGTATTCTGTGATCTTGTATTCTTCCATTTTATGTTTTAAGCCTTCGAGTTCTTCGCAAATCATTTTGATCGACTCCCGGCTCAGTTTTCCTTCGCGATAGGTGTCCCGCCCAAGCTCCAGTATCCGGCTGACACTGTCAATCTGACGAAACGTTTTTCTACCATTTACCTGGAAGATCTTCATGGATATCTCGCTGCTTCCCACGTAGATGGCGGCAAACATTTTGTATGCCATAGTTTTTACCTCCCTATTTCATCCGCAGATAATTATCCGACATTTCCTGTATGTCTCATGCAGAACACTGCTATTATCCATACGCAGACGCGCTCTCGCTCACTTCCGCACATAGCAGACACTAAGCTCCTAACACATCATTCTGCGAATGAATGCGTTACTCGCTAAGTGCTGATGTGCTCCAATGGTCTGCGTTAGGATAAATACCAGTGTCCCGCATGATTTCTACACATCGATTGTATCGGATAATTATCTGCTCATTTATATACTTCCGGTTACAATGCAAATGGCATACGCATGTCATTTGCCGCTCCCTTGAATATAGTTTTTCTTATATTGTAGTTTAATCTTTTTTGTTTTGTAATATTTCCAGTAGTTCGATGATCGTCTTATGGTAGCCCGGATGGTAGGCATATGGTGCGATTTCGGCAAGTGGTTCAAGCACGAACGCGCGCTTTGCCATCTCCACATGCGGCACCTTCAGCGTGTCTTCCATGATCATTTCCTGATCATAGAGCAAAATGTCAATGTCCAAAGTTCTTGGGCCCCAGTGGATCAGCCGCTTTCTGCCGGCACCCTGTTCAATATCGTTGATAACAGCCAGCAGATCCTGTGGAGAATAGATTGTCTCAATCTCCAGACAACCATTTAAGAAATCATCCTGTTCCACATCGCCATATGGTTCTGTTATTATATAGGAAGAAACCTTTGTCACCTGAATATACTCATCTTTGTTCAGCTGATCGACCGCATAGTCAAGGTATGCCTCCTTATCTCCGAGATTGGAACCGATACCCAGATACGCAATATGTCTGCCTCTTGTAATATCCACGCAGACCGTATCAAAGTCCATCGGAATAGGAGCCCCCGGCTTGCTTACAATCACATGAACCATCTTTATCTGTGGATAGGCAAGCAAAATCGCATCTGCAACATTCTCCGCTGCTGCCTCAATCAGATCATAGCTTTCCTCCTGCATCGTCCGCCGGATCAGTTCACATACTTCTGCATAATTGACCGTTTTGTCCAGATCATCTGTCATGCCTGCCGCATGCAGATCCACATCCATAGATACAGTTACATAGAATTTCTGTCCATTTCTTTTTTCTTCTGCAAGGACACCGTGATATGCAAATATCTCTAAATCTTTAATCCATATTTTATCCATTTCTTTTCTGTCCTTTTCCGTCTCCTATTCCATAGCAAATGCCCTGACAGCGTTATGACACACGCCTGCCATCTTATGCCTTGAGCATTGCATCTGTCATCGCAAGCGCACGCACATTTTTCTTCACATCATGTACACGGAAGAAGCTGCACCCCTTCACCAGTCCTAAGACAGAAGTTGCCATTGTTCCTTCCTCTCGCTCGTCAACCGGCAGATTCAGTGTATTTCCAATCATGGATTTTCTCGAAGTTCCAAGCAGTACCGGATATCCGAGTGCAACCAGATCCTCCAGATGGTTCATAAACTTTAAGTTCTCTTCCGTAGTCTTTGCGAATCCAATCCCCGGATCTAAGATGATCTTATCGTCGGCAAGTCCTGATGCGCGCGCAATCTGTACGCACTCCTTCATGTCTGCGATCACATCCGCAATAAAATCATTGTATACCGCTTCCTTCCGGTTGTGCATCAGGCAGACCGGAATCTGGTATTTCGCGCAAAGCGGTGCCATCTCATCGTCCCATTTAAATCCCCATATATCGTTGATCAGATCGGCACCAGCCAGAATTCCCGCCTGAGCCACCTGATATTTGTACGTATCTAACGAAACCGGAATCTCAAACCGTTCCTTGATTGCCTCAATCACGAAGCAGGTACGTTCAATCTCTTCCGCAACCGAAATCTTCACATGTCCCGGCCGAGTCGACTCTCCGCCAACATCAATGATATCGGCACCTTCCTTGATCATTTCTTCTGTATGCTTCAACGCCGCATCCAGATCTCCGTACTTTCCGCCATCCGAAAAGGAATCCGGTGTCACATTCAGGATTCCCATCACATAAGGACGTTTTCCAATTTCAAAGTCACGTTTTCCAATCGTTATAACCTGTTTTTTCATAATTTATAAGCCCTCATTTTCATTCTTGTCCATAATTATTATCATTTTAACATTTTTATCATAAAACTGCCACCGGTTTATCTATATTTTTTTATTTACAATTTTTAGAATCGTTTAGATTCCATACATCGCATATGATTCCGAATAGTATATTTTTCCATGCAAATCATTATCTCTGAGGGTTGTTTTGCAAATAATATCCTCAATAGAAAAAGGCTGCCGACAACCGACAACCTTTTCCCGTGTAGACAGGTTTGATATTACATAGCCTTTTTGTAAAGAGCTACGATATCCTTCTTCGTAGAGCGGCGTGGGTTCACCATGATGTTTCCGCTCTTCATGGCATCGTCTGCCATGACATCGATCTTGTCTTCCGTCACTCCTACTTCTGTAAGATTTGCAGGAATTGAAAGACTATTATTCAACGCTCTGATCGCATCCACCAGCATATCCGGTGTGAAGCTCTCATCGCTTCTGTGTGTCTCACTCACATATTCGTAGATTTTCTTATATTTACCTTTATCCGCAAGCTTGTTATAATCCAGAATCGTCGGAAGCAAGATTGCATTTGCCACGCCATGTGGTACATCGAAATACGCACTGACCGGATGACTCATCGCATGTACATTGCCAAGTCTCGCCCACGAAAATGCAATACCCGCAAAGAGGGAACCAACCAGCATATCACTGGCGGCATCGACATCCGTACGATTTGCCACGTAAGCCCGGATCGAACGCCCGATCAGTTCCATCGCCTTCTCAGACATCGCCTCGGAAAACGGAGAAGCATCCGTCGAGATATACGACTCACACGCATGGATAAATGCATCCATTCCACACGCTGCTGCCACAGAAGCAGGAGCCGTTGCAATCAGATCCGGGTCTAAAATCGCGTACTTTGGAATCAGTTCATAACTGAATACCGTCAGCTTGTAGTTCCGGCTGTGATCGGTAATAACCGAAAATGCAGTTACCTCAGAACCTGTACCAGCAGTCGTTGGAATCGCAATCTGCGGAACAATCGGTCCCGGCACCTTGCCTCCACCTTCGTATTCTGTAATGCTTCCACCGTATTTTGCGATAACACCGACAGCCTTTGCCACATCCATCGGAGAACCACCGCCAAATGCCACAATGAAATCCGCGCCACATTCCTTGTACAGCTTCGTTGCCTTTTCGACCGTCTCAACCGAAGGATTTCCTTCGGTCTCCGTAAATGCATCCGCCGGAATCCCAACATCTGCCAGAGACTGTTTACATGTATCCACCAGTCCCATCTTGTTCAGATGGGGACCGGAGATGATAAGGGCATGTGTGCCGCCAAGTTTGGTTGCACATTCACCTAATTTCTTAATAGAACCTGCACCAACAATGATATCCTGCGGCACAGAAAAGCTAAAATTCTTCAATCTAATTCACCTTGCCTTTATTTTGAAAGTGCATTCACTGTCTCTTCCAGAATTGCATATGCCTTGTCACAATCTTCTCTGCTTGCAATCAGTGGTGGAACCATACGAATGACATGCGAACCAATTGCTGTGATCAGAAGCTTTCTGTCAAATGCACCATGCTTCACATCAACAGCACCGATTGTATCATCAAACTCAACACCGATCATCAGTCCCATACCACGAACCTCTTTCACATGTGGAAGGTTCTTCAGCTTATCCATGAAGTACGCACCAACTTCTTTTGCATTGCCTGCAAGATCGCGGTCAAGAAGCTCGTTTACTTCCGCATAAGCGGCTGCACAGCTGACCGGATGTCCACCGAATGTTGTACCATGGGAACCCGGTGTAAATGCGGTTGCAACTTCCGCGGTTGCACAGATGGCACCGATTGGCATACCGCCACCAAGTCCCTTCGCCATAGAGACGATATCCGGCTTGATACCATAGTTCATGTAGCACATCGGCTGACCGGTTCTGCACCATCCGGTCTGTACCTCATCAATCAGGAGCAGCATATTATTCTCATCGCAGAACTTACGAAGTCCTGTCATAAACTCGTAGGTTGCAGGATGGACACCGCCTTCACCCTGGATTGGCTCGATCATGATCGCGATCGTATTCTCGGTACAAGCATCCTTAAATGCCTGCAGATCATTGTATGGCGCATACGAAAAACCATATGTCATCGGTCCGAAGCCAACCTGACAGCCATTGCCCGGCTGACCAGTTGCGGACATCGCACCAAATGTTCTACCATGGAAGCCCATCTTTGCAGTTACGATATGATAACGGTTTGGTCCGTAATGCTCAATACCATATTTTCTTGCCATCTTGATCATGGCTTCGTTTGCCTCTGTACCGGAGTTCTGATAGAAGATCTTATCCATACCGATGGTTGTACACACCTTCTCAGCCAGCAATGCCTGCGGAATCGTGTACGGATAGTTGAATGTATGCATGATATCATCGACCTGATCTTTGACGGCTGCAACAACCTTCGGGTTTCTGCTTCCGGCATTATTTACCGCGATACCTGCATAGAAATCCAGATACGGAGTTCCATTTTCATCGTACATGTACATGCCCTCGGCTGTCTCTGCCAAGAAATCAAAACGCTCGTATGTATCGATCATGTACTTGCTTACCTTATCCTTGATGTCCTGCTTTGTTAATCCAAGATCCTTTAATTTCATAATAAACGCCTCCTAAATATATAAAATGTTTTCGTTACTTTATAATGCCTTTAATCTTCATGTAATCCTTGATCAGCTTCACACTATCTTCAATTCCGACCTTCTCACTGTTGATCGTCAGATCGTAGTTGACCGGGTTCGTCCAGTAATTTCCATGTGTATAATACTTGTAATAATCGGCACGGAACTTATCCGTATGCACGATCGTCGCCGTCGCAACATCCTCGGTCACGCCCATATGCTCCATCGTCCGCTTCACACAGAAATCACGTGGTGCCTCTATGTAGATGCTTACAATATTCGGTCTGCCCCGCAGGATGTAATCGGCACACTTTCCAACGATGACACACGATTCGGTATCCGCTAAGTTCTCAATGATCTGCTTCTGATACTCAAACAGCTTATCATCGGACACGAACTTCTCATTCCGGCTGATATAGCTTTTCGCCCGTGGCAAGCCTTTTAAAAAGCTGGAAAAACCGCCATTGGAACGAACCTTCTCGTTGACCTCCTGAAATAACTTCTCATCGAGTCCGCTCATCTGGGATGCCAGTGTCAGGATTCGATTTTCGTAGCAATGGATGCCAAGCTCCTTCGCAAGCTTCGATGCGATTTCCTTTCCGCCGGTACCAAAGCCTCTTGCAAAAGTAACAACATAATTTTCCATATTTTTCCCTCACAATCTATCTACACTTTTTGAAACCATTTTCAAGCAAGGTTGCTATGCAATGAATCTGCTTAAGAACTCTCTGCTTCGATCGTTCTTTGGATTCGTGAAGAACTCCTCTGGTGATGCATCCTCCACAACATAGCCCTTATCCATGAACAACACACGGGACGATACATTCTTGGCGAAATCCATCTCATGTGTCACGATCAACATCGTGAGTCCGGAGCTTGCAAGCTCCTTCATTACATTTAATACTTCACCGACCATCTCCGGATCGAGCGCGGATGTTGGCTCATCGAACAGCAGCACCTCCGGATTCATACAGAGCCCTCTGGCGATTGCCACACGCTGCTTCTGTCCACCGGATAACTGCTCCGGTCTGGCGTTAATGTATGGTGCCATGCCAACCTCTTTCAAATGCTTGATTGCACGATCGAACGCCTCTTCCTTGGATACATGCAGGACCTTTCTGGCGCCCTCCATACAGTTTTCCAGCACCGTCATATTGTTAAATAAGTTGAAGGACTGGAACACCATGCCAACTCTGGAACGAAACTCATTAATCTCCTTCTGGACATTCCGGATCTCCTTACCATGGTACAACACCTGTCCACTCGTCTGTGTCTCCAGCTTGTTCACGCACCGGAGCAAGGTTGACTTACCGGAACCGGACGAACCAAGGATACAGATCACCTCGCCCTTCTTCACTTCAAAATCAATCTTCCGCAAAACCTCATGATCACCGAAGGATTTGCTTAAGTCTTTTACTTCAATAATACTTTCTTCATTGTTTTTACTCATAAGCTCACCCTCCTACTGTTTGTCTTCCATATATTCCACAGCAAGCACATAATCTTTTTTGCCTGCCATCTTTTTCTCGATAAATAAGAACAACCGGTTAAATGCCACACAAAGCACCAGATAGATTAGTGCGATTACAAGATACGATTCAAAATACTTGTAATATGTACCACCGACCGTTTTTGCCTGCATGAACAACTCCTGAATACCGATTACATTCAACACAGATGTCATCTTCAGGTTCGTCAGGAATGTGTTCGCCATCTCTGGGATAATGTTCTTGAATGCCTGTGGAAGGATTACATAGAACATTGCCTGCATCGGCGACATTCCCATTGCCAGAGCACCTTCACGCTGTCCGGCATCAATGGATTTGATACCTGCACGTACGGTTTCTGACATATACGCACCTGTATTTAATACAGTTACGAGAATACCTGCAATGATCGGGTTGATGTTCACACCGCCCTGACGGAGACCGAAGTATACGATCATCGCCTGTACGATCATTGGTGTTCCTCGGAACAACTCTACATATAAGAAACAGATAAATTTGAAGAATTTGATAATTCCCTTTTTGATCGGATTATCTTCTTTGTGAATTTTGATATCTCCGACAATACCTACGATATAACCAAGTATGAAACCTACGATCGTACCGATCACAGATACATACAGGGTAATCCATGTTCCCTGCAAGAACATGCTCGAATACTTTTCGGCAAGAAATGCCATCCATTCAAAGATATTGTTCGGGGATGATATACTTAGAATAGCACCCATATGATTTCCTCCTGTCCTACACGTTTTTTATAATTCCTCCGCAGCCTGAAATCATGAAAGGCTGCGGGGGGGATCATAATCTAATTAGCTGCTGGCTGTAAGCTGACTGCCTCTTCCATTGTCTTATCCATCTCAGCCTTGTCATTCCATCCGATGGCATCCATCGCCTTCTGAATCTCATCCCGACGGGCGGTATCATCTTTTCTTGTCGCGATACATACATTTGTCATTTCCTCATCGCCCACGAACTTGTCATTGTCATCCAGATAGATAATTGCCAGATCATCGTTTGTCATCGCTGCAGATTCTGCTGTCGGTGCATCAATGACACACACATCAGCCGTTCCATTTGAGATCGCCATAAAGCATTCAGCCGTTGTCTCATAATTTGCACCAAGTGTTGCATCCGGTACCTGATCAAGCAGGTTTACCCATCCGGTACCAAGCTGTGTCGTAAGTGTTACATTCTTTCCTGCCAATTCAGATAAGCCCTTGATTCCTTCCAATCCAGAACCTTTCTTAACAACTAAGCAGTTTGTTCTATAATAGTAAGGATCTGTAAATGAATAAGATGCCTCACGTTCCTTCGTACGACCCATACCTGCGATGATCACATCGTAATCGCCAGCATCGAGTGACATTCCGATGGAATCCCATTCTACCTTGTGGATTTCCAATGTCTTACCCATCTGCTTTGCAAGCTTCTCTGCTACAATTACGTCATATCCATATGCATACATGTTTGTTCCGTAGATTGGAACTGCCTTTTCACCATTTGCAAGCTCATCCGTTTCCTGTGACCAGTTGAATGGAGCATATGCACATTCCATTCCGACTCTTAATACACTGTCATCACTGGATGAATCCTTCTTTCCACAACCAGTAAGAGATGTCAATGCCAATGTTGCTGCAAGCACCATGCTGATTAATTTTCTTTTCTTCATAAACATCATCCTCTCTTTCTTCTCACATTTTTCTTAATTTTCTTAAGTCCTTACCTTTGACTTGGCTGTATTATGTGCCTGTAACGTTATTTTGTCAACACAGATAAGGGATTTCCTAATTTATTTAAAGTTTTGGGGAGTTCATTTTTTATTTTTAGAAAAATAGAGAGGTTTTCTTATTATTTTTATGTTGTTGCACAGCTTTATCAAGTTGAATTTTATTTTTGCTTGTGTTTCCTTTGTGTAAATCAATTTACAGTTGTTTTTATCAAGCTTTGTTTTTTGTCAATTTCTTTACACCCGTCATAAACAAAAAAGCAGCCGTTTTTTTCCCGACTGCATTCTTCTTGTATATGAAACTTAATATCGAATTGTATGGTTCTTCTTTTCCTCTGACCAGTAACACTGTTCCTGCACGGGGCAGTCAAAACAGTTTCTAGACTGCTTATCCGCATCATACAGCAATGTTGCAAGCGATCTTGCCTGCTCACTCGGTGCCTTATGTCTGCCGATTGCATCACAGATTTCAGCACATTCATGCTCTGTATATCCACATGCCAGAAGGATAGGTCGTGCCAGCTCGGCTCCCGCCTCATGATGGGATTTCCCGGAAGCATACTCCTCACATCTTCCGATATCGTGCAGCAATGCCATTGCATAGATCACATCCTGCCGGAAGGAAAGTCCCTGTTCCAGATTCTTTATATATCCGATTCTTGCCACATCCAGACTATGCTCGATTCCATGCAGGCAGAACACACGCGTGCGTTCCTGCTCCCTGATCCGACGCATATACACCTGAAATTCCGGATGCGCGAGAATTTTATCTACTCGCTCCATTGTTTTCATCTCCGCTTTCTAATTGCAGATACTCTGCCAGAAAAGATAACGAACCACTCACGAGAATGACACCTGTTTCTCCCGCCTGTTCTCTTGCCTTTTGCAGTGCTTCCGCGCTCGTATCCGCAAGCTGGACCGGTACGCCCTGCGCCTGTATCAACGGTGCCAGAATCTCTTTCGGCAGGCCGCGCGGTGTATCTGGTGTGATCACAACTGCCGCTGCCATCGTCGGTGCCAGAATCTCCACCATCTTCTCGTATTCCTTATCTTTCAGTACTCCTATTATATAGATTACCCTGCGGTTTGTAAAATATTTTTCCACCGATGTACGCAAATATTCCCACGCTGCTACATTGTGCGCACCATCCACATAGATATACGGATGCTCCGCCACCTTCGTCATACGCCCCAGCCATACCGTCTGTGCGATTCCCTTATGAATGGCTGTTTCTTCTATATATAGTGTACGCAGCACCGTGATTGCTGTCTGTGCATTCGCAATCTGATGCTCTCCTAAAAGCGGGATATGATATGGTTGTTGCCGTTGATCCATATCCGCATCCATATTGGATTCATCTGGATTCGTTCCACAATCCACCACCTCAGTGCCATCCAGATTCATCTGCACAACTTCCCAGTCTGATGGATTCACTTCTATATAAGAAGCATGTTGTACTTCGCATATCTCCCGTAATACTTTCGATACTTCTGGCACCTGCGGTGCGGAGATCACAGTTGTATACGGCTTGATGATACCTGCTTTCTCTGTTGCAATCTTCGTCAGAGTATCGCCTAAGAACTGCATATGATCCATGCTGATCTGTGCGAACACGCAGATTTCCGGTTTTGCAAGCACATTCGTCGCATCTTGGCTTCCACCCATGCCACATTCGAGCAATACATAGTCAGCGTGGTTTCTCGCAAAATACAGAAACGCAACCGCCGTCTCAATCTCGAATACAGTGGGACTGGCAAACCCATCCGTCTCCATTGTCTCGATCACCGCTGCAACCTCTGTGAGCAACACCGCAAATTCATCCTCTGTCATATAGCATCTGTCAAGCTGGTACCGTTCCAGATACGTCAGAATTGTCGGGGAAATATATCGTCCCACATGATACCCTGCAGCAAGCAGGCTTTCCTGTACAAACGCAAAAATAGAGCCCTTCCCGTTTGTCCCGGCGATGTGCAGTGTCCTGCACGCATCCTGTGGATTGCCGAGTCTCCGTAAGAGCTCCTTTACCTGTGTCAGGCCAGGTACAATGCCCAGCCTGCTTTTTTCTTCAATGTAATTTTGTGCTTCTAAGTAGTTCAATTATTTGTCTCCCTTATATTCTACATGCTGCACTGGCTTTGTAGAATCATCAATCGGACAAATCTCATATCCTTCATCCTTCAAAGTCTGGATCAATGCCGGAAGTGCTTCGATCGTTGCATGATTGTTCTGCAGATCATGCATCAAAATCACGGAATCGCCGGCATTGGCATGTACATACCCAAGTATATTATCATTTAACTCACTTGGTGTCAAAGATGCATCCACTGCATCACCTGACAGGGAATTCCAGTCATAATAAACGATACCCTCGTCATGCAGATATCCGATCAGATCCTGAATATCTACCTTACTTACCTGGTTCGAACTTCCACCCGGGAAGCGGTACAGATGCGTATCCACACCTGTCTGTTCCTGTATGTAATCGTGAATCTTCGTCACGTCTTCCTCGAAGCTTTCCTGACTTGCATATACCTGATCGTACACATGACTGTAAGAATGCATTCCGATCGAATGTCCTTCGTCAACGATCCGCTTGTAATACTGCTGTGCTTCCTTATCATCATTGTAAACAACAAAGAATGTTGCCTTCACATTGTTTTCCTTCAACACATCCAAGAGTTCTCCGGTGTATGTACTTGGACCATCATCGAAAGTCAAGTATACTTTCTGTCCATTGTAGTACGTCTGTTCCGGTACATCATTGGCTGCTTCCGTCGTCGCCTCTGCATCGTCCGTGGTTTTGTTTGAACCATCGCCATTGTCTGTCAGAGCTACGTGCACACCTTCCGAACCCTTTCCAAGATCTCCATACGCCATCTGCTCACTCGTCATCGTCTCCGTCGATTCATCGATCAGTCCGATGTTTGTACTGACCAGATTCTTTCCTTCCTCCACCCGGTCAACCAGATTCTCTATCCGGTGATCGAGCCGGTTCATCTTCACCATCAGGAACATACACAACGTAATCGGGATCGCACATACGACCAGAAATGTTACCATCAACATCCGCTTAAAGCTCCGTACCTTTCGTTTGTGTGTGTTTGCCTCTTCCATCTCTTGTGCTTCGGAAATTTCTTTCTCATATTCAGTTAAAGTTTTTTTCTTGTCTTCCATAAAATTTTCCTTTACATTCTCTATATATTGTGGTACATTACCTATGTAATACAAATTACCATTTGCAGCCTTGGGACATTCCCGAAAAAAAGGTTGCAATTTTTATATTATAAAATTCTATGAGTTATGTCAAGTAAATTTTATTTTTTCTTAATCTTTTGTAACACTTTTGTAATATAATTCCCGCCACTTACGGCCTTCCTCCTGCATACCCTGTGTCAGTTTTGCCAGCTCGTCATATTGCTGTTTATACCGCTGCTCCATATTTTTTACTGTTGATTTCAACCGTGACTCATAATCCTCCTGCGTCTTTCGAATTGCTTCATTATAATTCTTATCATTTTCTTTACATCGTTTTTCAAGTTCTTGCATTGTCTGTTCTTTACATAATATATATTCCGACAGACTTATGTCTCCTAGTCGTGATACATCCACGGCATATATCCGCGGTTTGGCTTCCGTTGCTAATTTATATAGAAGATAACTGACTTCTCCGTGCTGTAAAATCTCATATCGTTCAATCCTCTCTGTACCATATACCAATCTCTGAACCTTCCTCTCTCCCAGTGGATTTATCACATACAGACTATCCGTGCCATTTCCCGGATCTGCCATGCGATACCATACATAAAGCTGTGTCCGTTCTCCTGCGACTGGTGCGATCCGAACCGTAGAGATACTCCCCCAGTCGTCACCCTTCACGAGTACCAGTCGTCCTTCCGCAAAAAGCTTATCCCACATTAAAACATTTTCTGTGTTGACATATGCCACATAGATTTCATCCTCCCAGAACAGACTTACACCACAGGAATGATAATCCCGGCATAAACTGCCCCATTGCACTGTCCTGCCCGTCCCAATCACCTGCGCTAAGATCTGATTTCCCTCCTCATAAAGTAAAATCCGTTTATCTCCTTTCCATCTATAAACCGCTTCCACGTTTTCCTCCCAATTCTTTCTTTTACAAATATATTGCCGGAATCGAACAAAAATGCATATTCTGAATATATTATTGTAAGCATATTTGAAAGGAAACGAACATGTCTAAATGCTGTGGCTGTAACAAGAAAGTCTTAAGTAATGCAGTTGCTAACAACACCGATTCCTGCACATGCAGCTTAACAGATAACTGTACCGATGTATGTGTCACACCTCAATGTGGTGACCCAAAGCTGCTCACGGTACTTGTTCCTGTTATCTACGACGAGATTGGCATCAATGTATGCCGGACAATTCCGCTTGCAACCCTGCTTGCAGATTATCCAACAGCAGCATATATCCGGGCAGAGGTTACAAACATCACCTTTGCAACAGGGGCAGCACCTTCCGTAACAATCAAGCCGATTGCCGGACGTCCAAACTGCTACGAGCTGACACTCACAAACCTGACTGTGGATTTTGTCATCTATGTCTATGACTGTTGCAAACGGCTGCTTGCAACCCTCCCTGTCACAGGTGTTGTCTATCTCCCTTCCGCAACAACCGATCCGGAATACGATGAAGATACCAATCCAACTTCCGTAACGATGCAGTTGTTCGCACCATATGGAGTCACCTACACGGATACGACTGTAGCAACACCAAACCTGAACTTTATCGGATTCCTCTCCACGAACGGAACGGTTTCGCAGGGACTGAATCTGATGGCAATGTCCAAAGTATTAAACTTCGATATTGCAAATGCGGAAATGACGGTAGGACTTACCCTGATCGTGAAATCCATCTACTACAACCAATACCGGATCCCTCACAACGGAAAAGCGATCGTATCCAAGGGCACACTGGCAAGTCCGGAGGAGTCTGTCTGCATGAGCTTTGTAAGCGGAAGCCTCTTAGACCGGAACATCAAGCCATTGGAGCTTTGCAATCCGCTTGACCAGAAGCGAAACTGCGAAAACTGTACCACCCCAGATGACTGCGCTTGTCTGACGCCATCGGATTGAATTTAAATAATTACCGGAAATTGGTAAAATAATCTCCTTATTTAGGTTCATACTATTTTTATAGAATGAAAACTAGATAAGGAGTGTTTTATTATGAAGAAATTTAAAACAACCGCTGCCATTGCAGCAACTGCTATGATGCTTTCCATCTGTATGTGTGGATGTGGCACGGACGAGACGAGTAAAGACCCCGCAACAACTTCTGAACAAACACAGATGACAACCGAAAATAACAACGCAACTGGCGGAAATGCAACAAATTCCAATGGCGTTGGAAATGGAATCAAAGATGCCGCGGACGGTGTCGGCGAAGGTGTCAAGGACGCTGCAGAAGGCGTTGGCGAAGGCGTCAAGGATGCTGCCGAAGGTGTCGGAAATGGTGTCAAGGATGCTGTGGACGGCGTGGAAGATGCCGTAGATGGAAATCAGAGTAAGCGATAATAACAAAGAAAAAGGTTCCGCCTGTGGTATAGTTTTCATACCGCAAACGGAACCTTGTTTTATTTTTTATCGTCCGGTTTCACCTGAAAGGATGGCTCGATCTTATTCATCATCCGGTCATATTGTTCGTACATTTTCTGTACACTGTTTTCTAATAGGTAATAATGCATCACATAAGGAATCAGCAGCACCAAAAGCGCAAACACAAGCGCAACGATGATCAGTGAGCCGCTAAAATTCAAATACAAGATTGAAATCACAGTTGCCAATGCAAACAGTGCCATGACAATAAGGTGTACCTGCCGCTCATGTGCAAAAAACGCGATCTGTACAAGATGCTTTTCCTTCTCATGTTCCCAGTCGACATCCTCTTTTTCTAACAGCGCATCAATATATGCCAGATATTCAGTAATTCGTTTCTTCATATTTCATTCCTCCAGACCATATAGCTATATTTGATTTTTTCGTTTCCTTATTGTATTTCTGTATTCACTTTCATTTCTTCATTATATCGCTGTCTGCATAAATATTCCATAGTCATATGTATATTTCCGTGCTATAATAAGGGTGCATTTTTATGCGCATACATAAGGAGGAAATTATGCCAGACAACAACGGAAATAATCAGAATAACAACGACGATGATGAGTACGAAAAGTATTGCTATCTCTGTCGCAGACCGGAATCCGAGGCCGGTCCATTTATCCGGATGCCGGGAAATATGTATATCTGCAACGACTGTATGCAGAAAAGTTTCGACTCCTTCAACAACGGAGCGATGCAGTTTTTAGACCTCTCCAAGATGCCGAATATCAACATGTCGCAGTTCATGCCATTTGATGATATCCCGACTTCCCAGAAGGTCAAAAAGAAGAAAAAACAGAAGGAAGAAAAGGAACAAAAACCACTCACAATGGCAGATGTTCCAGCCCCACATAAGATCAAGGCAATGCTTGACGAATATGTCGTCGGACAGGAATACGCAAAGCGTGCCATGTCCGTTGCCGTCTACAACCATTACAAGCGTGTGATCACAGACACAATGGATGACATTGAGATTGAAAAATCCAACATGCTCATGCTCGGGCCTACCGGCTGTGGTAAAACCTATCTGGTTCAGACGATTGCCAAAATTCTGCAGGTGCCACTCGCAATCACCGATGCGACCACGCTGACTGAGGCTGGTTATATTGGCGATGATGTAGAAAGCATTCTCTCCAAACTTCTTGCCGTTGCGGACAATGATGTTGAAAAAGCCGAGCGTGGAATCGTCTTTATCGATGAGATCGATAAGATTGCGAAGAAGAAAGAGACGCGCAGCCGTGATGTCAGTGGAGAGTCTGTACAGCAGGGACTTCTGAAGATCTTAGAAGGTGCCGAGGTTGAGGTACCTGTCGGTTCCGGCAGCAAGAATGCCATGACGCCGATGACAACGATGAATACACGGAATATCTTATTTATCTGCGGTGGTGCATTCCCGGATATCGAGGACATCATCAAGCAGCGTCTGAACAAACAGTCTTCTATGGGCTTTGCCGCAGACCTGAAGGATAAATATGACAAGAACGATAACCTGATCAAGGAAGTAACAACGGAAGATCTGCGTGAATTCGGTATGATTCCAGAGTTCCTTGGTCGTCTCCCAGTGCTTTTCACTCTGGATGCGCTGGACAAGGACATGTACATCAAGATCTTGAAGGAGCCAAAAAATGCAATTCTCAAACAGTACAAGAAACTGCTTGCATTGGATGAGGTAGATCTGGAATTCGATGACAGTGCCTATGAAGCAATCGCAGAAAAAGCGATGGAGAAAAAGACAGGTGCCCGCGCACTCCGTGCGATCATCGAGAAATTCATGATGGATATTATGTATGAGATTCCGCGCGACGATAACATCGGTCGTGTCACCATCACCGGCGATTATATCAATGGCAAGGGCGCACCGATCATCGAATTACGTGGTACCAATATTTAAACGACAGGATCAGGAGGTATCAAGATGAAAAAAGTGGAAGTGATCATCCGACCTGAGAAGCTGGATGACATGAAAGAGATTTTGGATGAATGCAGCACAACCGGAGCTATGGTCAGCAATATCATGGGCTACGGTAACCAGAAGGGATATAAGTCCCAGCACCATAACGGCGATTATTTCGTCAATCTTCTCCCGAAACTGAAGGTTGAGACCGTTGTCTCCGATGATGTATGCGAGAAGTTGATCGCCATGGTTACAGAACGTATTCCAACCGGAAGTTATGGGGATGGTAAGATTTTTGTATATAATATAGAAGATGCTGTACGTATTCGTACCGGAGAGCGCGGAGATGATGCTCTATGATGACTGCGATCATCGCACATCGGGGTGCTTCGGCACTCGCCACCCACGAAAACACATTGGAGGCGTTTCAGATTGCGATCAATCTGCAGGCAGATTTTGCAGAGTTTGATATCCGTCGAACGAAGGATCATCAGTTGATTGCATTTCACAATCCAGATTTAAACGGCACGGATATCCGCCAACTTACCTATGGCGAAATCTGTAGAATCACCGGCACACACGGTTACCGGGTTCCGCTTTTACAGGAAGTATTGGAGCTGTGCCGCGGAAAAATCAAGCTGGATATCGAGTTAAAAGAAACTGGATATGAACAGAAAATCATTGATCTGGTGGAACGCTATTATGATTACTCCGATTATATGATGAAGTCATTTATTGACCGTTCGGTACTTCGTATCAAGGAGATCGATCCGAACATCAAAGCGGGGCTGCTGATTGGGACACCACGTAACACGATTATCCACCGGTTAAACGAATATTTTCCGCTTCACCGGTTACATGTATGCAAGGCAGATTTTATCTCACCGCATTTCCAGTTCGTGACACGGGAATTTCTCCTGCGCATGCATCTGCATCGCAAAGAAGTTTATGCATGGACGGTCAACGATATTGCAAAAATGAGCAAACTGATCCGCAAAGGTGTCGATGGTATCATCACCGACCGACCGGATTTTGGATTACAGGCACGCATGGCTTTTGAATAATCAGATAGACAAAACAGAAAGGATGAACAAGCATGAAATACAAAGTTGGATTTATTGGTTGTGGAAATATGGCAAGCGCCATTATCGGCGGATTGAAGGCACACGCTGGAATCGATGCTTCGGAAATCATCGCAGCAGATGCATCGGAAACTGCACGTGAGAAAGCAAAGGAAACCCTTAGTATCTGTACAACTGCATCGAATACGGAAGTATCCACACAGGCAGACGTATTATTCTTATCCGTAAAACCTCAGTATTACGAGACGGTGATCGCAGAGATCCAACCAACGCTCCCTGCCGGGCAGATCATCGTTACGATCGCACCGGGCAAGACACTGGCTTGGCTTGGAGAGCGGCTTGGTGATGTAAAGATCGTTCGTACCATGCCAAATACACCAGCCCTTGTCGGAGAAGGCATCACAGGTGTCTGCAAGAACAACCTTGTCACAGAAGATGAATTTGCATATGTATTGAAATTACTGAGTAGCTTTGGACTTGCCGAGGCAATCCCTGAATCCCTGATGGATGCTGTTGTCTCTGTCAGCGGCAGTTCGCCAGCTTATGTATTTCTGTTTATCGAAGCGATGGCTGATGCAGCAGTAGCCGATGGTATGCCACGGGCACAGGCATATAAATTCGCAGCCCAGGCGGTACTCGGAAGTGCAAAGATGGTTTTAGAGACTGGAAAGCACCCTGCAGAACTCAAAGATATGGTATGCTCTCCTGCCGGAACCACTATCGAAGCGGTTCGTGTCTTAGAAGAAAAAGGATTCCGCGGGGCTGTCATGGACGCCATGAAAGCCTGCACTGCAAAAGCGAAGGGAATTTAACACCCTTCGTCTTGATAAAAAAGAAGCACTCGGTCAATTTCATCGAGTGCTTCTTTTTTATGAAAGGTTTTGGGAATACAAATTATAATGAGAAAGAACCCTCTGTTCCATCTGCTGTATAGTATACCATATTTGTCTCTGGCTGATAGTATACGTTCAACTCCTTGATTGCTTTCTTTCCACTTGCCTCTGCTGCCTTTGCTGCGATATCTTGTGTGGAAACCTGACCACCCTGATACTCAACAAAAAGCTTTACTGCCTTAGGAGCGGTTGCCTTAGCTGGAGTTGCTTTCTTTGCAGGTGCTTTCTTAGCTGGAGCTGCTGCCTTCTTTGCTGGCTCTGCTTTCTTAGCTGGAGCTGCTGCTTTCTTTGCTGGCTCTTCCTTCTTAGCTGGAGCTGCTGCCTTTGCAGGTGCTGCCTTCTTTGCTGGAGCTGCTGCTTTCTTTACTTCTTCCTTAGCTGGAGCTGCTGCCTTTGCAGCTTCTACCTTTGCCATAGTTGCATCAACTGTTGCTTTCTTTACTGCCATGATCCATTCCTCCGTAAATATGTATGTATATTTTTTAGTAATACTATGTTGTCTTTGATTTCTTTTGTTGACATGATATTACGCCACTTTCCTTGAATTTGCAAGGCTTTTTGGGATTTTCTTAAGTATTTACCAATGGATTTGCGCTTTCATGAAAAAAAGAGGACATTTTGCACAATGATTTTCTATTGACTTTTCACCCCGACAAGACTACTATAAACGACGGCTTTTATTGTCTGTAATTGATTATATGGAAAAGGAGTTCTTTCTATGTCTACGCAAAAACGGAACATCTGGCTGGACAATGTAAAAGGATTTTTGATCATCTGTGTTGTCGCTGGACATTTTTTAGAGAGCGGAATTGATTATCATTCCAACATGTGTAAATCTTTATTTTTGTTTATTTACAGTTTTCACATGCCTTTATTTGTATTTGCAAGTGGATTGATGTGCGAGCATGCGATTCAGACAAAGGAACGCTTCTGCAAAAAACTTGCGAATTTTGCAGGTCTGTATGTCCTGTTGAAGCTGCTGATCTTTCCATTCCAACGGCTGACCAGTCCCGGACTTACATTTTCACTTGTGAAAACCGACGGCGTTCCGTGGTACCTTTTCGCCATGTGTGTATTCTATACATGTGCCTATCTGCTTCGCCATGTCGATAAGCGCAAAATCTTAGCCATCGCAGTTTTGGCTGCACTTCTGGCTGGCTATGACAACGGAATCGGGGATGTATTTGCTTTTTCCCGGTGTCTTGTATTCTTCCCATGGTTTGTGCTCGGGTGGATGTGCAATGTGGACAAATTAGAATACCAGCTTCACCGTCCGGTTATGCAGATTCTTGCACCGGTGACCGTCCTTGCATTTTTTATTATTTGCCGTTTAAATATTGACAGTTTTTACATCTTCCGCCGCTTCTTCACCGGCAGAAGTTCATATGAAGCCCTGTTGGACGATGCTGGTGAGGTCGGTATTTTATTCCGGCTATCCGCATATATGATCACATTTATTATTGGTGTATGTATTTTAAGTATCATCCCAAGGCATAAGATATTCCATTTAGATGCTCTCGGAAAAGAATCCATGTCGATTTATTTCTTCCATCGTCCGGTTCTCTTCTATCTGGAATACGTGGAGACATATCCGTTCCTGTATCAGCATTTTCATGGATGGGCAAATATTTTATGGCTTATCATCGCGGTAATTCTCGTGATCATACTTGCACAGCCACTGTTCGAAAAGCCATTCAAAATCTACAATGCGTGGATTCAGCAAAGGGTTCATGTTTCCTGAATCATCTTGTATCCGGTGAAACCTTATAGCAAAAGGCGCCTTGCACATCACATGCAAGACGCCTTTCTTTATATGTAAGGAAATGATTTAGTTTTCTCCCTGCAAAGCATCGTAGCCTTCTTCTCCGGTACGAACCTTGATTACATTTTCGACACCATAGACGAAGATCTTACCATCACCGATGCTACCAGTATAAAGTGCTTTCTTTGCTGCCTTTACAACGGTAGCAACCGGAACCTTGCTGACAACGACTTCCACCTTTACCTTCGGAAGCAATGTCATATCCATCTTAACACCACGATAGTACTTCGTCTGACCCTTCTGGGCACCACATCCAAGTACCTGTGTGACTGTGATACCTGTTACACCGGCATCATTCAAAGCATTCTTCAGATCCTCAAACTTATTCTGCTTACATATGATAGAAATCTTTGTAAGCTTGACATCCGAAGCAACACCTGTGCCACCACTCATAACCTGAACCGGAACTGCCTCATCCTCAGGGACTGCATTCTCCGGAATCGCAGGAGTTGATACCGTTGTCGTGCCATCGCTGCTGATGTGATCGCCATATGTCATGAATCCTGCATAAGCTGTCTCAAGTCCATGCTCGGTTGCATCCAGACCTGTGATTTCCTCCTCAGCGGATACACGCAGGCCGAAGATTTTCTTGATTAAAAGGAATGTGATTGTAATTGTAACAGCTGTCCATGCGGCTGTTGCAAGCATACCTGTCAACTGAATACCAAGGAGCTTGAATCCACCACCATAGAAAAGGCCAAGTAATTTGTCACCATTTGCATCTGCAAGAGAATAGGTAGGTGTACTGTCTGTTGCGAAAAGTCCAACTGCGATCGTACCCCAGATACCATTCATCATGTGAACGGCTACGGCACCAACCGGATCATCGACACGGAGTTTGTTATCAAGCAGCCATACACCAAATACTACGAGTACACCGGATACCGCACCGATGACAATTGCGCCAGTCGCATCTGCAACATCACATGGTGCTGTGATCGCTACCAGACCTGCCAGAGATGCATTCAGACACATAGATACATCCGGCTTACCATAACGGATCCATGTAAAGATCATACATACGACTGTTGCAACGGAAGGAGCAATCGTTGTTGTTGTGAATATCGCACCAAGCTGCGGAACTGATGTTGCGGCTGCACCATTAAATCCATACCAGCCAAGCCACAGGATAAATACACCAAGTGCACCAAGTGCCAAGTTATGTCCTGGGAATGCGCCAACCTTGATGCTTCCATCCTTCTGCTTCTTGAACTTACCAATACGTGGTCCAAGGATTGCTGCACCGATCAGGGCACAAATACCACCAACCATGTGGATACAGTTGGAACCGGCGAAATCGTGGAAGCCCATCTTAGACAACCAGCCGCCGCCCCATGTCCAGTGTGCTTCAATCGGATATATGACTGCGGAGATTACTGCGGAATATACACAGTAGGATAAGAACTTTGTTCTCTCTGCCATCGCTCCGGATACGATCGTTGCTGTCGTAGCACAGAACACTAAGTTAAATACGAAGTTTGACCAATCAAAATTTGCATAATTTGTGAAGATATCAAATCCAGGCTTACCAAAGATACCTGCCACATCCTCACCTAAGAACAAACCGAAACCGATCAGGATAAACATCACGGTACCGATACAGAAGTCCATCAGGTTCTTCATGATGATGTTACCAGTATTTTTCGCTCTGGTAAATCCTGCCTCCACCATCGCGAAACCTGCCTGCATCCAGAACACCAGTGCCGCACCGATCAAGAACCAGACGCCGTAGACTTCACTTGAAATCGCATTCATAATTTCTTCTGTCATAATCATTTCCTCCTCTTTTTGTTTCTTTCTTTTTGTTAAGTCCGCTAGCTTTCCTTACTCAACATGTTGTCATTATACTTAATAAAATTAATTTGTCAAACAGTTTTTTCCAGTCAAAATATCAATATTTATATTTATATCAAGCAAATTAATCGTTTTACTTATGATTATCAAGCACATATGCAGCTTTTATTTAATATAATAAAGTGAGATTGTAAAATCTCCACATGTTTTTAAGTTGCACTAGAAAAAGAGAAGTGAAAACGTATTTCCACTTCTCTTTTTCTGTATTTTGTGCTATTTTACTTGTTTTTATCAAGTATGCTCTTATTTTCGGAAACTCTTATTGGCAAGTTTTTCGAATGCTGGACGTACCTTTCTAAACGACTCCATCAGCTTCGGTGAAAATACACCACATTCTCCGGTGATAATCATCCGATATGCATCTTCCTTTGAAAACGCATCCTTGTAGCACCGCTCATTGACAAGTGCATCGTATACATCCGCAACTGATACAAGCTGGGCGCAGATTGGAATCTCATCACCAACTAAACCATCTGGATATCCCTTACCATCATAACGCTCATGATGATGGCGGCAGATCTCATACGCATATTTCATCGTGTCATCGTTCCAATCCTCCTTGATGGAATCAAGTAGTTCACATCCACGGATCGTATGGGACTTCATATATTCAAACTCTTCTGATGTCAGTCTGCCCGGCTTCAATAAAATACGGTCTGGAATCGCAATCTTTCCAATATCATGCAAAGCGCTGACAGACTCAATGATATCAATCTTCTCCTTTGTCAGTTCGTATTCTGGATAATCCTCCATTACTGCCTCTGCAAGAATCCGGGTGTATCCCTTTACTCGCTGGATATGCTCTCCACTTTCTGTGCTTCGATACTCGACAACCGTACCAAGCATTTCAATGATCTGCTGGTTCTTCTTCTTCAGATGCTCTGCCTGGATCTGCAAGGTGCGATATGCTTTCCGCAATACGTTCGTCTGCTCAGCCACCTTGTCTTCCAGCTTTAATTTATAATCAAAAAATTCAGCTGTATTTTTAACTCTCTGCTTAATAATCGCATTGTTAAATGGCTTCGCAATAAAATCGGAAATTCCAAGCTCAAAGCACTTCTTCTGTACCTCCACCGTATGATCTCCACTGATAACCAGAACCGGAACCTTTCCGATCACCTCGCGTCGGTTCAGCTCTTCCAGCACCTGCGTCCCATCCATCTCCGGCATGACCAGATCCAACAGAATTGCAGCCATATTTTTTGCTTCCTGATCTACAATCTCAAGTGCCTGTTTTCCATTTTCAGCTTCCAGAATCGTATATTCATCTTCCAGGATTGAACGCAGTATCTCGCGGTTTATATCAACATCATCCACTATCAAAATTTTATTTCTCATTTGCTTCTCCTTCGTTTACACATTCCGTAACGATCCGATACGATTTCCTCTACTCACCAGATACACGTTCCGCATTGGTTCTGAACGCCAAATCACACCATTAATCTCCACGCTGACACCGGAATACAAATTCCCGGTAACGACTACCTTCGCAGATTTTTGTTTCTTTTGTTCTTTCTCCACTGCGTCTTTCCTCTTCTTTAATTCCTCCAATTCTGTTTTCTTTGTATAAATTGCATCCTCCAGTTTTAAATAGGTCGGATGTACATTTCGTATCACAGGTTCAAACTTCTTCCGGAACTCCTGATATGCATTCAGCAATAATCGAAGTTCTTGTGAAACCTTTTTCTCCCTACCCTGCAGGTCTACCTGCATCTGCACATTTTTGTCCTTATTTCCAAGCACAAGCCGTGTAGCAAGACTCGCCTCATTTCCGATGTTAGTTGCCTGTATCAGATTCTGCGCCTGCGCCAGTCCTCCAGCAAGTACACCATTTCGTCCTGATATCTCGATCCGGGTACCTGCATGAATCTCACTCCGCAGACAATAATTCGCACCGACCTTTCCACCTGCCCATACGCGTGCGGACTCGAAAAACATGCCCATCACATCGCCATTTGCCCGCAGGAAACCGCGTCCGGATGCATTGTTACCCTTTTTCAATATGATATCGCCACCAGCCTCGATTACCGAAGATTCGGCATATCCATCTACCAGCACATCTCTTGTCGCATGGATACTCACACCCTGTCCAACATTGCCACGTACATAGATGGAACCATCAAAATCAACATTTCCGGTTGCACATGTCACATCATCTAACACTAATAAGCTGGAGATCACAAGCCGGTTATCTTTCAGCTCAATCTTTCCATTTTCCATCGCAATATATGTCTTCTTATCTTCCAATATCTGGAAACCACTTCCTGTCAGGATTGGCTTCTCCTTACCCTTCTTTGTCGCAAGGGATTCTCCCATAATTGTATAACCCGGTGTTCCCTCCTGTGCTTCATGGTAGACAGCAACCGTCTGCCCTTTCTTCACCAGTTCAAACCATTTTGCATTCTGATAATCCACGGAACCATCTTCCATCAAAGCCGGATTGGATTTTACATTCGTATCAAAGAAGAATTCATACCAGCCATCTGCGCCTGCCTGTGGCATCACGCCTTTTGCCAGTGTTACGATATCGCCACTTGTCGTACCATCGCAGATTGCTTTGACAACTGCATAGTCAACACCTTTTTTGATATCTGCCTCCTTAATCGCCGAAAGCACCTCATCCTGCGCTATCGGAACTCCCGGATTTGGAAGTATGACGATTGCCTCCATACCACTCTGATTAAGCAACATATCAAAACAGGAAAATCGTTTCTTCACTGCTTCTCCATTCTGGATCGGCATTTTCGTCTTTTCCAGCAAATCCAGTCTGCGCTGCCGCATCAGCTTTGCCGTGTACATAAAGCTACGGTAATAGCTGACATCTATACCTTCTTCGAGTCCATACCGGATTTCCCGCATCTGCTGCCATGAATATAACACATTCTTATATTGTTCTACATCCAAATGTTTTTCCAGTCCTAACCGGATCTCACGCATCTGCTGCCACGTGTATTCTCTGCTCGCATACACAGACACATCAATATGATGCTCCAATCCTAATCGAATCTCACGAATCGAGATTCCCCGGAAATCCGGTATCACATAGGAATCAATATCTACACCATTTTTCTTTGCCAACCGGATCTGATGCAGTTGGTCTTCATCAAACCCGTTATTGATATATACAGATAAATCGATATGCTCCAGTGTCGCCTTTCTTAACTGCTGCAGAACCCCCGCAGCCATATTCTTTTTATCCGATAAATCAATGCCTGCTTCCAGCCCCTTGCGAATCTGACGCATCCTATCAAAGGAGATATTTGGATCTGCGTATTTACTGACATCCAGAGACATCTCCAGTCCCTTACGGATTTCTTCCATCTGAAACCAATCATACCGGCTGTCCGCATAATAAGAGACCGGTATCTGTTCCACAAGGCCAATCCGAATCTCATGCATCTGAATTGCAAGAAATTCCGGCTTTGCATAGATGGACACATCAATGTTGTCCTTGATGCCTGCATCAATCTCTGCCTGCTGATCGGGTGTAAATTGATTTTCTTTCGCAAAATCTGCCATCTATATCTCCCTCATTTTACTATTGCATGACATTTAAATAATCTTTCAATATATTCCAATTATTACTCATATTACTATCTGGTGCTGCTACAAAGTAAAACTGCATATCAATCTGCTCGCCATTTACAGTAAATTTATTTTGTTTCGGATCCAATAATTGTTGTATCATTTTTCGCATACAACTCTATGAACTCTGTCTGTGCTGCAGTCAGACAGTTCTTTGCGTTCAATGTAAAGCCCTAATTCTTATCGTTTGTTCTATTTCTCATTCAAATTCCTCCGATATATAAGTAAACCCAACTTATAATATCGGCATTCAATCCTTATTTTTTCACACAATTATACGAATTGTACCGCGAATAGGCAAAAAAAGCAACCGCTTAACACGGTTGCTTTCCTACTTTTTAATATTTTTAGTAAATTTTTACTTTTCTGGTGTATTATAGCCATCCGGATTCATAGACTGCCACTTCCATGAATCTGCACACATCTCATCAATATCATACTGTGCTTCCCATCCAAGCTCCTTCTTTGCAAGGCTTGCATCGGAATAGCAAGTTGCAATATCACCAGCACGACGAGGCTTAATCTCATATGGGATCTCCTTGCCGCACGCCTTGCCAAACGCATGGATCACATCAAGTACGCTGTATCCCTTTCCTGTTCCAAGGTTATAAATCTTGACGCCCGGATTCTCCTTGATCTTATTGATCGCTGCCACATGTCCCTTCGCAAGATCAACAACATGGATATAATCACGGACACCTGTACCATCCGGTGTATCGTAATCATTGCCAAACACACCCACGCAAGGAAGCTTGCCGATTGCTACCTGTGCTACATATGGAAGCAGGTTGTTCGGGATACCCTTTGGATCTTCTCCGATCAGACCACTCTTATGTGCACCAATTGGGTTGAAGTAACGAAGCAGGATCACATTCCATTCTGGATCTGCAAACTGGATATCTGTCAGGATCTGCTCTAACATATGCTTTGTCCAGCCATAAGGGTTTGTACAAACGCCCTTTGGACATTCCTCTGTGATAGGGATAAAGGCTGGATTGCCGTACACAGTTGCAGAAGATGAGAAGATAATATTCTTACAGCCATTCTCACGCATAACCTTGCACAGATTCAATGTACCTGCGATGTTATTCTCATAATATTCCAGTGGTTTCCGCACAGACTCACCAACTGCCTTCAGTCCTGCGAAATGAATCACGGTATCTGGCTGTTCCTTAGCAAATATCTCTGTCATTTTCTCATAATCCCGGATATCTGCCTCATAAAATGTCGGCGTCTTGCCTGTGATCTGTCCGATCCGGTCAACTGCCTTCTCGCTTGCATTGTAAAGGTTATCGACGATCACAACATCATAGCCTGCCTCAAGCAACTCCACACATGTATGGCTTCCGATATATCCGGCGCCACCTGTTACTAAAATCTTCATAGCCTGCGTACCACCTTTCTTAATTCCTTCTTTATATGTAATGCTTTTACATATTTTATATTTATCCGTATATCCGCTGGAATTCTCCAACATCTCATATTCTACCATATATATACCACATTGGGCAAATGCTTTCCACCCCATCCCGAATTATGTCTAACTATACACAAAGCTGCGAAATCCAAAAAGAGGGGAGAGAATGGATCACGCAGCTTTGTCACATAAAAAGGGGGAGAGGGGGGTAACTTCTTTTTTTGAAGTTCTCTTCTTTTGTTTATGTCATTATAATACATAAGATCAGATTTGATTGAAATTGAAAATTTTTGAATATTATATAAAATTTTTTGGATTTCTCGTTTTTTTTAGAATTTTTTATCACTTTTCGACGATGCATAGATTCGCGGATTTTAGGTTTGCTATCCCTGTATGAATATGCTAATATAATTTTGTATGGCGTAAATCAACTATAATCGAAATCATTCTTTACGTCTGATACCAAATGATTATATTTAAAGTAGAATAAGGAGTTATCATGAATAAAAACTGTATCGTTGCACAGTCTGGCGGACCAACAGCCGCTATCAATGCATCTCTTGCCGGCGTTGTTGCCGCTGCCAGAGATTTTGGAATATATGATAAAATTTATGGTGCGATTCACGGAATTCAGGGCGTGCTGAAGAAACATTTTCTGGATTTGTCAGACAAGGATGACGCATTCATCCAGAAGCTTGCACGCACACCAGCCATGTACCTCGGTTCCTGCCGGTTCAAGCTGCCAGATATGAAGGACGACGTTTCTATGTACGAAGAAATCTTCTCCATCTTTGAGGAAATGAACATCGGTGCATTCTTCTATATCGGCGGAAACGATTCCATGGATACGGTTGCCAAGCTCTCTGCTTACGCGGCTTCCATCGGCAATGATATCCGCATCATCGGTGTGCCAAAGACGATCGACAACGATCTGATCATGACAGACCATACACCAGGCTTTGGCTCTGCTGCCAAATACATTGCAAGTTCCATCCGTGAGATTGCCTATGACACCTATATTTACGATTTGGAAAGTGTCAATATCATCGAGATCATGGGACGGGATGCTGGCTGGCTGACTGCCGCTTCCGTACTTGCAAGAAATGAATTCAGCCTTGCTCCACACCTGATCTATCTGCCGGAGGTTGCCTTCGACAAGGAGCAGTTCATCACAGACTTAAAGGAAATGGTAAAGAAATACAAGAATGTCATCGTCGCTGTCTCTGAAGGTATCCGCGACAAGGACGGCAACTACATCTCTGCTACCGATGCTGCCGCTGACAAGTTCGGTCATGCGCAGTTGAGCGGTGCCGGAAAGACACTGGAATACCTCGTAAAGGAAAAGCTTGGTATCAAGGTTCGTTCCGTCGAGGTTAACGTCTTACAGCGTTGTGCCGGACACATGGCAAGCATGACAGACTTAACAGAATCTTTCCTCTCTGGCAAACATGCAGTTGTCCTTGCCAAGAATGGAGAAAGCGCACAGATGGTAAGTCTGCATCGTCTGTCGAATGCTCCATACACCTACGAGCTTTCCAATACTCCGGTCAGTGAAGTTGCAAATCAGGCAAAGGAAGTGCCTGTCTCCTGGATCACGCCTGACCACCACGACGTGACCGCAGAAATGATTGCGTATTTGAAACCGCTCGTCGCTGGGGAAGTTCCAACGGACTACGCGGACGGCATCGCGGACTATTTGGATGTTTCGCATCTGACGAAAGTTTATGGGAAGTAAAACCCGTATAATAGATTGGCAAGTGATATCATGCAGAAGCAATGTATTTCAACCAAGAATTACTAAGTGTTCTTAATTAAGATATATGCTTAATACGCAACCGCCGCCAATTCGCCATCCGTGGCTCAGTGGCGGCTTACCTGAACGTCGTGTTCAGGTATTGCTTATGTATCAAAAGAACACTAAGTAATTCTAGGTTACAAACATATCGCTTCCTGCACGATTATCACTTGCCAATTTTTATACGGGTTTTCTCATACCCAGACCTTAAGGGGACAGATGCGCATAAACCGCACTAATAATTCTATATCTTCTCCATACTTCAAGGTTGTGGCACTCATTCTGAATAGAATTGGCACGTCCGCACAATCATACAGCGGATGTGTTCATGCATGTTTGCCAACTTCAATAAGGTAACATGAATTGCACACATAATATAAGCCATCAACAGACCATTGGAGCACATCAGCACTTAGCGATTGGAGGGACAATTTGAAAAATTGTTTCTCCAGAGCTTAGTGTCTGTTATGTGCGGAAGTGAGCGAAAGCGCGTCTGTAGATGGCTTTATATTACTGTGTGCAATTCTTATTAAATTTTCATAGGTTGGCAAACATGCCTCTAGAAATCATTTGAGTAGCCGTTGAGGAATGTGTCAACTTCCTTCGCTGCGTCACGTCCCTCGCGGATCGCCCATACAACCAGCGACTGTCCACGGTGCATATCGCCACATGTGTACACCTTGTCCACATTCGTCTTGTGCTCGCCCGGAGCTGTCTCCACATTCGTGCGCGCATTCAGCTTCACACCGAACGCATCTGCCACATATTTCTGTGTACCGAGGAATCCGGCTGCAATCAAAATCAGATCACACTCGATCGTGTACTCGCTGTCCGGGATTTCCTTCATGTTCATACGTCCAGTCTCTGGATCCTTCTCCCATGCAAGCTTCACACATTTTGCTGCACAGACCTGACCATCCTTGTTCTTCACGATCTCTTTTACGGTTGTCTCATAGATACGTGGATCGTGTCCAAACTTCGCGATTGCCTCCTGCTGACCGTAATCCGTCTTCAGGACTCTCGGCCACTCTGGCCATGGGTTATTTGCTGCACGTGTCTCTGGAAGCTTCGGCATCATCTCCAGCTGTGTCACAGCAACCGCACCCTGGCGGATGGATGTTCCGACACAGTCATTTCCAGTATCACCACCACCGATGACAAGCACCTTTTTACCCTTGGCACTGACATATTTTCCATCTGCAAAATTTGAATTGAGCAGACTTCTCGTTGTTGTCTTTAAGAAGTCAACTGCGAAATAGATTCCCTTTGCATCACGCCCGGTTACCTTGATATCACGCGGATTCGATGCACCACACGCAAGGACAACGGCATCGTATTCCTCCAACAGCTTCTCCGCCTTTATGTTCTTCACCTTGGCATCGGTCAGATAACCTGCCATCTCATCACCCTTGGCAACTGCCGGATTCTGGTTGTTCTTTCCATTTGCAATTTCTGTTCCGGTCACGAACTCGATGCCCGTCTTCTTCAGACAATCGATCTTACGGTCGATAATCTGCTTCTCCAGCTTCATGTTCGGAATACCATACATCAGAAGTCCACCGAGACGGTCACTACGCTCAAATACCGTTACCTGATGTCCTCTGCGGTTCAACTGATCGGCGGCTGCAAGACCGGATGGACCCGAACCAACGATGGCAACACGCTTTCCACTCCGTACTTTTGGCGGCTCACAGTTCACATAGCCCTTCTCGTAAGCATTTTCGATAATGCTCCGCTCATTTTCCTTCGTGCAGACTGGATCTCCGTTGATATTACAGGTACATGCTGCCTCGCAGAGTGCCGGGCAGACACGGCTTGTAAATTCCGGGAAGTTATTCGTCTTGGAGAGACGCTTATACGCCATCTCCATATTTCCTGTATACACATTATCATTCCACTCCGGCACGAGGTTATTCAGCGGACAACCGGACGCCATACCGGCAATCATCTTGCCATACTGGCAAAACGGCACACCACAGTCCATACAACGTGCCGCCTGTTTGCGCTGTTCTTCCATCGAAAGCGGCTCGTGAAACTCGTTAAAATTCTTTATACGCTCAAGAGGTGGTACTTCCTTGCTGGTCTGTCTTTCATACTCCATAAATCCTGTACTTTTTCCCATAAGTCATACGCTCCTCTCTCTTAATGATTCTTGATTGCATAGAATGCTTCGATCAACGCCTGCTCGCTGGAAAGTCCCTTGACCTCCATCTGACCGATCGTCGACATCATCTTCTTGTAATCATGTGGGATAATCTTCTTAAATTTCGGCAGGTACTCCTCGAAATGCTCGAGTACTTCCTTGCCGCGCTTGGAATTCGTACACTGAACATGTTCCACGATCATGTCCTTTAATTCCATAACATCGTATTTATCAACGACAGACTCAACCTCGACCATCTGCTTGTTGAGCTTCATGTAAAGGTCGCTGTCCATATCAAGTACATATGCGATACCGCCGCTCATACCAGCCGCGAAGTTCTTGCCGGTTGGTCCAAGGATCACGACACGGCCACCTGTCATGTACTCGCAGCCATGCTCGCCGACGCCCTCCACAACTGCCGTTGCACCGGAGTTACGAACAGCAAAACGCTCACCGGCAACACCGTTGATGAATGCCTTACCGGAAGTTGCTCCATAGAGCGCAACATTTCCGACGATGATATTCTCGGATGCATCATAGCGGATACCATCCTGCGGGTAGACGATGATCTTACCACCGGAAAGTCCCTTACCGATATAATCGTTGCTGTCGCCAACCAGTTCCAGTGTGAGTCCCTTCGGGATAAATGCACCGAAACTCTGTCCACCGCTGCCGTGGCATTTGACAACAAATGTATCCTCATCCAGAGTTGTTCCATATTTCTTCGTAATCTCAGAACCGAAGATCGTACCGAGTGAACGATTGATATTCGATACATCGATCTCGATGGTCTTCTTCTGCTTCTTCTCAAGCGCAGGTCCAAGCTTCTTCATAAGAACCGTCTCATCGACCGTCTTCTCAAGTTCGAAGTTATAAGGATTCTTATTTGCATAGCTGATCTTACTCTGTGCATCATTCGCAAACGGATTGTCTATGATACGGGACAGATCAACATTATATTCCTCAGCCATCTTGCCGGCCTTGATCAGGTCTGTTCTTCCTACCAGCTCATCCACCGTACGCACGCCAAGCTTTGCCATATATTCACGAAGCTCCTGTGCTGCAAACCGCATGAAATTCATGACATATTCCGGCTTACCCTTGAACCGTTTGCGAAGCTCCGGGTTCTGTGTAGCCACGCCGACCGGACAGGTATCCAGATTACATACACGCATCATGACACAGCCCATTGTTACAAGCGGTGCTGTCGCAAATCCGAACTCCTCCGCACCAAGGATTGCCGCGATTGCAATATCACGGCCGGTCATCAGCTTACCATCGGTCTCAAGAATTACCTTGTTACGAAGATCGTTCATAATAAGCGTCTGGTGTGTCTCAGCCAGACCAAGCTCCCAAGGAAGTCCTGCATGATGGATGGAATTTGCCGGAGCAGCGCCCGTACCACCATCATAACCGGAGATCAGAATAACCTGTGCGCCCGCCTTTGCAACACCAGCAGCAATCGTGCCGACACCAGCTTCGGATACAAGCTTTACGGAGATACGTGCATCTGTATTTGCATTTTTACAATCATAGATCAACTGTGCCAGATCCTCGATCGAATAGATATCGTGATGTGGCGGTGGTGAGATCAGACCTACGCCCGGCGTTGAATGTCTGGTCTTGGCGATCCAAGGATATACCTTTCCGCCCGGCAGATGTCCACCTTCACCCGGCTTCGCACCCTGTGCCATCTTAATCTGAATCTCTTTCGCACTTGTCAGATATTCGGATGTAACACCGAATCGACCGGAAGCAACCTGTTTAATCGCAGAACAACGATTCACACCGTCCTTGCTTCCACGCATACGTTCCAAGCTCTCGCCACCCTCACCGGAATTGGACTTGCCGCCGAGACGGTTCATGGCGATTGCCATACACTCATGTGCCTCCTGCGAAATGGATCCATAAGACATGGCACCTGTTTTAAATCTCTTTACAATGGAATCAACCGGCTCTACCTGATCGATCGGGATTCCACCATTTTCCGGATAATTAAACTCCATCAGTCCACGCAGATGGAACGCTTTTTCTTCATCATCAATCGCTGCAGAATACTGTTTGAACAGATCATAGTTGTCTGTCCATGTTGCCTGCTGCAGAAGATGAATCGTGTTCGGATTATACAGATGCTCCTCTTTCCCGCTTCGCATCTTGTGGCTTCCGATACTCTCCAGACTCAGGTTCGTATACAATCCAAGTGGATCAAATGCAGAATTATGCAGTTCCTCCACATGGCGCTGGATATCTTTAATTCCGATACCACCGACACGGCTTACCGTGTTCGTGAAATATTTCTTTACAAATTCCTCGGACAGTCCGACTGCCTCGAAGATCTGTGACCCCTGATAAGACTGCACCGTAGAAATACCCATCTTCGATGCGATCTTTACGATACCATGCAGGACTGCGCTGTTGTAATCATTGACTGCCGCATAGAAATCCTTGTTCAGGAAATGCGTATCAACCATGTCCTTGATCGTATCGATTGCCAGATATGGGTTGATTGCACAAGCACCATAACCAAGCAACGTTGCAAAATGATGTACCTCACGTGGCTCTGCACTCTCGATGACCAAAGCTACCGAAGTACGCTTCTTCGTGCGGACCAGATGCTGCTGCATCGCAGATACCGCAAGCAGAGACGGAATCGCTACGTGGTTCTCATCGACACCACGATCCGATAAGATCAGGATATTGGCTCCATCACGGAAGAACTTATCTGCCTCGACGAAGATACGGTCGATTGCCTTCTCTAAGGATGTATTCTTATAATAAGTAATTGGCACAACGGCTGCCTTCAAGTTCTCTGTATTCAGATTCTTGATCTTCAACATATCCGTATTCGTCAGAATCGGATTGTTGATGCGAAGCACGCGGCAGTTCTCCGGTTTCTCTTCGAGGATATTACCATCACGTCCAAGGTAAACCGTCGTCGATGTGACGATCTCCTCACGGATCGCATCGATTGGCGGGTTCGTTACCTGCGCAAACAACTGATGGAAATAGTTAAACAACGGAAGCTTTTGGTTGGAAAGCACCGCAAGCGGGGTATCATCACCCATTGCTGCGATCGCCTCTGCTCCATTCTGTGCCATTGGAAGAATTGCTGTCTTAAACTCCTCGTAGGTATAACCAAATGCTTTCTGCAGACGGCTTCTCTCCTCGTTGGAAAGCTCCGGCACACGCTCATTTGGAATTGGAATATCGGTCAGATATGTCAGATTGCTGTCGAGCCATTCACCATATGGCTGTGCATTTGCATACTGATTTTTCAGCTCATCATCCGAGATCAGCTTTCCTGCCTTCGTATCGACGAGAAGCATCTTACCCGGACGTAAACGATCCTTCATCACTACATGTTCCGGCTCAATATCCAAAACACCGACCTCGGAAGAAAGAATCAGATAATCATCATCGGTAATATAATAACGGGAAGGACGAAGTCCGTTACGGTCAAGCACGGCTCCCATGTAATCGCCATCGGTAAAGAGCATGGATGCTGGTCCATCCCAAGGCTCCATCATCGTTGCGTAATACTGATAGAAATCACGCTTTGCCTTCGGCATATATTTATTGGAATCCCAAGGCTCCGGAATCAGGATCATAACTGCAAGTGGAAGCGGCATTCCGTTCATAACGAAGAACTCCAGCGCATTGTCCAGTCTTGCAGAATCGGAACCATCCGGATCAAGTACTGGTGTAATCTTGTGGAACTCTCCTTTGAAATACTCGGAATCCATTGTCTCCTCACGGGCAATCATACGGTCTTCGTTACCACGGATTGTATTGATCTCACCATTGTGAACAAGGAAACGATATGGATGCGCACGCAGCCAGCTCGGTGTTGTGTTCGTTGAGAATCTGGAATGTACCAGACCAATGGCTGACTCATAATCCTCATCCTGCAGATCCTGATAGAACAAGCGAAGCTCACCTACCAGAAACATTCCTTTATATACGATCGTACGACTTGAAAGAGATGGAACATACGTATCCTCATTTGACTGCTCAAATACTCGGCGTACTACGAACAGCTTCCGGTCAAAATCAAGTCCACGCTCCACGTTCTTTGGACGCTTCACAAATGCCTGCATAATATATGGCATAACAGCGACAGCCTTATGTCCAAGGATTCCCGGATTCGTCGGAACTTTTCTCCAGCAGAGGAATTCCAGTCCTTCCTTCTCCACGATGATCTCGAACATCTTCATTGCCTGCTTACGCTGAAGCTCATTCTGTGGGAAGAAGAACATACCAATACCATAATCACGTTCCTCTCCAAGCTCCACGCCAAGCTCCTTTGCTGCCTTCTTGAAGAACTTGTGTGAGATCTGAAGCAATATACCAACACCGTCACCGGTCTTTCCTTCTGCATCCTTACCGGCACGATGTTCCAGATTCTCCACAATCCGAAGTGCATCGCTGACTGTCTTGTGTGTCTTAATACCCTTAATGTTTACTACTGCACCAATACCGCAGTTATCATGTTCAAAGCTGCTATCATACATGCCCTGTTCTGCGATATGCGCTCTTTCATCTCTTATCTGCGTCATGCTTGTCTTTCCTTTCTCGAAAAAATCTTGTGCTGTCGAAAATCAAGTAAAACACATTTTTCACTTTGTTTTCTCAACTCATGCGCCTATAATACAACACTTTGTTCGAAATGTAAACCATTTTTTGTATTTTTGTGGAAAATAACAAGCAAATCCATATTTTTACAAAGTTTTTTTACTATCATTTCAGAATACATGCACTTCTGAATAATCACTTATACAAAAAAGAAACGCATCCCTCACAGTATTCTGTAAAAAATGCGTTTCTTCTATATATAATACGTTTCAAAATAATAACTTTATTCGGTCGGCGGATTGAAGATATTCAAATCAATCTCCTGTGCTCCAACTCCCGTCTCACTCTGAAGGGAAGAACTAATGCCTTGTACTTTAGAGGTCGGCGTGTAATCCTGTGTTCCGAACAGGAACTCATGCAATGCGGATACATTCGTTGTCAGATCTGCAGGAACAAGTACGGCACCCTTTGCATCTGTTGTGACTGGTGCATATGCCATCGGGAATCCGATTGTATCTCCAAGGTTATAATCAAACATATCCTTTGCAAGACTCATCAGCTCTTTCTTTGTCAAGCTTGTATAAATGTTTGGGAATACATCATCAATAATATCATTGATGGTTGACAAATCGGAACTCTTTGCCTTCTGAATCATCTTCGCAATAACGGTTCTCTGTCTCTCTGTACGGGTGATATCTCCCTGATCTGTACTACGGATACGTGCCCAGCCAGTTGCCTGTGTACCATTCAGCAACTGTGTACCTGCTGAAAATACACCATCAGAATATTCGCCGGAAATACCAATCTGCTCTGTAATACATGCATTCAGCATCTCAAGCTCTGCTTCACGGACATCGATCGTAATTCCACCCAGATCATCAATCGCCTGTGCCAACGCTGTAAAGTTAACCGTCACGAAATCTGTAATCTCTAAATCCAGGTTTGCATTCAATGCACGGACTGCCATCTCTGGACCACCATATGCATATGCATGTGTAATCTTCGTCGTGATACCGCCATCATAATCTACCTGAAGCAGGGAATCACGATATACTGAAGCAAGCTTTACTTCCTTTGTATCATTGTTAATACTTGCGATAATGATAGAGTCACTTCGGTTTCCTTCCGCCATGGAAGTTGTGCTTCTAGAGTCGATACCAAACAATGCAATTGTCCGATATCCCTTCTGTGCCTCATTCGCATCTTCATTAATATCCAAATTTTCTTTACTGTCATCCCAATTTGTCGGGCGGTTAATGTTGTCTAATTTTCGATTTGCATAAAAGAAAAAATATCCGACAACCATAAAAAACATAACAACGATTTCAATCAGAAATGCAATTCCCCATTTGGCATTTGCACTCATGCCTGCCTTTTTCCTGCTCATATTCTTATCCTTCCATCTTTGTGTTTTTTCTAAACCAAACTATTTACCTATCATACATGATTCTTCATAAAATTACAATATTCTTTTTCCTTATTTGCTAATTTTTCAAAAAACTTTCATATTTTGACTGTTGTAAACAAAGTATGCCTATGCTATACTAAATTAAATTTTGACTACTATATTACGGAAGGAATTTATTTGAATATATGAATTTTAAGGAACGAAAGAACATATTGGAGGGGAAGCAACAGGTACATCTATTACGCTTTCTCGACCAGTTAAATGATGATGAAAAGCAAATCTTATTTTCACAGATCGATGCAGTTGACTGGGGATTTGAACAGGCATTTCACAACGACAAGAAAAAAGAAGATACCATGATTGAGGAGATCGATGCACTGCATCTGGATAAGATCCAGGCAGATTCAGAACGTTATCGTTCTATCGGCTTGCAGGCAATCAAGGAAGGAAAGCTTTGCCTTTTGCTTCTCGCCGGAGGACAGGGCACTCGTCTTGGTTTCGACAAACCAAAGGGCTGTTTCAATGTTGGTATTACAAAGGAACTCTACATCTTCCAGCTTTTGATTGAGCACACGTTAGACATCGTGCGTGCTGCAGATGCATGGATTCCGCTTTATATTATGACGAGCAACATTAACTATCAGGATACTGTGACTTTCTTTGAAGCACATGATTATTTTGGTTATAACCCAGCTTATGTACATTTCTTTGTACAGGAATTGAACCCGGCTACGGACTTTAACGGAAAGATTCTGTTGAAATCCAAATACGAGCTTGCCCTGTCTCCAAACGGAAACGGCGGTTGGTTCTCTTCTATGCACAAAGCTGGACTTCTGGAAGGAATTTTTGAATCCAATCTGGAATGGATCAATGTATTTTCTGTGGACAATGTATTGCAGCGGATTGCCGATCCGGTATTCTTAGGTGCAACCATCGACAGTGGAAAGATGAGTGGAGCAAAGGTTGTCCGCAAAGCGTGTCCGGAAGAAAAAGTTGGTGTCATGTGCAAGGAAGATGGCAAGCCACATATTATCGAGTATTACGAAATGACTGATGATATGTTGAACAAGCGTCTGCCAGACGGCAGTCTTGCCTACGGATTTGGAGCTATCCTGAACTATCTGTTCCCAATCCAGAGATTGAAGGAAACTTTGGATAAATCCATGCCGTTGCATATAGTAAAGAAAAAGGTTCCTTACGTGGACGAATCCGGTAATCCGGTTACCCCGGCAGAGCCAAATGCATTTAAATTTGAGACATTGGCTCTCGATCTGATCCACGAGATGGACGACTGTCTGATCTTCGAGGTCGACCGCGAGCATGAATTTGCGCCAGTCAAGAACAGCACAGGAGTTGATTCCGTCGATACTGCCCGCGCATTGCTGGAGAAAAACGGCTATACACTTTAATACAACGAAAAAAAAGAGTCCATATCTCAACGATTTGGACTCTCTTTTTAATTCTGATTCTAAATTCTAATTCGAGAAAATCTGTACCCAGTAATATCCATATTCTGAATTCGGAATATACACATAACCAACACCCAGTCTCTTAAAACCGGCATTGAGGATGTTGCTCCGATGTCCCGGCGAATTCATCCAACCATTCATTACAGCAGAAGAATTTCCGTATCCCGCCGCAATATTCTCTCCCGCCGACCAATAGGAATACCCGATCTGATCTAACACGGTAAAACATTTTCTTCCATCTGGACGTGTATGGGAAAACAAGGTTGCAATCTCCTGCGCCCGGATATTGGCTGCTTTTGTAAGCTCTGGATCTAAGGAAAGTGCCGCAATACCATTTGCCTGCCGCTGTGCATTACACTGTGCCAGAACTTCCTGTGCCTGTGTTGAGTAGTTCGCAGTTGGCGTCCCTTTGATATAGGCGTTCTTTCCATCCTCAAACTGACTGGTATCACTGTTCTTTGGCACAAGCTTAATCTGGATTGCCTCTAAACGTTTTGCCATGCCGCTTGTTCCGGCAGTCTCACCATTCTTCGCCCATCCAAGCCAGCCATAGCTCTGTGCGTGAACCCGATAGTATACATCATAATAATATGCAACCTCTCCATATAATTCCAGTTCGATTGCCTCTAAACGTTTCGCCTGCCCACTCGTTCCAGACATGGCACCATTACTGACCATCTTTGTCTCCCAGCCATACGTCTGCACATGTGTCCGATATGAGATGCCGCCATAATACCGGTTTCCGGTCAATTTTACTTCGATTGCTTCCAGACGTTTTCCTTCGCCGGTCGTGCCGCTCGTCTTCCCATCCGTAAGCCAGCTCATCCAGCCATAGGTCTGACAATGCACACGATACTGCACACCCATATCTACAATCTGACTCTTCGGAACCAGTTTAATCTCGATGCCCTCTAATCGTTTTGCCTGTCCGCTCGTTCCAGCCATGACACCGTTCTTCACCCAGTCCATCCAGCCATAGGTCTGACAATGCACACGATATACAACATCGTAATGTTTTGCCACTTCGCCGGTAAGCTGAATCTCAATGCCTTCCAGACGTTTTGCCTGTCCACGGCTGCCGCTTTTCTCTCCATTGTATGACCAATCCTGCCAGCCATAGCTCTGGATATGTGTCTTGTACTGGATGCTTCCGGAATATTCATCACCGGTCAGTTTGACGCGAATCTCCTCTAAACGTTTTGCCTGTCCTTTCGTTCCTGCCATCGTACCATCATGAACCCATCCCTGCTGGTCACCATAGGTCTGTACATGCACGGTATAGGTAACACCCATCTTGGTTGCTGCCTTCGCAGTTTTCGTAGTGCCAATTCCTGTTACAACAGAAACGAACATTGCAACGACAAGAAGCCACGCCTGCATTCGCTTCCATGCTTGTCTTTTCATAATTTCCGCCCCCTTGCATTCGATACGACGTGCCCGCATCGGCATTATAGATGATTTCGCACGTCTTATTTATTTGCGTACATGTCGTCATAGTACTTCTGATAATCACCACTTGTCACGTTCTTCATCCAGTCCTCATGCTCGAAGAACCATGCGATTGTCTTCTTGATACCAGTTGCAAAATCGGTCTCCGGATACCAGCCGATTTCCGCCTTGATCTTGTCCGGTGCGATTGCATATCTTCGGTCATGTCCCTTACGATCTTCTACATAAGTGATCAGATCCTTCGATACAAGTGCCCGTCTCGGATCATCCGCCGGAAGCATCTCCTGCAGCGTATCAATGATAATATTGATGATTTCGATATTCTGCTTCTCATTATGTCCGCCGACATTGTATGTCTCGAACAGACGTCCCTGCTCCTGAACCATATCGATTGCCTTCGCGTGATCCTCAACAAACAGCCAGTCACGGACATTCTTGCCATCGCCGTAGACCGGAAGCTTCTTACCCTGCAATGCATTGTTGATAATCAGAGGAATCAGCTTCTCCGGGAACTGGTAAGGTCCATAATTGTTACTGCAGTTCGTGATATTTGCAGGGAACTTATAAGTGTCCATATATGCCTTTACAAGCATATCCGAGCTTGCCTTACTTGCAGAATATGGGCTGTGTGGTTCATATGGTGATGTCTCATAGAAAAATGCATTCTTATCGTCCGGAAGGGAACCGTACACCTCATCGGTCGATACATGCAGGAACTTCTTGCCTTCCTTGAATGTGCCATCCGGCAGCTCCCATGCAGCCTTCGCGCAGTTCAGCATAACGGCTGTACCAAGTACATTCGTCTGTACAAATACTTCCGGATGCTTGATACTTCTGTCTACATGAGACTCCGCTGCGAAATGTACCACGCGGTCGATATCATTCTCAGCAAAAATCTTCGCGATTGCTTCCTTGTCGCAGATATCCGCCTTCACAAATGTATAATTCTCACGATTCTCAATGTCTTTCAGATTCTCCAAATTCCCTGCATACGTCAACACATCCACATTGATGATACGGATTTCATTATCATACTTCTTAAACATATAATGGATGTAATTGGAACCGATAAATCCGGCACCACCAGTTACTAAATACGTTCTCACTTTTCTACCTCCTTAAATCATTCCTTTATTTTCTTGATTTTGTCTCGCGCTTTTGAGCCGAAACACAATCCGGTATATTCGAATATGTGTTTGTTATGTATTTATTATACAGGGTGCCCCTAGGGCATAGTCAAGTGTTTTTTTCATTTTTTTACAAGAAATATTCCTGCATCCTTTGTAATGTGAAAGCCACCCACTATTTTCTTCTTCATAAATGTCCGGAATTCCTTGTATTTATGCGCAATATACTGATTCTGATTTCCGTGACACGACAAAACATATGAGATCAGCGGTTCGGCATCGTCAATCTCAATCGCATCTTCATACTGCCGCCACTCCACCTGCTCAAATGTACTTTGGAGAATATCCGATCCATTCTCCTTGCCAAACCGGTCATACAGATTCTCCGCCGCAAGTATGATCCGGTCATCAAACTCCATGACTAACCGGCTGATTTCCTTCATATGTGCCGAGCCATACGTGCCCGCAACAAGTACACCTCCCGGTTTCAGCACGCGTCGGATCTCCCGGCACGCCTGCCCGATGTCATCGCAGTAAAAGAGCACATGGTTCGCCACGACCAGATCAAAGGTTTCGTCTGCAAACGGAATCGACTCGCAGCTGCAGATCGCATACGAAAACACTGCATCCTCCCTGCCGATTTCCCGTCTTGCATCGCGCAGCATCCCATCGGAAATGTCCGTAACTGTAATTGAAATATCCTCCGGAAGCTTCTCTGCATTTTCCACCCAGATATCACCCGCGCCGCAGCCAAGCTCCAGAATCTTCTGTTCCGGTTTTACCTGCATCTGCTCATAAATCCACGGGAACCAGCCCTGTTTGTTGACCGAATACTGCTTGTGCAGGTTGATCCGCGCCATGATATTCGAAGCGTCCTTGTACTGTTTCTTCAGGATGCTCTCCAAATCTGCCACCTGAATCAACTCGAACAGCTTCGTCCGGTCTACTTCCCGGTCTGCCTGCAGATCATCGGTTGCCTCCCGAATCGTGCTTGCGACCAATTGTAACTGTTCAATGCGGTCTTCCACCAGCTTCTGCTGGATGTTCAGGGAGTTGACGATAAAATGCTTATCTGCATCGTCCACCTGCATCTCCTTGATATCTCCCAGCGAGAATCCAAGATACTTTAACAGGAGGATCTGCTGGAGCTTCGCGAGATCCTTCTCCGTGTAGTAACGCGCGCCGGAATCGCTGACAAAGGATGGCTTCAGGATGTTCTTCTCATCGTAGTAGCGGATGGTTTTCTTCGTAATATTCGCTTGTTTCATAAACTCGCCTGTCGAGTAATATCCTTCTTTTTTCATAGTGTTTTTCCTTTTGCTTATCAAGAGAATACGGAGGTAAATATTTTGTTAAATATATCCACGCCATATTTTGAAATATCAGATGTATTGTAACTAAGAAGTTCTAGATGTTCTAATTCACATAATGATATAGGACGCAACCGCCTTGCGGGTATTGCCCCCTCGCTTCGCTCGGCGGCAGGTTGTCGGGCGCATCCTAAATATGAACTTCGTTCATATGCGCCCTCCGCTCGCCGTCCATGGCTCAGCGGCGGCTTGTTTGAACATCGTGTTCAAACATTGCTGTTTGCTCACAGAACATCAAGTACTTCTAAGTTACAAACATATTTATATTTCAAAATATGGCGCAGATATACATATACAAAATATTTGCCTCCTAATTTACAGACTAAACTAAGCGAATAATATCTATTCAAATATAGATATTACTTCTCCGTAGTGCTTACCTTTATGCTTTAATTTTATTATAATTTCTTGTATTACACAAGGCGAACCGTTTTAAGCGAAGAATATTTTCATAAATTTTTTTGCTTTCCGTTTTTCCTTTACCAGAACTCCGGGATGCAAAAAGTCCACCTCACAAAAATTGTAACGTGAATTTTTTGAGGTGGACTTCTTTACAGCCTGGAGTTCGTCCGTACAACAAACCGGCAAGCCAAAATTATTTACTTAATTCTTCGCGCAGAATACGGTTAACCTCGGATGGATCTGCCTTACCCTGCATTGCCTTCATCGTCTGTCCAACAAGTGCACCGATTGCTTTCTCCTTACCGCCCTTGAAATCTGCGACAGACTTCGGATTCTTCTCGATGACATCTAAGATGACAGTACGAAGCGCGCCCTCATCATTGACAGTCTTCAGGCCGTGTTCCTCGACATAAGCTTCCGGATCGATATCCTCTGCAAATACCTTCTCGAACACTTCCTTTGCAACCGTACCATTGATGACTTTGTCATCGACCATCTTGATGATAGCTGCAAGGTTCTTTGCTGAGAATTTTAAGTCATCGGCATCGATGGATGCTTCCTTCATCAGACGCATTGTCTCAACCATCAGCCAGTTCGATACCTTCTTTGGTGCTGCTCCAAGCGCAATCGCCTCCTCGAAGATATCTGCAAGCTTCTTGGAGTTCGTCAGAATGTCAATATCATAATCCGGAATATCATACTCTTCCTTGTAACGGATGCGCTTCTCGTCACGCAGCTCCGGCTGGCGGCTGCGAATCTCTTCCATCCATTCATCGCTGATCATAACCGGAACCAGATCCGGATCCGGGAAGTAACGGTAATCCTGTGCATCCTCTTTCGAACGCATTGCATAGGAATATTCCTTTGTATCATCCCATCTTCTTGTCTCCTGAATGACCTTCTCACCGGATTCAATCAGATCGATCTGACGCTCCTTCTCGTTCTCGATGGCTCTCGCAATCGCCTTGAAGGAATTCAGGTTCTTCATCTCGGTTCTTGTACCGAACTTCTCTGCACCGACTTCACGGACAGACAGGTTGACATCGGCACGCATGGACCCTTCGTTCAGCTTGCAATCCGAAGCACCAAGGTACTGGATGATCAGTCTTAATTTCTCAAGATAAGCAATGACTTCCTCTGCGGAACGCATATCCGGCTCGGATACAATCTCAATCAGAGGCACGCCCGAACGATTGTAATCAACCAGCGAGCTGTCTGTATACGGATCATGTACCAGCTTACCTGCATCCTCCTCCATATGAATCTCATGAATACGGACATATTTCTTATTCCCGTCAACCTCGATCTCTACCTTACCATTCCGGCAGATCGGATAATAAAGCTGCGAAATCTGGTAGTTCTGCGGGTTATCCGGATAGAAATAATTCTTACGGTCAAACTTACAGTTCTGTGTGATTGTACAGTTCGTTGCAAGACCAACCGCAACTGCTTTCTCAACTACCGCCTTATTGAGCACTGGAAGGGATCCCGGCATACCGGTACAAACCGGACAGGTATGTGTATTCGGTGCACCGCCAAATGCAGTCGAACATCCACAGAAAATCTTCGTCTTCGTGGCAAGCTCTACGTGAACCTCCAGGCCGATGACTGTCTCATATGTTTTACTCATTATGCAAGCCCCCTTTCTGCTTCCACGGTGCCAAGAGCATCCGGACGCTTATAAGTCTTTGTACATTCAAATGCATACGCTGCGCGGATGATTGATTTCTCGTCAAATGTCTGTCCGAGCAGCTGCATGCCAACCGGCATACCATCCTTATCCTGTCCGCATGGAAGGGAAATACCCGGCAGACCGGCAAGATTTACAGATACTGTATAAATATCTCCCAGATACATCTTGATCGGATCACTTAAAGATTCGCCCATCTTCAATGCCGTCGTTGGTGCAACCGGTCCTAAGATCACATCGTATTTTGCAAATGCATCGTCAAAGGCTTTCTTGATCAGCGCCTTTGTCTTCAGTGCCTTTACATAATATGCATCGTAATAACCGGAGCTAAGGACGAAGGAACCAAGCATGATACGACGCTTTACCTCTGCACCAAAGCCCTCGGAACGGGTCTTCTTATACATATTGTGAAGGTCACGGTACTCTGCGGTACGGTAACCATATTTGACGCCATCGAAACGCTCTAAGTTCGAAGATGCTTCTGCGGATGCAATGATATAGTAAGCAGGAATTGCATATTCTACCATACCAAGGTCAAACTCTTCCACGATTGCACCCTTGTCTTCGAGCTTCTTTGCGGCTGCAAGCACAGCTGTCTTAACATCCTCATCGATACCCTCTGCGAAATAATCTCTTGGAATACCAATCTTCATTCCCTTTACATCGTCCACTAATGCAGATGTGAAATCATCCTCTGCCTGTGCGTAGGAAGTGGAATCCTTGTCATCATGCTTACAGATTGCTTCAAGGATCGTTGCACAGTCTGTGACATCCTTGGCAAGTGGTCCGATCTGATCAAGCGAGGAACCATACGCAATCAAACCATAACGGGACACTCTTCCGTATGTCGGCTTGATACCTGTCACACCGCAAAATGCGGCCGGCTGACGGATACTTCCACCTGTATCGGAACCAAGTGCATATGGAATTTCCTCTGCTGCAACGGCTGCTGCAGAACCACCGGAAGAACCGCCCGGTACCTTGTCTGTATCCCACGGATTTCTTGTCACACCATAATAAGAAGTCTCCGTTGTACTACCCATAGCGAACTCATCCATGTTTGTCTTTCCGATGATAACCGCGCCTGCCTCCTGCAGTTTCTCAACGGCAGTTGCTGTATAAGTCGGAACGAAATTACTCAGAATCTTGGAAGAACAGCTTGTAAGCATGCCATTGATACACATGTTATCCTTGATGGCAACCGGAACACCAGCCAGCGGTCCGGTAAGCTCTCCACTGTCAATCTTTGCCTGAATCGCTTCCGCCTGTGCCAGTGCGCCTGCCTCATCCACAGTCACGAAACAGTTGTATGTCTCGTCGAGTGCTTTGATTCGCTCCAGACACGCCTTCGTTGCCTCTACGACGGTCACTTCTTTGTCTTTAATTTTCTTGCCGAGTTCAACGGCGGTTAATTTCATTAAATCTTTTCTCATCTATACCGCCCTCCTTAGTCAAATGTCTTCGGCACTTTATAACAGCCATCTTTTTGCTCTGGTGCATTTGCCAGAAGATTGTCTCTGTCATCCGAATTTGTCACAACATCCTCACGGAATACGTTGCTGACCGGAAACGCATGGCTCATCGGTTCCACGGAATCGGTATCGAGCTCATTTAATTTGCTGACGTATTCCAGCATATTCGACATATCCTGCTTCGCCTGCTCTTTTTCCTCATCAGAAAGCTCGAGCTTCGCCAGAATACCTACATAATCAATTGTTTCGTCTGTAATCGTCATATTTTTCCTCCTATAATGCTTGCGAATCTACATATTATAGTTTGCGAAAATAATCAATAAACCTATTATTGTTTCTGAGATGTTCGGATTTATTTTCTACGCAGACGCGCTCTCGCTCGGTTCAGCACGTAGTGGTACTAAATTCGTGCCAATAAATTGTCACTTATTAAGTACCAACGTGCTTCAACGGTCTGCTTAAGAATAATAAATCCGAACATCTCAATATACTACTCTTCTAATGATTATTTCCGCAAACATATCATTCATGTTAACGCAAGCAATTCATATGAAATCACAATTGCCTTCTCTTTGCTGAAAAATACTACTGGCGTACTTTGATATGAACTTCACGAAGCTGCTGCTCTGTGACTTCGTTTGGTGCGCCACACATGAGATCCTGTGCGGTTCCGCTCATAGGGAATGGGATAACCTCGCGGATATTCTCCTCGTTACGAAGCAGCATGATCATACGGTCGACACCCGGAGCCATACCTGCATGTGGTGGTGCTCCAAACTGGAATGCATTGTAAAGTGCTCCAAACTTCTCCTCCAGAACACTCTTATCATAGCCTGCAATCTCAAATGCCTTCTCCATAATCTGCATGTCATGATTACGAACGGCACCGGATGAAAGCTCCACGCCATTACATACGATATCGTACTGATATGCAAGAATCTCCAGTGGATCTTTCTCATTTAATGCCTCTAAGCCGCCCTGTGGCATAGAGAATGGGTTGTGTGTAAATCCAATCTTCTTCTCTTCCACATTGTACTCAAACATCGGGAAGTCGTTGATGTAGCAGAAACGATATGCATTCTTCTCAAGCAGATCAAGACGGTTACCAAGCTCGGTACGAATCTGTCCTGCAAAGAGAGCTGCCTGCTTCTCTGTATCGGCGATGAAGAAAATCGTATCAAGTTCCTTCAAGCCTGCGAGATCTTTGAGCTCCTGCTTCATATCATCCGGAATAAACTTGTCGATTGGTCCCTTGTAAGAACCATCTTCCAATACTTCGAGATATCCGAGTCCGCCCATACCGATAGACTGCGCGAACTTCAGCATCTTCTCATGCTGTCCCTTGGAAAGCTTCTTCTGTACTGCAATCGCACGAACGGTCTTGCCGTGGAATGGTGCAAATGTACATCTCTGGAAGAACTCTGTCACATCGATGATCTCAAGTGGATTGCGAAGATCCGGCTTATCTGTACCATATTTCAGCATTGCTTCCTTGTAGCTGATGATTGGGTATGGTGCTTCTGTAACGGTGTATCCCTTCGGAGCGAATTTCTTAAATGCTGCGGTAAGCACTTCCTCGCCAACCTTGAATACGTCTTCCTGTGTTGCAAAGCTCATCTCGAAGTCGAGCTGATAGAACTCACCTGGGGAACGGTCGGCTCTTGCATCCTCATCACGGAAGCAAGGTGCAATCTGGAAATATTTATCAAATCCGGACACCATCAAAAGCTGCTTGTACTGCTGTGGTGCCTGTGGGAGTGCATAGAACTTACCCTTGTATCTTCTGGATGGTACGATATAATCACGTGCGCCCTCCGGAGAAGATGCACAAAGGATTGGTGTCTGAATCTCCATGAATCCCATCTCTGTCATCTTCTGACGCAGGAATGAGATGACGTTGGAACGGAAGATCATGTTCTCCTTTACCTTGCGGTTACGAAGGTCTAAGTACCGATATTTCAGACGGACATCCTCACGGACTTCCTTGGAGGTTGTCACCTCGAACGGAAGCTGCTTGTACACCTTTCCTAAGATATCTACCTCATGTGCTTCCAGCTCGATTGTTCCGGTTGGAATCTTCGGATTGTATGTCTCCTCGTCACGATGCTGTACCAGTCCCGCTACGGAGATACACTGCTCCTTAGTAATTCCATCGAGCAACGTTGTATCGCGCATAACAACCTGCATTACGCCATACATGTCCCGTAAATCCACAAAGGATACGCCACCGTGGTCACGGATGTTCTCTACCCATCCTGCCAGTCTGATTTCTTTTCCGACAAGGTCTTCTGATACTTGCGCCATTGTCATGTCTCTGTAAATGTTTGCCTGCATTTTCCTATCTCCTTTTCTGCATTAAAAAATCCCGAAGTCAAATGTGCTTTGACCTCGGGACGAATGTACATGTGTTACATCCGCGGTACCACCCGCATTGAAACCATCTGTAATAAATATATATAAGACGGATTCCTCTCTTCATTCGTAACGTGAATGCTCCGGATAAACCTAGACCTCTTAGGATGTAGCTCCACGTAGGCTTCAGCTTATCAGCTCCGGTAGTGTTCCACCAGACATGGTGTCATGTTATGGCTCTCAGTCGGTGACCATATTCCCTGTCATGTCCTGTTGTCGGCAGTCTCCTTCAACGCTTTTTCCCTATAATTGTCTCGATTATAAGCTAATTATCGGCAAATGTAAAGGGATTTATACGATTTTTTTATTCCTTTACGAGATCACAGGTCTCATATTTCAGGATCTTCCGGAGTGCTTCCGGACTTACCTCCACCTGATAGCCGATCTTTCCTGCCGAGAACATAATTGTCTCAAAACCATTGGCGGTCTGATGGAAGAATGTACGGAACTGCTTCTTCATTCCAAGTGGTGAACATCCGCCATGAATATAGCCGGTTAACGGCAGCAATTCCTTGGACTTGATCATCGCGATGGATTTCTCGCCGGCAGCCTCTGCCGCTTTCTTCAAATCAAGCTCCTGATTGACCGGAATCACAAACACATAGTGTTCGCCGGATTTGCCGACTGTGACCAGTGTCTTAAATGCCTGATCCGGATCCTGGTGCAGTACCTCGACAACCTCCATGCCGCCGACCGCATCCGTGCCTGCATAGCAGTAATGCTTGTATTCGATTTTCGCCTGATCGAGCAGACGCATCACATTTGTTTTCTCTTCTTTTTTACCCATGTTGTTGCCTCTTTTCTATTTTGCTTATTGAAATGTATGGGCACTGCCAATCACATTTTGTCATAATATGAATCAATCAGAGCACAATCCATAATCAACACATAAAATACATTTCCATAATACCGGCTCTTCACGATTCTTCCATGATCGAATACCGGCCGATACGTTCCGTCTTTTTTCGCAAAACGGAATTTGACATAGTCATTGTTTCCACTTTTCTCCGAGTCAATCTGCTTCCAGATGCTCGTCTCAACCGCATCCTGCTCCTCCGGATGAATCAGATTCCGGAATCGTTGATCCGTATATGCAAGAAACTCATCAAAATCCTTACATCCCGCAAATTCTATCAACTCCTGATTCGCAAATAAGATGCGGTCATTCGTTTTATCCGCAATGTATATCAGAAATGCCCCCGGCAGATTTCTTGACACATCCTGAAGTGCAAATCCCAACTGGCTTCTATTCTGCACTTTGTAGTTACCCTCATACGCACAGCAGCTATGCTTTCCGTGTAATTTCACCGCATAAAGTGCCATATCCGCACAGCGGATTAATTCCGATACATCATCACAATCCTTCGGATATTCTGCATACCCAAGCGAAATATAAAATGGACGTTTCTCTCCATTCTGTGTGATATATCTAGGCTGCATAGTGAATTTCTCGATTTTTTCCTTCGCTTCTGCCTCCGTCATTCCTATCAGAACCGCCGAGAATTCATCGCCACCATTTCTGCATAGAATCGCATCCTTTTCAAAAGCATTCCGCATACTCTGCGCAAGTATCCGAAGCGCGGTATCACCTGCTTCGTGTCCATACATATCATTGATAAATTTGAAGTCATCAATGTCTGTCTGAATTCCCACGCAATGCGCATCCGGGGTATCCTGTATTGCACTTTTGATTTGTTCATCAAACCCATCCCTGTTCAAAAGTCCGGTTAGTGGATCCGTGATTGCTATCTTCTTTAATGCTTCCCGATGAAATTCGATTACAAGAATGCCTGCCACTAATCCTGTCAAAAATAATACAATGAAGAATCCAAGAACCAGATTCGGAAGTATCTTCCACCCTTGCTTCCATCCATCTTTTGGCGTGACTGCCAGATTAAATGTACAGCCGCCGAATTCAAACGTATATGTAACCGGATTTGTCAAATCTTCTTTCGAAAAGGATAATCTCTCACGTTCTTCCGAAAGCGGAGAAACCGTCTTGGTCAAGCAGTAATCATACCCAAAATCCGTAAGAGCCTGCACCGACTCTTCAAAAATTTCCGGAACCCGGATAATCACTATGGTAAATCCCCAGAATACAGGATTCCCATCCGCCGCCTCAAGATAGACAGGATAGCGAACTACAATTCCACGACCTCCCTGCTTTAAATCAAACGGTCCCTGCATCGTTACACAATTGTTATCTCTTCCATAGCGGCAGATTTCCCCACGTTTTTCATCATGAAGCAGGTCTATCTTTCCTGCCTCATTTCCTTCCGCCGGGTAAATCTCTGTGACAACCCCATCCGGTGCAATTTGTATGCTTTGAACAAAATCTGACATCAGATTCTCAGATACCTTTTCAAAATTGTCAATTGTCCCATTCCCGCTGATTATGATCGCTTTCAGTGCATCGGCAATAGCAACTCCGCGGTTCATATCGTCGCGTAGTCGTTCCGCATAGGTGCTTGCATTCAGCTCCGTAATCATCCGCACCTGTTTTCGGTTTGTATCATAAGAATGATGTATAAATGCTGTCAAAATCAAACATCCGACTACAAAAGTCAGCAACGGAAGCATCCATTTTTTATTATATTGTTTCTGAAGGAATCGCATTGTTTCGTCTGTCTCCTCAATCTGCACCCGATCTCGTTCGGTTCAATAAATTGTCCTATATTCTATCGCATCTTTTTCCGTTTGACAATCTTTCATTTTTTCACTTTTCAGAGAATTTCCCACTTATCTATATTCCAAACATTTTACCTAATATGCTTATGGAAAAAGGTAAAATCACAAGCCATGCCCCATTCACAGCCCTTCGGGCTGTTTCATGGACGGCTGGCGCCGTATAAAACAGCAAAAATAAACGCCCCTGCAAGTATACTTGCGGAGCGTTATTTTTACTGTTTTGCATGGCTTGTAGCTTAACCAAAGTACCTCTTAAGTAATCCTTCTAATGCTCTGCCATGTCTTGCCTCGTCTCTTGCCATCTCATGAACCGTGTCATGGATTGCATCCAGATTATTCTTCTTTGCACATTTTGCAAGGTCAACCTTTCCTGCTGTTGCGCCATATTCGCAGTCAACTCTCCAAGCAAGATTCTTCTTGGTAGAGCTTGTCATGTTTGGCTCTAAGTCCTCACCTAACATCTCAGCAAACTTTGCTGCATGCTCTGCTTCTTCGTAAGCTGCCTTCTCCCAGTAGAGACCGATCTCCGGATAGCCTTCACGATGTGCGATTCTTGCCATGCAAAGGTACATACCAACCTCTGAGCACTCACCATTGAAGTTTGCTTTAAGCTGATCGAAGATAAACTTCTTATCCTCGTCGCTGATTTCCGGGTTGTTCTTAACAGTAGAAGCATATACGCCATACTCATGCTCTGCAGCCAGTGTCATCGCTCCGTCTTCTACTTTCTTGAACTTATCTGCGCCAGCATGGCAGATTGGGCACTCTGCCGGAGCTGCGTCACCTTCATAAACATATCCACATACTGTACATACAAATTTCATAATAAATCTCCTTTCATTCTTCCACATGTTTATACACATGATATACTTTGCTATAATATCTGCAATTATACAAAATGATACTTGCAAGAACTGATTGATCCACATTTTTTAAATCAGTAATGATTATCATTTTTGTTATTGTTAATATAGCACACCATATTCTGACTGTCAACCTGTATTTTCATAATTTACAGATTTTTCACAATTACATCCTATCATGCCGCCGGATTATTTCATATGTGTTTTCACATTCCACTGGCTCGTGCAAGTGTAGCCGCACAATACGCACGCTCTTATCTATATATAGTCCCATGATTTCACACATCAACATATGTACAAGCATTTCCATTGCTTACCACATTAAAAATGAGGTCCTATGCATCCATAGAACCTCATCGGATACACAAATTATTTCATCGCCATGCCACTGTCACAATTCATGTATCTTATTATCCAAGCATATTATTTACAACTTCATCCAGATGCATACCATTCGAGCCTTTGATCAGCACGATATCTTCCGGCTGCATCACAGAAAGCAGATACAAAGCAACCTCGCCGTTGTCCTTGAAGCTGTAACAGTTGATATCAGAATTACTGTCCTGTACGCCCTGCATGATATGCTGTGCCAGATCCCCGACTACGACCAGCTCATCGATTTTCTTCGTCGCCACGTATTTTCCGACTTCATAATGATACTGCTCTGCATTTTCACCAAGCTCGAACATATCGCCAAGCACCGCGATTTTCTTACCGGTTGTCTCCAGATCCTCCAGCACATCCAGACTTGCCTTCATGGAATCCGGACTTGCATTATAAGTATCATCGATGATCGTGTATTTGCCCGGAACACGGATCAGCTTCTGACGAAGCCCCTTGAACTCGGAAAGTCCGGCTGCTGCCTTCTCCAGATCCAATCCCATATAATCTGCGATTGCAAGACCGACCAGTGAATTTCCGACATTGTGCTTGCCAAGTGCGTTGAGCCGCACATGCACACGCGTGTCTCCATGCACGAAATCATATACATACTGGTAATCTTCCATATGAAGATTCTCTGCCCGGTAATCGCAGTCCGCACCAGTGCCGTATGTAAATGTACGGACGCCGGTATCACCTTTCACTTCTGCAAGCAGTGCATCATCGCCATTTAGGAACAGCACACCATCCGGGCTCATATGATTGATAATCGACAACTTCTCTTTGCGGATATTCTCACGCGTCTTCATAAATTCGATATGCGCAACACCGATCATCGTCACGACACAGATATCCGGCTTCACCATGTCAGACAGAATCTCCATCTGTCCCAGTTCGCTGATACCCATTTCAAGCACGGCTGCCTCTGCGTTCTCGTCAATCCGTCGAAGGGTCAGCGGCACACCGATCTGGGAATTCAGATTGCCCTCGGTCTGATAGACATTTAAGCATCCCGAAAGTACGGTTGCAATCATCTGTCTCGTTGTCGTCTTTCCAACACTTCCGGTCACACCGATAACCGGCTTCTTAAACTTCCTGCGCACATAAGCGCCGATATCCTGCAATGCCTTTTCTGTATCACTCACGTAGACAAACGGCTTCTCCGATACAACAATATCGGTATGCTGTGATGTCAGGGTTGCCGCACCTGTGTGAAGTGCGCTCTCGATAAAACGATGCGCATCGACCCGCTCCCCGATGATCGGGACAAACAAATCGCCCGGCTTGATCTCCTTGGAATTGATGCAGACATCTTTGATCTCTGTATTTTCATCGCCACACAGCAATACGCCGCCTGTTGCTTCCAATATATCCTTTATCGTTAATCTGTACATAACGTCCTCCCGATTGGAATTACCATTTATAAACTATACTATTCGCCAAAGACTTCGCTGTTTCTTCATCCTTCAGGATTGTAACCAATGTGAGTGCAAATGCAATCGCTGTCCCAACGCCCCGGCTTGTCACGAAGTTTCCGTCGACAACGACCGGCTGCTCCTGCCAGTTTGCACCAAGCAGCTTGTCCTCCATGCCCGGATAGCAGGTTGCATTCTTTCCTTCGAGAAGTCCCATCTCTCCATAGATGGTTGGTGCTGCACAGATTGCTGCAAGCAATTTTCCTTCCTTGTCTGCTTTCCGGATCAGATGTGCCAGACCTTCATGCGCCTTTAAGTGCAGGGTTCCCGGCATACCGCCCGGAAGCACGATCACATCCGGATCGTCCTGCTCTTCAAAGAGCTTATCTGCCAGCACGGGAATCTTCCGTGCACCGGTAATTTCTTTCCGTCCCATAATGGATACCATATCTGTCTCGATACCTGCGCGCCGCAGCAGATCTACGACGGTCAGCCCTTCGACCTCTTCAAAACCATCTGCAAGATATACATTTACTTTACTCATATGCATCCTCCTTGCCCTGCGCATCATGAAACCGGTTGATTTCCGACCCGCAAACATGTATATTCATCTTCTAAAATTCCACTTTCCTTCTATTATAAAATACATTATAATTTACAAGGAATTATTGATTGGTTATGGTTTTACGAATTTGTATCTAACAAATGTTACAATTCCATCCCATAATTACATGTAGTATATAATAGTTTGTGGAAATCTTCAAGATATTCCAGACACGGAGGAACAAAATATGGAAATCGAACGCAAATTTTTATTTCATAAACTGCCAGATCAGCTAGACACATATCCACATTACAGCATCGAGCAGGCATATGTGACGACCAATCCGGTGATCCGGGTACGCAAGAAAACCTTATACGACGCAGCATCTGCAGTCTCTGATTACCAATATGTCCTGACTGTCAAAAGTAGTGGTATGTTAGCCCGACAGGAATTTGAGCTTCCGATTGACGAAGCTGCTTACCGGACACTCTGCGCCAAAGCAGACGGCAATGTGATTGCGAAAACGCGCTATAAGATTCCGCTTAATCAGGGGCTTACCTTAGAGCTTGATATCTTCGAAGGATTGTTTGATGGGCTTGTTATGGGCGAAGTGGAATTCCCGGATGAAGAAACAGCCAAGAACTACACCTTACCGGATTCTTTTGCAGTGAAAAAAGAAGTGACGTATGATACGCATTTCCACAACAGTACGATGAGCGTGATGCGCAAAGAAGAAATCGCACAGTTTATACAGTCACTTTCTGCATAATTAACGTTATTTTCAAGCGAAACATCCCCGGAGATTTTGGGTGGTTAACCCTGTCTCCGGGGATATTAATTGTTCTGTAAAAAGTTCAATTATTGCACATTCGCATTATACAATTCCTTAAAATAAGAATCCGTATGTAATAGTTCTTCAAAAGTCCCTTGTCCAACAATCTTCCCTTCTCTAAAGAGAATAATTCTGTCAAAACCGGCAATGGAATTCAATCTATGCGCAATCGCAATGACCGTTTTATCTTTCATTTTTAGCATAACCGATTTCATTACATTTTCTTCAGTTAAATTATCCATTGCAGATGTTGCTTCATCCAAAACGACAAGTTCAGGGTTTTCAAACCACAAGCGTGCGAATGCAAGTCTTTGTTTTTCTCCTCCTGATAAGCAAGTACCTTTCTCTCCAATTTCAGTATCTAAACCTTCCGCAAGATTCTCAACCAAATGAGATAATTGCACTTCCTTCAATGCGTCCAGCATTTGTTCTTCTGACACATTCTTCTCAAATACCAGATTTTCCTTTATTGTTCCATCAAAAACAGGAACATCCTGCGATATGTAGCTGACTCTGTCATACAAATTATTAAGGCAAATTCCACTTAACTCCATATCACCTAAGTAGATTTCTCCCTGATTGTATTTTAGTAATCCCAGTAATATCTTAATCACAGTGGATTTCCCTGAGCCACTTTCACCTACAAAAGCTATTTTTTGTCCCCGTTTTATGAACAGGCTCAAATCATCAATAATTTTCCGTTCTTCATATTGAAACGATAAGTTTTTTATCGATATTTCCCCAATGTCCGTATGAATTGCGTCACCATTTCTTAATTGATTATCCTCTTTTAAATCTAAAAATTCTTCAAATCTCTTATAGGATGCCTTGTCCAATTTATATTGAACATAAAGTACATTAAAAATAGCTATCGGCGTGTAAGCATTTTCAATCAGCGCAATGAGTGCAACTATAGAACCCACTGTAAGATTTTTTGTTTTCCATGCATAAAATAAAATACCAATATCTAACATTGCCACAAGCAGCGCAAATATTGTAAAAAAAGCTTCATGAATCATATTCATTTTTACTTTTGATGATACAATATCCTCTTTTGCACTACGGGTTTTCTTTATTTCACTCGGAAACTGTTTGCTCATACGGAACACCAGCATTTCCATAAAGCCCCTGACCAGAAAATGATTGAATAGCTCCTCACTGTTCAGAATCTTTTCTTTTATTTTGTATAGAAACTTTAGTAGAATATTGGTTATTATAAAAATAAGTATATAGCCTACAAACAATATGTAAGTAATTATTTTATCAATCTTCCAAATAAAATATACACTAAAAACAATAGTAGGAAGTAAATCACGAATCAAACGCAACCAGAAATTGAATACTACATTTCTGCCTGCGGATGAACCATTCTCAATCCTTTGAACAAGTTTTCCAGTACCTATTTTCTGATATTCCGTATAATCGATTGTACTTATTTTTCTAAGCGATAAAAGCTTAAAATCCAGATAAATACCATACTCCAATTTCTTTTCCGGATAATTATCCAGATAATTCATACAATAATTTACCAGCAAAATAAGACCGTAGGTTATAACTCCTGCAAATGTAAGTGTTCCGGCCGCCAATCCGTCAATAACCTTCTGAAAATAGTCCGTTTTGTAATTAGCCATAAATGCATTAAATATACCTAGTCCAATGTAAGCCAATACCCATAATTTGTTATTTTTTAGAATTTCTTTTATATAGCGCATAACTGTACTCCTTTAATATTATATTTCAATCATTTGGACAGTACAGTTAACGACTGCTAGCAAGTTTATTTTCACCTCAGCACAATCTGCCAACAGTTTACATCAACTGTACTGAGTAGATACCTCGAATAAATTTCATATCCGCTTCACCTCTTTTTAAAGTTTTATTCTTTTTTATTTTCCCGTGTTTCCAGTACTTCTGTGGTAATTACATCCACATCATATTCTGGAGCATGTTTCTTCACGATATCGTAAATTGGCCGGATATCTTTGACAGATTCTTCGAGTTCATCCGCAATCTGTTCAAGTGTTTTATTCTTCTGCAATACAGCGGTTCACCGCATCTCTGATTGCAACCTCATAATCCTTCTCGCCCTTTTTGCCTTTGCGAGATTCTCATTTACATATCCAACAAATATCATATACTCCCGCAATGTCTGGCTCCGCTTCTTCAAATCCTCATTATTCCCCAGATTGATATTATACACGGTGCACATCACTTTTGTACTCTCTGTTTGCCATATTTCGTCCTCCTTTGGCTTTCGCAGGAGAAATCCATCTGCAAACATAGACTTAAACTATGCCGTCAAGGACTTTTTCAAAAACGCTTGACAGATATTCCAGACACGGAGGAACAAAATATGGAAATCGAACGTAAATTTTTATTTCATAAACTGCCAGATCAGCTAGACACATACCCACATTACGGCATTGAGCAGGCATATGTGACGACCAATCCGGTGATCCGGGTACGCAAGAAAACCTTATACGACGCAGCATCTGCAGTCTCCGATTGCCAATATGTCCTGACTGGCAAAAGCAGTGGTATGTTAGCCCGACAGGAATTTGAGCTTCCGATTGACGAAGCTGCTTACCGGACACTCTGCGCCAAGGCAGACGGCAATGTGATTGCGAAAACGCGCTATAAGATTCCGCTTAATCAGGGGCTTACCTTAGAGCTTGATCTCTTTGAAGGATTGTTTGATGGGCTTGTTATGGGTGAAGTGGTAATCCGGAATTCATTTTAATATCCATGGTCAACATGTTGCCATTGTCCGCCATTTGTTCTAACTAAAATCCACTTCCAATCATTGTATGTACTATTTGGATTCAGAGAACCATCTCCTCCAGATGAATCAACATCGAACGAAGATAGCAAAACAATGACTTCATCTGCATTGTTCCTATCTGCCCAATCTTGATGGTCTTTAGAACTGTCATCCCCTGCATAATAAATTTCTGTAAGAGTACATCCATTCCAGTTGCTCTTAAACTCTTTTTTTATGGTGTCAATAGCAGTTGCAATGTCCTCTTCAGAATATATTTCAGATTCTACATTATGCGTATTTACTTCATTAACATTTCCGCCACAAGCACTCAAACTAAATTCAAGCAGAATACATAGCATTGCACATACAATCTTTTTCATAATTCACACTACCTCCATCAATTGCGATTTATCACTTATCAATTTCTATTCTCTCAATCTTAAAAATAACAGGTCTTGTACCGTCATTACAGCAAGTAATCATAGCCCTACTTTTATTATATACAAATACCATCTTAACGTTTTAATTTTCGAATATTCGGATTGACATTTCTTCTACTATATTGTATCATCTATTCATAAAAAGGAATGGGTTTTTTGTCGTGTACAGCCTTACGGCTCAATCGGGTTGCTCGTTTCTTTTTTTTATGTCTATTACGTCATACAAATACAGTTTCCCATCCTCTGAATATCTTACAATCAGCGAAGCATGAAAAATGTTATACCTCTCCACCTCTTCATCATCTCTATATACCGGAATTGCAAATCTTGAATCATAACGATACCAGCCATACATTGCATTTCTCCAATGCTTGCTCTCCTTATTTTCCCGAAAATGTTTTCCTACTGCTATTTCTATCATTTCAGGAATTCCTTGTACAGCATTTGCTTTCGCTTTCGCATTTGTTCCTTTGATACTATGTGTATATTTTGATCCGCTATACTCACTTGGCAGATCATCCCCAATATTGTTCCCATCAATATCCTGAATAACAGAAACATTCCGCTGCTGTTTCTTGAACCGGGCATTATCGTTGATTTGCTTGCAGACATTAAGAAGTGCAAGGTAACTGATCATTCTTCGTCACAAAGTAATTCCACAAGCGTCATATCCAGCGCCTTACATATAGACACCAGTTTATCCGCCTGTGGATTAATCTGTTTCTTTCGCCAGTCACTGATCGTACTGGTCGCAATACCGGTTCTTCTGGACAGTTCCGTCTGGCTCATATGTAATTCTTCAAGTCTTGCAAATATTTTCTCATATATCTTCATGGTGCAATACCCTTTCCTCTGCTTTTCTATTTCCGATTTTTCGGATATTGTATCATGAATAATCTCTTTTATCAATACTCTAACAGACCTATAACCCGGAATTCATCTATCTGCATCGCAGCCATCTGCAAATATCGACCACCTGCACACCCTGATAATCATAAGTTTCATGATGTGTCCTTGCAATTACCATCTTAGGATATGCATCTCGTATTGCAAGCAATGGCGAATATTCCCTCTCAAATGTTGTTTCATCTGAAATATTGTCACTTACCTGAATGTATATCAGTGTGTCTCGTTTCTTTGCTACAAAGTCCACTTCTTTTTTATAAAGTTTACCAACATATACCTCATAACCTCTCCTTCGTAACTCCAGATAAACAATATTCTCATAAACCCTTCCAAAGTCCATATTTCGTGTACCATTGACTGCATATCGAAATGCTGGATCGCAAAGATAAAACTTACTATTGTTTTCGAGATATTTTTTTCCCTTTAGGTCATACCGTTTTGCCTCATAAAATAGAAATGCGTTCTCTAAATAACCAATGTATTTTGATACTGTCTTTCTGGTAATCTCTCTTTGGTCATTATTTAATGTCTTGCAGATATTATTGGGAGAAAGCAGGTTGCCAATATTATCCATCATAAATTCAGATATACTGGCAAACTCTGATGTATTTCTTATTCTATATTTCTCAACCAAATCTCTTATAAGAATAGTCCCATACACATCTCTGATATAATCATACTGTCTATCCTCTGTCTTATATACATAAGCTCCCGGCATACCACCGGTTCGGACATACTGATCAAATGCATCATCATACCCATCCGTAATTCCATAATAAGTCAGATATTCCACAAAAGAAAAAGGATATACCTTTATTTCCATCGTTCTTCCAGTAAAAAGTGTTGCCAAATCTGAACTTAACAAAAATGCATTTGAACCGGTAACATAAATATCATAGATTCCTTTTGTATAAATACTATTGATTGCAAGTTCGAACTGAGGGCACATCTGAACCTCATCAATCAATAATACGTTATTCATTCCCTCTTTATATTGTCCCAAGATATACTTATGCAATGCATGATATTCCAGCAAATGATCAAACTCTAATTCCTGAAGGTTTATCATTACAATATTGCTCTTTTCCTCTAACGACTGCAGATAAGTGATAAATTCCTGCAGCAAAACAGACTTGCCGCTTCGTCTGATGCCCGTGATTACTTTTATATCTGGCGTCCCATATAATTCAATCAATTCATCTAGATACTTTTGCCTTACAATAAACTGCATATCACTATCTCCCATTCCCATTTTTTGAAATTTCTTTATATTTTGGTAATACATTTCATGCATATTTTAGCACAGTCAACTGCTTCTGTCCTTATTCTATTCCCATTTTTTTTAAATAATTCATTTTCTGGTAATGGCATTTTCTTATAGAGCAAAAAAGCAGCAGACATTTCGTAAGCGCATGGTTTGACGTTTACATTCCATCTGACTATATTTTCATTGTATCACAATTCAAAATAATTATGGCATATTCTTCCGCACCACAAAACCGGATATATGTTTGACCAAAAGACCGCCAAAGTTTACCAAACATGGCGGTCTTTTGGTGTTTATTTTTGCTCTTAGAACCAACGGTATAACCAAGAGCAAAGCTCATACTGGATATAACCCCTTATAGTTCAGTTTATCAATGCACTTTTTATCAAAAATGCAGTTTGTGCATTGATATTAGTGCTGAAATTAACTCAGTTTTCTTTCATTTTTTTCCACTCTTCTCTTGTAATAGCATAGACATAAGAAATCGTATTTTTAGGATCTTGATATTCCTTTACTTTTTTCATTCCATTTGCTAAAGCAGTAGAATAAGAGCCTACGTTAGTGTATTTCATGTACGAATAAATTATATCGTATTGCGTATTAAGAAATACCCAATCTCGTACTGCTCTAGCAGCTTCTTTAGCAAAGCCTTTTCTCCAATATTTTTTATGAATATGATAGCCTATTTCCGGAAGCATTTCTCCGTCAATATCCTGTATAGTAATACCACAATCTCCAATAAATTCTCCCGTTTCTTTCAACACAACTGCCCAGAGTCCAAAACCACACTTTTTATAATTATCCAAATTCCACTGGATCCAACTCCTTGTTTTATCTTCATCAAAAGGTGCCGGATAATGTTGCATAGTTTCTATATCAGAGACTATCTCAAAAAGTGCGTCAAAATCCTCTGTAACATATTCTCTTAAAGTGAGCCTATCTGTTTCAAGTACCATCTTATTCCTTTCCTAACAAATACCGATTTCTTAGTTTTAAAAACTGGAATTTGTCTCTTTCTTACCCATTAGCAATCTGAACCAATTTATCAATTATAACTTGTGGTATCTCGCTATTTTCATAACCTTGTTTAATAGATTCGATTGCATTATCTATATCGTTATTCTTTGCATATAAAAACGCTCTGATATGACACATATACGGAACATATATATGGGGTAAAGTTACTATCCTCTGATTAAGAACAGTAATGGCATCATCAACTGTTTGTACATTATTTATCCACTCTCTTATCAGTGGGATATTTTTATCTATCACATTTTTTATATATTCCAATGCAAATTCTATATCGGACGTGTAGGTAGGTATTTGATATTGAAAACTTGTGCATTTCCTTGGATTATAAAATTCTTCCTTTGTATATCCACAGTCTTGTTCTCTTTCATCCTCTATGTGATTATACCAAGCATCAGCAATGTGTATTTTTACAGAACTTTCTGTCCGATGCCATGTCAACTTATTTTTACTATTGATATCAGGGATAAAATCATAATTATATCCCCAGCGCAAGTATATGTGATTTCCTCTTGGATAACATAATTCGACCACAAAACGCCGATTAGCACTCCATTCAGAGTGCCATTTTTTTATCTTTTCATTATATTTCAACCCGAATTCTTCTGACAACCTTCGAGATATGTATTCGTCATAAAGTTCTCTTTTAATATATTCATCACCATGTAAAAACTTATCTTTATACTCTTCTTGTGATAATATTTCATTTGATTCCCTTTTTTTTGAACAAAAACCCTTACTCAATACATCAAATAGACTCATAAGTAACCTCCATTATTGCAAATCATCTCTTGCTTAAATCCCGATTTAGTAAATCGTGATTTGGTATCGTTACATCCTATACTACCGAACACCAAAAGAATCCGTCCACAACAGCATATATCCACTACTAAAGGCAACCGCCTGAGAAGCTAAATCCGTGACAGAGGCACTGTAAAACAGAATCTGATCTCTTTTAAGAATTTCGATTTTTATCTCCTTCTTGCAGTATTTCGTACCAACACCTCATACACTCCAAGCAATATACACCCGGCGACATAGCACAGGATATCTTTCCAATCAAATACAGAACCGACCAAAACACTTAAGAATCGGTTATCCTGCCAGCCTAATACTTCCACAATATGGAACATCTGTGAAAATTCTACCAGTGCTGCAAAAATAAATACATAAAGCGGCAACAATTTGCATCGCTCCGGTACAAATATTCTTATAAACGTATATATCACAATCACAACCAGCACATCACCAATATATGGTCTTACAAATGCATCATGTACATATAACGCAATCAACACCTCGGTCAGCAACAAAATCACAGTTGCTATTGCATATCCGATTCGCTTCATGTTCTTCTCCATTCAACAAATTATTTGAAGAGATTGTCATTTTTGCAGCTCTGGCACTACTTTACTTTTTTCAGATTCAACATATACTCTTCAATCAAACAATCAACCGTTTCTTTTTCCTTTACAAGATTCGGGAATAAACCGGTAGCTCCGTACCCTACCAAATTCATCAATCCAATCAGTCTCCATTCATTCGCAGATGTCACCGAATCTTCTCCCTCAATATTTTCCTTATAAGAACAAAACTCTACTGTGAATCGATTTCTTCGCTCCACTTCCAATTCAGAATCTGCCGGCGGTAAAGTCGGAGGAAATCGCCACAGATTATCCATCTGCCTGATGAGTTCGTCTGCCTTCTCTGTCATATTTCTATTCTTGTAAATTTGAACTTCCAGTCCCCACATGAGTAGTATTCTATCCCAGACATTCCATACTCCCTTCCCCGGGAACTCCACTTCATGAGTAATTTCACATAACTTAAGAGCCTCGTCCTCACACCCATAAACATATAACCAATAGGCTAAGTGGCAAAGATTTTCAACATCCGATCCTCTATTAAACGAACATTTTTTTACCAGTTTCTTTGATAAGGACAAAACCTTCTTTTCTTTATGTCCCATCTGAATACTCTCAAACAATTCCTGATTCGTCATCTTTCCTTCTCCTCTCTCATAAAGTCGTGGTTTCAGTACCTTTTTGCCTCATTTTCCTCAAGCAATATTTCCGCATTTTCTGTTGAAAGTATTTGCTTTTTTACTATCTCAGTTTCAGGTGTCATAATAAAGCCCCTTTTCATGCTAATATAATAATGCATATCAGCACCATAAATGACGTCAATAAAATAAGTTACATTCCATGCATGATATCCGGTAATATATTCATGATCCGAATATTCTTCTATCTCATATAATTTCATACCGCTATCAGATGTGCATACCATAAACTTCCGCTTTATCCGTGTATACAATTAATCCGGATTATTTTCGACTTCATCCCAAAGTTCTTTGTTAAACCTTATTACCCGGGCTAACGATTTCATATCCAATTGCTCTGTCTTGAGTCCATAACCACTGACTTCATACTCATATGTCATTTCAACCTTGGCACCATTTTTTATTAAGTTTGTCTATAAACTTAATATAAATTTTTGATTATCTTTTCATATCTTCTTAAATGTCCGCAAAGCCTTATTTTATCAGCTTTACGGGCATTTCTCTTTTCGGCTGATACTTCCAAACAGCTACGTTTCATCACGTTTTCTCACGGTCAATCGTGGTAAATATCGTGGTAAAACTTTAAGCTATCATGCTTCTTAATTCTGCCTTGACGTTCTCTATGGACGCATGGGCGTACAGGTTCAGCGTGATACTGATGTTTGCATGTCCCATGATATACTGTAAACTCTTAGGGTTCATGTTCCTGTTCGCAAGTCTGGTACAGAACGTATGACGCAGGATATGGGGCGTTATCTTTGGTAAGCTGTCCTCATGGCTCTTGTTATATTTCTTTCTCAGATTAGCGAAAGTAGAAGTATAATAGGCATTCGTCATAGGAAAGCCTTTCCCGTTCAGAAAGAGGAAACCACTGTACCCGTCTATCTCTGTCGGCTCTGCCTTTGCCTTGTTTGCCATGACACGCTCAAATGCCTGTTTCACTTCCTCACTCATGGGAACATCACGCACACCGCTTTTTGTCTTTGGTGTTTCGATATAATAGCCCGTTTCCTTGCTGGATAATAGCTGGTGGTCTACATGGATAACGCCGTTTTCAAAGTCTATATCCTGCCTTGTCAGTCCGCACAGTTCCGAGATACGAAGCCCTGTCTTTAACAGTATTACGATTGCGTCATAATACTTTTTATATACCCTGTCCCTGCTGGCAAAGGACAAGAGCCTTTCTTCCTGTTCCTCGGTCAATGCCTGCCGTGGTGTCCTGTCGTCCTCTATGACCTCATTCAGCTTGAAATCAAAGGGGTTCTTCCTCACGAGGTCGTCCGCTATGGCAATGCGGAATGACGCATTTAACGAGCGTTTATAATTGCTTATGGTCTGATAAGCATAGCCCTTGTCTTTCATGCGTAACGCCCATTCCTTAGCGTCTGAAAGGCGTATGCTGTCAATGCTCCTAGCCCCCAGTATATCGCCCTCTAATGTCCGCATGAGCTTTTTCCTGCCCTGTCTTGTGCTTTCCTTTACGTTGGCTCTCTGGGCGTTCTGTTTGGCGTATAGCTGGCACAGCGTCATTTTTCCGCCTGTTGTGTCGATACCGTCCTGTAAATCCCTTTGTATCTCCGTTTCTAATTCCCTTAGGGATTTCCCGTCCCTCTTGCCTTTAGGTACGAGGTCTGTCGGCACAAGTTTCCATGAATAGGCATACCTTGTCTTTCCTGCCTTGTCCACATATTTGTATAAGTATCTTCCGTCTGCTCGCTGGCTCTCTCCTGTCTTTAAGAGGCGACCTTTACTGTCCCGTCTTTTTTCCGACATTTCTTATCTGCTCCTTTCGTAAGAAAGAGCCTTGATATGACTTACTGAAATAATATCACATACAAGGCTCTTTTGCATTAGATTGCGTCTGTTTTATCCATAAATTTCTCAAACTGTTTTTTCTTAATCAAGATACGGTTGCCGTTCATCACATACCAGTCGCCGTGTCGGTTTTCTTCTACCAATCGGCGTAGCTTGTTCTGTCCGATTGTGAAGTATCTTGACGCTTCCTCAATGGTAAGGGTGTATTTTTCCCATACAGGAATATCAATCTTTTCGTTCATCATGCCACCCCCCTACCTGTTCTTTGTGTCATACTGGACGTAGGGTATCAATTCTGTCCTGTCTATCCGCTGTAAATGGGCGGTCAGCTTGCTGGAAAGGGAAGTGCTGTACCTTGCCTTATCTACCATATCCCCGACACGTTCCAGCCCACCTAAAGCGTCATGGGATTCGAGGAAGTAAAAGCCTTTGACAGCGGATATGACACCACCCTCTGTAAGCCACTGTTGCGTTTCTTCAAGGGAATTATGCGGTGTGGGTACATGGAGTTTTAAAAGTTCCACAGCCCCTAAAAAGCGTTGCCAGAAACGGCACGTTTTCCACCTGCTCTTGTTGCTCTCATTCCTGTTTGCTACGACAAAACGCAGGTTGTCCGCCAGCAGTCCGAAAGCCAGTTCCCCAATCTCCAGCGGTCTTGCCTGAAATGCCATAGCAAAGGCATGAGCCTTTTCATCACGCAGTTGCATTTCCGTCCGTTTCCAACTCCCGACTTCATCAAGCGTCCTGTTGTATTTGCCGCACACTTCCTTGTCCTTGTCATAAAAGCGGTAGGAAAGCCCCGATTTTCCAGCCCCGATATAGACGGTCTTTGCGGTGTCAAAATCATCAAACTTGCTCTCGTCAAAATGGTAGCCCTCACTGTTGGCGATAAATTCCTCTTTTTCACATTTCTTCTTTATCTGCTCTATGGTAAAGAACGGCGTTTCGTTCCTGTCGTCAATGGCAACGTCCAGCCTTGTGAAATGGTAGTTTCCAGCCCCATATCTCCTTTCACAGCGTCCGAACATATCCCCAAAGGTCAAGCCGTTGTTATCGAGGATACGGAAAATATCATCACACCCCCTGCCTGTCATCACGAGATAACAGCCCAGCCCTTGTGGGTTGTCCTCTGTCTTTTTTGCGTCGCCCGATACATAAATATCTCCGATTTCCCAACGCGCCTGATACGTCTTAAATTTGACCGTTGCAGGATAGACATTAAAAATATCGGTCGGCAAGCATAAAATGTGCCGTATCACATCTTCTGCCGTTGCCGTATCAAAGACAATGCTGATGTAATCAATCTTGACGGATAAATTTTCATGTGTTGCGATAGTGCATTACTCCTTTCGTACTCCCCGTTTTTTTGCGGGGTAAAAATCGTGTTTTGTCCTTTATTTATCACAGTTTCTAGGTACTATGACATGTATGCGCAGGGCGGTGTTACATATACGCCCTGTACGGAACGCCTACGGCGTTCCTTTTCTTCCTGCACCAGCCCCGTTCTTAACGCTCACGAGCCTTTGGGAGGCTCGTGGCTAAACGGGGCAGGCACAGGAAGAAACACCGTTTTCGGTCGGATAGTCCATGCCTATTCATGCTATCAAAGCGAAAATAACTCTTTTCTATGCCTACTCAAGCGTGTGATTGACCTCATTGTGCTTAATCACTATATCCTCCATGATAATAACGCCGTTAGAATTACTTGTCAAGAACTTTTTCTTGACTTTTTCGGCTATAATAAGTATGATAGGCTTATAAAGGAACGAAAAAGCCGGGAAAGGAAAAGATATAAGAAGTTATGGAGCATGACACAAAGAAAATAAATTTTTTAGGGGAGAACATACAGACCATAAGAAAACACAGGAAAATGAAACAGCAGGAGCTTGCGGACGCCATCGGTATCAATATGCAGAGCCTTTCTAAGATTGAACGAGGGGTAAACTATCCCACCTTTGACACGCTGGAAAAGATAATGGACGTACTGGAAGTAACACCGAATGAATTGTTGTCGGGAGAATGGAAGTTTGTCCAACAGGCGGAAAAAGAGGTATGCAAGTTTTTACGGACGGAAGAACGCCTAAATGCAGAACTGAAACACGGACACTATGATAACTTCTTTGACAGTGAAGAAGAATGGCTAGAGTATGAGTTGGAGCAGTTGCGGAAATACATCACAGACTATATCAAGGGAGAGGACATACAAGCGTCCGACCTTTACCCTATCAAAACATTTATCCAGCACTTGAAATTTCAGAAAGTATTAGACCGTTATGATGATTTATACAGCATGGATATGTTCGGGGAAAGCACAGACGGACACAAGTACGGTACACCTTATCAGGTTGTAAAGAGGATAAATCCCAACTCAAAAGAAGATATGGAGCTGTTGCGGGAAGTCTTAAAGGACAGCCATTTTGACAACGGGGACGAGTAGCCTTTTTCCTCTTGCAAAAAGATACAGCAAACAAAAAGCCCAGATCAAGAGTGCAAGCACCACTTCTAAAGAAGTGGCAGGCTCTTGACAGGGCTTTTTCTTTTCTGTTTATGGCAGACAAGAGAAAAAAGGATAGCTATATTGTATAGTTTCTCTAATAATTTTAGAGCAATGAATTTATCACAGGTACTTCGTCTTTTCATTGTAAAAGTACAATCGTGGAAAGCACTAATATTGGCACTTTGATTTTGTGCATTATGCACAAAATATGATAGCAACAAAGAGGTCATATATAAAATAGAAACAAAAATAACTTGACATTTAATGAAATATATGTTATGTTGAGGTTAGTAAAAACAGTACGTGACATAAAACTATCAAAAAGTAAAAAAGAGAAAGGAGGTTTATCGAATGAGAGCAAAGAAGTTGAGAACGAAAGTAGTTGGTCTTGTAGCAGCAGTTATGGTTGTCGGCGCTCCACTTACAGCGTGGGCTATTGATGTAGCGGGTGGAGATTTGTACTACAATGGAGGGCAAACAGACACCATTGTATATTCCGAAATTGGGCGTAAAGCAGGTATTAGTCGCAACTACATGGTAAAGGCAACTGTAAAGGTCGGCGGAGATACATATACCAGTGGATTCAAGTCAAACTACGCTTACAAAGATGCAAAGAGAGTTTGGTGGGCGAACGAAACATCTTATTATGATTATTATCCATATTAAGTAAAATAGTTCAAACACCTAGGGCGGGGCTATTTGTCCCGCCCTATTTTATACATTTCTTCAAAGAAAGGGGCGTATGTTATGAAAAAATTTTTAAAGATTTTTATTTTCCTTGAAGTCATACTCTTTGCATATATTTTTAATACTTCTATTTACAACATTTATGAAAAGAATAACATTGCTACTGAGAATTTAAAAGGGTATGTTTTAGAAGAAACATCGCCAGAAATTCTCGACAAATTTTATACAATATTTACAGAAGAATATTCTCAAAATAAATTAGAACTCATTAACAATACGCTCACTTCCACAGATAAATCTGTTTATGATTTATATTGCTATCCATTAAATGAGTTTACACAAAAACAGCCTATATCTTCCTCTATTTTGTTTCAATATCATGAATTGCAAAAGGAAGATTTTTTAGATAGTGTTGGTGTATTCTATACAGATTTACCAGCTAACGCAATTAAAGAGATAGCTTCTCAACTGTCCGTCGCAATAAATAACTTTGAAAATGACGCTATTCCGTATAGTATGGTATTAGAATTGAATCTTCTGAATTTTGTAATCTTATTTATTGTACTTCAAATCATATACTGTATTTATACGTCTTATAGTTTGAAAAAAATAGGTATTAAAAAAAGCATGGGCTTTTCTACTATACATATTTTAAAGGAGCAAATTACCAGTGTAATAAAATATTTTGCTGTAATATGTTTAGTATTACTGTTCTTGCTAAATTTATATTACGCATTAACAAACAGATATGATTTTTCTTATTTAGCAACAAGTGTACTGTTCTTTATTGGTGTTTTAGCTATAAATATACTTTGTGTTTTAATTACAAGTATTTTAATTAAGTTTGTTTCTTTAGAGGCAATGATAAAAAATAAGACTTTAAATAGCGGCACAAATATTGTAGTTCAGGCTATAAAAATAATTTTTTCGGTAATAATCGCTATCACTATTATTTCATTGCTGAATCAGGGGAACTCATTTAGACAAAGCCAACAAGCTGTTTTAGATTATAAGTATCTGGACGGATATTATACCGCTAATGGTTTTAATTCATCGGAGTATGATTATGCGTTAGCAAACACAGACATATTAGAAAAATATTCTGAACAAACATTAGAGATGTATAATCATAACCATTCACTACTATGTGATTTTAGGACAGACGGTGGTTTGCAGACATCACGCCCCTATTATGAACAACAGCTTGTTATTGCAAATAGAAATTATCTGAATGAATTTTCAAATATCCAGCTCAGTGGAAAACCATTGGGAGAAGATATATTTAGTGAACCAACAGTATTAGTTCCACATAAATATAAGAATGATGAAAATTCTATTAGCGAATATATTAAGCAAGAATATTTCCGATTGATGAATTACAATCAATTTTATGGAATACCGGGAGAAGAAAAAACTATTGATAAATTTAATGTTGTTTATATAGACGATGATTCTACGATAAAAGTCAATACAGAAAATGGTTTTTCGGATATGGCTAATCCTGTTATCATTGTTGATACGGGCAATTTTGCAGGACTTTACTATTTGGATTCTTTAAATACAAGGTGTTTATTTTTTCAAATGGAGTCAAGAGAAGATTTTTCTTCTTTGTTATCAGAATATGATTTAGAGCAATTAGTTACAGCTGGAACATTACTTACACCTTATTTAATGCAACTTGAAAATGTGACATTCGTTCTTAAAACACTCACTATGTTTACGATTGTCTTTATAGTGTCTTTACTGTTTATTTTGTATATTTCAAATTATGTGGACATTTTTGTAAATCGAAAGAGATATGCGGCAAAAGAGATTTTAGGATTCTCTCATTTTAGGACACTGAAAAATCGGTATATTTTTTGGGGAATCGAAATAATTATATCAGGCGTATTAACTGCTATAAATTATTATTTTGCTTGCCTTTTTGCGATTATACTTATTGACTACATATTCTGCGAATTGCTTTATAGAATTTATATCTCAAACGCTTTATATGAGATTGAAAAGGGGGCATAAGTATGTCATTGATTACATTAAAGAACGTCAAAAAAGAATATGGGAAAAATCAGGTTCTATTTGAAAATTTATCTTTAGAAATAGAAAAAGGCGAATTTGTGGGGCTTGTAGGGAAAAGCGGGGCAGGTAAAACGACACTTTTAAATATAATAGGATTGATTACTGATATATCCGAGGGAACAATCACTATTGATAGTCATAAAAATTTGTCCATGAACGGTAAAAATGCTATGATTTTGAGAAGATATACAATAGGCTATCTATTTCAAAATTATGGACTAATAGAAGATGAAAGCGTGTTGTGGAATTTAAAATTAGCTCTTGAATATAAAAAAGTAAAAAAAGAAGAAAAACTGAAACTAATCAATAAGTATTTAAAGCAATTTGAGCTAAGTGACATGCTTAACAAAAAAGTATATCAGTTAAGCGGTGGAGAGCAACAGCGAATTGCAATTATTAAATTGATTTTGCAAGGAAGTCAGATTATATTAGCTGATGAACCAACTTCTGGACTTGATAAAGAGAACGAATTGATAGTGATGAAACTTTTGAAAGAATTAAATGAAAAGGGCATTACTATAATCATGGTCACTCACAACATGAATTTGTGCGATTGTTTTTCCAGAGTTATAAATGTAGAAAACTTTAGATAGTTTGTTAAAGGGAGATACGCGGTTTTATTATACGTGCAATCTCCCTTTATATTTCGTCATATCAAGACTCATATTCAATTATGGTAAATTCGTGGTAAAACACTTATTTTTTCAAGTGATGAACAGCCCTTAAATGCTGTATTTATGCGGATAATCGGATTTTCTATATCAAGTTTTGGATAAAATTATAAATCTTTTTGCTCGTATACCTTATTCCAAGAACCAATCTCAATCAAATTACCTTCTGGATCGGCGATATAACAAGTTCTTTGTCCCCACGGTTCAAGCTCTGGTTCTAATACAGACGTTGCACCATTTTTTATAGCATTGTTGTATGCCATATCAACTTCCTCAAAAGTATCAACATAGAGTGCAATTTCGCTATGACCATTTAGACCTTTTATATACTCATACCTTCTGTGTGTCATGTTTTCAAAATCTTTTCTTCCATATAGCAAAAACAATGTTCCATCCTTAACAAGATAAACATTTGATGTGTCTTCGCTTTCTTTAATCTCAAAGCCAAGAACATCTCTATAAAAGCGAATCATTTTCGCCATATCTTCAACAAATAATCCAAATCCATCTAATCTCATAGTCCACCTCCGTATATTCCAATTTTTCTTTCTAATCAACTATCCAGCAAACTCGGAAATTATCAGTTAGATAAATGATAAAATTGTTCTTAACTTAAATCAAGAGTTGTATAGCCAAACTCGTTGATATGTCTTTGCAAATTATGAAAATCTATCATGTTTTTATTTTTCCGAAATAGTCCTTTTTTATTAAACAATATTTTAGTATGTGCGTATGTGCTATACAATTCGATATATGGCGGTTCGGCAGTGATATTTCTTTCTCCGATACAGTTTCCTCTACTGTTGGGATATTTCCGATTGAAATTTATAGTACATTCTTTGTATGTCAACCAATGCAAATCACTAAATTTTATTCCATGCTCATCAATAGAAACAATATTCTCGTAGGAGACTTCTTTAACCTCAAGATGGAAATAATGATGTTTTGATTTAAAATACTCGACAGCTGCATTGATATGTTCCAGAAAAAATGCGATTTGTTCCTCCGTCAAACTACATTCCCATGGATAGTTGTTAGCCATTCCTGTTTTCCCGTATTGATATGCTGCCATACTATATTTTATTTCCGGTTTTATCCATTTTACAATCAGAAAATCGTTTTCCTCAAGCAATATTTCAGCGTTTCCTGTTGAAAGAATTTGTGCTTTTATTGCCTCTGTTTCAGCTGTCATAAATAAAGTTCCTTTCCTAACAAATACCAATTTCTTAGTTTTAAAAACGCTTGATATCATTTTATATTCATTGTGAATCTTCTAAATACACTATACATCTGTTAACATCTTTTGGAGAATAAAAAACCGGAACTTTCTTCTTCATAAACAACTTTTTGTCACTTTGAAGCATATTCTCTAACTCTGGTTCTATTCCTTCTTCGTAATCTCCATAATGCCCGATCGTGAAGCGGCACTCATGTTCCATATTATCTTTTGTCTTAAATATAATATGAGCTTCGGTATAGGGCTGGTTAAAATCATTAACTAACGTTACATCTTCGATGATCCCCTCGACCAGATTCCATTTTATAATCACGGAAAATCGATTGACCAAATAGATGATAGGAATAATTGCAAAGAGAGCAGCTAAAAAAAGCCATCTGTTAAAAAGTCCGGCAATGATTCCGGGGATAGCCGTTATAAGCACCGCAATCATACACCTTTTACATGTTCTCTTTAATACTTTACTTTTGTATTTCCCCATTATCTTTCAGCTTTCCTTACAATTTCACCATCATGTCGGATTCATATTTTATAATCGTTGAAAATCAAAGTATTACAAACACTACTACCAAACATCCAACGAATCCCACGAACCACGGTATTATAAAAGATAGAAAATTTGCTTTATTTTTTCGAAGCAGAATCATTGCGGTTATCATTATGGCTAACCATGCGAACATAATAAAATATCCAAACAAAAGATAAACTACAGGACCGGTCAAAATTTAAAGAACCAGAAAAGCTTCCCGCCATATGGATTTTTCTTACTGAGCAACCGTGCCGAAACTGTATGGAATAATAAAAATGCACCGCTTATGATCGTCATCACCAGTTCAAACTGTGATACGACCGACATGGAATTATCATTATAGCCTATATAAACATTCTTACTGCCCAGAATGCTGCAATTTCCCTCATACCAGAACACATCGGCACCATTGACCGGTGAATCCGCCTTAATCTGCAGCACCGTATAAGTTGGCCGAATGCCTTTCCCATAACGTGATTTGTAATTTCTGACAGCATTTCCGCTATGTACCTTAACATGATTGGAGCTCTGCCGGGAGCTTTGATATGTTACAGTTCTCATCGAGTTTTATAGCTGATAAAGAAAGACTGAACGCCTCTTGTAATTGCCCATTATAAAAGGAAGTTTCCGCATTTGAAATTAATTCTGCAAGTTGATCTTTTTTGTCCATTGGCATCCAAATCATCCCCTTACGTAACATCGGTTTTTTTCAGTTCGTTTATTATCTCTATATCATAATCATTTGGAGCATCACTGAATGCTTTTTCTGCTAAAGTGACAGCTTCTTTTGAAATCGTAACCTCATTAGCTAAAACGTTCTCCAAAAAATTTTCAAGAGCCACCCGTTTTTCTCCATATTTCGCCAGTTCTTCAGCATCTTCCACAAGAGCATTCACAAGAGAGTCGTCATGAAATTGCATAGAGATATTTTTGAAGAACATATCATATGCGTCTTTTACCATTTTAATCTCCTCTCATAATTAGCGATTAATAGGAAAGCCAGTTACTATCCCTTCACCGCCTGGTTCAACAATCACTCTAATATCTAAACTATGGTTTTGTCCTTCAACAGTAAATCTAACTGGTCTACCATTTCTTGTGGTAAGAGGAGCGTTTGGATCTGGACCACCAATAGTTTTCGGTGCATTTCGACCACTTCCTGGACCTGTAGCTTGTTGCCAAATTGATTTTGGACTATTCGCAACATCTCCGACAGCCTTAATAGCATTATCATCGGACCAAGTATCTGGAAAAGCACTATTGCCAAATCCGCGATTTGGACCGTGCCCAGGATCATCTGGACCTTCGCCTTCAAGAATATGTCGTCTTCTATTATCACTAACTTTACATTCGGTATTGTGAACCCATACGGTATTTCTTCCAACAAAATATGTATGTGAGTTTTCAACCTGAAAATTATATACATTTACAGATATTTCGAACTCTTCAATCTTATACTTTTCGATTAATAAATCATCACCATTAACGCTAACAAGCTTATCACCCACAAGGAGTCTACCAGCCTCAATAAAGCCTCTGCCCTGCACATAAAATGGATGATTGTCTGTGGTGATGACTTCTTCACCATTGATTACAAGATGAACGAGTTTGTCCACCTTGCGGACATATGTTTCAAGGACAGTTTTTTCACTTGTTTCAAGCGTATCAGGATCAGTTGAAATAACCTTATCACCAGGATTTATCTTTTCAATAGCGAGCAGACCAGCAGTTGTAAGTACCAATGTACCAGCAACAAAGCACGCCATATTCTGAGAAGCAGCACCTGAGAACGAAGATACCAAGCTTACCCCCATCTGGAACTTGTTGTATACATCGCTCTGATGCATTTTGTTGTTAAGTTCCGTGATTGGGTTATTAGGATCAATCATCCCCAATCCTAATGATACCATGTCAAAACCATCCATACTATTAGAAATGGCCCCGCTGATTTTAGAGGTTGTCTGGATTGCGTTTCCTAATTTAGAACCGCAGGTTATGAATTTGCCGGCGATTCCGCCTACGCCGCCCAAGGCACCACCCATTATGGCACCATCTAATGCACCTTGGGCAAATCCTTCTAGGAATGAGCCTCCTGTTAGCATACTGGTAATTCCGCCAATCAAGCCACCGGTCAAAGCACCTTTTAAAGCTCCGATAAGAATGCCAGTGCCTATACCCTGTAAGCCAGGAACACAAATGCAGACAACAGCCACTACGATTTCAATTACCAGAACGATCTCTTTCCAGTGATCTTTACACCACTGACCGACCTTTTTCAAACCTTCGCAAAATTTTTCCCAGTCGGTCTTTTCGCAGTCAGGCTTAAGATAAGAGTATTGTTTGTAAAAGTCCTTCTTAGCACGTGAGATTTCGGATGATGCCGAATTATCACGATCTACCGTCAAGTTAATAAACTCATCGACTTCTCTTTGGGTTGCTTCGAGACCCGCAATCTGCTGTTCTTGTGTCTGAGAAGAGGTTCAAAAACAGTTAACTTCTAAATCAACTGTTTTTTGAAAGGTCGTTTCATCAGATTCTTATAGCAATCCAGCAAATAATCTCATAAATAATTGTCCCAGTCGCAAATATGCACTTCGTCCGGTTTGATATTGGTCTGTCACATCACGACATTCTCCCAGCGTGTTCACTCTTTTTTGAAATAGAACAACACCACAGCAACAACTCAAATCGACTTAAAATTCCAGACTATTCGCATTCAGCAAGAAATACTTCATTCCCATGATGACAAAACCTTCATCATTTCTCCAAGGCTTTTTGCTGCCATTTACAATGACGATCTTCTTGAAAGAGTCCGGGATATTACGCAGAGAATTGAACTCCTGCGTCTGTTTTTCTTCCGAAGTCATGTCATATGCAACCTGGATATAGTATCTCTGGTTTCCTTGATTCACCACAAAGTCAACCTCCAACTGCTTGCGAACACGTTTGCCCTCTTTATCCTTATCGAAGATATCCACGACACCCACATCAACATTGTAGCCACGGATCAACAGCTCGTTATAAACAATGTTCTCCATGATATGAGTAGGCTCCTGCTGTCTGAAATTCAGACGTGCATTTCTCAGTCCCAGATCCGTAAAGTAGTATTTCAGATTTGCACCGATATACTTTCTGCCCTTAATATCGTATCGGCTTGCCTTGGAAATCAAAAAGGCATCTGTCAAATAGTCGATATGCTTGGAGATGGTTTTATTAGCATAAGTCATCTGACGCTCACTGGCAAAGGTATTGGCAATCTTTGAAGGGTTGGTCGGTGCGCCGATTGCAGATGCAAGCACATCAACCAGAATCCCAATCTCATCCACGTTCTGAATCTTATTTCTTTCAATAACATCCTTCAGATAGACATTTGCAAAGATGTTCTTCAGATAGTCTGCTTTCTGTCGTTCGCTCTGGAAACTTACGATCTGCGGCAATCCTCCGTAGATCATGTAGTCATCCCATGCATCATCATAATCGCCGTCATAGACAGAATAAAACTCTGCAAAGGAGAGAGGGTAGATTCTAATCTCATCACCTCTGCCACGGAATTCGGTCACAATGTCGCTGGACAGGAACTTGGAATTACTTCCGGTGACATACACATCAATATTGCTCATGCGGAGCAGGCTGTTCAGCACTTCCTCAAATTGTGACATAAACTGCACTTCATCAAGAAGCAGATAGTATTTGCCATCGTCTTTCATGGCATCTTTGATGTACTTGAAACACACCTTAGGATCTCTTAGTTCCTCATTTTCAATACCGTCCAATGCAATCTCAATAATATGATCAACATCAACGCCGTTCTCCAGTAAGTATCTCTTAAAGATGGTAAACAGCAAAAAGGATTTGCCACATCTACGAATGCCGGTAATCACCTTTATCATTCCATTATCTTTTCGCAGGGTCAGCTGCTGTAGGTAAGCGTCTCTTTTAATCTCCATCGTTACGCTCCCCCTTTCCGTGCATCTGCACACTTTTTAGTAATGCTATCACAGAGCGACGTGAATTTCAATATGCATTCCCATTTTATGTGCATCTACACACTTTTATGTAATGTTGATAAATATATTTTCAGATTTTTTTGATTGCAGGGGTGTCTATAATCGATTACTCCAATCGTTATTATAGGTAGACAACAAAAAGAAGATGGTTCCGATGTTTCATTAAATATGTTCGTTAGTCTTTTACGCAAAGGATTCTATCTCCTCTGCGCCCTAATGCTTTTCGGATTCAGTTCAACAAACTGGAATCTGACTAATTATTGTGTTTTAATGATTCTATAAACTACCCCCAATTGAGCAGGGTATGTTTCTTTAATCATTCCATTAAACCATATTGTAACGATATCTCCCACCTGAACATCTTCCGCTAAATTTTCTGCCGATACATAATACTCTCCATCATTCATCTGACAAAAGCCTTCAGCTGTACTCACATGCGTTACAAGAAGTTCTCCATCATCGATAATTTCTTTTACTTTTGCATTAAAATTGATAACCTCTATTGGAATAGACGTATCATCTTTTTCAATATCTCTAAATATGATTCGTTCGTCATCAATGACTACTATGAGCTGACCTTCAGAACTCCTTTGATAATGATATCCGCTTCCGAAATTTGATTGATTATTTTCAGATGGTAACTCTGTCCCTGCCACTGTTGACACAATTTCTCCATCCATTGTTCCACAACCAGGCATTGACGCTACATATCCTGTGTCTTTATATATAACACCATCAACCATAACACATGGAGGATATGAGCCAGTATCTGCTATTTGCTCATTTTGTACTACATCATCATTTTCTTTATTTTCTGTTTCTACGGACACATTTCCAGACACAGGTTCTTTATTTTCTTGATTCGTTCCACATCCAGCCATTCCCAGCACCATACATAATACAAGCAGATAGATTACTTTTTTCATAATACATGCCTCCTTAACTTATATTTTTTAACTCTATAAACTTGAATTGAGATTTCATGTATTCCAAGGGATTTAATAATTGTTATCTTTTATTATCAAATATCTCTCAAGCCTTTGAAAACACTAAGTTTGGCGCAGGTGAGCTTTCCCTTATTGTTTCCCTTGTGTTATATCGTCCCACCAGTGTTTACGAACTCTGATAAGGGCAAATACAAGGGCAAAAAAACTGATAACACATTATAGCACAAAATGAAAATGACATGGTGAACTGATTGAAACGCTTCTGATTTTTGTAAGAAATGATTGATTGAATGATAAGGAGATTTGATACAATGAGAACAATATTTGCAGAATACAATCCACAACGTAATAGTGTTGATGTTTATACCTCTGCGAGCTATATGCTCCGCATTGACTGTTGGGAAGCAGAAAAGAATTTAAAAACTACGCCTGGCTCAGATTGTGCATTAAATGCACTTGCAATTGATGAACCGCTTGAATATGTACGATTATATCTGGATGGGAATATGCAGATGTGGGTAGATGCGGAAGATTCATTGGAAATCTTTTAAAATAATCCAAACTTACGTCAGCTACCACATACATGTAAGTTGTCATCTGTTTGTGTAATCACTAAAAACATTGACTTTAAAAATCAAAGCCGCCGTTATATAAATACATGAAATTGAATCTGCTTTGCGACGGCTTTTTCTTTTACCATTTGTAAAAATAGAAATAATCAATATAGTTCAGGCACTTTTCTTTTAAAGATAAGTAGTGTAGCAATGACGGTAACAATAGCAACTAAGATAACTTGCATTATGGACTCCTGATTGGTTGTGTTTTTGGTGATAATAACTTGCCGTAACACAATAACAATCAAAGAAGTAACGATTGTTGCAGGAACAGATTTTCTGATCATGCCAATAATAAATGACCACAGAGACAGCACCATACATATAATCACAGTGGTTATTGCCATTGGTATCCATGTTCGGAGCATTGATGGTTGAAATGTTCCCTCCAGCATATTAAAGGATTTATCCGCAAATATAATATAACTGCTACAACAGATATATCCAATCGTCATTGAAATCGCTGTATAAACCATGATTATAGTTAATTTGCTGGCAATCAATTTTATTCTGTTTAAAGGATAAGAAAACATAATCGTAATTGTTCGATGATTATATTCTCCAATAACCAGCTTTGCCGTTAAGACCGACGAGTACACAAGAAAAATGAATGACATCAATAAGCCAATGACAAGGTATGTGCTTTCAAATGTGTCTTTGACCTGTTTGGGGTCTGTCATGCTATCCCATAAAGATATTGTAATGAAAAGGATGCTGAAAAGAATTGCGGCAAACATAAAGATAATATTTTGTGCAATACCAAATTTTTTCAGTTCCAGTTTGATCAAATGTGTCATCTCATTTTTCCTCCTCTGTAAGCTGGAAAAAGAAATCTTCCAGTGTGTCTTGCTTGCGTCCCATGCTCTCCAAACCAATCCCGTTCTCAATGATGGCTTTTGACAGAGCTTTACCTGAAATATCAGAATCATAAATGTGGATAAATTCTTTATCTAATACACTAAAATTCGTGATTCTCATGTTTTCAAGCAGTGCAGCAACACGAGTCACATCGTCAACCTGCAAGCTGATATAATCTGTTTGATGCTTATGGATTTCTTCGATAGGTAATTCTGTTAAGAGTTTTCCGTGTTGAATAATTCCAATCGTATCAGCAAGAAGATCCACTTCGGATAGAATGTGGCTGGATATAAAAATAGTTGTTCCATCTTCTTGATTTAGCCGTTGAAAAAGGGTTCGCATTTCACGAATACCCTCAGGGTCTAAAGCATTGATCGGTTCGTCTAAAATCAAAAATTCTGGCTTTGCCAGAATAGCTCTTGCAATAGCAAGTCGTTGTTTCATACCCAACGAGTAATGACAAACTTGTTTTTTCTCGACATTCTGCAAGTCCACCAAATGCAAAACCTCATCGATTCGTTCCTTGTTGGGAAATCCCATATACTCACAGTGCAGCTCTAAGTTTTGTCTGGCAGTCATTTTATCGTAAAAGTATGGATTCTCAATAATAGAACCAACCTTTTTGAATATTTCATAACTGTGACTGGTAACTTTTTCGCCTAAAAGCTGAACCTCTCCAGCATCTGGCTGGATAAGACTCAAAATCATTTTCATAACCGTGCTTTTTCCTGCGCCGTTTGGACCAACAAAGCCATATATTGCCCCTTTAGATATATGCATATTTACATCGTCTACAACAATATTATCTTTGTAGGCTTTTCGCAAACCTACGGTTTCCATAATATAATCCATTTTGTGTGCCTCCTTTATAGCTGCCATTATACAAAATGGACTTCTCTTTTCTCTGTCATAAATCTAACGATTTTCTAACTTTTTCAAGATGATTGAGAAAATAGTTTGCTCATTTTGTACACTATAAACTTCTAAGTCTGCCCCAATTTGTTCAGCAAGACATTTTGAAATTGAAAGCCCCAAACCACTGCCGGAAGTTTTTCGGGCTGTTGTATAATTCCTTTCAAAGATCTGTTTTTGCTGCTGTGGTGATATCCCATCTCCTCGATCTTCTATTTCAATAATGTTTTTTCCATTTGATGTGGTGAGCCTTAAAGAAATATACTTACCATCACCACCATGTCGGATGGCATTGTCTATCAGATTTTTTAAAATGCGTTGTAACGCCTCGTTATCTGTATAGGCAAAAATCGGTGTATCCGGTATCTGAATATTGACTTCAAATTGTTTCTGTTCAAGAAGGTCATAGTAGTCCAAAATTGTATCTTGGCAAATCCTTGATATATTTTCCTTTTTCATTTTAATAGAAAAATCTCCAGAAGTTATTTTAGACATTGTAAAATAGTCGTTAATTGTTGAGATTAAATCATCAGCCTTTTGGTCTATTTTAACAGCCATAGCATGAACATTTTCAGATGCAGAGTAAGTGTTTGTTATATTGGAAAGCATTTCACTATTTCCTTTTAGAACAGTGAGTGGAGTTCGGATGTCGTGAGAGATGTTTGTAAGGACTTTCGCCATTGCCTGTTTACTCTGCTCAAATTGTGACTTTTTTGTATAAAAATCCTGAAGCAGCTTATTAAGTGCAGCGCTTAATTTCTTGATACTATCATTATCTGTAGGTATAAGTACAAAGCCATTTTCAGAAATGACAGAAATAGTATCAAGCCTACTTGTAATATAATCAATTTCTCGTACTAATTTTTTATGCTGTATCTGTTGCCAGATCAATATAAAAACCATAACAAATGAAAGAACCACAAATAAAATCATCATCTATTTCTCCTCCATCTTATATCCAATGCCCCATAAAGTTTTAACATAGGCTGTACTGTCTTCTGCATTGCTCTTCAATTTCAAGCGAAGACGATTGATGTGTGTATTCAACACATTTTCATTTCCAAAATATGGTTCTTTCCAAATCAGTTCATATAGCCTTTCCTTTGAATAAGCCTGCCCCGGATGGCTTGCTAAAATGTATAAAATTTGAAATTCAATTGGCGTTAAATCTATGGTTACTCCTTTGCGCTGAACCATGTGACTATGAGGGTCGATTTCTATATCTTTAATTTTGATAATTGAATTATTCGGTAACGCCTGGTAGGTTCTTGCTCGTCTGATGTTAGCCTTTATTCTAGCAGTAAGCTCAATGAGTGAAAAAGGTTTTACCACATAATCATCAGCACCCAAATTCAATCCTAATGATTTGTCTATATCATTGTCTTTAGCAGTAATAATAATAATTGGTATCTTGCTGACTTTACGAATTATCTTAATAATCTCCATCCCGCTTATATCCGGTAACATAAGATCAATAAGCGCAAGCGCATATTCATCATAGCTTGTAATTTTCTGGATAGCTGACATACCATCATTAAAAGCTGTCACTTCAAATTCTCCTGATAAATAATCGTTTATCATTCCTCTTATTTCTTTATCATCTTCAATCAATATTATCTTGTTTTCTATCATGATTACTCCTTGATTTTTTATTCTTCCGTCAATAGGTTTTTCTGCATCTTTTTTTCTCAACCAAATGGTTGTCTTTTTTACTTCTACCAAAACATTATAGTTCCCTTGCTCGGACAAAACAAGTTATCCACTTTCATTCATTCACAGAATCTGTATATCGACATAATCAGTCTTTTTATCTTGCATCATGAAATGACCAATTATGCCGATTTATTGTTTAACAGTTTTAGGCATGGTATAGTATGTTTTAGTAATATCCCCTTGTTTCCCGCCAGCCTTTCACATACCATCTTATCACGACATATATTACCTGTACCAATAACAATAGAAACAGTAGATTGACTGGTAATATTGTCCTTATCCAATCTGCGAAATAGATTGCTATTGCCATACTTACGAGTATCACCATTATGGTAATCATATCCCAACAGTATTTCTTATATAGCCCTGCAATCTTTATTTCGATGAATGCCAAAAGTATTCCCACACCCACCAGACATCCACCGGAAATCAGTATTCTTATCATCCAGTATATAATTCCGGCAACGACAGGATTGGATATTCCATTGCTAACCTGTGCCACATTCTTCCCTGCCAGTATAGTCAATCCTGCAATGTTCTGTATAAAAGTGGCGATTGTATCAAAGAATACCACGCAATCAGAAATAAATATTTTTGACCGTATCATCTGAAAAAGAGTAGTTGATACGGAATACCATATCAGCAGAAACATCAATGCTTCATATATAGCTGTTTTTGCTTTATATCTGCCTGCCAGTTTTTCTCTCTGTGTATCATACCTTTCCTTAGCTTTCAGATAAGCTGTCTGTTTACAATTCCCGCACTTTTGATAGAGTACCGGCTTTTCAACCGGTATCTCTACTTTTTTCTGATGGGAGAGTGCATAATCCCGTTCCTGTTCTGCCTGTCTCTGCTTATCTCGACATTCCTCTATCATGGCTTGGGCGGTGTGCGTTTTCTTTTTCTCGCTCTGCAATAATTCTTTTGTTTTCCTCAAGTCGTTCTTTAAGGCTTGAATGTTCCCTGCTCTGTTCTCGCTGTTTAACCTCTCGTTCAAGGTCAGCGATTCGTCGAGCTGCACTCTCAGTTCCTCGATAGTCCGGTCTTTCTGGTCGAGTTCTTCCTGCATCTGCTCCGTCAGCAGTAGCAATTCTTCCAGTTGGGCGTCGCTCTTTGAGTTTTCGTATTCTATCATCTATATCCCTCGCTTTCTCTATCTGCTGTTCAATGTCAGCAATTCGCTGTTCTGTTTCTGCAATAGCCGGTTCTCGCTGTTTAATTTCTGTGCTAATTCCTGCCATTGCTGATTCTCGTCTGTAAGTCGCTGTATCTGGTCTGCCTTTTCTTCCAGAAGCATCAGCAGTTCTTCTGTATCCGGCAAGATTTGAAGCAGCTCTGATAATTCTTTCTCTAATTGCTGCAATCGTTCTTCCTGCTCCTGAAAGCACATCAGCTTCTCGTCCTTTTCCTGTATCTCCTGAAGCATCTCTGCCATGATATTCTGCTGTTCCTCTATCTGTGTAATCATTTCTTCCATCATGGGAATTACTTCTTTGCTTTCTTCTAATGTCATTCAACCACTCCTTCCATATTGACAATGCACCGGATACCTTACCAAAGGTTGTGATTACCTTTTGCAGTAGTGCATTTTGTTTTTTAATCATCTGGTTTTCCTCTACCTTCCATGAACCATTCCATATCTGTCCGGTGAGATATTTTCCCTCAATCTTTCTTGCATCCGCACCCTCATGAATCGTAGGGATTTTTAATTTGCCCTGTCTTTCATAAGAGCGGTGGTCAATCTGATTGTCTATGGATAAATGCCGGTTACACATCCCAGCCCATTCGCTTCGCCATAACTCACAATTCTTTGGATTATTCCAGCCGGTAGCATCGGTCAGAACCCGTTTCCATTGTTTTCGGTTTCTTGCCCCGACTTTCTGTACTCCGTTTTCATCAAGTACCGGAATGCGGATTCCATGCCGATCAGGATTTTTCTTATCCTGCCACCAGTCCGGGTGGGATTCATCAACCACGATATTTCCGTCAGTATCTCTGACAAAATCCCAGTCCTTGACTTCCTTGTTGCCCCATGAGTGGTCTGGATTGAATGGTCGCATGGTTACAAGTAAATGCACATGTGGATTTCCATCGTTCTTATCGTGTATGCTCCAGTCGACACACATTCCCTTATCCACGAAAGTCTTTTGAATATATTCGGTTGTATAATCAATCTGTTCCTGTCTGCTCCATTCTTTCGGCAGGGAAAATTCAAATGAGCGTCCAAGCTGTGCATCTGCATTTTTTTCTATCTTTAAGACCTCATTCCATAGACGCTGTTTCTGAAATGTGATTTTAAACTTTTCCAGTGCGGCATCTTTATCATCCGCTCTTTTATAACGGATAGACTGTTGAAACCTTTTTATATTTTCTTCCGGTACATGCAGCCATTCAGGAGGTGCATTTTCGCACATCATCAGACTGGTGTAGACGACTTCCTTTTTGGAAGTATAGTAACTGATTCTGCCTGTTTCCTCATTCTTCATCACATCTCCATTAAGATATGCCGATGCGGATATGACAGATTTTCCTTTACTGCGCCCGACAATCTTTACTGTAAAGTGAAATATCGCCATGATACGATTCCCCCTTTCTGCCGTATCCGGCATTGATTTCCGACAGCATCTTCTTCTGGTTTTGCAGGAGTGAAGCTGTCGGAACGCCCTCTGCACAAGAGTGCCCCCTGCGGCATGAGCAGGTCTGGCTGAAAGCCCCGCCGACGGAACGAGCCCGGCAAGCGTAAGC